>OLSB01000371.1_pt1 | contig 53063 bp, 43 predicted proteins | sample 1672071 | NCBI WGS metagenome assembly OLSB01 (sample SAMEA3136642, study PRJEB25190) | human gut metagenome | biome: human gut; feature: human-associated habitat; material: faeces | place: Austria | collected 2013 | reverse complement strand
GGAGCGTCCCAAAACAAGCCTTTCGGGCTTGTGTGCTCTTGTCAACTGATGGTATATTTTATAAAGGCATAAATGGTTGTATAATAAATTCACGCGACAGTATACGATAAGGGCTTGCCGCGGGCTGTGGAATGACGAGGAGGTATTTGAAATGATAAGATTTAACAACGACTATAACCGGGGGGCCCTTGAGTCCATACTCAACGGGCTTACGGAAATCAACGCCGCCAGCTATGCGGGCTACGGTGAGGACCAGTGGTGCGGCAGGGCGGAGGCGGTCATAAAGAAGCTGATCGCCAGGGAGGACGCCATGATAAAATTCGTCCCCGGCGCGACGCAGGCGAATATCGTCGCGATTGCGGCGGCGCTTTCCCCGGTACAGAGCGTTATCGCGGCCGACACCGGGCATATCAACTGCCACGAGGCGGCCTCCATCGAGAGCACCGGCCACAAGATACTCGGGCTCCCCAATACCGACGGCAAGCTCACCTCGCGGCAGATCGCCGCCTGCGCGGCGGAGTATTACGAGGGCGGCGCCCCGGAGTACCTTACGGAGCCCAAGCTGGTATATATTTCCTTCCCCACCGAGCAGGGCACCCTGTATTCCAAGGGGGAGCTTCGCGCCATAAGCGAGGTCTGCAAAAAATACGGCATGTACCTGTTCGTGGACGGGGCCAGGATGGGGTACGGCCTGGGGGCAGAGGATAACGACCTTACCCTGAAGGACTTTGCGGAGCTTACGGACGTGTTCTATATCGGCGGGACAAAGTGCGGCGCACTTTTCGGCGAGGCCCTCATCATCACGGAGCCCCGCCTCCAATACCGCTTCAAGGCGTACATGAAGCAGCACGGCGCGGTGTTGGCAAAGGGCTGGCTGATGGGGCTGCAATTTGCACTCATGCTGGAGAGCGGCGAGTATTTTGAAAGGACGAGGCGGGCCGACGAGCTTGCCATGCAGATAAAGCGGGCCTTTGCGGCCAAGGGCATACCCTTCTGGGTGGACAGCCCCACCAACCAGCAGTTCGTCATACTGACCCCGCAGCAAAGGGAAACGCTGGCCCGGGGCTACTACTTCGAGGAGGGAGCGGCCACGCCACGGGGTACTGTCGCACGCTTCTGCACGAGCTGGGCAACCACCCAAGCCGAGGTAGACGCCCTGCTCGACGACATAGCCGGGCTGTGACGGAGGATGATAAATGATTTTTGGGGGCGGTTTGGAATCCGGCGGCAGCGGCTAAACTCCAACGCCCGTATTGCTTCCACCGCCCCTTTTGCCTGCGGCGCGGTACTTTCGTGGGCCGAAAGTACCCAAAGGCCCCCGCTTTCTTGGAAGAAAGCTCCCAAAGAACCAAGGGATAGCGGCTCCGGCTTTATCCCGCTTACGCAGCCGTATCAAAGAATCCGGCTGGCGGGAATCAGGCGGCAATAGTTAAACTCCAACACAAACAAAACCCTGCCGGTGAAGCTCCGACAGGGATTTTTCATCTGCAATTGTATTTTCCGTCAGGCTTTTCTTTAGTACGCCACCCTCTCGCTCTCGGTGCCGTTTCGCCTGGTGACGCGTATATTGTCCAGGTACTCCAGCAGCGGCTTGGCGCTCTTGCGGCTGGTGCCTATCATGTCGCGTATCATGGCGATGGAGATCTTGCCCTCGGCGGCCAGTATTTCCCTTGCCTTTGCCGCAACCATGTCGGTATACTTGGGCAGGGTAATAAGGTCGTCCGACAGCAGCACCACCTTGCCCTCGGCGGCTAAAAGCTGCAAAAGATCCTCCGCCATGGCGGGCTGTATGCCGGGAAATTGTATGTCGGCAAGCCTTATAAACTCAAACCCCGCCTTGTCCAGCATGGCGGTCAGGGCGCTTTCGAACTTCTGATAAATCTCGTCGTGGGGTATCTCGTAGCCCCCCTCGCAAATAAACTCGCCGCTGCGCTTTATGCGCCCCGTGTCCTCAAGGCGCTGCATGAATTCGTCAAATACGTTCTGCTTGAGCTTGCTCAAAAACCGCACCCTAAGCTCCGCCTTGCGGCTGCCCAGCCTGTACGGGTTCTTTTTATGGAAATCCTCAAGGTATGCCACCATATCGTCAGCCACCTTATCCCGGTAGGATGCGTGCATAAGATAGATATCCTTCTTCATGGGGAATGTGGCGACAAGCCCCTGCTCCGCGAGCTTTTCCACCTCCGCCATGGTCTCCTCGGCGGTGAGGCCGGTGAGCTTTGCCACCTCCGCCGCGGTTATGGCGGAATCGCTGTGCTGCTTGATTATCAGCTCTATCATATCCCCGTGGCCGCCCTCCTCCTTGACGGTCATCTCGGATATGGCCCTTTCGTCAAACCGCTTCTTCTTTGCGGGGTTGGCCTCTATGACAACGCCGCCGCCGATGGTTTCCATGGGCGAATAAAAGCGCACTATGAACCTGTCCCCACGGCGCACGGCTATCTCCCCCTCAAGGCGGAGCTGGGCAAGGCCGCTCTCGCCCGGGCCTATCTCGTCCTTATCGAGAAGCACCGCCCGGCAGAGCACCTCGCTGGTGCCGGTAAAAAGGTGCAGGCGGGTGCGGTTGTCTATTACCCTGTTTGAGGAGGGCAGCACCCGCAGCCGCACGTCCAGCATCATTGTGTTCTTCATGCTGTTGACGGGGGCCAGCACGCAGCCCCGGTGTATTTCGTTCTTCTTGATATTGGAAAGGTTTATGGCTACCCGCTGACCGGCAAAGCACTCCTCCGCATCCTTGCCGTGTACCTGTATGCTGCGTATCTTACAGGTTTTATCCACCGGGTATATTTCAAGCTGATCCTCCTTGCGTATTCGGCCGGAAATAAGTGTGCCTGTAACTATGGTGCCGAATCCGGATATGGAGAATGCCCGGTCTATGGGCAGCCGGGGTATGGTGTCTATGTCCTTGGGGGTGACCTCCTCCTCTGCCATGTGCTCGATCAGGCTCACCAGGTTGTCCAGCCCCGCCCCGGTGACGCTGGAAACCTCCGCCATGGGCGCGCTCTCGCAGAAGCTGCCCTTCAGCTCCTCCCGTATGTCCTCCTTTACCATCTCTAACCAGTCCTCGTCCACAAGGTCGCACTTGTTCAATACGATTATGCACTTCTCTATTCCCAGCAGGCCGAGTATATCCACGTGCTCCCGGGTCTGGGGCATTATCCCCTCGTCCGCGGCGATGACCAGCAGCACAAGATCCATGCCCACTACTCCCGCCACCATGTTGTTTACGAACTTCTCATGCCCCGGCACGTCTATTATGCCCACCCTGTTGCCGCTGGGCAGGTCGAACCAGGTAAAGCCCAGGTCTATGGTTATGCCCCTGCGCTGCTCCTCCTCCCAGCGGTCGGTATTGCGGCCGGTGAGCGCCCTTATGAGGGTGGTCTTGCCGTGGTCTATGTGTCCGGCTGTGCCTACTATTATATTCTTCATATTTTATTTTACCCCCAGTATCCCGGCGACCTCCGCCGCGATAAGCTCTGTCTCGCCCGGCTGCACCGTGCGCATATCCATTAGCGCCCTGTCCTCCTGCACCCGGCATATAACCGGCCTTTCCGCACGCCTGAGCGCCTCCTCAAAGGCCGCGGTGGTCATGCCGTTGGGCTTTATGGCAACGGCGCTGCTCCTGAGCCTCTCCATGGGCATGGAGCCGCCCCCCACCTGTGATTCGCAATCCACGACCTCCACCCGGGCATTGACGTTTTTCAGCATGGCGGCAAGCTTTTCCGCCCGCTCCCGAATTTCCATGGGCGGCTGTGTGAGCATGCGCAGCACGGGTATGTTCCGTATGGCATTTTCCTCCGACAGGTACTCCTGAAGGGTAAGCTCCAATGCGGCTGCCGTGAACTTGTCTATCCGAAACGCCCGGGTCAGGGGGTGCTTCTTTATCTTTTTTATGTATTCCTTCCTGCCCACTATTATGCCCGCCTGAGGCCCGCCCAGCAGCTTGTCGCCGGAGAAGCAGACTATGGCCGCCCCCGCCCTTATGGATTCCTGCACAGTAGGCTCATAGGTGAGGCCGTATTTGGAAAGGTCTATCAGCACGCCGCTGCCTATGTCCTCTATCACCGGCAGGCCGTGCTTATTGCCCAGCTCCACAAGCTCTGCCACGCTTACGCTCTCGGTAAAGCCCACCACCCGGAAGTTGCTGGTGTGAACCTTGAGCAGCGCCGCGGTGTTCTCGTTTATTGCATCCTCGTAATCCGAAAGGTGGGTCTTGTTGGTGGTGCCAAGGTCTACCATTATTGCGCCGCTTTGGGCCATGACGTCCGGCACCCGGAACTTGCCGCCTATCTCCACCAGCTCCCCCCGGGATACCGGCACCTCGCCGCCGCGGCAGAGGGCGGACAGGGTGAGCATTACGGCCGCCGCGTTGTTGTTTACGGCCATGGCCGCCTCCGCGCCGGTTATTTTACAGAGCAGCTTTTCAAAGTGGGAATACCTCTCCCCCCTCGCCCCCGCCTCAAGGTCGTATTCCAGATTGGAATAGCCGGAGACTATCGCCATGAGGTGTTCGGCGTGCTTTCTGGATATGAGGGCGCGCCCCAGGTTGGTGTGCAACACAGTGCCCGTGGCGTTGACTACGGGCTTCAGGTTGGGGGAAAAGAGCTTTTCCGCCGCCGCCGCTATGTCGGGCAGGAGGCTTTCCGTGCGGCGGATAATCTCCGTCTCGTCCTCGGACTTTCCTATGAACTCTCTGAGGGCCTCGGTGCGCTCTCGAATGCAGTCAACGGTGATCTCCCGCCCGTAGCGGTCAAAGAGCCCCGCCGAATCGCACTGCTCTATCAACGTATCCACCTTGGGTATGGCTCTGAAAAACCGGTTTTTATCCATAACAGGGGTCTCCTTCAAAAAAACGTACAGTATTAAGGATATTCTACCATAATAAGGGCAAAGATAAAAGCGGAAAGGGCGGTAATGATTTTGTCCCGGTTTGGCCCTGAAATATTGACAAAGCCCGCCTGAGTCAATAAACTATAATAGATTATGCAATAATATAAATAAGAAAAAATCAGGCAACCCACTAAGGAGAAAATACATGGCAGAGAAAAAGACCTTCTACATCACCACCCCCATATACTACCCCAGCGACAAGCTGCACATAGGCCACAGCTACACCACCGTGGCGGCGGACGCCATCGCCCGCTATAAGCGCATGACGGGCTACGACGTATACTTTCTCACCGGAAGCGACGAGCACGGCCAGAAGATAGAGCGCAAGGCAAAGGCCAAGGGCATTACCCCCAAGCAGTACGTGGACGAGATAGTAGCTTCCTTCAAGGATCTCTGGAAGCTCATGTGCATATCCAACGACGGCTTTGTCCGCACCACCGACGATTACCACGTAAAGGCCGTTCAGAAGATATTCCGCAGGCTGTACGAGCAGGGCGATATTTACAAGTCCGCCTACGAGGGCTGGTACTGCACCCCCTGCGAGAGCTTCTGGCTGGAGCGCCAGCTGAAGGACGGCTGCTGCCCGGATTGCGGCAGGCCGGTGGAGAAGGTCAAGGAGGAGAGCTACTTCTTTAAGATGAGCAAGTACGCCCCCCGCCTCATACAGTACATAAAGGATCACCCCGACTTCATACAGCCCCCCGCCCGCACCAACGAGATGCTGAACAACTTCCTGCTGCCGGGCCTTGAGGACCTTTGCGTATCCCGCACCAGCTTCACCTGGGGCATACCCGTGGACTTTGACGAGAAGCACGTGGTATACGTCTGGCTGGACGCCCTCTCCAACTACATAACAAAGCTGGGCTACGGCTCGGACGACGACAGCCTGTATAAAAAATACTGGCCGGCGGACGTCCACCTGGTCGGCAAGGAGATAGTCAGGTTCCACACCATAATATGGCCCATAATGCTCATGGCGCTGGGCGAGCCCCTGCCCAAGCAGGTGTTCGGCCACGGCTGGCTGATACTTGAGGGCGGCAAGATGAGCAAGTCCAAGGGCAACGTGGTGGACCCCGTCAAGCTCTGCAACCGCTACGGCGTGGACGCCATACGCTACTTCCTGCTTCGGGAGGTCCCCTTCGGCAGCGACGGCGTATTCTCCAACGAGGCGCTTATTTACCGCATAAATTCCGACCTTGCAAACGACCTTGGCAACCTGCTCTCCCGCACGGTGAGCATGATAGACAAGTACTTCGGCGGCGTTGTCCCCGCCCCCACCTGCCCCGTGCCGGAGGAGGACGAGCCCATAATCGCCCTTGCCGATGGCCTGCCGGAGAAGGTGGAGCGGTACATGACGGAATTCAAGGCCCCCGAGGCGCTGGAATCCATATGGGCCCTCATAGGCGCATGCAACAAATACATAGACGTGACCGCGCCATGGATACTGGCAAAGGACGAGGCCAAAAAGGACAGGCTGGCCACCGTCATGTACAACCTTGCGGAAAGCCTCCGCATAGTGGGCATATTCCTTCAGCCCTACCTTCCCAACACCGCGCCTAAGCTCTTTGAGCAGCTGGGCGTTTCCGGCGAACTCACCGCCTACGAAGCCCGCGGGTTCGGCAAGCTGCCCGCAGGCACACGGGTTCACAAGGGGGAGGCCCTGTTCCCCCGCATAGACGTTAAGAAGGAGCTTGAGGAGCTGGAAAAGGAGAACGCAGCCTCCCACGCCGCCGAAGCCTCCGCCAGCGCAGCCCCCGCGCCCAAGGCAGAGGAGGCCAAGGACGAGGAGCCTCAGGAGCTTATAGACTTTGACACCTTCTGCAAGGTAAAGATGAAGACCGCCAGGGTCATAGACTGCAAGTTCGTAGAGAAGAGCAAGAAGCTTCTGCAGTTCACGCTGGACTGCGGCGAAGCCCAGCCCCGCACCATACTTTCCGGCATTCGCAAGTGGTATTCCGAGCCTGAAAAGCTCATAGGCCGCACGGTGGTCATCGCCGCAAACCTTGCCCCCCGGAAGATAGCCGGCATAGAAAGCCAGGGCATGATACTTTCCTCCATAACCGATGATGGCGAGGGGGAGACCCTCTCCATGCTCACCGTAATGGAGCCGGACAGCATCCCCGGCGGAAGCGAAATTGGATAGAGCTTACAGCACGCAAAAAGGAGCGGCATTCACCGCTCCTTTTGCGATCCTTGGGGTTGTTAAGGGGCCGCAGTCCCTTAAATTTATTCCGGCTTTGACGGCGTGTACGTCAAAACGGATGAAAACCGGAGGTTTTCGTACTCTGCGGGTTTTGCCGCCTGGGAACGCAGTGAGAGGCAAAAACCGAAAAAAACTCGCCGAAGTGACCGAAGTCACTTCCGCGAAACGAAGTTATTTGATTGCGTCTACAAGCACATATCCGACGGTGTTGGAGATGTCGCTCCTCTGTACCTGAACGTATGCCCAGGAGCTGCCGGGGGTGTAGCTCCTAACTATCACCCTGTCGCCGGGGTACAGGTCAAAGATCTGTGTGCTGGAGGTGCTGGGAGAGGAGTAGATCCCCGTCTTGTAGTTGGGTGAATACTGGCCGCCCACGGTGAGCTCCGCGTTGGGCAGGCAGCTTCCGCCGCTGTAGTCGATCCTCGCGCCGCAGTTGGGGCAGTAGGAGTTGCCGTAGGTTATCTGCTTGCCGCACCTGCCGCAGTAATACTTATTGCCCTGGCTGCTGCCGCCGGGATTGTAGCTGCCCTTCTGGGTGAGATACAGGCTGCTGCAATAGCCCTGCACGCCGGTGCGGGTCTTTACGGAGATCCACTTGCCGCTGGTCTGGCCGGTGAAGGTCACAGCCTCGCCCCTGTCAAGGGTGTATACCACGCGGTACTTGGTGCTGGGGCCCTGGCGGACGTTAAGGCCGGTGGTGGCGTAATAGGTGCCGTAGTTGCCGTTGGGGTAGCTGGGGGTGCTGGGAGTACTGGGGGTGCTGCCGTTCTGCCTTGCGTAGAGCTTCAGGTACTTTGCGCTTGCGTAAGCGTCGGAGCCGTCGGCGGTGAGAAGCTTATACCAGTTGCCGCTCTTGCCTACGACGGTACACTTCTGACCCCTGTTCAAAGAGCCCACGATGGAGTACTTGGTGCTGGGGCCGCGGCGCACGTTCAGCGCGGTGGTGGAGTAGTAGGTGTCGCCGCAATCCGGGCATACCTTGAGGGTGACGCCGCGGTTGCCGGGGTAGCAGTTGTAGTTGGGGTTGTAGCCGGGCTCATACTTGGAATAGGAGAGATAGTTGCCCGCTACATAGGCGTAGCCGTAGCTGCCCCACTGTATCTCATACCATCCGTCGTATACGCGCCCGGTAGCCATTACCATCTCATTCTGCTCCAGGGAACCTAAGATGTAATAGCTTGTGCTGGGGCCGCTGCGGACATTCACCGCACGGGTGGCGTACATTCTGGTCTCTGCGGAAGCGACCGCGGTAAAGCTAAGCATGAGCGCCGCTATCAGCAGGACCGAAAGGACCTTAGAAACGTTTCTTTTCATTTTATTCATACCTCCCGATAGAATAGTCCGGCGATGCTCTTTTCGCTCGCCCTTTGTGTACCCTTATTATAGCCAATAATCAAGAAAAAATGTCGTGTTTATCTTTAAGAATTTGTTAACGATCAATAAACTTGTGGGCGCGCCGCCCTACCCATACAATATATTGCGGCGGCATAAAGCCCCATTTATGCCTATATTATTCACAAATCCCGCCTTGTACGGCCATAACCCCGATGATATAATAAACCAGTAAATAAAACCGAAAGCATTGGAGAACGCTATGGACGAAAATAAGAACAGCACCCCGGAAAGCACTCCGGAAGAAAATAATATAAATCCAGCGCAACCGGAAGCCAACACCGCCGGGCCCGGGGAGGGCAAAAACAAAAGGAGCCTCCGCAACACCATACTGACCTGCATAAGCATCGCTCTGGTATTATTTGCGGCCATAATAGTTCTGCGCCAGTACGTATACCTGCCCGGCAAGTACGAGGCGCCCCCCACCCCCGCCGTTACAGAGACCCCCGTGGCCACGCCGGAGCCTACCCCCTATGTCAAAAAAATACCCGTGATGATGTACTTTTCGGATAGGGAAATAAGCTTCCCGGTAGAGACGGTGGGCATAGTGCCCTATACCGACAGCAAGGGCAGGGAGGTCAAGGCCGAGGACGGCAACACGGTGTACACCATGGGTACGGTGGATTCCGAGAAGGTAGCCGCATGGCTGGATGCCAGCGCCTCCCCCGGGGAATACGGCAACGCCATATTCAACGGCCATGTATCCTGGAAAAAGGTAGCGGGCGTTTTCTCCGTGCTCCCCAAGATGGAGGAGGGCGAAGAGATAATAGTGGAATACGACGACGGCAGCACCATGACCTTCACCGTTACCAACGTTGACATTTACGGCATAGACGACGTACCGGAAACCGTGATGGCCTACGACACCGGCGATTCCCGCATGACGCTGATCACCTGCTACGGCGAAAGCTGGAACAGCGGCCTGGGCACACGCAACCAGCGCTGTGTGGTCGTAGCCAAGCCCGTGGACAGCTCAAAGATCATAACGCCTCCCGCGGTCACTCCGAATCCCGACGAGGACTGCGACACCTGAGACGACTGATTTTGCAGCATGCAAATAAAACACCGTCCCGCTGCCCAGGGCGGTGTTTCCTTTTAATTCACATTCCTTTAATCGCCCTTTAACCTTGCCCCATTATAATATACTTAAAATTATTGTATGATTTTTGTGCTTCATACTTCATATAGGAGGTTCACATGCCGGAAAAGACCGCCATAATATTCGGGGATTCTATAATGAAGGGCACGGTGTATGAGGGCGGAAGGTACCGCTCCTGCTATACCGAGGTTTTTCTGCCCCAGATGGAGGGGCTGGACATAGCTCTTGATAACCGCTCCCGCTTCGGCTACACCGCGGAACGCGGGCTGGGGCTCATTAAAAAGGCCATCGCTGCCGGGGAAAGGCCGGATTACGCCCTGGTGGAATACGGCGGGAACGACTGCAACTTCGACTGGCCGGCCATAGGCCGGGATCCGGACTACCCCCATCAGCCCGTCACAGCCCTTGCCGATTTTGAAGCCACCATGCGGGAATGCATAGGACTGCTGCGCGGCGCAGGCATAACACCGGTACTAATGTCGCTGCCGCCGGTGGATTCCGATAAGTACTATGAATACATAATATCCAAAGGTGTTGACAGATCCAGCCTGTTGAAGTTCCTCGGTACGCCTCTTTCCATATACCGCTATCAGGAGCTGTATTCCGTCGCCATATCAAAGCTGGCCCGGTCGGAGGAGCTGCCCTTTGTTGACGTGCGCTCCGCATTTCTCGAGTGCATAGGCAGCCCCTTTAGCCAGCTCATATCCGGCGACGGCCTGCACCCCACCGAAAAAGGGTATGAGATAGTTGCCAGGTGCTTCCGGGAGCGGCTGGAATCCATAAAGGAATAGCTTGCACGGCAGAAAATTAGCATATTCCTCTTGCAATTATGCGAAAAGTATTGTATCATAATCAAGTGCGGCGGCGTAGGCTCGTCCGCACTGATCGTGGAGCAGTATCGAAGTGGTCATAACGGGCACGACTGGAAATCGTGTGACGGTCGAAAGCCGTCCGTGAGTTCGAATCTCACCTGCTCCGCCACAGGAAAACCCCCATAACGTGGGGGTTTTTTCTTTTTGTCAAAAGCCAATAGGGAAATCGTGTGCTGTATTCAAATTTGGAAATCGTGTGTTGTCTTTCCTGCCAACATCGTGTATACTTGAAAGAAAAGAAAGGCTTTCGAGGTGTAATGAATGAATACTAAAATTGAAAAACCGAAGATGAAAATTGAAATTGAAGCACCCGAAAAAGAATTGAAAGAAGAAATTAAAGGGGCGAAAGTTCCTAAGTTTACAATATCTAGAGGTAAAAAGGAACTTTTTGATAAACTAAAAACTCCGCTTTGGAAATTAGAAGACTTATTTATAAACGAGCAAAAAGCAAGGCGGAATAGCGAATATACTATAAAACATTATAAAAGAACATTTAAAAAACTATATGAGTTCATTGCATTTGAGACATCACAAGATTCATTAGATGAAATATATGATGCTTATGAAGAAGATTTAAACAAAGGTTATGATATAAAACTCCATTCGGCATTATCATACTTTGGTTCAATGCTCCCTATAGCATCATTAGAAATGGATGATATACAAAAAGAGTTTGGTGAATATCTAGCGGATATAGATGAGGTAAATGAGCAAACAGTTATAAGTTATTTCAGAGATTTTAGAGCAATAATGTATTATGCAATGGAAAACGGATGGTTAAAGCCTTACAAAATAGTTATAAAAGATAAGGAGCCGCCGATTAAGAATTGCTATAATGAATCTGAGATTAAAAGATTGTTAAAGAAACCTAGTGAAGATAACTTTACGGAATATAGAAATTGGGTAATCGTAAATTACCTTTTTTCTACAGGACATAGAATTCAGACTATAATAAATCTAAAAGTAGGAGATATAGATTTAGACGAAGGATATGTGAATGTAAATATCCAAAAGAATACAAATACAAGAAGAATTAGCATTATCAATAAATTAAATAGAATATTACGTGATTATATAGCATTCTATAGATGCGATGATGAAGGTTATCCATTGGAAGATGAGTATCTATTTTGTAATCGTTATGGAGAGCAACTTACGGATGGAGGTTTAAAAGCGGCGATTAAATCATATAACGAAAGTAGAAACGTGAGTAAAACATCGATTCATTTATTTAGACATACTTTTGCTAAAGATTGGATTATGAGTGGTGGAGACTTAATTACATTGCAACAGATATTAGGTCAATCATCATTGAAGATGGTTCAAAGATATGCAAATCTTTATTCTAGTGATTTAAAGGAGAAAGCAGAAGAACACGCATTATTAGCAAAAACAAAAACAACAAGCGGAAAGACATTGAAAAGAAAACCATTACAAAAAAGGTAATGAAAAAGCAAGGGTGTATTCCCTTGCTTTCTATAATTAATCAGCGAATTTAGAATATTTATCTAACAACTGACTACGCTTTGATTTAACTTTCTTGCCTTTAATTTCAGGAAAGAACTTATCTATAAATTTAGCACAAATTCGTTCTGTCGGAATAGGTTTGCCGCTTGAATCTTTTTGAGTTAGAACTTCATAAAACCATTTTCCTTCATTATTAGCATCAATATAGTTTTCGATGTATTCGATACAAACTTCATCTTTTTTTGAAGGAGACCAACTAGGGTCAATAATATAAGTTACTTCTTCAGTTTCATAAATACATTTACCCTTTTCATTCTTTAGCCTATTTCCATCAGAATCAGTTTTATATTTCTTAATTGTCTTTGTAATAGTTTCGTATTTTTTATTATCCATAGTTCTTCCTCCATAGAATAACTTTATATTATTATATATCCTATAGATTGAAGTGTAAATACTATAATTGGCTTAATTCTTCAAATTTTACTAAATTTGTGGAGTTATCATAGATTATAATAACTTTTAATTGAGATATTAATACGTATATATATAAGTAGATAATTACGTATTTAATAATTTATAAATATATATAAGAGTATGTAGATACGCCGCCTGACGGCGGCAGGAACGCAGTTATATACGTAATATAATATTAAATTTAATTCGTGTGACGTTGTTGCCACGTGGGGACAGTTTTTAAAAGCAAATCAGCGTTTTTCCCATAAACTGCCGCCCAATATAAGGAGAATAATAAATATGGATAAACTACAAGAAATGAAATACAGAGAAATGAGAGAACTATTAAACCATTTACCATTATTGGGAGTTTCTGTTCCTGAGATAGCGTAAACTGTCCATTTAGGAGTAACAACCATTTATTCCTACCGCAGAGGGTATTTGCCTACAGAAACAAAATATAGAATGATAATGAGCAAATTAAGAACTAAATATCCTTTTGAGGTTGCCGCCGCATTGGAAATTATAAAGAAAGAAGATGAAGTATTAGGAGTGAATTAAAATGCCTTTAAATACTAATCTGCATTGGGTTAATCCATCCTATACAAGCAGTTGTTACCACGGAAAAGGCGGAAAGGATAAAGCAGAGCATTTAAGAGATATGGTTAATGTATCAAATCAAGTATGTGATGCTAAAATGAATCAATTTTCCGCCAATTTGGATAGTTATATAGATGAACGAATACAGAGATATGCAAGCACAGTTTTTGAGCAACAAATACGTTCTATTATTCCTGTCATTGAAGCCGATATAAGAAGTATTGTTAGAATCGGTTTTGATGGGATTAGAGACATATTACACGGAGAAAAGATAGAAACGTATATCAGTAATGCTATTGTTGAAACGATGGTCAGAGAATTGAAGAATATAAAGGTCAAATGATTGTATCAGACACAATAAAACAGAATGCCGCCGATGGCATGAATTTGCGGCATAAAAAAACAACGTAGGAGAGGGAACGTATATTACAGATACGTATTCAACTACGTTGTTTTTTATATATAAAGCGTTTTAGATGCTTTGTTTTCTAATTGTAGGTAGTGCAAAAAGCGATAAACTCTATTAAAGTCAGACTTAAAACCCTATTAGTCTATAAAAGTATACTTTGTGATACATATAAAAAACAGTATAAAGTTAGTATCAAAAATACTACTTGTCAAGTTTTGATATGTATCAAAAAGAATTTGACTTTTTGATACGCTTTTGATATAATAATTATATAAACAGAAAGGAAGTTGATTGGATGGCAACAAAAACTTATTACTATGCAAGAGTATCTAGCAATAATCAGAATTTAGATAGACAGATAGAAAGATTTAAAGAACTTGGGGCAGATGATAGAGATATAATAACTGAAAAGAAGAGTGGAAAGAATATCGATGATAGAGAAGCATATAAGGCAATGCGAAATCAGTTATTGCGTCAGGGCGATACATTGGTTATATCATCGATTGATAGGTTAGGTAGAAATAAGAATGATATAAAGAATGAACTAGAGTATTATAAAGAGAATGATATACGAGTAAAGATTTTAGATATACCAACAAGTATGATTGACTTTCCAGATAATCAAGAATGGATTAGAGATATGGTTAATAATATACTAATCGAAGTGTTGGGAAGTATGGCAGAACAAGAAAGAGAAAATATCAGGAAAAGACAAGCGGAAGGAATAGCCGCCGCGAAGAAACAAGGAAATGTTAAATTTGGTAGACCGAAAGTTGAAAAGCCAAACAACTGGAATGATGTTGTAGCAAAGTTAAATGCTAATGAAATCACAGCAGTAAAAGCAATAGAATTAACTGGTTTATCAAAAGCAACTTTTTATAGATTATTAAAGGAATAACTCAATATTAAAGAAAGAAAAAGGTTAGTTTAACCTTTTTCTCTTTTTAATCTAGGAAATCGTGTATTGTAGAAGGATTTATAAATCGTGTGCCGCCTCCCAACTAAAAAACCTAAAACATAGAAGATACAGGGCTTTTATCTTTTAAATCAAGGGTTTACGACTGGAAATCGTGTGACGGTCGAAAGCCGTCCGTGAGTTCGAATCTCACCTGCTCCGCCAATAACAAAAGACCTCCCTTGCGGGGGTCTTTTGTTGTTATGATGAAGAGCGGGTGAGATTCGAAGGGAACGTCCCCGTGAGGGGCGGAAAGCGTCCAGTGAACGGTTTCCGAGTTCCCCGAGCTGGCGGCGGCACTGCCCCAGTGCCGCCGGGCGAATCTCACCTGCTCCGCCAATAACAAAAGGACACCTCCGCAGTGTCCTTTTGCTATAATAGCTATGATTTTTACACTCGCAGTCGAAGGAAGCTATGGCCCTTTTATGCTAAAATGCCTATATAATTATATTATATATAAAAGGGGAACAAATCTAATGAAGAAGATACTTTCGCTCCTGCTGGTCATGCTGTTTATTTTTGCCATGGGCGGGGGCGTCTATGCGGAAGATAATGACGACGTCGAATTTACCAGCCTTGCCGGGGGCCAAAATATTTTCATAGAACAGATCGACGGGCAATCCGGCCTGACCGTTCCCGAAACGCTGGATCACACGAGCAACGACAACGCGATAACTATAAGCTATGATCTCGACCAGGAAAAATGGGCCGATGCTTATTTTAACCATTCGGAAGACAAGCATATATTTGTTGATATTTACATAAAAAACCTGCCTGCAAATACCGTGAAGTACGGCATCTGCGGCACGAGCTATGCCGATCCCACATCTGCTGACTATGAAAGCAAGATCGAGGATAACAAGACCACAATAAAGTCGCTTTCCCTTTATGATGTAGTAGACCATGACAAGTCCGGCAACCCCATGGTAAGCCATCGCTTCACCATCGCTGACGTTACCCATGACGGCAACAGCGTCATAGTTATCCCATCGAAGAATAAAAAGCATGCCTTTCTGCTGAAGCTTCAAGATAAAGACGGCAAGATGACATACCACACCATACAGTGCCGTGTCGAGCACACCTCGACCGAAGCCTTCAAGATAGCCAACTCGCAGCCCGGCGAGGGCAGGATAGTGCCTGATAATGGAGCCTATGTAAAAAGTTCAAATTATGTAGACGGCACGTTATCATATCTTATAGACGGTAACGCTGGTGTCCAAGATAAAACCATAAGAACAACACTCCTTCCGCCCGGCAGCGATGCAGCAAGGGCCGAGGTGCAGTCCTCCAATAACGATGAAAAGATTAACCGTGATGACGTAAAAAATGGCGTGCCTCTCAACCACTTTTTCGATGCCAGTGGCAAAAATCAGGAGACCTTCCATATAAAGTGGTTCAACGGTGCCGACGCCGTTATCAAGAACGAGATGCTTACCATCTTTTCCTCGAATATAAATCAATTCTGGATGGGAGAAAAGTGGGTTCCTGCCGGCAGCGGTGACACTGCTCTGGACGCCGCCTTTGCAGAGAAAACCGGCCTTAACGAAAGATTCATTAAATACGATCCCGATAAGGGCCTTTGGACGTTTGAAATACCTGAAGGTGAGGATATATCCGCCCTCGACAAAAACAAGCTGGGAGGAAACGACGGCTTCCTCCGCGACAACAAGCCCTTTTTCATCAGGGGGCCGGAGGGCGCAGTATCGGTAAAGTCCTCAAGCTGGCATTCTCCCCTTTATGACAGCAATATGGCGGATTCCACCCAAAATGACCTTACGCCACACCAGGATACGTTTACAGACGGGTCCGGCCGCCTATGCGCCCGCTATGGCTTCTCCGCCTTTCTGAACTGCGCCACGCTGTACGGCACCGACCTTTCCATATTCACCGTGGACAGGACCATGACGGGCTATGCGGATCTTATCGTCCTGCAATGGTACGATAAGAATGGCGAACTGATAAAAATAAAAGACAAGGACGGCAACTATATATATCTTGAAAAGAAGCCGTATGTTAAAGCCACAACTACCGCGGTTCAGGGAAATATAGGATCGCCAGTGCGCGAGGCCACCCTGATCATTGCAGGCGGCAGCGACAGCTTTAATAAGTTTAAGGCAGAGTATCCCATGCAGGAGCAGGCGGACGCCAACAACAGCACGAAGTACCTGTATATGAAGCTGACCTATATGGACGACAGCGGAAACGAGATACAGCCCGGCAGTAATAAAGCAACGGTATACCTTCCCTATCCCGCCGGCACCAGCTATGAAAGCCATACGGACGTCGCCTTTACTCTTTATCACTACAAGGACGAAAACCATACGGATAAAGAGGAAATAACGCTTACTCCGACCCAATACGGCCTTATGTTTGAAGCCGGCAGCTTCTCCCCCTTCCTTCTTGAATATAAGCCTGCGGGCGGCATGGAAGGCGCCGACACGCCCGGCAGCACCGGCGACAGCTATTATCCATCATACCATGGCCCGGTACAGCCGGTGCTGGTTCTCCCCCCTAAGACCGGAGACATCACGTTCTTCGGCTGGCTGCGGGCTATGCTCGGCGTGGACTGAAAAAATTCATGATATTCATACCGCTTTGGGCGGGGGTTCTCCCCCGCCTTATTCATACACCTCTTTCTTTAGCACGCCTATGTATGGCAGGTTGCGGTAATGGCCCGCATAGTCCAGGCCGTATCCCACCACGAACTCGTCAGGTATGTCAAAGCCCACCGCGTCCGCGCCTATCCCGCCCCCATGGCAGGGCTTATCAAGAAGGCATACCGTCTTCATGGAAGCGGGCTTTCTTGAGGCGAACAGCTCCTTCAGGTACTGGAGTGTAAGGCCGCTGTCTATTATGTCTTCCACGATCACCACGTGGCGGCCGGTTATGTTGGAATCCAGATCCTTGATTATCCGCACAACGCCTGTGGACTTGGAGCTTACGCCGTAACTGGACACCGCTATGAAGTCCATAAACACCCCGCAGTCCATTGCCCTGCAAAGGTCGGTATAGAATACCGACGCACCCTTGAGTATGCACACCATAAGCGGCTGCTTGCCCCGGTACTCCTCCGCAAGCTCCGCCCCCAGCTCCCTCACCCGCGCCTCTATCTGCTCCCTTGTGAAAAGCACTCTCTGAATGTCGTTTTCCGGCGTAGTTATACGCATTTTGGTTCTCCTTATATGTAAATTATAATATTTACGCTTTCTTTGCGGCCAGGGTCATATAAGAGTCTATAGGAAATGGGGACGGTTGTCCAGCAAAATCGCTATTGCTATTTACCCTCTTATTTGTTATTTTAATACCATCGGTTCACTTATTCTGACAAGAGGGGTCAATATATGCGCTCGGAAAATTTAAATATCAGGGCCGCCGCGGGCAGGGCCGGAGCTTCGGAAAAATTAGATATCAGGGCCGCCGCGGGCATAACCGGGGCTTACGTGGCATACATGATGGGCTCGGGCTTTTCCACGGGGCAGGAGATACTCCAATACTTCGCCTGCTACGGCATGGCGGGGCTTTTCAGCATACTCCTTTGCATGGGCCTTTTGATATTCGCCGCGGTGTCCTTCATCCGGGCCGGATACCGGGAGCAGTTCAAAAAGCCGGAGGACGTATACGTATACTACTGCGGCAAAAGGCTGGGCAGGGCGTATCACTATTTCACCACGGTATCCATTTACCTCTGCTTCATAGTTATGGTGGCGGCGGCGGGCGCAGCCGTGGAGCAGCATTTCGGCATTTCCCGCATAATCGGCGCGATAGCCATAGGCGCGTTGGCCTGCGCCACGGTGATGCTGGGGCTGAATAGCCTCGTAAGCATCTTAGGCCATATCGGGCCCTTTATGATACTCATGGTGATACTCATGGGCGTGATAACCATATGCCGCTCGAACCTCACCGCGGCGGCGGAGACCATCGCCAGAATACCCGAAATGAAGCTGCTGCGCGCCTCTCCGAGCTGGGTGCTGGCCTCGGTCAGCTATGTGGGCATAAGCGTGGTATGGCTTGCAAGCTACCTGACCTCCATAGGCAGGCGGGCTAAGAGCATAGCGAGCGCCTCCGTGGGCGCGGCGGGGGGCGTTATCGCCTTTTACATAGGTATGCTGCTCATATACTTCGCGATAATGCTCAACATAGACGAGCTTGCGGGGGCGCAGATACCCATGCTGATACTTGCGGGGCGCATAAGCCCCGTGACGAGCGGGGTATTCTCTATACTGATAGTCACCGGCATATACACGGCCTCGGTGCCGCTGCTCTGGCAGACCGCCTTCCGCCTCGCTGAGGAGGGCTCCCTCCGCTTCCGCCGCATATCCGTACTCCTTGCCGCCCTTGGCATAGCGGCCAGCCTGCTGCTGCCCTTCAACCGCCTTATGAACATAGTTTACGTGCTCATAGGCTATCTGGGCTTCCTGCTGCTGGCGTGCATGGTGCTGAAGGCAGTGAAAATAATAAAATAAATAAAGGAGAGTAAAGCATGAAGCGCCTGATATCAGCCCTTATCCTTCCCCTGCTCCTGCTCACCGCCTGCAAAGGCACCGAAAAGCTCGACCCCGGGGACTATACCTTCCCGCCGGAGGACGTGAGGGAGATGGAATGGGCGCTGGATGAGGCCGGGCTTGACGGCTACAAGGCGGAGGATGCCCGCATGACCACCGACAAGGTTCCGGACGACATCGCCATAATGCGGCTCACGAAAAAGGGCTGCAATACGGTCGTAATGGTCAATATGCTGCTTTTTGGCGGCGTGGAGCGGCAGTGCGGCATCAGCTTCGGCTATAATCAGAAGCCGGGGGACGAGGAGCAGCTGAGCGCTTTTGTTTCAGACGACTACCCGCTTTTCTGGAGGCTGGCGGGCATAGCCCTTGAAGCGCCGGAAGCGGTGGAGAAGCTGCAAAAGGACTGCGCCGAATATTTCACCGAACCGCCTGAGGATACCTCACAATGGAAATGGAGCGGCAGCGAGGGCGAGCTTTCCTGCACCGCGAGCTATTACTTCCACCCCGGCTTTGAGCTTTGGCTGCCCTCGGAGATAACGTTAAACAAATAAACGGTACGCAAAAAGAGCCCCGCAGGGCTCTTTTTTTGCTTCTCTTATTCTGTTTCCTACTTCTTGAGCCCCTTGGTGCAGCCCTGGACCATCTTTGTGAGGGCGAAGAGGGCTATGACGTTGGGGATGACCATGAGCTGATTGAACATGTCGGAAAGCTCCCAGACCAGGTCGTTGGAGGCGAGGGTGCCGAGGAAGATGAACACCAGCGCTATCACGGTGTAGATCTTATAGGACTTATCGCCGAAGAGGTACTGCATATTGATCTTGCCGAAGAGGTTCCAGCCCAGTATGGTGGAGAAGGCGAAGAAGAACAGGCAGATAGCCACGAACATATTGCCGAAGTTGGCGCCGAACACGGTGCCGAAGGCGGTCTGGGCCAGATTTGCCTTGCCTATGGTATCCACAACAGCGCCCATATAGCCGTTAGCCAGCACACCGTCGGGGGTGTACATGGTGGAGATTATCACCAGGGAGTTGAGGGTCAGCACCACGAAGGTATCGATGAACACGCCTATCATGGCTACGCAGCCCTGATCGTGGGGCTCAGCGACGTTGGCGAGGGCGTGTGCGTGGGGGGTGGAGCCCATACCGGCTTCATTGGAGAACAGGCCGCGCTTTGCGCCCTGGCTGAGGGCGATCTTCAGCGCCGCGCCGAAGCCGCCGCCGATTATGGCCTGGGGCTTAAAGGCATACTTGAATATCATGCCGAAGGTGGCGGGGACGTACTTGATGCGCGCTACGAGTATCGCAAGGCCGCCTACGAGGAATATGGCCGCCATTATGGGCACTATCTTCTCGGTGACGGAAGCAAGGCGCTGCACGCCGCCAAGGAATATGAAGCCGCAGATAGCCACCAGCACGGCGCCCATTACCCAGCTGGGTATGCCGAAGGCGGTGGAGCAGGTGGAGCCTATGGAGTTGGACTGCACCATGCAGCCGAAGAAGCCCAGCGCAAGTATTATGGCTATGGCAAAGAAGCCAGCGAGGAACTTGCCGAAGCCGCCCTTAAAGGCCGTGGTTATGTAGTAGACGGGGCCGCCCTTTATCTGGCCGTCCTCGCCCTTTATGCGGGTCTTCTGCGCCAGCACGGCTTCCGCGTATATCGTCGCCATGCCGAAGAAGGCTATTACCCACATCCAGAATATCGCGCCGGGGCCGCCGGTGAGTATCGCGCCGGAGGCGCCCACGATGTTGCCCGTGCCGACCTGGGCGGCGATAGCCGTGGCGAGGGCCTGGAAGGAGCTCATGCCGCTCTCATGCTTTTCGCCGTTGAGCTTGAGGTTGCCGAATACCTTCTTCATGCCCTCGCCGAAGCAGCGCACCTGAACGAAGTTGGTCTTGATGGAGTACCAGAGGCCTACGCCGATAAGAAGTATCACCAGAATATAGTCCGAAAGATAGCTGTTCACCGTCTGAACAAAATGCAGAAGATTATCCATTCTTTTCCTTCTCCCTTACTTATTTTATGCAGTTATTCCTGCATTAAAATAATAAACTTTTGTATAGATTTTGTCAATCTTGTTTCTTTATTATCTTAAGAGTAAATCCTTCGGCCTTTATGCCCTATTTGCGCCGCTTTTGCCACCGCGCCGCCATTTTTTATACGATACCGGTGCAATTCCTGCGTCATTAAAAATAACACCCTAAATAATATATTATCGTTTATTATAATCAAAAAAAAGAGCCCCTGCCGGGGCTCCAATAAATTTATATGGCTGTATGCCTTAGAAGGCGGCTATGACAGCGCCCTCGTACTTTTCCTCCATGAACTTCTTGGCGGTGTCGCTCTGGAGGGCGGCAAGCAGCGCCTTTGTGGCTTCGTCGTTCTCATGGCCTTCCTTTACTACCAGAACGTTTGCGTAGGTATCGGCAGCGATGGAGTCCTTATCCTCTATGGCAAGGGCGTCCTTTACCTTGAGACCTGCCTGAATGGCGTAGTTGCCATTGATGACCGCCGCGTCCACGTCCTGAAGGGAGCGGGCCAGCTGGGCTGCCTCAATCTCCTTGATGCTGAGATTCTTGGGGTTCTCGGCTATATCCAGCACGGTAGCGGTGAAGGTGATGCCCTCCTTGAGCTTGATGAGGCCCTGAGCCTCCAGCAGAAGCAGCGCGCGGGCTTCGTTTGTGCCGTCGTTGGGTATGGCGATGGAGCCGCCCTCGGGGATAGCGGAGAGGTCAGAGGTCTTGCCTGCGTAGATGCCGAAGGGCTCGTAGTGTATTTTGCCTACAGATACCAGATGAGTGCCTTTTTCCTCGTTGAAGTTTTCAAGATACGGCGTATGCTGGAAGTAATTGGCGTCCAGATCCCCCTGCTCCAGTGCGGTGTTGGGCAGCACATAGTCGGTGAACTCTACCACCTCAAGGTCATAGCCCGCCGCCTTGAGCTCATCCTTTACAGCATTGAGTATCTCCGCATGGGGGGTGACGGAAGCGCCTACCTTGACCTTTACAAGCTCGGAGGGAGCGGCGCTCTCGGTCGTTTCGAGGGCTGCGGTCTCGGCAGGGGCCGCCTCAGGCTGGGCGCAGGCCGCGAAGGACAGCGCCAGTACAAGGGTCAGTACGATTGCGATCAGCTTTTTCATTTTGTTTTCCTCCTGAAAAATTATAAAAATTTTTATATATCAAGCCTGACGGCTCAATTATCTATCTTCTTCTCTTATCTGATTTCACTACCAGCCTGTCGCCCACTACCTGAATGAGCTGCACCAGCAGCACCAGCAGCACTACGGCGATCCACATCATGTCAGGCTGGAAGCGGTGGTAGCCGTAATTTATGGCTATAGCCCCAAGGCCGCCGCCCCCCAGCGCGCCCGCCATGGCGGAATAGGAAAGTATGGTGGTGGTGACTATCGCCGCGCCGTTGAGCAGCGAGGGCGTGCTCTCGGGCAGCAGCACCCGGGTGATTATCTGGAACACCGACGCGCCCATGCTTTGAGCCGCCTCTATTACGCCGTGGTCCACCTCCTTGAGCGACCCCTCCACCATGCGGCCAACATATGGCGCCGCCGCTATTACCAGCGGAGGGATTACCGCCGTGGAGCCTATGGTGGTACCCACCAGGAAGCGGGTGAGGCCCAGCACGCACACCATGAGTATCAGAAAGGGCACCGAGCGGAGTATGTTCACCACCACGTCCAGCGTCCTGTACAGCACAGGCCGTGGGCTTATGCCGTCGGGGGCGGAGGTGGTCAGCAGTACGCCTATGGGCAGGCCCAGCAGGTAGGATATGGCGGTGGATACGAGGGTCATGTATAAGGTCTCCAGTATGCCGTCGCCAAAGAGTTTCACAAGCTGCGGATCAAACATGGTATGCCTCCTCAAGGTACTGTACCCCGTGGAGATCGAGGTACTTCTTCATCTTATCTCCAAGCTCCCGGTTTTCCGGGAGCTGTATGAGGGTGTAGCCGTGCATCTTGCCCTCTATGGTCTTTGTGTCCGCAAAGAGTATGTTTACCGGCGCGCCACACTCCAGCACCATGTCGCATATTACCGGGCTGGAGGTCTGGGTTCCGTCGAATATGATGCGCAGGCACCTTTCTCCCAGCACCTCCTCGCCCAGGCGGCCGCTGGCGTACAGCAGCCTTTTCGCTATCTCCGTCTTTGGGTTCATGAATATGTCGGATACCTCGCCCACCTCGGCTATCTGGCTGTGGTCGATTATGGCCACCCTGTCGCATATCTCCTCTATAACGCTCATCTCGTGGGTTATTACCACTATGGTTATGCCCATGGTGCGGTTTATCTCCTTGAGGAGCGAGAGTATGGAGCGGGTGGTGGTGGGGTCGAGCGCGGAGGTGGCCTCGTCGCAAAGCAGCACCTTCGGGCTGGGCGCAAGGGCCCGGGCTATGGCCACCCTCTGCTTCTGCCCGCCGGATAGCTGGGCGGGATAGGCCTTTTCCCTGTCCTCAAGATCCACCAGCTTCAGAAGCTCCCTTGCCCGGTCTATGGCGTCCTTTCTGCTTACCCCCGCTATCTCCAATGGGAAGCAGATGTTATCGAGGGCGGTCTTTTGCATGAGCAGGTTGAACTGCTGGAATATCATTCCTATGCCCCTTCTGGCGTTGAGCAGCTCTTTCTTGTTCAGCGCGCCCAGCTTTTTTCCGTCCACCGTTACGCTGCCCTCCGTGGGGTGTTCAAGGTAGTTCATACAGCGTACCAGCGTACTCTTGCCCGCGCCGGAGAGGCCGATTATGCCGAATATCTCCCCCGCCCTTACGGAAAGGTCTATATCCCTGAGGGCGGTCACGGCGTCCGATCCGGTGCCGAAGGTCTTTGTAAGGCCCCTTATGGCTATCATTTCACGTGCTTCCATCTTTTTCTCCAATCCGAAGTATTGCATTAAAAAAGCCGCAAGCTCTGCGCTTACGGCCTATAAATCAAAACACCGCCCTTTAAGTACAAAAGGCTTTATTGCAGGCAACGCAAGCGCTCTCCATGCCCGAGGGACATGGAGCAGCACATCATCATGCCGTACATGGTAATAGCGGTGTTTATCATAAGTGCTCTCCTTTCCCTTTTGCATGGGCCGTTTGCCCTGCCCGGATATATTATTTGTTGGGATAATAACACGTATGGGCGGCGTTTGTCAAGCATTGATTTTTTTCAAAAAATCATTTCAAATGCCGAACAGCCGCGCCCCATTCTCCTCCGCCCTCTTGGCCATCTCATCTGCGCTTACTCCCTTTATCTCGGCCATTTTACCGCAGATGAGGGGTATATACCCGGGGTCGTTGCGCTCTCCCCGGTGGGGCTCCGGGGCCATGTAGGGACAATCGGTTTCGGTGAGAAGCCTGTCAATGGGAGTGGCGGCGCAGGCCGCGGGGCCCTTTTTGTTGTTTTTGAAGGTCAGCGCCCCGCCGAAGGCTATGTACAGCCCCAGGGCGGCGCAGCGCTCCGCTGTTTCCGCGCTGCCAGAAAAGCAGTGCATCACTCCCCTGACCCTGCCGTTATAGCTCTCCAGCGCCTCCATGCAGTCCCCGTATGCCTCCCGGATATGCATGGAAACCGGCATGTCCCGCTCTATGGCCATATCGAGCTGGCGGCGGAACAGCTCCAGCTGCTTTTCCCTGTTGTAGGGCTTCCAGTAGTAGTCCAGCCCTATCTCCCCCAGCGCAACGCATTTGGGGTGGCGCAGGTATTCGCCCAATGCGGCCATATCGCCCTCCGTATATGTCTCCGCGAATTCCGGGTGAATGCCGAAGGCAAGGTATATGCCGGGATTTTTTTCCGCAAGGGCCGCGGAGACCGGAAAATCCTTCGGGTCGCAGGAAATCTCTATTATTTTGCCTATACCCCCGGCGGCAAGACCCTTTATAAGCTCCTGCCTATCATCGTCAAAGGCGCCGTCCGTCAGGTGGGCATGGGTGTCTATGTACATCTAAAACTCCTTTTTAAGGCTCCGCATGAACAGGGCGGTGAGCTCGTCTCTGGGGTTTGCGCCGTCGTACAGCACTTTATGCACGGCGCGGGATATGGGCATATCCACCCCGTACTTTTTCGAAAGCTCCATGAGCGCCTCCACGGTATAGTATCCCTCGGCAAGCTTCCCGAACTTCTCCCCCCTGGCGAAGGCCTCGCCGAAGGCGCGGTTATGGCTGAACTGGGAAAACACAGTGGCCTGATAGTCCCCCAAGTGGCAGAGGCCGTAGGCGGAATGCTCTATCCCCCCCATAGCCACTATGAGCCGGGCAACCTCCCTGGTGCCCCGCGCCATGAGCGCCCCCTTAAGGTTGGTGAGGCCCATGCCGTCCAGTATTCCCGCCGCTATGCCTATGACGTTCTTTGCGGCGGCCCCTACCTCGTTGCCTATGAGATCCCGGCCGTAATAGAAGCGTATGAGGCTGGAGCTGAACTGTGTCACCAGACGCTCCTTCAGCTCCTCCGATGTGCCGTCTATCACCATACAGTTGGGTATTCCCGCCACGAACTCCTGAACGTGGCCGGGCCCCAGCCAGACGGCCACTCCGCTTTGAGGCAGGTATTCAAGAGCTATCTCCGAAAGCCTTTTGCCGCTACCCTGCTCTATGCCCTTCATGCACAGCACAAGGTCGCCCCTATAGCCCTGCGCCGCTATGTCCGCAGCCACTTCCCTAAAGGACTGGGCTCCCACGGATACCACTATCAGCTCCGTCTTTACGGCCTCCTCCATGGCGGATATGAGCCGTATGCTGTTTGGCAGCGTCACTATGCCGTTGGTGCGGCTCTCCCTGAACTGTTTCATGTGGGGCGAGCCTTCCCGTCCGTAAAGGCTTACGCTGTGCCCTGCCTTGTCGAGATACCACGCTATAAACGAGCCCCAGCGGCCGCAGCCTATGACCGTAATCTTCATACCTTGTTCGTTCCTTTATAGGTCTATTATCTGATAATTATAGAGGTTGGCGTATATGCCGCCCAATGCCATAAGCTCCCTGTGGCTGCCCCGCTCGGCTATGCCGGAGGGCGTCAACACCACTATCTCGTTTGCGCTCTTTATGGTGGAAAGCCTGTGTGCCACTATTATGCAGGTGCGCCCCTTCGCAAGCTCGAAAAGCTCCTGCTGTATCTCCATTTCGGTCTGGTTATCAAGAGCCGATGTGGCCTCGTCCAGTATCAGTATGCCGGGATCCTTCAGAAATACGCGGGCTATGGATATGCGCTGCTTCTGGCCGCCGGAAAGCTTCACCCCCCGCTCGCCCACCTGGGTGTCGTAGCCCTCCTCAAGGGTCATGACGTAGTCGTGAATGCGGGCCTTTTTCGCGGCCTCTATGACCTCCTCCTCCGTGGCGTCAAGGTTGCCGTAGCGTATGTTGTCCGCTATGCTGCCGTCAAAGAGGAATACGTCCTGGGCCACTATTCCCACGTTGCGCCGGAGGGATACCCTTGTGAAATCCCTTATGTCGGTGCCGTCTATGGTTATGCGGCCCTCCTCCGGGTCGTAAAACCGCGGTATGAGGTTACAGAGGGTGGTCTTGCCGCCGCCGGAGGGGCCGACGAGAGCCACCGTCTCCCCTGCGGGTATGCGGAGGTTCAGGTGCTTTATCACCTTCTCCGCCCCCTTGGCGTCGCTGTTTTTATACCGGAAGGATACGTCCTCAAAGGCGATGTCCCCCACCAGCCTGCCTGCGTCTATGGCGTCTGGGGCGTCCTCCTCCGGGGGCTCGTCCATAATTTCCGTAAACCGCTTAAAGCCCGTAGTTCCCGCCTGAAGCTGCTCGAACATATTGACTATCTTTCGCACGGGAGTAAAGAAGTTGGACACCATGAGTAAAAAAGCGGTGTATTCGCCGGCGTTTATGCTGCCCTTAAAGAAGAACAATCCGCCGAAGAAGAGTATCGCAAGGTATGTGAGGTCCATCAGCAGCTCCGCCTCTGTAAAGAACCAGGCCATGGCCCTGTAGTATTTGCTCCGTATGCCTGTGAGCTGGCGGTTGAGCACGTCAAAGAGCTTCAGCTCGTGATCCTCTCCGGTGTAGGCCCGGGATACCCTTACGCCTGATATGGCGGTGCCCACATTGGCGTTTATCTCGCCCATCTTTACCCGTGTCTCCTGGGATGCCCTGTTCAGCCCAAGGCGCGCCCTTGTGGTTATGAACACGGTGCAGGGCAGCATTATTAGCAGTATCAGCGCCAGCGGCGGGCATATGGTCGAGAGCCACGCCACCGCCCCTATGAGCATCACCACCGAGAGGAATATATCCTCCGGGCCGTGATGGGCAAGCTCGGATATCTCCTGAAGATCGTTGGTCATGCGGCTCATGAGCACGCCGCTCTTGTTTTCATCGAAAAAGCTTATGGGCAGCTTTTCAAGATGGTCGAACATCTCCCGGCGCATATCCGCCTGTATGCGCACGCCCACGATATGCCCCCAGTAATCCACTATGAACTTCATAACGGCCTTGAGCAGATATATGCCCAGCAGCACGCAGCACCACAGCACCAGCCGCCGCATATCCCTCTCCGGCACATAGACGTTTATTATATCCTTGGCTATTATGGGATAAAACATATTGCACGCCGATATTATCAGCGCGCAAAACATGTCTATATAGAACAGCCTTCTATGGGGCTTGTAGTAGGACGCAAACCGTTTGAGCATGATCTCTCCCTTTCAATTTCAAAAGAGGGGGCTACGCCACTATGTCTCCCTGATGAGTGATAAGGCTTGCATCGTACACGCCCTCCACCCTGGTGAACTTCTCTACGAAGCCCGTCTCGTTCTCCTTGAGGCGCAGCTCCATGGTAAGCTCTATGCTGCCGGGGCGCACTACCTTGCTCTTGAGCCGGGCGCCGGGAAGCTGCTTGGTCATCTTGCGTATGGCGTCTGCCGCGGCCTCGCTGTAGTGGATTATAAGGAGGTAGCTCTGAGCGCCACCCTTGCCCCTTGAGCCTGAGATCAGCAGCACGAATATGCCTATTATTATGCCGGCGATTATGGCCACGTCGTAGAACTTTGTGCCCACGGCTATACCCTCGCCCACTGCCCAGAATATGAAGGCGGTGTCAAGGGGATCCTTTATGGCGGTGCGGTAGCGGACTATGGACAGGGCGCCCACCATGCCGAGGGAAAGCGTAAGGCTGTTGTTTATGAGCATCAGCATCAGCGCCGTAACTATGGTCATCATTACCAGCGTCATGCCGTAGGTGCGGGAATACATAACGCCGCTGAAGGTCTTTTTATATATGAACCATACATACAGGCCCACGAGCAGGCCAACTATCAGGGTCAGTATTACCTGAACTGGGTTCATGGTGATGGTCAAAAGGTCGGAAAAGCTTATCATGTGGTCCTCCTAAAACTCAAACTTTCTGCATATGCAGTACTTGCTCACGGCACTGCGCGTGTGGGAATCTATCTGCAAAAGCTCCCTTATATAGCTGGGCAGGTAGTTGTTGAACTTTACCTCCAGCACAAGGTCGCCGTCTGTTATGACGGGATAGGTGGGCTGTGTCATGTCGAAAAGGCTCGTCCCCCTGTATGCGGTGCGTATATCCTTATCGAAGGTTATGCGAACGTCCTCAACGGGGTAAACGTAGGCCTCCCGTGTATAGTCAACTATTACGCGGGGGCGCAGGCCCTTGGTGGCAAACTCCACAAACATGCGCCGGGCGAAGGGCTCTGGGCGGGAGATGAGAAAGGCGTAGTCCCCGCCGATAAGGCTGTCGCACTCGGCCCTGCTGAGCCGCACCGACTGCTTTGCTATAAAGCTTCCCTCCTTGTGCTTGCACTCGAGCTTGATGACGTCGTCGCAGCCGTTGTATGCCCGTATGCGGAACTTGTCCCGGTCGTTGACGCCTGCCAGCTTTTCCCATAGGGCGTCGTCAAAGGGGCTGTCGAAATATAAGCTCCTTATAAAGTACTCGCCGCCGTTTTTTTGGGCGTTCTCGTCCTGCTGTATGCAGGAGCGCAGCCTTCTTGAGAGTATCTCGTAGTCTCCCCGGTTGATGTAGTATTTCAGCTCGTGGCGGTACTGTACTGGCCGCTTTTTCGGCCGCGCTGGCCTTCTGGCCTTTTCCATTTTAGCCGAACACCTCCTTCATGTAGGAATCGCTGAGGCCCAGGTTGCTTTGAAGCTGCCGCTTCAGCTCCTCTGGCCGCTTCTGTGCGAAATCCTTCAGCTTGCTTATCTCGCTCTGGAAGCCCTCATAGGTTCCCAGGTTTGTATTGGGCTGCTTCACTCCCATAAACGTATCCTTATTGAACTTTTCCCGCTCCCGCTTTATCTCCGGCTCTACATAGCCGTAAAGCTCTTCTATGAGCGCACTCACCCGCTCCGGGGCAAAGGCGGTATTCAAGAGCTCTGCGAAGCGGCGGCAGAAGCTGTCCCTCCAGCCCTTGTTCTGGAGCATGGCGGCAAACAGCTTTGCAGAGCATACGTCGCTTGGCGTCTTGCCCATGCGGAAGGCCAGCGTCTCGTGGCCTGGGCTCTGGAAGCCCCAGCAGAAGTCGTAGAATATGAACTTCCACTTGCCGCCCTTGAGGCGGTAATACTGGAAATTGTAGGTGTCCGTGTTGCCGTTGTATATCTCGGCTATCATGTAATCCCGGAAGCTGTCCACGTCCATGCGCTCGGAAACGTAGGCATACGCCTCGGCGGAGGAAAGGTCGTGGGTGGTGGCGTACTCGTAAAGGCTCACCCAGTCCGAATTATCGCCGTAGCTGCGCTGCTTGAAGCCCTTGCCTATGGCCAGGTCCACGTTGTTTTCCGTGTTCTCATGCTGGGCCACGAAGAAGCGGTTGCGCTTTTCCTTGAGGAAGTATACCCCCCAGTATTCGCCGTTGAGGTAAAGCACCGTAGGGCGGTAGGCCTGATAGAGTATATTTATGTCAGTTCCCTCTAAAAGCCCGCTGGCCAGCTCGTCCCTTATCTTGCTGCGGTTCTGATCCTGAGCGCCGGCCCGCAGCACCACCGCCTTGTATTCCTTATAGGGGCGGTTCTCGAAGAAGGGGTACTCCATGGAGCCCTTGCCGTATTCCTTGCGGGCTATTACGTTGAAGCCCTTCTGGGCCCTGCCGCGGCCAAAGCTGCCTGCTATCCTTATGCCCACGTTCTGGGTAAAAACCTGCTTCCCGTTATCGTCAAAGAGCGAAAACGCCGCGGGCTTTTCCCATATGGTATCCACCTGCTCCTCGGTGGCGAATTTCGCCTGATAGTAGGTGGCGGATTTCAGGGTGTCCGCGTAGGAGGCGGCGTCCGGGTCAAACTGGTCGCCGGTAGCGTATATGCCGGTCTTGCTGTTCCAGAGATTGTCCGGGTCTGTAACGAGGGTCACCACCGGCAGGGCATGGTTCACGCCATCGCTCCTGAAAAGATAGGTTGCGGTAGCCACGTCCCCCGAGAGATACCCGTCCCTGAAGGCTGCGGCTCGTATGACGGAGTTTTTGCTGATGGAAAGCTCGCCGCTGTACACCTCCGAGCTTGCGTTTGGAGTGGTACAGTCGGTGGTGTAGCGTATTGTCTCCCCCTCGCCTGCGGTAATGGCCACGGTGACGGCATTATCGTATATGCCGGGAGTGACGCTGAAGGCCGGGAGCTGGGTTATGCCCTCATAGCCCTTGCCGTTCTGGGCGCCGGGGGTAGGCTCCGCATAGTAAAAGCGGTTGTCCGAGCCGTCCCTGCCGTAGCTCTGGCCGGACCTCATGCGCCCTGCGGAGAGCTTGTCTATGAGCTTTCCGTTGGGGTCGAAAAGAAACAGCGCCTCGCCTGTGGAGCTTATGCAGAAATTAAGCTTGAGATTTTTTTTTTGAGCCTTGTCGGCGCTGCCCGTAGCGTAAAGCAGCAGGTATTCGCCCGGCTCTATGGATATATCCGGAAATACCCACTTTGCGGGGTTCTTCGGGTTGTTGGACAGGCCGTAGCCCGCAAGGCTCACGGCGCTCCCGGTAGAGTTGTGCAGCTCCACCCAGTCGGAAGCCACGCTGCCCGTGGAGCCGCCGAACTCGCTTATGTATACGCCGCTCAGTGGCAGCCTGTTGGCGGCGTCAAAGGCGGAGTAGCCTGCGCCGGTGTTTGGGTAGCCGGGGCTGGGCTGGGAATTGGACTGGAACTCGCCGGCGCCGTCGGGTATGCGCGCCACGGAAACGTCAGTCTCCTGGTTCTTGAAGGAATAGCTGTCGATTATCCTGCCCGCCCTGTTGGCGATCACCACGTCCTCCCCATAGGAGCGAAGGCCGAAGGGCGCGTGCAGCTCCCCGTTCTGCATTCCCTCGTTTCCTGAGCAGAATACCACCAGGTAGCCCTTGGCGGCTATGGTGGTCCCATCCGGGAACCTGTACTTCATGGGCTGGGACAGGTTATCCGATATGCCGAAGCCGGATATGTCCATGTCCGTATCCGTTGAATTGTATAGCTCTATCCAGTCGGAATAGCTGCCGAAGCTGTCGCAGATAGTGGTAGCGTTGCTGGCCATGAACTCGTTGATGTAGAGGCCTATGTCCTCCGTCTCCTTAAGGCTCGCCTCGTATTCCGCCATGCCCGCCTCTGTCTTGGGATAGCCGGGGCAGGGCTTTGCCTGTGTCCATACTTCGCCCTCTCGGCGCAGCACCATTCCGGAGTCCACCGAGTTGAGCACAGCCGTATCAAGGGGCCTTCCGGATGCGTCGAACAGCACCACCTCCTCACCCGCGCTGAGCTTGAAGGGGGCATGCATGCCGTCCTCCGCCTCGCCGCCGCACCATACCACCACATAAGCGCCGGGCTCCAGCACCGTACCTGCGGGGAACACGTACTTTGCGCCCTCCAGCAGGCTGTCGGACAGGCCGTAGCCGGATATGTCCGCCCTTTCGGAGGAGCCGTTGTGCAGCTCTATATAGTCGGGGTAGCCGCCCAGGTTGTCCGGCACGGAGCCCTTGTTGGAGATCATTATCTCGCTCAGCGCAACGGCGTCCGCCGGGGCCCTTGAGCTGCCTTCCTTCAGGTTTATCAAAAATACGGCCAATATGACGATAAGCGCGGCGCTTATCAGTATCGACCCGAGCCGTCTCTTTCTCAATTCGTTTTCCTCTTTTTATATATATCGGCATATAGCCACAGTTATTGTATCATAAAAGAGCGGATAATGCTATGAAGGAATGGTGAATAAAAAAGCGGGGATGCGATAGACAAATTTCTGCATGAGCATTATAATATCTACAAGTATAATACATGGGGCAATCGGCGGTCAGCACACCATCCGAAAGGAGGTGTCGCTTTTGTTGAGATTATTAGTTTTGCTTATCGAGCTTTTGCGCGATGTAAAGACAATTACTATAACACTCAAAAAATAAAACCGCCCTGCTGCAACAAGGCGGTAGTTCCCATTAGGGAATAGATGCTTCAATGTGGCTGACCGTTTCGGTCTTACCCTATAAGTATTATACCCGTATCGCCTGCGTATGTCAATGCGTGGGCGATATTTTTATGTTTACCCCTCCGGCTGTATGGCCGGTATATACTCAAGCGTGGCCGCGATGACCTTTTCCGCCTTTTCCTCATGGAGCAGGTGGCCTGCGTTGCGCATGGTGGCAAAGCCGGCGTAGGGCATCGCCGTGTGGTACAGCTCGGAGTCGTCCCCCTGGCGCCATTTATCCTCGCTGCCCTGAAGCATGAGCACGGGGGCCTCAAGGGAGCGGAGCCTGGATACCACGCCCTCGTCGTCAAAGTTGTGGAAGGAGGCCCGCAGCGCCCAGCGGGATTCACGGTCGGATATGGTCTTGTAGTATTCGCCCACTACCTCGGGGCTCATCATCTGGGCAAGGTCGAAATAGCACTCGGAAAGCACCTTTTCAACCGTGCGCATGCCGTAGAGCATGGAGGCCACGCCGCCCAGTATGCTGCTGTCCATGAGCTTTATGGCCAGCGGCATCTCGGGGGAAATGCCGCCGGGAGCTATGAGCATCATCTTGCCTACCCGCTCCGGGTTGTCCAGCGCAAAGCGCAGCGCGTAGGCGGAACCCATGGAAAATGCCATTATGTGGGCGGACTGCACGCCTATTGCGTCCATGAACAGGCCCAGCGTCATGGCCTGCTCCTCAACGGTATAGTTGAAGTTCTCAGGCCTTGAGGAATAGCCGTGACCCAGCAGGTCTATGGCTATCACCCGGTAATTAAGGCTGAGGCGGGAAAACATGTTGCGCCAGGTATAGAAGGACTGGCCTACGCTGTGTACGAGTATCAGCGGCTCCCCGTTGCCCTCTTCGATGTAGTGTATCCGAGCGCGCTCTGTCCGGGGGCCTTCAGGCTCCGGCTCCTGATATTCTTCTTCCTCTGCCTCTACGGGCTGGGAAGCACGGGATGCCTTGGGAGCATCGTCAAACATGGCGGCTACGCGGCGGGCTTCCTGCGCGGCTGCCTTACGGCGGGCCAGGGCCCTGGCGGCCTCATCCTCCTCGTCCAGCTCCTCGTCGTCGTCCAGCTCGTCGTCAAGATCGTCGGCGGCGCGCTTTCTGCCGAACAGGCCTCCCCTGCGGGACTTTCTGCGCTCCTCCTCTTCCTCCGCGTCCAGCTCCGCCTCGATCTCGCTGTCTATATCGTCATAATCGTCGTCATCGCCGTCATAATCCGCCCTTTTGCGAATAAAGGAAGCCTTTTTTTCCTTCTTATCCTTCTTGTCCGGCTTCTTTCTGGCCTTCCTTGGGGGCTCCTCGTCTTCGGGCTGGGCTATGGGCAGCTCGATCTCCGCAAATTTGCCTACGTATTCGGTGTTTACGAATTTTTTAACTTCCAGCGAAATAGCCACTTATATCCTCCGTTCAGGGTCAGGGTTGCCGTATGTGCATACGCACCCTTATAATTTTCATACCTAATCAACCTATTTTACATTTTTCCCATGGGTATTGCAAGTGTATATAGGGCAAAAGGGCAAAACTGTCACGAATTGTTTACCAAATCCCGGCTGAGCCGAAGCAGCGCGGTTTTATTGTTGTCCTCCGGGCGTTTTGCGCAGTGCCTCAAAAGCCCCGCCTTTATGTACCCTATCCTGGGAGAAGGGGGTATGCCAAGATAACCGGCTATGTCCGCCCCTGTGACGGCAAGCTGCCGCTCTTCAAAGGGCGCCCCCGCCGCTATCATGCTTTCCAGTATGCGCTCCCACCTGTCCGCGGACTCCACCGGCCCCTCTATCCTTCCGCTGCCGTGAACGTCCGCCCGGCGGAGAGCTATGAGCTGGCGCGAGCGCTCTATACCCATCTCCTGAAGCCATAGCCGTATGGTATTCTCCTTTGCCTCGGTACGAAGGTCAAACATGTGGTTGCGTATAAGCGCCGTAACGTCCCGTATGACGCCGGAGGGGTACCTCAGCCTTTCCAGTATTCCCCGGGCAATATCCGCGCCCAGCCTGTCGTGGGTGTACATGCAGCCCGTGGCCTCCAGCGCCGCCGGCTTGCCCACGTCGTGGAGCAGAGCGGCAAGGCGCAGGGTAAGGCTTGGCTCTATGCAGTCCACCGCGTGAAAGCAGTGGTGAAGCACGTCGTACTTGTGGTACTGGGGCTTTTGGGCTATGCCCCGCCCCTTCGCGAGCTCCGGCATTATCACGTCTATGGCCCTCAGCTCGTCCAGCATCACAAGGCCCCTGTAGGGCCCGTGGGGAACGCCGTATTTCGCGTCGGAGAGCAGTATCCTGTCCAGCTCCTGCCGTATGCGCTCCGGGGATATGTCCGCAAGCCCCGCCGCGCAGGCCCTTGCGGCCTCCAATGTGCCCCGCTCCGCCTCAAAGCCCAGCTCCGAGGCAAAGCGCGCCATGCGCATTATGCGAAGGGTGTCGTCTCCCATTATGACGGCGGGATCCTTTGAGGTAGCTCTGAGCAGCCTGTTTTTAAGGTCCTGCATGCCGCCGGTAGGATCGGTGATCCTGCCTGTCAGTATATTTTTATATATGGCGTTCACAGTAAAGTCCCGGCGGAAGGCGTCCTCGTTTATGTCCCCGGAGTAGCTTACCGCCTGGGGCCGGTGCCCGCCGCCTGTTGGGTATGTATCCCGCCTGAAGGTGGTGTGCTGGAATACCCCGCCCATATAGTGCAGCTCCACCATTCCGAAGGCCGCGCCTATGTCCAGATACTTTATGCCCTTATCCCGGCACATGGCCATTACCTCCCCCGGCGTCATGGAGGAGGTAACGTCGTTATCCGTGACCGGCAGGCCCAGAAGCGGGTTGCGCACCATGCCCCCTACTCCGTAGAGGGTATGTCCCGCGGCGGCGAAAAGCTGTGCGAGGCGTATAAGCGGCATATACCATGTTCCTTTACAGACATATAAAGGGGACAGCTTGCCGTCCCCTCTTTTTTATTACTCCCCGTCAGGCTCCACGTGGGGAACTATGGCAACGGAGGCCACCCTGTCCTCGGTGCGCATAAGGCGCACTCCCTGGGTATTGCGGGATATCTCGGATATCTGCTCCACGGGCAGCCTTATTATGGTGCCTTCGGAGCTTATTATCATTACGTCCTCCTCTATATCGGAGGCTCCTACCGCCTTCATGCAGACCAGATCGCCGGTCTTTTCGGTGAGAGCCATGGCTATTATGCCCTTGCCGCCCCGGGTCTGGGTGCGGTAGTCCTCCTCCGGGGTGCGCTTGCCCATGCCGTTTTCGGATATGGAGAGTATGGAGGCGCCGGGGCGAACCTTCTCGGCCCCCACCACGCTGTCGTTTTCCTCCAGCGTTATGGCCTTTACGCCGGTGGCGCTTCTGCCCATGGGGCGCACGTCCTCCTCGCTGAAGCGTATGCTCTTGCCCTTTTTGGTGCCCACTATTATCTCGTCGCTGCCGTCCGTCATTATGGCGGCAATAAGCTCGTCCCCGTCCCTGAGGTTCTGGGCAATCATTCCGCCCTTTCGGATGTTGTCGAACTCCTCTATGGGTGTCTTCTTGATTATGCCCGCCTTGGTGATGAGGTTCAGGTATTTTCCCTCCTCCCACAGTGGGAACAGCGTGGTCACCTTCTCCCCCTCCTTCAGGTTGAGGAGGTTGACTATGGCGGTGCCCTTGGCGGTGCGGCCCGCCTCGGGTATCCGGTAGCACTTCATGCGGAACACCCGGCCCATGTTGGTGAAGAACATTATCTCGTCGTGGGTGTTGCAGCCGAACAGGTGCTCAACGAAATCCTCCTCCCGGGTGGTCTGGCCGGTTATGCCCCTGCCGCCCCGGTTCTGGGCCTTATAGGTATCCATGCTGGTGCGCTTTGCGAAGCCGAAGTGGGTAAGGGTTACCGTCATCTCCTCGGGCTGTATTATGTCGTCCAGCTCTATATCCTCTGTTATCTGGGCTATCTCGGTCCTTCTGGGGTCGGCGTATTTGCGGCGGACCTCCAGTATTTCCTCCCGGATTATGCCCAGCAGCTTGTTTTCGTCCGCAAGGACGCTCTCGTAATAGGCGATGGTCTCCACAAGGCCGTCCCTCTCCGCCTGTATCTTGTCGTGCTCCAGCCCTGTAAGGCGGCCTAAGCGCATATCCAGTATGGCCTGGCTCTGCTTATCCGTCAATCCGAAGCGGACGTTCAGCCGTTCCTTGGCCTCGGGCTGGGTCTTGGAGGTCTTGATTATATCCACGACCTCGTCTATATTGGCCATGGCTATGAGCAGGCCCTCCAATATATGAAGCCGCTCCTTGGCCTTTTCCAGATCGTGCTTTGTGCGGCGGGTCACCACTTCCTCCTGGAACCTGAGGTAGTGGTACAGCATCTCCTTTATGTTGAGCACCTTTGGCTCCCCATCCACAAGAGCCAGCATTATCACGCCGAAGGTATCCTGAAGCTGGGTGTGCTTATAGAGCTGATTTAAAACGACGTTGGCGTTCACGTCCTTTTTTATCTCTATTACCACCTTCATGCCGTTGCGGTTGCTCTCGTCCCGAAGGGCGGTTATACCCTCCACCCGCTTTTCATGCACCAGCTCCGCTATCTTTTCCACCAATCGGGCCTTGTTCACCTGATAGGGCAGCTCCGTTACCACTATGCGGCTCTTGCCGTTGGCCATTGGCTCTATCTCGGTCTTTGCCCGTACCAGTATCTTGCCCCTACCCGTCCTGTATGCCTGCCTTATGCCCGCGGTTCCCATTATGGTGGCTCCCGTTGGGAAATCCGGCCCCGGCAGGTATGCCATAAGCTCCTCTATGGATATGTCCCTGTTGTCTATGAGGGCCACGTATGCGTCTATGACCTCCCCGAGGTTATGGGGCGGCACGTTTGTGGCCATGCCTACTGCTATGCCGTTGCTGCCGTTTACCAGCAGATTGGGGAAGCGGCTGGGCAGCACCGTGGGCTGCACCAGCGTCTCGTCGAAGTTGGGCATGAAGTCCACGGTATTTTTGTCTATATCCGCAAGCATCTCAAGGCTCATCTTTGAAAGGCGGGCCTCGGTGTAGCGCATTGCCGCCGCGCCGTCCCCGTCCACGCTGCCGAAGTTGCCCTGGCCCTCCACCAGCAGGTAGCGGGTGTTGAAGTCCTGTGCAAGGCGCACCATGGCGTCGTATACCGAGCTGTCTCCGTGGGGGTGGTATTTGCCCAGCACGTCGCCCACTATGCGGGCGGACTTATGGAAGGGCTTATCCGGGGTGAAGCCCTGCTCTCCCATAGAGTACAGTATGCGCCGGTGCACCGGCTTGAGGCCGTCCCGCACATCGGGCAGGGCGCGGTTTATTATTACCGCCATGGCGTAGGAAATGAAGGATTTCTTCATCTCCTGCTCTATATCAAGCGGCGTTATGCGGGGGTTGTTGGTGATGTCGTCCATTTATTGCTCCTTTATACGTCCAGATCCACTACCAGCTTGCTGTTCTGCTCTATGAACTCCTTGCGGGGCTCTACCTTGTCGCCCATTAAGGTGGAGAATATCTCGTCCGCCCGTATGGCGTCCTCAAGGTGTACCCGGTACATCATGCGGTTGTCCGGGTCCATGGTGGTCTCCCACAGCTGATCCGGGTTCATCTCACCGAGGCCCTTATAGCGGTTGATAAGCGGCTTGGGGTCCCGGCCTATCTCGTTGAGTATCCTTCCCAGCTGCTCGTCGTCATAGGCATACCATATGTTCTTGCCCCTTGTGATCCTGTAAAGGGGCGGCTGGGCGGCGTAAATGTGGCCGTGCTCTATCAGAGGCCGCATGTGCCTGTAGAAGAAGGTCAAAAGCAGTATGCGTATATGCGCGCCGTCCACGTCCGCATCCGTCATGCAGACTATCTTGTGGTAGCGGAGCTTGCTCTCGTCAAACTCGGTGTCTATGCCTGTGCCGAAGGCGGTTATCATGGAGCGTATCTCGTTGTTGGCAAGCATTTTATCCAAGCGGGTCTTTTCCACGTTGAGTATCTTGCCGCGAAGGGGCAGTATTGCCTGAAACTCCGGGTTGCGGCCCATCTTGGCGGAGCCGCCTGCGGAGTCGCCCTCCACTAAGAATATCTCGCACTTTTCCGGCTCGTTGCTGTTGCAGTCCGCAAGCTTGCCGGGGAGGGATATGTTCTCCAGGCCGGTCTTTTTTCTGGTAAGGTCCCTGGCCCTTCTTGCGGCCTCCCTCGCCCTGGATGCGGTTATGCACTTATCTATTATCAGCCTTGCGGTCTGGGGGTGCTCCTCAAGGTAAAAACCAAGCCCGTTGCCAACCACGTTGTCCACAAGGGACTTCATATAGGAATTGCCCAGCTTTGTCTTTGTCTGGCCCTCGAACTGGGGCTCCACCAGCTTTACGCTGACTATGGCGGTAAGGCCTTCCCGGACGTCGTCGCCGGAGAGGTTCGCTTCGTTGTCCTTGAGCAGCTTATACTTGCGGGCGTAGTCGTTTATGCTGCGGGCAAGGGCGCTGCGGAAGCCCTGAAGGTGCGTGCCGCCCTCTGCGGTGTTTATGTTGTTGGCAAAGGTAAACACGCTCTCGTTGTAGTCGGTGTTATACTGCATGGCCACTTCAACGGAGGCCACCTGCTGCTTGGCGGGATCGTCCTTACTGCCCTCGAAGTACATAACGTCCTCATGGAGCACGTCCTTGCTCTTGTTCAGGTGCTCCACGAAGGAGATTATGCCGCCCTCATAGCAGTATTTTTTGCTCTGTACGGGGTCTGTGCGCTCATCCGTGACGGTTATGGCAACGCCCTTGTTCAAAAACGCAAGCTCCCTCATGCGCCCCCGCAGGGTATCGTAGTTGTAATCCAGCGTATCGAATATCTGGTCGTTGGCGAGGAAGGTTATGGTAGTGCCGGAGCCCGTGTCATCGCCGTACGTGCCCACCTGCTCTACTCCCGTCACCGGGTCGCCGTTTACGTATTCCTGGCGGTATATTATGCCGTCGCGGCGGACCTCCGCCGTAAGCCTACTGGAAAGGGCGTTTACCACGGACAGGCCCACGCCGTGAAGTCCGCCGGATACCTTATAGCCGCTGCCGCCGAACTTGCCCCCCGCGTGCAGCACGGTAAGCGCCACCTCCAGCGCGGACTTGTGCATCTTCTCATGGTAGCCCACGGGTATGCCGCGGCCGTTATCCCGGACGGATACGGAATTGTCGGGGTGTATTGTTACCTCTATATGGGTGCAGTAGCCGCCCATCGCCTCGTCTATGGCGTTATCCACCAGCTCTTTGACCAGATGGTGCAGTCCCCGCACGTCCGTAGAACCTATATACATGCCGGGGCGGCGCTTTACCGCCTCCAATCCCTCAAGGACCTGTATTTCGTTTGCGTTGTAGTTTGTGTGGTTGTTCTGTTCCATGGTTTATGCCCTTCTGTAAATTATCTCTTAGCTATTGTAGCTGCCCCTACCGCCGAGGCGTATACCCTTATTCCCTCGGGGACGGCGGTGATTATGTATGTGTCCCGCTCGCCGCCGGATACGTCGTCCACGCGGCCGGAGCCTATGGCGGTCTCCATGAAGCGGCGGTTGTCGTATGAATGCATTACTGTTTCACGGGGCAATATAAGGAGTATTTCCTCATCGTCCACTACCTTATCCCCGCCTATATGCAGATACATATATTCCTCCATTTCGCAGAAGTGGCTAAAGACCGCCCCCTGCGGGTTTTTTCCCGGCTTTGCCTGTCACTCCGGGCGCATCTCGCCGCCCTTGCAGCGGAATACCTTCATATTTCCCAGGCCCGCCCGCTTTAAGCCCTCAAGGCTGGTGCAGGTCAGAAAGCACTGGCAGTCCTTCATGCTTTCCATCAAAAGCTGCTGCCGGCCCTCGTCCAGCTCAGAGAGCACGTCGTCCAGTATGAGCACCGGGGCTTCCTCCTTTATCTCCCTTATAAAGGCGAGCTCCGAAAGCTTAAGTGACAGCGCCGCGGTGCGCTTCTGGCCCTGGGAACCGAAGGTGCGCACGTCTATGCCGGACAGGGCTATGCCTATATCGTCCCGGTGGGGGCCTGCGGTGGTAAAGCCCCGGCGGAGATCCTCCGCCCTGCTCCTGTCCAGCGCCTTCAGCATGGCGCCGTAAATGCCCTCCGGGTCCTCCGGGTCTATGTCCGGCTCGTACACTATCTCCAGCCTCTCCCTGCCCCCCGTGATGCTTTTATGCAGGTCGTAGGCTATTGTGGAAAGGCCGTCTATGAATTCGCACCTGTCCATTACGATTTCCTCGCCCAGCGCCGAGAGCTGCTCGTCCCAGGTCTCCAGCATGCCGGGGCCTATCCTGTCAGGCTCCTTTAAGAGGGCGTTCCGCTGCTTAAGCGCCGAGTTGTACCTTTGCAGGCTGTAATAATAGGCGGGATGGGTCTGGGAAAGCTCCATATCCATGAAGCGCCGCCGCTCCGCCGGGCCTTCTTTTACTATGGAAAGGTCCTCCGGGGCGAACATCACAACATTCAGCAGCCCCATTAGCTCCCCTGAGCGGGAGGCCATCTGCCGGTCTATGAATATCTTTTTGCGCTCCCCGTCCCGAAGCTTTATCTCTATAAGATGGGAGCCCGTATTGTTGGTAAGCTCCGCCCCCACGTATCCGCCGGCGCAGCCCCGCATAATAAGCTCGGCGTCCCGGGAGGTCCTGTGGGACCTTCCGAAGGCGCAAAGAAAAACCGCCTCGACACTGTTGGTCTTCCCCTCTGCGTTGTCTCCCACTATGGCGTTTATGCCGGGGCCGGGCCGCAGATCGAGTGCAGCATAGCTGCGGTACTGGTTTAAGCGCAAGCGGTTAATTTCCATCTGTTTTGCACGCCTGTAATACAAAATTTTACTTACTAATTTTAACATAAAATCAGGGATTTTTCAATGGCTTTTATTATAATAAGAAGAAAGCATTGCAGAAATGTATAAATATGCGTAAAATGCATATTGCCGCGGCTCACAAAAATATTTGCGCCGCCGTTGAAATATAGTATAATGATATTAACCATTCCAAGGAGGGACGCATATGCGCTTTACAGTTGATACGGCTGAGCTCAACGCCGCCGTGGCTACGGTCTCAAAGGCGCTGGGAGTAAGGTCCTCGGTAGGCATACTCGAGGGCATATATGCCGAAGCCATAGGCGATACGCTGCTGCTAAGGTGTACAGACCTTTCGCTCCAGATAGAAGCTACGCTTAACGCAGATATCCAAAAGCAGGGAGCCTGTGTGCTGCCCGGGCGGCTGTTTTCGGAGCTTGTCCGCAGGCTGCCCGCAGAGGAGACCCTGCTTTCCGCCGATAAGAACACGCTGCTCATAGAGAGCGGCCGGGCCACCACCACCATGCAGGTGGAAAACGCCAAGGATTACATCTCCATGCCCGACGTCAACCGGGAGTTCTCTATCGCCATATCCAAGGCGGCTTTAAAGAACATGATACGCCAGTGCATATTCGCAACGGCACAGGACGATTCCAAGCCCATACTCCGTGGAGTGCTCATAGAGCTTGCCGACGGCAAGATGAGCATGGTAGCTTTGGACGGATACCGTCTGGCCATGCGCACCGAAGCCGTAACGGTATCCGGCGCCGCCAAAAACGCGGTCATTCCCGCCCGGGGCCTGCTGGAGATAAGCCGCATACTGGACGACAGCGACGAGATGATCAACATGGTATTCTCTGCCACCCACGTCATGATAGACATGGGCCATACCCGCATAATCACCCGCCTTATGGACGGCGAGTTCATACGCTACCGCCAGATACTGCCGGACAACCACACCACCCATGTGCGGGTGAACCGCACGGAGCTGCTGGACAGCATAGAGCGTGTATCCCTCATGGCGCGGGAGAGCAAGAAGAACCACGTAAAGTTCTCCTTTGAGGACGGTCAGGTGACCATCACCGCCAACAGCGAGATAGGCGCCAGCAAGGAAATAGTCAATATAGACCGCATGGGCAGCGACATAGACATCGCCTTCAACGCCAAGTACTTCAGCGACGTGCTGAAGGTGCTGGACGACGAATACGTCTGCCTGGATATGAACACCAACATAAGCCCCTGCGTGGTAAAGCCCGAAACCGGCGACGAATATTACTACCTCATCCTCCCCGTAAGGCTGTTCGCCGGGAATTGATGTAAGATTCTTTCTCTCTTCTTTCTCTTTTCTTTTCGTTGAAAAGAAAAGGAGAAAGAAGCAAAGAGAAAAGAAAAGCCAACCTTAAATAAAAAAATCTTTGAAACAGTTGAAATTCAGGCGGAAAACGACAAAAGCATCTTTGAAAAATAATAAAAGGAACGGCTGAACCGTTCCTTTTGCTTTGTTTGCCTTATTCGTTAGTTATCCTTATGTGTATATCCACGCCGTTTTGAAGATCCTCCTGCTCCACCTCCACGTTCATGCCGGATTCCCGCAGCACGGCGATAGCCGAATTGACGGTGTTCATAAACAGCCGGTAGTCCCGCACCTGGCGTATTATGGCAGGGCGGGGGGCCGCGCCGGGGCGCTTTTCGTCGTACATCTTATCCAGGGTCTTCTCCACCAGCCGCTCAGTGTCCTTGACGGAGAGGTTCTTTTCCGCCGTGCGCTTTATGACGGCCAGCTGTACCTCCTCGTCCTTTAGCTTGAGCACCGCCCGGGCATGGCGCTCTGAAAGGCCGTTCTCACGAATGGCGGACACCACATCGGGCGAGAGCCGCAAAAGCCGCAGCTTGTTTGCTATGGAGGACTGGCTCCTGCCAAGTCGTTTTGCAAGCTCCTCCTGGGTAAGGTTGTAGTTGTTGAGCAGGGCGTAGTAGCACTGTGCCTCCTCCATGTAGTGCAGGTCCTCCCGCTGAAGGTTTTCTATGAGTGCCACCATGGCGGAGGATTCCTCCTGCATTGAGTCCTCTACTATGCAGGTGACGGTCTCCATTCCCAGAGACTTGCAGGCCCGCAGGCGGCGTTCGCCGGCTACCAGCTCATATCCGGAGCCGCTCCTTCTCACCACCAGCGGCTGTATGAGGCCTACCTGGCTTATACTCTGGGCAAGCTCGGCTATAGTATCGTCGTCGAATGTGACCCTGGGCTGGTTGGGGTTTGGCACTATCTTTTCAACGGGTATCTCCAGCAGCCTGCGCTGGCTTTCTGTAGTCCGGGGACGAAGGGTAAATTCAAAGGACATCTTTATTTCTCCTGAATAATAAGTTTTTCGCTAAAGCGGCTTCTTCTCCGCCGTTCCGGCCTTTCTCGGGTAAGCTTTAGCAGTGGGCTTCTGCTTTGTGAGGATTATCACGCTGCGCTCTCCCCACTCCGCCGGGTATGATCTTATCTCGCCTGTGCAGCATAAAAGCTCCAGCGCCCTTTCGCCCTCCTTCAGCTCCGCGGCGGCCTGGGGGCCCTTATACATGAGCGACCTGCCGCCGACCTTCAGAAACGGAACGGTGTATTCGGCAAGGGGGGACACCCTGGCTACCGCCCTTGATACGGCTATATCGAACTTCTCCCTAAGGGCGGGGTTCCTGCCCCCATCCTCTGCCCTATCGTGTATGCAGTCCGCATTTATATCCAGCTCTTTGCACACCTCCCTGAGGAAGCCTATGCGCTTATTGAGGGAGTCCAGCAGCGTCACCCTCACGTCGGGCCGGGCGATGGCTATGGGCAGCCCCGGGAAGCCCGCGCCGGTGCCAACGTCTATAAGGTTTGCCCCCTCCGGAATAAGCTCCAGCGGCAGCAGGCTGTCTGCAAAGTGCTTTTTAAGCACCTCATCCTCCCCGGTTATGGCGGTAAGGTTCATGCGGCTGTTCCAGTCCATGAGCATCTCATAATAGCGGCAGAGCTTTTCCGCCTGAGGCTCATTCAGCCCCGCCGCAGGCATGGCCTTTATTACGGTCTGTATATCCATCTATTTTTCCTCCAGGAGCTTGAGCTGTATCAGCAGCACACCTATATCCGCCGGGGATACGCCGCTTATGCGGCTGGCCTGGCCTATATTTTTGGGGCGTATGGCGGAAAGCTTCTGCCTGGCCTCAAGGCGCAGGCCCTCCATATGGGCGAAGTCCACCCCGTCGGGTATGAGCATGCCCTCCTGCTGCTGCAGCCGCTCAACCTGCTTCTTTTGTTTGTCTATATAGCCCTCGTAATGGGCGGATATCTCCACCTGCTCCCGGGCCTCGTCCGAAATTTCCGGAAGCCCGGATACCCGCATAAGCTCCGTATAGCTTATGCCCTCCCGGCGCAGCACGTCCATGAGCTTTGCGCCGCTCTTGAGCCCTCCCCCGTCCTTTGCCTCCAGCAGCGCCGTCAATTCCCGGCTGGGGTGGGCCGTCTTGTTCAGGGCGGCCATGGCCTTTGCCATGTGGCTTTCCTTTTCCATGAGCTTCGCGTACCGCTCCTCGGATATTAGCCCGGTCCTGCGGGCCTTTTCGGTAAGGCGCAGATCCGCGTTGTCCTGCCGCAGCAGCAGCCGGTATTCCGCCCTTGAGGTCATCATCCTGTATGGCTCGTTGGTGCCCTTTGTGGCAAGGTCGTCCACCAGTACACCAATATATGCGTCTCCCCTGGAGAGTATGAGCGGCTCCTCCCCCTTTAAGTAAAGGGCGCAGTTTATTCCGGCGTAAATGCCCTGGGCAGCGGCCTCCTCATAGCCGGAGCTTCCGTTTATCTGCCCCGCAAAGTACAGCCCCGGTATATCCTTGCTGCCAAGGGTAGTGTCCAGCGTGTTGGGGTCTATGCAGTCGTACTCTATGGCGTACCCCGCCCGCATTATCTCCGAGCGCTCCAGGCCGGGTATGGTGCGCAGCATTTCCACCTGCACGTCGTAGGGCAGGCTTGTGCTCATGCCCTGCACGTACATCTCCTCGGTGGAAAGCCCCTCCGGCTCTATGAAAAGCTGATGCCTGTCCTTGTCCGCAAACCGCTTTATCTTATCCTCTATGCTGGGGCAGTACCTTGTGCCTGTGCCGGTCACAAGGCCGGAATACATGCTGCTCCTGTGGATATTGTTCAGTATTATCTCGTGGGTGCGGGGGTTGGTATAAGTGAGATAGCAGGGCTGCTGCGGCCTTTCCCCCTTCCCGCTCATAAATGAGAACCGGGGTGAGGGCACGTCGCCGTACTGGGGCTCCATCCTTTCAAAATCAAGGCTGCGCCTGTTTACTCTGGGCGGAGTACCCGTCTTGAAGCGGCGGAGCTTAAAGCCCATATCCGTAAGGCACGACGAGAGGAAATTTGCCCTGAGCATACCCGAAGGCCCCGATTCCGTAACGTAGTCGCCTATCAATATGCGGCTCTTTAGGTACACTCCTGTAGCCACGACTATTCCCCGGCAGCGGTACTCTATGCCGCCCCCGGCGATGATGCCGGAAACTCTGCCCTTCTCCAGCAGTATCCTCTCGCATTCGCCCATGCGCAGGTCAAGCAGCGGCTCCCGCTCCAGGGCCCGCTTCATGCGCTCGTGATACCGGCGCTTGTCCATCTGGGCGCGGAGTGAATGCACCGCCGGGCCCTTGCCCGTGTTCAGCATGCGTATCTGTATAAAGGTATCGTCCGCCGCGGCCCCCATCTCGCCCCCCAGCGCATCCAGCTCCCGCACAAGGTGCCCCTTTGAGGTGCCGCCTATGGCCGGGTTGCAGGCCATAAGGGCTACGCTGTCCAGGTTCATGGTAAGGCAGAGGGTCCTCAGGCCCATGCGGGCGCAGGCCAATGCCGCCTCGCAGCCCGCGTGGCCGGCGCCCAGCACCGCCACGTCGTATATTCCGCCCAGATATGTGTTCATGCGTCAATTACCTCTTGTTTTCTTCCGTGGTATATTATAGCAGAAAATGGGCGTGTGGGAAATATTTTTATTTCCCGATGTTTATAGTATAATATATGTGTGATTTTTGTCCGTATATTTAGGAGAGAACCATGACAGACACCATTTACGCACTTTCCACCCCCGTAGGCGGGGCGATAGCTGTGATACGCATAAGCGGCCCCGATACGCTCTGCGCCCTTCGCGCGGTATTTTCCGGCAAAATAGAGCACCGGTATGTTGCCCACGGCAGCATCACCGGGGCGGACGGTTCGCCTATCGACGACGCCATGGCGGTTTATTTTCAGGGGCCTAAAAGCTACACCGGCGAAGACATGGCTGAGCTGTACATTCACGGAGGCTACGCCGTATCGAGGCGGGTGCTTTCCCGGCTTTCCGAGCTGCCCCTCCGCCCCGCAGGCCCCGGGGAGTTCACCCGGCGGGCATTTATCAACGGCAAGCTGGATCTGGCCAGGTCGGAGGCGGTAATGGACCTTATCAACGCCTCCTCCAGCCGTGGGGCCGCCTCGGCGCTTGAACAGCTTCAGGGCTCCCTATCCCGCCGCATAGAAAAGGTGGAGGAGGAAATACTTGACCTGCTCTCCGGCATAGACGCGGCCATAGACTACCCGGAGGAATTGGAGGAGGATGTATTCTCTGCCCTCCCCGAGGGTATACGTGCCGCAAGGGCGGAGATAGATTCCCTCATATCCGGCGGCATGGCCTCCCGAATGGTGCGGGAAGGTGCGCGCATAGCCATACTTGGCAGGCCCAACGCCGGCAAAAGCTCCCTTTTCAACGCCATGCTGGGGGAGGATCGGGCCATAGTTACCCCGGAGGCTGGAACCACCCGTGACATACTGGAGGGGACTCTGCTCATAAACGGCATAACCGCCCGCCTTTTCGACACGGCGGGCCTGCGGGAGGCGGACTCCGCCGCGGAAAGCATAGGCATATCCCGGGCAAGGGATATAGTGGACAGGGCCGACCTGCTGCTCATCGCCATGGACGGCGGAGATGCGGTGTCCCACGAGGAGCGGCGGCTGCTGGCCTCCCCCGGCCGCAAGCTTGCTGTGGTATGCAAGAGCGACCTTTCAGACGGCGCCGCCGCCTTCGCTCTTGCAAAGGAGTACGGCGTAGAGGCCATAGGCGTGAGCGCGGTCACGGGCGAGGGGGTAGGCGCGCTCATAGACCGCATCGCAGAGCTTATCGCCCCGGAGTGCGAAAGCGCCCTCGTCACAAACAGCCGCCATATCGCAGCCCTTGGGGAATGCTCCGCGGCGCTCTCCTCCGCCCTCCAAACAGAGGAGGCGGACTGCATCGCCACCGACCTTCGCTCGGCGCTCATCGCCTTGGGCGAGATAACCGGAAAGAGCGTGGACGCAGACGTGGTGGACAGGATATTCTCCAGGTTCTGCGTAGGGAAGTAGTTTTAAGGGTTGTTTTCTTCTTCTTTCTCTTTTCTTTTCGGACGAAAAGAAAAGCCCAACAGAAACAATAAATTTAAAGGAACGGGAAAACCGTTCCTTTGAGATTGTCCGTGTCGTCAAATCCGAATAAAGCCATAGGGCCCCTTATCAACCCTGGGATTTTTTCGACAGAATGCAATATTTTCCAGATGAAATATACAAAAAGAGCGGCGAGTGCCGCCCTTTTGTTTTCGTCAGGCTTTTCTTTTCTCTTTGCTTCTTTTCTCTTTGCTTTTCTCCTGAAAAGAAAAGAGAAAGAAGGCCGTTACTTATTCCTCGTCCTCGGTGCTGCCCTTGGGAAATATGACTACTCTCCTGTTAGGCTCCTCGCCCTCGCTGCGGGTTGCCACGTAGGGGTTGTTCTGGAGTGTGGCGTGGAGCACCCGGCGCTCGTAGGGGTTCATGGGCTCAAGGATGCGGGGACGGCCGGTGGCCCTTACCTGATTGGCTATCCGCTTTGCAAGGCGGGCAAGGGTTTCCTCCCGCTTCTCCCGGTATCCCTCGGTATCTATGGATATGCGGGTGTAGCCGTCCTGCTTGCGGTTACGGTTCACCGCAAGGCTGGTCAGGTACTGCATGGCGTCCAGAGTCTCTCCCCTGTGGCCTATGAGCATGCCCATGGTGGACTTATCGATGTACAGGCGGACGCCATCCTCGCCTACGTTTGCCAGCACTGTACCGTCCACGTGCATGCGCTCCAGCAGGCCTTTCACGAAATCCGCCGCCTGATTGCCCTCCGCCGCTTCCTCGGTGAAGCCCTCCGGGGGCTCCTTGGCCTGATAGCGGGGACGGTTGTCACGGTCGCGGCGGCTGCGGCCCCGCCTGTCCCTGCGCTCCCGGCTCTCGGCGGGCTTCTCGCATACGGCCTGAGCCGCTATTTCGTTTGCCTCGTCCTCCTTGGCGCTTCCCTCTGCTACGGGAGCCTCACTGCTGCCTTCTTCCCTATCCTCACGCAGTCCACGGTCCCGGCGGCCGCGCCTTTCCCGATTGTCCTGCCTCGGCTCCCTGCGGTCACGGCGCTCCCGGCGTTCCCGCTCCTGATATTCGGGCCGGAGATATTCGGGCAGCGATATATCCTCAGGCTCCCTCTCTATGAGCTTTACTATGGCGGGCTTGGCGCCTATGCCCAGTATGCCCTTGCTTTCATGCTGTATTATGTCTATCTCCACCTCGTCTATGGAGATCTCCAGCTCCTTCAGGCCTTTGAAGATGGCTTCATCGATTGAACGGCCGGAGGCTTCGATTGTCCTTGGCATTACCTCTTACCTCCTTCCTGGGTAACGGCGGCCCGGGGGAACTTCTTATTCAGTACAAGATTCACCAGCACCATGGATACGCTGGTGAGTATCCAGTATATGGCGAAAGCCGCGTTGTAGCTCAGGCAGAACCACAGCGACATGAGCGGGAACAGCCACATCATCATCTTATTGGTGGAGGCGGCTGGATTGTTGGGATCCGGCGCGGGCTGACCCTTCTGCATTATCCAGTTGGCAAGGAACTGGGTGCCGCCGGCTATCAGGGGCAGTATGAACCAGCCGTTGTTATGGCCGGCATAGACCTGCAGCAGGGGCTGCACGGCGGCGTTGTAGGCGTCGATGGCGGCCTGGGTGTTGAGGAAGCGGAAGGTGCCGCCCTCGTTCACCGCTATTCCAAGCTGTACCAGCTTTTCCCATACCTCCGGGTTATTCTGCAAATAGAGCAGCCTATCCAGATCCTTTACGTTGGCAAGGAATTTGCTGCCCTCCTGTATGACGGGGGAAAGGCCGTTGTCGGGCTGCCATATGTTGTTTACCCAGAGGAACTTGAAGCTCCTGAGGAGCTCCTCGGCATTGTCAGAAACCAGCAGCTTGATTGTTTCCTCATAGCCCCAGAAGCGGAAGGCGGCTATAAAGCAGAAAAACAGCGGCATGGTTATGAGCAGCGGCAGGCAGCTTCCCCACATGGAGACGCCCCTCTCCTTCATGAGCTTTTGGCTCATCATCTGGGCCTTCTGGGGGTCATTGGCGTATTTTTTCTGTATTTTTGCCAGCTCCGGCTGAATGCCGTTCATCTTGGCCTGGGATTTACGGGTGGCTATATCCGAGAATATGGTGATGCCCCTCAATACCACAGTGCATATCAGTATGGTAAGGAATACGCTGTTTACGTTGGAGTATACCCATTTCATAGCTTCCAGGAACCATGTAGTCAAAAAGAAATCGCCTTGCATCGAATTTCCTCGCTTTCGTAAAATAGTAGTTATTTGCCCTTATACTCCATCTTCTTGGGCGGTACGGGATCTACCCCCCCCTTGGAGAATGGGTTGCACCTCAGCACCCGCCATAGAGCCAGGCCCAGGCCCTTCCATGGGCCGTGCACCCGTATAGCCTCAAGGGCGTAGGCGGAGCAGGTAGGCCGGTAACGGCAGCATGGGGGGAATCTCGGGGATATGGCCCTCTGGTAGCCTATTATGAGGCTCTCCATCAGGCGCTGCACCCTTTCCTTTATCATTGCCGTACCCTGGCCGCCTTATCGGCATTCTTATTGTTGCCCATAAGGCCGGATTTTGTTAGCATGTTTTGCATCGTGGCTGAAATGTGGCCGAAATCGGCTTCTTTAACCGCGTCCCGCGCAATGAAGATAATGTCATAGCCCGGCGTTATGTCGGGTATAAAGGGACGAAAGGCTTCCCTGAGCCTGCGCTTGATGCGGTTGCGGGTGACGCTGTTGCCTATCCGTTTGCTTACGGAAAAGCCCACCTTTACCATGCCCGTCTTTGACTTATTGTATATCATGACAAGCATTCTGGAGGGCACCGACTTGCCCTTGCGGTAGACATACCGGAAGGTCTTATTCCGTTTCAAAGAAAAACAGCGTTTCACCCTTGTGCGTCCTTAGCAGTGGATCCGAAGGATCGTGTCGTCGAGAAAAAACTCACGGCAAGCTCAGCTTGCCGTGACACTTGTCAAAGCGTATTTATTACGCGGACAGCCTTTTCCTGCCCTTGAGCCTCCTGCGGGCCAACACGTTGCGGCCGTTCTTAGTGGACATGCGAGAGCGGAAGCCGTGAACCTTCTTGCGCTGCCTCTTCTTGGGCTGATAAGTCTGGAGCATCTTTTGCACCTCTTTCCGTTTTAAGGTATTTATACCACAGCAGTGGCATATTAAGCCGGAACGCCTATGGCGCCCAGGCCATTACGCAAACCGTCAGTTTTAGATTATATAAGAAATATGCCCCATCTGTCAAGGAAAAAGGCCGCTTTTTTGAATATTCGGAGCATTAAAAATAATTATTCTGGCGCTACACAACATATTGTGTATTCGCGCCCTCCGTTATCACAAAGGGTAAAAATTTGGTATTTTTGGCATATTGATAAACCACGCGGGATTTGATATTATTGATAGGCGCAAGGGTGCTGCGGCCTGCCCGCGTTCCCCTTAACGGTATATTTTTCTCTATAAAAAAGCCGGCACACGGCTTTTTGCTGTCTTTAGAGGGTTTATCAACGTACTTATCAACACGTTGACAAATTTATCAACGTGTTGTTATCAATTATTTGTTTTCGGGGGAAATCATGGACGAATTATTAGATTGCAAGCTTATTTGGGAAAAGGCGCAGCCCGAAATAAAAGAAGGAATGACCGAAATGAGCTACAGCCTGTGGATATCCGGCCTGGAGCCGGTCTGCATACTCAGCGATATGCTGATACTGCAATCCATGAACGAGGTGACTCTGGACACCCTCAAGAGCCTTTATTCCGACCAGATAGCTGACGCCCTGTCCCACGCCTCAGGCGTGAACCTCCGGCCCATGTTCATATGCGGCGACGAGCGCCCCAAGTATGAGAAGCTCATGGCGGAAAAAAAGCGCCGCAGCGAGTCCCTGCTGGACCCCCGCTTCACCTTCGATACCTTCGTAATAGGCGGCAGCAACAATATAGCCTACGCCGCGGCAAAGGCCGTGGCGGCCCAGCCGGCGAAGGCATTTAACCCTCTCTACATTTACGGTGACGTTGGCCTTGGCAAGACCCACCTTATGCACGCCATTGGCAACAAAATAAAGGAGGACAACCCCTCCGCCCGCATAACCTACGTCACCAGCGAGACCTTTACCAACGAGCTGATACAGTCCATTCAGGACAACACCAACGCCCAGTTCCGCAACAAGTACCGCAATGTGGACGTGCTCATGATAGACGATGTGCAGTTCATCGCCGGCAAGAACACCACCCAGGAGGAGTTCTTCAACACCTTCAATACCCTTCACACCAGCGGCAGGCAGATAGTCATATCCTCGGATAAGCCCCCCAAGGAGATACCCGCCCTTGAGGAGCGCCTGAGGAGCCGCTTTGAGGGCGGCCTCATAACCGACATACAGTCCCCGGACTACGAGACCCGCATGGCAATACTGCAAAAAAAGGCGGATCAGGAGAATATAATCATCGACCCACGGGTGCTTTCCCTCATCGCCACAAAGGCCAACGCCAACATACGCCAGCTGGAAGGCGCCTTCACCCGGGTGGTGGCCTTCTCAAAGCTCCTCGGCACACCCATTACCCTTTCCATGGCAGATTCCGCATTGAAGGACATAATCGAGGACGTGCAGGAGCGGCGCGTGACCGTGCCCATGGTTCAGCAGGTGGTGGCGGATTTCTACAGCGTATCCGTAGACGCCATGACCTCCTCCCGCCGCACGGCAGACGTGACGTACCCCCGGCAGGTTGCCATGTACCTCTCCCGGGAAATGACCGACCTTTCCCTGAAGGCCATAGGCGAGCAGTTCGGCGGCAGGAACTATTCCACCATCATCTCAGCCTGCAACAAGATTGAGGACGACATGCGGTTCGACCCCGAGCTTTCAAAGGTGTTTAAGGATCTCAAAAAGCGCATAAAGGGAAACTGATGGGTTTTACCTGTCTTTCTCTTCTTTCTCTTTTCTTTCTCTCTTCTTTCTCTTTTCTTTTCAGGAGAAAAGACACCATCAGTTGACAAGAGCGCACAAGCCCTAAAGGCTTGTTTTGGGGTGCTCCTGCGTTCTCGTCGCTTGTATTACGCCCAGTAGTACTGCGCTCCTCGGCCTTGGATCGCCCTCAAAACAAGCTCTTTAGGGTCTTTGAGTTTTAGAAGCCAAGGAGTATGGCAGAACAAGGAGGACGAGTGCAGGAATACTGGTTGTATTTCAAATGAGGACGACGCAGTTATGCCGTGCTATTTGGCTCCTAAAACCTTGTGTGCCTTTGTCAACTGATGGTGGGAAAGAAGCAAAGAGAAAAGAAAAGCCAAACTTAAATATATAAATAAAATCAGGAAACACAGTAGATACCGGCGACAGAAGGCTAAACAAGCTTTGAAGCTACAAAAAAGAGCGGTTTAGGGCTGTGTTCGTAAGACGGTAAAATAAGCAAAAGGCGGACTTTCGAGGTCACGCCTTTTGCCTTAAGAGGGCAGCCGCCAGGCGGCGCAAGGGATACAGTCCCTTGTTTGGAACGCAGTGAAATATAACGCGCCGAACATTTGGAGGTAGCTAAGCATTTTGGTTCGCAGAGCGCACATACGGAGGCATTCCGTATAGAAGTGCGCACACTTGTTTCTGCTCGAAGAACTGGAATTTATTTTGGCAAATCATCTTCCGCTTTAAAATTCACATTACTGCCATCGATCGAGATTGTGATCGTGTAGTTATAGATTATACCATCTTCTGTTTCCAG
>OLSB01000365.1_pt1 | contig 53307 bp, 52 predicted proteins | sample 1672071 | NCBI WGS metagenome assembly OLSB01 (sample SAMEA3136642, study PRJEB25190) | human gut metagenome | biome: human gut; feature: human-associated habitat; material: faeces | place: Austria | collected 2013 | reverse complement strand
AGGAGATTTGAAGGGAGCTGTCCTTAGTACGAGAGGACCGGGATGGACTGACCTCTGGTGCACCAGTTGTCGTGCCAACGGCACAGCTGGGTAGCTATGTCGGGACGAGATAAACGCTGAAGGCATCTAAGCGTGAAACTCCCCCTAAGATAAGATCTCCCATCCTTTATGGAGTAAGGGTCCATGTAGACTACATGGTTGATAGGCCGGCGGTGTAAGCGCAGTAATGTGTTCAGCCTACCGGTACTAATAGCCCGAGGGCTTGACCTACAGTTATGCAGGCAGCCTTGTTTCTTCCTTTCCTTTTCTGTTCAGTTTTGAGGGTGTAATGAACCCCTTAAGATCAATATGGCCCGTTGGTCAAGTGGTTAAGACGTAGGCCTCTCACGCCTGAATCAGGAGTTCGACTCTCCTACGGGTCACCATATGCACCATTAGCTCAGCTGGTAGAGCACCTGACTCTTAATCAGGGTGTCCAGGGTTCGAGTCCCTGATGGTGTACCACAAGGGGAAGAAATTCTCTTCCCCTTGAAAAAGCTCTTGACAATGAGAGCATTATAGTGTAGTATTTGGTGTGTTCCAAATGCAGTTGGTGTTTTTAACGGTGAGGGTCCACCCGTTCCCATTCCGAACACGGAAGTTAAGCTCACCAGTGCCGACAATACTTGTCTGGAGACGGACCGGGAAGATAGGTCAATGCCAACATCGAAGGGTTTGGCGCTAGTCAAGCCCTTTGCTTTTGCCTCCTTAGCTCAACAGGTAGAGCATGCGGCTGTTAACCGCAGGGTCGTAGGTTCGAATCCTACAGGGGGCGCCAAGGGTATTGCCGCCACATTAGTGACGGCAATACTGATATTAGGGCCTTTAGCTCAGTTGGTTAGAGCAACCGGCTCATAACCGGTCGGTCTGGGGTTCGAGTCCCTGAAGGCCCACCAATTTTATAGGGGAATAGCTCAGCTGGTAGAGCGGCGGTCTCCAAAACCGTAGGCCGAGGGTTCGAAGCCTTCTTCCCCTGCCAAATGCGAGGTTCACTAGGATTTTTCTAATTCTAGTGAACCTTTTTTCTATTTTGGGGCAACCTTTTTCCTATTTAGGTCTACGAATTCTTGGTTAGGTCTATGAATCTCTAACTTTCGAACCGTAAGGAGGAACCCTAGATGCGTATAACACTGACTGAGGTCGCCGCCAAAACTTTACCCGAATTAATCAATGAGTTTATTACTCGTAAAAAGGCGGATGGATTACGAGACAGAACCCTAAATGACTACTACAAAGAACTATCTAAATTCGCCGCCACTACCTCTAGTGTAGATGAGAACGACCTTCGCCATGCCGTAATAAACTATTTCGCCGCCATTCCTGATACCTCTGCCGCCATTTATAATAGACCATATGGTTGTCTAAAATCATTCTTTAATTGGTGTGTAGATAATGAGTATTTAACCTATAATCCAATAGTAAAAGAAAAGCTAAAGAAACGTGGCGACGATAGCAACATAAATGCTGCTAGTATAAACGACGTGAAACGCCTCTTAAAGGCCTGTAACCGTTCTTCATTCACTGGGTTGCGAAATTATACTATGATACTTCTGATGGTTGATACGGGTATTAGAACGAGTGAGATAACACGTCTGTCGCCAAATGACTATGATAAAGGTAATAGAACTATAACTATAGTTCGCCAAACCGCTAAAACAAAGAAAAAAAGAATACTCTATTTATCTGATGGTGTGGCGAATTCCCTAAATTATTACCTAAAATCCTTGCCCAAGAATATTCCTTATATTTTCCCTAGTAGAGACGCCAACCCCCTATCTACTAATGAACTAGCTAGGGAATTCCGCAAACTATCTGATGTCGCCAATGTAAAGATTACTCCTTACCAACTTCGCCATACCTTTGCCACTTATTTTGTAGCCAATGGCGGCAACGTGTTCATATTACAAAAGTTAATGGGGCATAGTGATATTAAAATGACTCTACGCTATACCGATATATCAGAAAACCAAAAGCAAGAAAGTCATAGAACATATATCAGAATTTGTACCATGGTAAAAATAATAGCTGCCATCATACCCATTTTTCATTGCGCCCCACTTCAAAGCCGCCTCATCAACCATTCGTTGTGCTTTCTCGATGTCACCGCGTTCGACAGCTTCCATGTATGCTGAATCCGATACAGGCTCAAGGGAAAATTTCTTGTTGACATTTTCGGAAGAACTGCGTATACTGTTCTCAGAAGCACCGCGACGAGCAGAGGCGTTTTGCCTCATCTGGTCTCTCTTCAAGAGATCAACTTCGTCAGCGGTGTTTTCTTTTATGTTGACGATATCGTAAAGATATTTTTTCCCGTCAGATGAATTGAGAATGATAAGCTCTGCATCGAAAGATTTTACATTTACGACCTTGCCGTTCTGATTGACAGGGAATGCAAAAGCCGTAGAGTATCTATAAACACCGTACTTTGCGTCCTTATTTGCTGTGTGTTTTGCTTTCTCCCATCGGCGGTTTGTAGCGATCTCTATCATTTCGCCGAACCTGCCAATGGCTTTATTTTTTGCTTTAAGAATTGGCGGAACATTTTTTAATATCCGTTTTGTATACTCCGACTGGGTATACTCGCTGGGCAAATTCTCGCCGATATAAACCTTGCTCCCACTTTCGAGTATCGTATACACCTCGCCGATATGATTTGCAATATAAGCCGCGACCTTCTTGTAGTTAGTCAAATCCTTGAGTGACAGAGGATTGTTTTCAATCCACGCAATTTTTTTACCGTTAACCTCGCGTGAATACATTTCCCCGCCCTTTTTCGGCGGTGCTCTGCCCTTGCTGCCGGTTCTCTCGGCGGCGTATTTGCGCACGGTGTCCTGTGCTTTCCCGTAGCTTTCGCTGTTTAAGTCCGTGCCCTCGAAGATGTTCATTCTGCCCAGCGCGTCACAGCACATTTACTCAAACGCCTCTGCCTCGCTTATCGTGTCGCCGTATGCGTGTCTGTATACTTCAACGGCGCTGCTAAGCTCTTTCTCCGAGAGGGCTGAAAGCATGGCAACGCGCAGCTCGTCGAGGCTTATATCGCCCTGTGGGATGCGATAAAGATAACTACACATATAAAAAAGCTCCTGCAAGATCATCTTGCAGGAGCTTTGACTTTAGATATCAGAATGCCTTGACAAACTCCATGTAGCGATGGAGCATTGCTGCCATCTCGGAGCGGAGCGCGGTCTTGTTGGGGCCGAAGCTGCCATCGGTGTAGCCGTTGACAACACCAACAGAGGTTGCCCAGATGATCGCGTCGCGCGCCCATGCACCTACGCTGGCTGCGTCGGTGAAGTTGGGAACGCCGCTGACGGTCGGGGAACCGGAGTAGCGATAGACCATGGTGACGATCTCAGCGCGCGTTATGGAGTCGTTGGGAGCGAACGTCGTGGCGGTCTTGCCGAGGGTGACTCCGGCGTTATATGCCCAGATGATCGCATCGTAGCACCACTTTGCGCCGATATCGGTGAATGCAGGGATCTGCATGCCTTCAACGGAAGGCGAGCCCTCCATGCGATAGAGAACGGTGACGAACATTGCGCGCGTCATCTTGGTGTCCGGGCCGAACTTGGTGGCGGAAATGCCCTTCATGATGCCGTGCTGCCATACATACTCAACATCGGCGCGGCACCAAGCGGTCTTGGGAACATCGGTGAAGGGGAAGGGAACATATTCGCCGCAGTTTTTGCAGCGGATACCGTCGAGGTCGCTGAAATCGTGGCCGGTGGCCTTGATGACCTCGGATACGCTGAGAACTTCATTGCACACGCTGCAGTGGCTGCCCTCGGTGCGGCCGTCAGTGGTGCAGGTGGCTGCGATGGCCGGAGTGTCGATGACCTTGACGTGCTGGCAGGGAACGACCGGGGTAACGGTGAGCTTTGCCTCGTCGGTTACGAACAGGGTGATGTCCTTAAGTGCGATGTTATAGATCACGCATGCGAAAGTGCGGCCGTTATCCGCGGCTGCGGTGTTCTTAAGCTCAAGAGTGTCAGTGGTGCTGAGGGAAACCTTGCTCAGAGCCTGGAAGAGCTTCATTGCGATCTCAAGCTTGCTGCCGGAAAAGTCGATGCCGCCGAGGTCAAGACCCTTGACGACGGAAGGCTCGATCCACATGTACTTGAGGCCGGATGCATTGCCGTTTACCTTTACATTGAAGGTCGCGGTCTCACCTTCATTCACGGTAACGTCTTTGGGGCCGGTAACATCAAGCTTGCTGCCGATAAGTCCGGCGATAGCCTTGAGAAGAGTGTATGCATCAAGCTGCCCGAGAATTCCGCCGATATCGCCGTCACCGCCGATGAGTCCCTTGAGGATCTCAATAATCTTATCGGTGTCGATATTGCCGTCGCCGCCGATGAGTCCCTTGAGGATCTCAATAATCTTATCGGTGTCGATATTGCCGTCGCCGCCGATGAGTCCCTTGAGGATCTCAATAATCTTATCGGTGTCGATATTGCCGTTGCTATCACCGAACAAGTACTTGAGGATATCAATAATATCCTTGCTGTTGAAGCTGCCGCCTTCAAGAAGCTTCTTTAAGGTCTCGTAAAGCGTTTTCATATCCATATCCTTGAGCTTTTCAAGGAGCTGCTTGGCGGTATTGCTGTCAAGGCCGAGCTTTTCGAGAATTTGGACGATCGTGTCGATATTAAGCCCTTTCAGAAGATTCTCAAGCTCGCCGTTGGGGTCGCCGCCTTTGATCAGGGCTTGTATTTTCCCGACGATATCCTGAATATCTATACTCTGACTGTCCGTTGTATCGTCGTTCCCTGTGACGGATACGGCATCGGCAATGGCATAAACGGGCAGCAGCGTGAATACGAGCGCCAGAACCATTACCAGACTGATAATTCGTGTTCTCATTTTTTCCTCCTTGCTCCATTTGCAAAAATCATAGTGTCAACATACGACAAATATTATACAGAATTATTACATCACTTGCAACGGTATTCATACAAAAAGTTTAAAAACAGCGAAATAGCCAGTTATATAAGAAAATAATTGTGCATAATTTGTGCTGACATGACGATTATACAATCATATGTATGTCGTTTCCCGACGAAACTCGGCCGGAACGTCGAATAATGATTCATGCTCGCTTATCGCAACCTCGCGCAGATCAAAGCCGCGACGGAAACGCACCACCGGCAGGCTGTACCGACGGCTATGCGTATGCCCAGTTCCACGATATCCTCCGGCTTGTTTTGTTTCTTGGTTTTGCAGGATAGACAGCTTCTGCACCAACGCAGGATCTACGCACTTTGAGGTAAATGAATTAAGAATTCAAAAAGCCCGTCCGGGAGGACAGGCTTTTTGCTATGCAATAGTATTTTTTGTGATTCTTTAATGATCCGCCTTTTTGCATATTGCGCTTCCGAATATCACAGGCTTTTCCCTGCCGCGCAGGGTCTGCTCGAAAATTTCCTGCGGAAGATCGAGCACGCCTTCCTTGAACAGCAGGACGATCGTCGAGCCGCCGAAGCGGAACAGACCTTTTTCCTCGCCGCGATGAATAACGCCTGCCTGACGGTAGTTTTCAATCTTCCCGACGAGGCATGCGCCGACCTCGATCTGCACAACGGTGCCGAAATTTTCGGTGTACAGCATGCAGTATTCTCGAGTGTTCTGTATGAACACCGGGCGCTTGCGCACGACTATCGGCTGCACGGGATGATAGCGCCCCTGAATGTGCCAGTTGCGGCTTTTGAAGCCGTCGTCGATATAGCAATAGCGGTGGTAATTCTCAACGCCGAGCCGCAGTACGAGGCAGGTGCCGTTTATGTAATCGTCTGCGATATCCGCACCGCCTACGAGATCCTCGACGTTGTAATAGCTGTTTTTTATCGCAAACTCGGAGTCGCTGCTTATTTTATACGCCGACATGTATCCATCGCAGGGGGAGATGAGCGTGTCACGGTCGGTGTTTATCGGACGCGCGCCGGCCTTGACCTGCCGGGTGAAAAAGTCGTTGAAGCAGCGGTAATCCTGCTTTATATAGTCGCTCATATTGAGCGCGTTCGCGCGGATAAAGCCGCTGATGCGCCTGGTCGAGAGCTTCGTGTCCATATAAGCGCCGATCACTGCGGTAAGTATCGGGTTAGTCATTATCTGACGTGCCGGCCAGCCGAGATGCTTGAAGTAGCAGCATGTAAGGCCGACGGCCATTTTCTTTGAAGTCATATCTTATCACCGTTTTTAAGCTTTCTTTTTATAAGTACGCAGAGCAAAAGAACACCGCAGAAAACAATCGTTGCATAAAAGCTGATGCCGCGGCTTAAAAGCTCAACGCTCACAGGATCGTGCACGATCTGCTTAAAGCCGCTGAGCAGGATGAAATCCGCAACACCGACCGCTCCGGGGATGGGAACCGCATTCGAGCCGAGCACGGCAAGCGCCTGCACGGAAAACGCCTTGAACGCGCAATTTGCCTCGCCGCCGACCGCGAGGAACACACAGACCGAAACAAGTATCACTGACAGACGCTGCGCAAGATTGCACAGGAACACCTTTATTAGCAGCCCGGTTTCCTTTTTCAGCAGTGCGCCGCATTCCTTATACTGCTTTATCATTGCAAGCAGTTTTTCATACTGCGCGTCATAATCCTTATAAATATGCATTTTGCACAGCAGCCTCAGCCCCCAGCGGCAAACCTTGAGGATGAGCTTTTCATTGAAAATGCACATGAGAAACAGCGCGATAAACGCTGTCTGAACAATGACGCCGAAGGCTATGAAAAGCTTAGGTACAAGATTCATGCGCAAAAGAATGCCGGGATGGGCGATGCAGCACACGGCACTTATTATAAGTATGGCGACCGTGTACATCACGAGGTTCAAAAGCAACGCAATGGCGGACACTGCCGCCGGAGTTCCGTACTTGAGCATGAAAATAAGCGCTGCTGGCTGGCCGCCGGTCGCAGACGGCGTGATCGCGGAAAAGAAAATATCGGAGGCGGAAAAAATAATGCCCTTTCCGGCGGGAAAACCATGCCCGAAGAATCGGCAGGTGCACTGCAGACCAAGTCCCTCAAAGTAGATAAAGCCAAATGCGCACAGCACGGCAAGCATTATCCACACAGGATCAGCACCCTTTAAAAAGCATACAAAACGCCCCCACGAAAAGCCTTTCGAGCAGGACGTGACGATCTTTATCGTTATTGCCGATATGGCAGCCAAAAGGACTATCCACAGCAGATTGTTTTTAAGCGTGTTTTTCATGAGCGTTTCTTTCATAAATCCGCAGCGGCCGATAGCTCAACTGTGTGAGTTTTATTAGTACAGTTAGTATACACGCTTGATATATGTTTGTCAACGCTTTTGCATATTGGCGTTGACAAAAATGAGCATCGGGTAATATAATTCCTCTATTAGGGCGCTTTTATGCCCCAATGCACGAAAGGCGGATCTGCTAATGAAAAATGTAATTGAATTGTTTGGCTCTATGGTGTTTAACGACTGCGTCATGCAGGCGCGGCTGCCAAAACAGGCGTATAAGCAGGTCCAACGCTCAATAAAGCTCGGCGAGCGGCTTGACGGCGAAACGGCCGAGGTCGTTGCAAACGCGATGAAGGACTGGGCGATAGAAAAGGGTGCAACGCACTTTACACACTGGTTCCAGCCTATGACCGGCATCACCGCCGAAAAGCACGACAGCTTTATTTCACCCAGCGATAACGGCAGAATAATCATGGAGTTTTCCGGCAAGGAGCTTATTCAGGGCGAGCCGGATGCGTCGAGCTTCCCGACGGGAGGACTGCGCGCAACGTTTGAAGCGCGCGGCTACACTGCGTGGGACCCGACCTCGTATGCGTTTATAAAGGATAACGTCCTTTGCATACCGACAGCGTTTTGCTCCTACGGCGGCGAGGCACTGGATAAGAAAACGCCGCTTTTGCGCTCTATGGAGGCTCTCAACCGTCAGGGACTGCGTGTGCTGAAGCTTTTCGGCAACGATGATGTGACCGCGGTCAAGACCACCGTCGGCCCGGAGCAGGAATATTTCCTCATCGACAAAAGCGTTTATGAAAAGCGCAAGGATATAATGTACACCGGCAGAACGCTCTTCGGCGCGCAGCCGCCCAAGGGCCAGGAGCTGGATGATCATTATTACGGGACGATAAAGCCTCGCGTTGCCGCGTTCATGGAAGAGCTTGACGAGGAGCTGTGGAAGCTCGGCGTTCTTGCGAAAACCGAGCATAACGAGGTCGCGCCTGCCCAGCACGAGCTTGCGCCGATCTATACGACAACCAATATCGCGGCCGACCACAACCAGATAACCATGGAGCTTATGCAGAAGCTTGCGCGTAAGTACGACATGGTGTGCCTGCTGCACGAAAAGCCCTTTGCCGGCGTTAACGGTTCTGGCAAGCACAATAACTGGTCTATGACGACCGACACGGGGTTAAATCTTCTCGAACCGGGCGAAACCCCGTATGAAAACGCTCAGTTTCTGCTGATGTTGTGTGCGGTCTTGCAGGCTGTCGATGATTATCAGGATATGCTGCGCATATCAGTTGCAAGCGCGGCAAACGACCACCGCCTGGGCGCTGCCGAAGCGCCCCCGGCGATAATCTCGGTGTTCCTCGGCGAAGAGCTTGAGGAGATACTTGAGGCGATAGAAAACGACACGCCCTACGGCGGCAAGGAAAAGGAGCAGATAAAGGTCGGCGTCCATGTTCTGCCCAAGTTTGCGCGCGACGCGACCGACCGCAACCGCACATCTCCATTTGCTTTCACAGGCAATAAATTTGAGTTCCGTATGCTCGGCTCGTCAACGTCCATATCCGGCGCAAATGTCGTTCTGAACACCGCCGTTGCCGAGTCGCTGCGCAAATATGCCGACATTTTGGAGAATGCCGATAATTTTGAAACGAGCCTGCATGAGCTTATCCGCAGCGTTATAAAAAAGCACAAGCGCATAATATTCAACGGAAACGGCTACGGTGAAGAGTGGCTCAAGGAAGCTGCTGCGCGCGGACTTAAAAACTTCCGCACGACTGTGGACTGCGTGCCGTATTACCTCGATATAAAGAATGTTGATCTTTTCGCGCGTCACAGAGTGTATTCCGAGATCGAGCTTGCAGCGCGCTACAAGATGAAGCTCGATAATTACTGCAAGGTCATTCGCATCGAAGCGCAGACCATGCAGGAAATGGTCTGGCAGGATATTCTCCCGGCGGCAAGCGCTTACTCAAAGCAGCTGAGCGATACTGCCATAGTTAAAGCGCAGCTCGGCATCGACAATAGCTTTGAAAAGGATCAGGCAGCAAAAATAAGTGCGCTTATGAGCGAAACGGTGACAAATGTTCGCGCTCTTTCGGCGGCTGCCGAGTCTGCCGACGAGTATTCGGATAACTACACAAGAGCATCCGTTTTCCGCGACAAGGTGCTTCCTGCGCAGGAAGCGCTCAGAGCGAGTGTTGACGAGCTTGAAGTCAATACGGCAAAGCAGTTCTGGCCGTATCCGACCTACGGCGATATCCTGTTCAGCGTGCAGTAAGAGCTGGAGAAGGGGGCTTAGCATTGGAACTCAGTAAAAAAACCGTAAAACGAATATTGCTCATCATAACGTTCACGGTGCTTCTCATATGGGCGATATATAATCACAAGCTGCTGTTTAAATACATCGGCGAGCTGTATTCGCTCATTTCGCCGTTTGTGATCGGCCTGTGCATAGCGTATGTGGTCAATGTCATCATGCGGCCGATCGAGCGGCTGTGGATGAAGCTTTTGAGCAAATGCAAGGGCAAATGGGTCAAAAAAATGAAGCGCCCGATATGCCTGCTGCTGAGCATACTGCTGGTCATAGGCATTATTCTTGCCGTCATATTCATCATCATGCCGGAGCTGAGCGATTCCGTGTCCTCGCTTGTGAGCATGGTGCCCTCGTATGTATCCGAGGTGGAAAGCTGGTGGGAAGCTCTTGCGCTGCGCCTGGATAAGTACGGCGTCGAGCTGCCGCAATTCAGCTTTGATACGGATAAGTTTATTCAGATCCTCAAGGACGGCGGCACGGCTGTTTTGAACACCACCCTGTCGGCGACGACGTCGATCGTAACGGCGGTCATAAACATCGTGCTGGCACTTGCGTTTTCCATCTATGTCCTTGCTCAGAAGGAAACGCTCAAGCGGCAGTCGAAAAAGGTGCTTGCAAAGCTCATGAAGCCCGAGAAGATGCAGAAGTTTCTCGATATGCTCGACCTTATAAACCGCACGTTTACAAACTTCATAACCGGCCAGCTTACGGAAGCTGTCATCATCGGCGTATTGTGCTTTATCGGCATGTCGATATTCCGCATGCCGTATGCCCCGGCGATATCCGTGCTCGTCGGCTTCACGGCACTGATACCAGTGTTCGGCGCGTTTATAGGAACAGCTATCGGCGCATTTTTGATACTGCTCGTAAAGCCGATACAGGCCGTGTGGTTTGTTGTGTTTATCATTGTCCTTCAGCAGTTTGAGGGCAACCTCATCTACCCCAAGGTTGTCGGCAAATCCGTCGGTCTGCCGGGCATTTGGGTCCTCGTTGCCGTCACGATAGGCGGCAATGCAATGGGCGTTGTCGGAATGCTTATAAGCGTTCCGCTGTGCTCGGTGCTGTATGTCGTTGCACGCAACGCGGTAAACGGCAAGCCTCTTGCCGGAGAAAAAACCGAACCGAAATCAAACTAAGGACGCAAAGCTCCTGCATCACAGGATGCGGGAGCTTTTTATATGCTTTGCCTATATAAAACATAAAATTCTTAATGATAAACATTAAAAAATGCTTGACATGCCCTTGGCTTGGTGATACTATCAATTTAACGTTTTACGTTAAATAATTTACGTTGATCACAGCTGGAGGTGGCTTTTATGGAGAAAACCGTGAAGCACAGATTTTTAAATAACGCGCTGTTTACAGCGCTGATAGTTCCGCTGGCCTTTTTTGTACTGCGCGATACTATTTCCATTTTGACCGAACTCATGTTCAGGTCGATCGGAGGTGAGGATTCGCTGCTGTATCAGATAAATGACGATATTGCAAGACTTATTATCGCCGGATTGCTGATGCTGATAATGCCGATCTTTTTCCGCGGAAGGTGTAATTTCGGTTTTAAAGGCGGATTTCTGAAGCTCGGCATTTTGCTTTCGCTGCCGGAACTCATCGTTCCGCTGTGGAATCTTTTGCAGATAAAGGTCTATGACGCTCCGCTTGTTGCCGGAACGACCGCCGTTATCGCCGCTATATTCCATGGCATCGGCCCGGGAGTGTCCGAAGAGGTGTTTTGCCGCGGCTTTACCGTGTCAAACCTGATGCGCATCTGGAAGGATAAGCCGAACAGGATCCTCTGCTGTATGCTGGTTTCCGGTGCCGCTTTCGGGCTTCTTCATGCGGTCAATGTGATCGTGACCGGCGACGTTTTCGCGGCTCTGATCCAGGTCATCTACACAACTGCGATCGGAATGTTTTCTGGCGCTGCTTTCCTTCGATCCCGGAGCATCTGGGGTGTTATTTTGATGCACTCTCTGACCGATATTTCGGCTTTTATAGCCGTGTTTGAAAGCAATACAACAGGCATGGATATCGTGTTCTGCGTTGTCGGCTCGCTGCTGTTTATTGCGTTGGCGCTTTATCTTATTCGCCCCGCAAAACGTTCCGAGATCGACGCACTTTGGGAAGACGGTTGGGACTTCGGCGCTGAGGACGGAAAAACACGCGCCGGAGCAAAGGCAGCGGCAATTATATCGGCTGTTCTGATCGTTGCATTTGCGGCATCGATCGGCGTAATGCTCTATCAGTCAAAAATGGGATATGATATTCCGATGTTCCCGACGGAGGAAAAGACGCTGGACAAGGATGTTCAGTATAAGCTGAGCGACGATAAAAAAGAGATTACTATTCTGCTTCCGTATGTCGGCGGCGAAACATATGATCTTGAAAATTCCGATTCCGAGTCGCTTGCTTTGGATGACTGCCGCGAAAACGGAGATACTTACATTTTCGAGTTTTCACATAAAGGTACCGGTACGGAGAATGTCAAGCTCACGTTCTCAAAAACATTAGGCGATATGCCGGTCGCGATCGAGGACTACACGGTAACGGTCAGCTTCAATGCCGACGGTACGATATCTTCGGTCGGAGGCTGAGAAATGAAGAAGATATCCGCTGCGTTCGGCGGTCTGCCGATGACATGGCCGATAGTCTGCGGCTTTGCGGTGATCATAGGTGTTTATGTCGGCATAATAAATCAGATCCCGATCTTGCATGACACTTCGTTTCAGGACATTGCCGTCACGCTCGAGTGGTGGGTGCTGTTTGCGGTTTTGATCGTGTCAAACTGCAAAAGCGCCCGTGAGGCCGGTCTCAAATGCCTTGTGTTTTTCCTCATAAGCCAGCCGGTAATTTACCTCGTTGAGCTGCCGACGATCGGCTTGGACAAGGCGCTTTACTACTACACGGGCATTTGGCTGCCCATTTCTCTGCTGACCCTCCCCGGCGGAGCGATCGCATTCCTTGCAAAGCGGCAGAATGTCTTGGGCGCTGCGATACTCGGCGTAGGAAATACAATAGTCGCTCTTATGGGAGTAAGCTATTTTATGCAAATGCTCGGCTCGTTTCCACGGCATCTGCTGACGGTGGTATCATGTGCGGCAATCGTTGCCGTAACCATTCTCGGAATGCAGAAAAAGCGGCGGACGCGGCTTTTATCGGCGGCGATCACCGTTCTGCTGACGGCTGTGATTGCAGCTTGGACAGTGATGAATGGAAGAACTCTCTAAAGCTGCACAGCGCTCTTAATTTTTTGTGCATTGTGCGAAAAACAATGCTATAATACAGCTATCTATCACAGGGACGCTCGGGCAGAGCGCCTTTCGCAGAAAGGAACAGCATACATGAATTCCGATACTATTTCAAAATTCCGACTGTTTGGCAAGGCGGGGAAGATAGTCATGACGGTTTTGACCGTGGTAGCGGCGCTTGTAACGATCTTCTGCTGCATTGCGGTCGCTTTCGTCGCAGCTTTGCCGGATAATGCACTGACGGTGCGCGTTGTTGAAAACACCGAGCTGCGCTTCAATGCGGAAAGCTTTGATACATTGTGGAATATTATCGGAGGAAGCTTCAGCTATTCGGGCGAAAGCAGCCCTGAGCAGATACTCGGGGAGGGGTCAGGTACGATAACACCGCCCGAGGATCAGCAGTTTAAAACGGAGCTTAGGCTCTTTAACCGCTCATATGATTCTGCCGAGATCCACTCCGACGGAAATACGAAAGTCATGCAGGCCGAGGCTTCCCCGGCCGAATATATCGCAAGCGATCTTACGAAAGTGTTTATCTTCGCGGCGCTGTTTGCAGCGTCCGCCACTGCTGCGCTTTGGATGCTCAGGGGGCTGTTTTCCGTGCTCACCAAGTGCCAGTCACCGTTCTGCGGCGAGGTCGTAGCCAAAATGCGCGGATTTGGATTTTCGCTTCTTCCGGTTGCCGTTTTTGCGTCTGCCGCCGAGACGATGCTGGAGAGCTTTTTCGCCGCAGGAAAAAGCACCAACGTCAGCATTCAGTGGGGCATTTTGATTGCGTTTGTTGTAACCATGGCTCTGGTGGCTGTTTTCAGATACGGTGTTCAGCTGCAAAAGGAATCGGATGAGACCCTGTAAGGAGGAGGAAGAATGGGACAGATCATTTTGCGGCTGGATCGTGTCATGGCCGACAGGAAAATGAGCCTGAATGAGCTATCGGCAAGAGTCGGCGTTGCCAACGTGAACTTATCAAAAATGAAAAACGGTCATATCAGCGCCATCCGCTTTTCCACCTTGGCGGCCATCTGCGATGTTCTCAATTGCCAGCCGGGAGATATATTGGAATACAAGCCTGACGAGGAGTGAACCTTGCTGGTACATAAAAAACGGCATAGTCGGGTAAACGACTATGCCGATATTCTTTTTGCTCAGTCCTCTTTTTCGTTTTCACACTGCTGTGCGCTAAGGCGCTCGACCTCGGCCTTAAGCTCTGCGTTCTGAGCCTTCAGCTCGTCGAGCTTCTTGTTCACCGGCGCAAGCTGGCGCTTAAGCTCGCCGGAAACGATGCCTTTATAGAACGTATAGCGTCCCGTAAGGCTCACTGCCGACAAAACGACTGCCGCGCCGCCGGCAGCAATGCCGACCTTTTTGACATCGACCTTGCGCAAAAGGTGCATAACCGTGCGCTTGTTGAGCTTGCCGGGCTGCAAAAGCTCCAGAGGGCTTAAATCCTCGGGCTGAACCTCGACCTCAACGCTGCGCTTTGCGATCTTTTTCATAAAAACCCCTCCATAAATATCTTTGTCTGTATTATAGCACCATCTCCGCTTTTTTCAAGTCCGCATGTCTTGAATATGAGCTGCGGCTGTGGCATAATAAAACGATCAAACGAAAGGCCTTTGGACAATGGAAAGATTCATAGCAGAAAGATTCCGCTCCTTCGGCGGCGGACTTGCTCTCGATACGGGAGCCATATCAAAATACACCGACCTAATAGACCTCAGTATCGGCGACACGGATATAGTGACCGATGAGAGAATAATCAACGCAGCTTTCCGCGATGCAAAGGCAGGGCATACCCACTACTGCGATCCGCACGGCGACCCGGAGCTTATAGACGCTTTTTGCCGCGCATGGAGCGAGGACTTTAGGCAGTCGATCGAGCCGGAGCGCGTCTTGGTGACTGCGTCGAGCTGCCTTGGAATGTCGCTTGTCATGCTCGGCATTCTCGACCCCGGCGACGAGGTGCTTGTTTTCTCGCCATATTTTCCGATGTACAGAGAGCAGATCGAGCTTGCTGGAGGAGTGTGCGTCGAGGTTCCGACCTACGCAAGCGAGGGCTTTGCGATAAAAAAAGAGCGCCTCGATGCAGCGATAACTCCGCGCACGAAGGCAATGATATTCAATAACCCAACAAATCCGACGGCAATGGCATACGGCGCGGATACGATGCGCCTGCTTGCCGAGACAGCAAAAGAGCATGATCTGCTCATAGTTGCCGACGAGATATACACATCATACATGTTTTCAGAGCCGTTTACGCCGATGCGCACGCTGCCGGGCATGGCTGAGCGCACCGTCACGCTAAACAGCTTTTCTAAAAACTATCTCATGACCGGCTGGCGCGTCGGCACGATTATAGCGGAGCCTGCGCTTATAAAAACCATGCAGAGGATAAACGGCGCGCTTATCTACACAGCTCCGTCGGTCTCGCAGCGCGCGGCGATACAGGCGCTGCACGACCGCGAGGATATCCGCGCACGCTATATAAGAGAATACCGCGAGCGGGTGTTTTACGCCGCCGAGAGGATAAGGAGCATTCCGTATTTTGAGCTTAACGAGCCGCACGGAACGTTTTATCTCTTCCCGTCGATAAGAAAAACAAAGCTCGACTCGGCTCGGTTTTGTGCTGAGCTGCTTGAAAAGGCGCATGTGCTTGTCACAAACGGCGCGGCATTCGGCAAAACGGGCGAGGGGCATGTGCGCATTGCCTGCACAGTTGGCCGTGATAAGCTCTGCGAGGCATTCGACCGAATGGAAAAGCTGAAATTCTAATTAAGATCTAAAGAAAAAAGTCTCAGGGGCATCCTGAGACTTTTTTGGCTTATCACAGCAAGTTCAAATACTCCGTCACCGCGGCAAGACCGCCGATAAGCTCCTGCTTTGAGCACGCATAGCCCACGCGGAAGCTGTGCGGCTGCTCGAAGCAGTCGCCGGGAGTTACGAACGCGCCGGTCTTGTGATACATTTCGCGGCAGAAATCGTAGGAGGGGATATCGAGATCGTAGTAAACAAGCGCGGTCGTTCCGGCCTGAGGCTTTACATAGTGCACCTGCGGTGTGTCGTTTACCCATTTGTCGAGTATGGCGAGGTTCTCGCGCACGATGCTTTTGTTGCGCTCAAGGAGCTTATCGCTGCCCGAGAGGGCAACGGCCCCTATCGCCTCGTCAAGCATGCCGCAGCTAACGAGGTTATAATCTCTGTGCGAGATGCAGCTTTTAATGACGTCCTTATCGTGCGTTGCTATCCAGCCGAGGCGTATTCCGGCAATAGAGAATACCTTGGACATGCTGCTGACGGATATGCCCTTGTCGTACAGATCGACTATCGATTCGCTCCACACGTCGTCCTGCGTCAGGTGGCGGTAAACCTCGTCGCACATGACGTAAGCGCCGACGCTTTTTGCGATCTCGACTATCTGCATGAGCATGTCCTTTGTCATCAAAGCGCCTGTGGGATTGTTAGGGTTATTTATGCATATCATTTTTGTTCCGGGAACGGCAAGGGCGCGCAGCTCGTCAAGATCGGGCAGAAAGCCGTTTTTCTCGCTCAGGTGCAGAAGCTTCAGATCCGCGCCGAAGGATTCCGGGATAGAGTACAGCTGCTGATAGGTCGGCATGATGCTTATAATGCGGTCGCCCGGCTCAACGAGCGAGTAGAAAATGTGGTGGTTTGCACCCGATGCGCCGTGAGTGGTGACTATCTCCTCGGGCTTGAGGGTCTTGTAAAGCTTGCAAATGCCGTTTTTAAGCTCCGGCGCGCCTTCAATATAGCCGTAGGTCAGGCGCTGTGAGCACATGCTGCTTAAAAATGCCTGCTTGTCAGCGCCGGTAAGCTCAAAAAGCTCGTCGAGCGATACGGAGTTTGCGCAGGTTTCCGCAATGTTAAACTTTGCGCCAGTTTCGTAGGCGTTCATCCATTCTTCAACTTCAAAAGGCTTGATCTGCATCGTTTTACCTCCTAAAAAACAATAAAACGCCCGAGGCTCTTCCTTATAACGTGTTTCCACGCCGTACCTACGGAAAAGTCCCGTGCGCTTTTGATCCATCACCCGGTGGTGACGGAAGCGAATATTATGTTTGCAAGATGAATTAAAACACAAAATCTACGCTTTGTCAAGTGCTGCGATGCATAAAAATGCATTTGAGTGATAAAAACCGCGGAGAACCGCAGCATTTTGCCCACACTCGACTTTAGTGAAGAGTGAATAAGCTGACGAGAGCCGAACCCATATCGCCTGTCGGCGTACCCTTCCGGCTATTTTCGCCTTTTTTGCCTTGATGGGCGCCAGCCCACCTGCATCAAATAAAGCCGAAAATATCTCGAAAAGCACAGCCGACAGGTGCTTTGCAGTTTTGCCGGAGCGGATTTTTGCTCAGGCAAGGCAAAGCTTGAAGAGAATACTGTCGTATTGTCAAGAGCTTTAACGCAGCATGGGCGGAAATCTGCCCGTCAAAACCGATATGCGTTCGACTCTTGTCAGCTTAAGTAAGAAATGAAAATCGTCAAGCTTCCACAGAAGCCTGACGATTTTTGGTGCCGGTGGCCGGACTCGAACCGGCACGACGCAAGCATCAGAGGATTTTAAGTCCGCCGTGTCTACCATTCCACCACACCGGCAAATACCTGATTATTTTAGCATTGCACCGCAAAAATGTCAATCATTTCGGGCACCTCGTACATCCTGTGCGGCATAAAATGCATGGAGGTGAGGCACTTGAATGTAAACTGCTTCCTCGGTGCAAATTCCGCTGGCGGATTTTTCTCGCTTTACGGCGGCTTTTGCAGCTGCGAGGGCGACTTTCTGCATTTGATAAAGGCAGGGCCGGGCGGAGGCAAATCCGGCTTTATGCGGCGCGTTGCGCGCGCAGCTACCGAGCGAGGATGCGACACCGAGTGTGTTCTGTGTTCCGGCGACCCGGACTCGCTCGACGCTGTGTACATACCCGAACTGCACGTCGGGTTCGTGGACGCGACGGCGCCGCACGCATGCGAGCCTGTAAATTTTGCATTCAATTCGGATTATGTTAACTTGGGGCGGTTCTGCGGCCCGGCAGACGATCCGCGCATAGTGGAGATGACGGATAAATACCGAGCGATGTATAAAACGGCATATGCCTATCTTGCCGCCGCAGGCAGCGCCGCAAAAGCCGAGATACCGGGTCTTATAAGCGCCGAAACGCTTGAAAAAGTGAAAAAACGCGCGCAGAGCGCAGCATTACGCGAGCTGGGCGGTGCAGGCAAAAAGCACTGCGACGCTCACGAGCAGCGCAGGTTCATGCGCTGCATAAGCTGTAAGGGAGAGCTTGCTCTCGCAGAAGATGTTCAAAAGTTATGTAAACGGATATATCTGCTGGACGACCGCTGCGGCCTTGCCGACATTTATCTCAAGCAGATGAACGCCGAGGTGAAAGAACGCGGTTTTGGAAGCATATTGTGCTTATCGCCGCTGTGCCCGGATAGGCTTGATGCACTGCTCCTGCCGGAGCCGGCAGTGGGCTTCGTATCCGCCTCTGCTGTGAACATAGCAGAGCCATACCGCCATGTACGGCTCGATGCACTGATACAGACCGAGACCCTGCAAGAAGCACGGGGCGCGCTTAAGCGCCGAGATAAGCTCGTGCGCGAGCTTACAGGTGAGGCGGTGCAATGGCTTGCGCGCGCAAAGGAGTATCACGACGAGCTTGAACGAGCGTATAATCCGCATGTTGATTTTGCCGCGCTCGATGCATTCACCGATGAGGTTATAGAAAAGCTGTTTGCGTGAAAAAACGGCTGAGGCGTTTTGCCTCAGCCGAAATTGTTATGTTTAGCAGCACATGCCGCCCCACGGGGTAAGGCACGAGCAGCACAGATACGAGGTGCAGCAGTCGTCGCAGATGCAGCAGGAGCTGTTGTAGTTTCCGCTGTAATCCTGATAATACTGACCGTTGTTTTGCAGCCTGTTGAGAAGCTGGCGATAGTTCGGGTTATCCGGATCGATCTCGACCGCACGCTTGGCATCCTCAAGGGCGTTTATCTTGTTGCCCAGATACATGTTTGCGACGGCGCTCAGATAGTACCAGCGCCCGTCACGCTCGGAAAGCGGAACCTGCGAAAGCGCGGTGAGCGCTTCATTGTATCTGCCGTTGCGTATGTAATTGACCGCCGCGCGGCACTCTGCGCGCTCCTGCGGCTGCTCATACGCGCCATATCCGCGCGAGCCACCGAATCCGCCATAGCTGCCGCCGTAACCGCTGCCATATCCTCCGCCATATCCTCCGGAGGGGCCGGTCTGACCGCTTTTGATCTGATCGTATGCGGCGTTTATCTCGTTCATCTTTGCCGCCGCGGCTGCATCGCCGGGGTTGCGGTCGGGATGATATTTCTTCGCAAGCTCTCTGTAAGCTTTTTTTATCTCCTCGTCCGTTGCATTTCTTGAAACGCCGAGGACTTCATAGGGGTCCCGTGCCATTCGGTACTGCTCCTTACTTAGTGCTTATTCCGTAGTGTTGATTGAACTTTATCCACACGCCGCTGCACAGTATATTTTTTATTATGTCCGCATCCTGAATTATCGGCAGCCGCTCAAAGCTTCTCACGCAGTCGGCAAGCAGAAGCTCAAGTATCGCCTTGAAGCGCTCCTGCTCGTCAAGCCTGCCGTACAGGTAAACGAAGGGGTTATACTTATATGCTCTTTTATCGCCTTTCAAATCAATGCAGGCGTCCATGACGTAAACAAACTGCCCGAGCGCCATGCCGAAAGAGCGCAGATCGTTCTGCCAGTGATCTTCCTGCATGACGAAAAGCTCTGCCATCAGCCGGCCGAATGCTGCGGCCGCGGCATCGGTCGAGCTGTCTCTGCGATCCTCGATCTGCTTAAGCTCTGCCATCGACTGCTTTATGACAGCGCACTGGCGCGGATATTCGACGCAGACCTTTTCGTATGACTGCTTGAGCACTCCGGCCGAGGCAAGCGCCGCGGCGTTTAGTTCATCGTGCCAATCGTCAAGGCAATTGAGATATGCCAGCGCAACATTCATGTCGGCGGCATAGTCGCTGATCTCCGACTGCAAAAACGCGCGCTTCCCAAGCGGATGCGCAGGGCAGGGAGCCTCGCCGCTCAGGTCAAACGGCTCATACAGGCCGCTGAGCACCATGACCAGAAACGTCATGTCATAAGTGAGCGTAAAGCGCGCAAACGCGCCGTGACGCTCGCTCAGGCTGCGGCACAGGCCGCAGTAGTAGGCTTTGTATCGCTTTCGCTGTTGTTCATTGAGCCCGGCAAGATCCGCCGTTACAAAGCCGAACATATCAGGTCTTGCCCGTAAACGAGTTGCCGCATTTTTTGCAGACGATGTTTATCTTTCCCTTGTGACGGGGAACTCTCAGCGTTGTGCGGCAAGCAGGGCAGGTGAAGAACTTATAATCCTTGCGCTGTGTCCAGCGGACCTTTATCATTTCAAACTTTCCGCTAACGCTCATGCGCAGACGAAGATAGCGCGTATTTTCGGCGCTGCGCTTATAAAGATTTCTTGACAGCATACGCGCATAGACAAGTATGAGCAGGACAAACGCGATAAGCCATACGGGCCTTGAAAACCGTGTTCCGTTGAACACCACGGCCAAGATCATGAGCACAAGGCTCAATATCGACAGAAATCTATTGAGCTGATCTATTCCGCAGCGTCCTGCCATAAAGCGCGCAAATTTTTCTCTCATGGAAAAGTCACCTGATTGATAATATTTCAATAATACATATTATCACAGCAAAAGCCCGAATATATAAATTAATTGTTAATTCGTCAGCCTTTGACGTAGCTCCAGCTGTATTCGATAACCGTACTCTGCTCGCCGTCGCCCTGGGTGCGTGTGCATTTGACTATGTTGCCCGGCTCGTCATATTCGTATTCGTTCTTCGTGATGCTTATTGCACTGCCGTCGGGGCCGTAAATGCTGACGGAAATCTCGTTTCCGTGCTCATCATAGCTGTACTCTGTGCGGCTTTCAATACCTTCGCCGCTGCTTACCTCGCGCGAGGCGAGAAGTCCGGTTTCGCCATAGGTGCAGGTCTCCGAGGTTTCGCTGTCCTCGAGCATATCGCGGCGCACGAGCTTTGTGAGCTTTCCGGAGCCGTCGTACTCATAGGCTATGTCGCTTATAAGCTCCGAGCCTTCATAGTATTTTTCGCTTACAAGATCACTGCCCTCGTAGGCATAGGTCGTGACCGACGTGGCCGTGTCGCCGATCATGCTCGTTTCCTTCATTTTCAGTCCGGTGTCGTTGTACTCAAACAAAACGCGGTACTCCTCGGAGTATTCCTCCGGGCCGTCGGCGATATAGTTTATCATAGTCTCGGGCAGCCCGTCGGCGTTTAGAACGTATTCCTTGTATCCAACCGGCGCGTCGTTTATGCCGAGGGTCGTTTCCTTTACAAGGCGTCCGGCAGCGTCGTACTCGTACTTGACGGTGCTGAATTTAAGCCCGTTTTCGTTGTACCATACCTCCTGCGAGAGAAGCCCTTCGCTTTTTTCGTATACGGAAAGATCCTGCGTAGATGAAGGCTGAGCCTCGGTCGGCTGAGGTGTGTCCTCGCCGCTTTTGGCACAGGCGCAAAGGCAAAGCGCAAGAATAAGCGCCGCTATTATGCCAAATGTTCGTTTCATGCTGTTTTAAGTCCTTTCGACGGGGTGTTTTCCTGAGATTATACCACGAAACTCGCGGAATATAAAGAGCTTTTAAAAACAGTGGAAATGCTGCGGAGAAAATGTTATAATCTAAACACATAATATCGTGCGAAAGGAGGCAGCGGAATGAAGCTGAAGCTGACAAATGAACAAAAACTCATTCTTAGCCAGAAAATGCAGCAGTCATTGAAGCTGCTTCAAATGAATTCGCACGAGCTGGAGACGTATTTAAACGAGCTTTCCATGGAAAATCCGCTGATCGAGGTCGTTCCACCGCGCGAAATGCCGCCAAGCCACGAAAAGCAGTTTTCCGCGCGCACGACGACGGATCCGGACATAATGTCGCGCACGATCGCCGACACACCGCACAATACGCTTTATGATTCCGTCAAGGAGCAGATAAATTATCTCAGAATACCCGAACTTCTCAGACGCGAGCTTATTTGGCTCGCCGATGAAATGAACGAGCGCGGCTATCTTCCAAAGGAAGAACCCGAGCTTTATGCCTTCGGAGGCAGCATTGAGCGGTACGAAAACGCGGTCAAGGTGTTCCAGTCGCTTGAGCCTGCCGGCGTGGGCGCACGCACCCTCGGCGAGTGCCTGCTTATCCAGCTGCGACGCAGGGGAGAGGAGGACGATATCTCGCGCGAGATATGCCTTTCGTATCTCGACAGGCTCGCGAAGGGGCAGCTTAACTATATTGCGTCAAAGCTCAATGTCACCGTCGGGCGCATCGAGCAGGCGCGCTCGCTCATTGCAGGCCTTGAGCCGAACCCGTCAAACGGCTATTACGGCGGAAAGCAGACGATGTATATCCGCCCCGATGTTGAAGTCGTGCAGGATAACGACGGACTGGCGGTCGCCATTGCCGGCCGATATATGCCGACATACGGCATAGACTCGTTTTATCTCGATATGTCCGAGCGCGAGGATCTCAGCGATGAGGAGCGGACATATTTCCGCGAAAAGCTCACCCAGGCAAAGTGGGCTATGAGCTGCGTTGACAGGCGTGCAGCAATGCTCATGGCCTGTGCGAAAAAAATACTTGCCGTGCAGCACGACTTTTTTGTTGACGGCGTGTCGCCGATAAAGCCGCTGACGATGGCAGAGCTTGCCGAAGAGCTGGGCGTGCATGTGTCGACCGTGTCGCGCACGGTAAGGAACAAGTACATATCCTGCCGCTGGGGTGTGTTCTGCCTTGCTGACTTCTTTAAGCAAAGCTCGACCGGCGAGAATGTCACCGAGGACGGAGTTTTGCGGATGATAAAGGACATCATTGCGGCCGAGGATCCGCGCTCGCCGCTGAGCGATAAGGCGATTGCCGAAAAGCTTTCCGAACGCGGCGTGTCGATCTCGCGCAGAACCGTTGCAAAGTACAGGGAAAACGCCATGATACCGTCCACCACCGGTCGAAGAAAAAGATAGAGAAAGATTGCGATAATATGAAACGAGGCTCGAAAATGAGCCTCGTTTCAGACTATCAAAAACTATGCTGCGAATTAAAGATAATAGAGCAGCAGGGGAGCGCGAGGGGGCAAAGGTCCCACTCGTGATTGGATAAATAGCCATCAAAAACGTCCGGTACGGACTTTTTGACGAGCGTAGCGAGATTTTTCGTAAAAACTTGTTTTTACGAAAAATGTGGCGTTTTTTGAAGCGTGCAAAAAGTCACGGACTTTTTTGCGCGCTGAAATAAGCCTCGTTTGTTCAGTCATCCATGTCTTTTTCAAGTATTGCGCCGGAATACGCCTCGATCTCGTACTCATACTCGATCGCGATGGTGCGGAACGTGACCTTGTAGCACCACACGCCGTCGTCGAGCTTGATCCTCGCTTTGAGCCTTGAGACCTGGTTTGCCGCAAGCCCTGCATCGTTGAGGGCTATCTGCTGCGCGCGGTCTTCGCCGATGAGCAGATCATCGTCGCGCGTCTGGAAGATGAGATATATAACTCCGCCGGCGATAAGCGCCGCAATAAGTACGCAGATTATCAGGATTTTTACACTCTTTTTCATGCCGTTCTCCGTTAAAATATGATAAATGATTATAGCATTTTTCTTGCCGTTTAGCAATATGCCTGTTTTTTCGAGTTTTTGTCCGAAAATCGAATTTTTTCGGTTGACAAGCCGGGGTAATTCCACTATAATATTCAAGCGACTGTGGAGAGGTGCACTATGCTGCTTGATTTGAGACAGATAATTGAAGTTCCCGGAAAGAGTGTTCCGTTCAAATGCGAGCTGAACACGGAGGGATTGGAATTTGACTCTATCAAGGAGTATAAGACCCCACCCACGGCAGAAGGCAGAGTGTTTAATGAGGCAGGTATCCTGACACTCGAGGGTACCCTGACAGCCGAAATGACTTGCGTCTGCGACAGATGTGGTAAACTGTTTGACAGCAGCAAGGTGATGGACCTCCACGCCTTCATATCCGACAGAGAGTCTGAAGATCCCGAGGTCTTTGTTCTCGACGGGGACAATCTTGATCTCGATGAAACGCTCTCGACCCTTTTCGTCCTTGACATGGAAACGAAGTTTCTGTGCTCTGAGGATTGTAAAGGCCTTTGCTCCCGGTGCGGAGCCGATTTAAACCTTGGCCCCTGCGCGTGCGGGAAAGAAGTCGATCCAAGACTTGCTGTTTTGCAGCAACTGTTGGATAGTGATCAATAATATTTACGCTGACATGCAGCTATTATTCAGGAGGTGTCACCATGGCAGTCCCTAAGGGAAAAGTATCAAGACAGAGACGTGATAAGAGACGTTCGTCTCACTGGAAGCTCGAGGCTCCCGGCATCGTAAAGTGCCCCAACTGCGGCGAGTTCAAAATGCCCCACCGTGCGTGCAAGGCATGCGGTATGTACAACGGCCGCAAGGTTCTCACCGTTGATGAGAAGTAATTAAAATGCTAAGCTCAAGGAGGAATGGGTACAGGTACCCCTTCCTCCTTTTGCTTATTAAAGTGTATGAAAAACGACGTTATTTCAAAAATCGATAACGACAGTCCGCTGCTGCACAAGGCGCATATAGGCGATGAGATAGTCAGCATAAACGGAAACATGATCCATGATGTTCTTGACTATAAATACTTCTCGTATGAGCCGGTGCTGCATATTAAGCTTCGCCGCAAGGACGGAACAGAGCACATCGTGCGCGTCGAAAAGCCCGAGGGGCGCGATCTCGGCCTTGAGTTTGCCGAGTATCTGATGGATAATCCCCGAAGCTGCGCCAATAACTGCGTGTTCTGCTTCATCGACCAGCTCCCGAAGGGCATGCGCAAGACGATGTACTTTAAGGACGATGACGCGCGCCTGAGCTTTTTGCTTGGAAACTATATTACGCTCACCAATCTTTCCGAGCGCGAGCTACAGCGCATAATCGACCTGCACATAAGCCCTGTGAACATCTCCGTTCATGCGACCGATCCCGAGCTTCGCGTGAAGCTTCTGCGCAATAAAAATGCTGGTAAATGCGTCGATATAATGCGCCGCTTTGCCGGCGGCGGCATAGTCATGAACTGCCAGATCGTCTGCTGCCCCGGCCTTAACGACGGAAAGGCGCTTATGCAGACTATGCAGGATCTTGCGGACATGTATCCTGCAGTGCACAGCGTGTCGATTGTCCCGGTCGGACTTACGAAATACCGCGAGGGTCTGTATCCGCTCGAGTCGTTTACGCCCGAGCACTCGGGAGAGACGATAGATATGGTCACGGCCTTTGGTGACGAGTGCGTAAAAAAGTACGGCACGAGGATATTCTTCTGCTCGGACGAAATGTATATCTGCGCGCAGCGAGAGCTGCCGGATGACGATTTCTACGAGGAGCACACGCAGCTTGAAAACGGCGTCGGAATGATACGCCTGCTCGAGCGCGAGTTCCGCGGTGCGCTCAGCCTTTCGGAAAAGCCGGACGGAGTGCCGTTTTCCATAGCCTGCGGAGTGTCGGTGGCGCCGTATTTTGAAAAACTTATTTGTATTGCCGCGGAAAAGTATGATAATATAAAAGGTAAGGTCTACGCCGTTCAAAACGACTTTTTCGGCCGCGGAGTGAATGTTTCCGGCCTCATAACGGGGCAGGATCTTATTGCTCAGCTGCGCGGAAAAGACTTGGGCGAGCGGCTTTTCGTGTCGCAGAATATGCTGCGCCGCGACGAGCTTGATTTTCTCGACGATATCACGCTCGAGCAGGCCATAGATGCCCTCGGCGTTAAAATATACCCGATAGAATCGGACGGGTTTGCACTGTGGGATGCCATCAGCGGCGATAAGCTGCCCGAGGTTAAAATACCAGTCCGCTCGCCCGAGCGGCAGCAGTACTATAAATATAACCAGAACTAATCAGAACGGAGGTTAGCTTTATGTCAAAGCCTCTCATAGCCATAGTAGGCAGACCCAATGTTGGAAAGAGCATGCTTTTCAATAAGCTTTGCGGACGCAGACTGTCTATCGTCGAGGATACGCCCGGTGTTACACGCGACAGACTGTATGCCGAGTGCGAATGGCTCGGAAGAAAATTCAACATCGTTGACACCGGCGGCATTGAGCCGACAACGGATAACGAAATACTCATGTTCATGCGCGAGCAGGCAAACATCGCGATAAACTCGGCGGATGTCATTGTCCTTGTCACCGATGTGCGCACGGGCGTGACGGCGGCGGATAAGGATGTTGCCAACATGCTGCTGCGCTCGAAAAAGCCGACGGTGCTTGCGGTCAACAAAATGGACTCGACCGGCAGAACGGATCCTGCCATATACGAGTTTTACGAGCTTGGCCTCGGCGATCCCATTGCGGTCTCGGCTGTCCACGGCCACGGCACAGGCGATCTGCTCGACGAATGCATGAAGTACTTTCCGCCCGAGGAAGAGGACGAGGAGGAAGACGACCGCATAAAGGTCGCCGTCATCGGCAAGCCGAATGTCGGCAAATCCTCGCTTGTTAACCATATCCTCGGCGAGCAGCGCGTAATAGTCAGCAACGTTGCCGGCACGACTCGCGACGCGGTTGACTCCGAGATAGATAATAAATACGGCAAATATGTGTTTATCGACACTGCCGGCATCCGCCGCAAGAGCAAGGTGGACGAGCGCGTCGAGAAGTTTTCGGTCATGCGCGCGCAAATGGCCATCGAGCGCGCCGACGTGTGCATAATCATGATAGACGCGCGCGAGGGCGTTACCGAGCAGGACACCAAAATTGCCGGTCTTGCGCATGAATCGGGCAAGGCCAGCATAGTTGTCGTCAACAAGTGGGATCTTGTCGAGAAAGAGACCGGAACCATGGAGAAGATGCGCAAGGAGGTCATGCGCGACTTAAGCTTCATGAGCTATGCGCCTGTGCTGTTTATCTCGGCAAAAACCGGCCAGCGCACCGACAGAATATTTGAGCTGGTCAATTTCGTAAACGATCAGAGCAACATGCGCATAACGACCGGCATGCTCAACGACGTCCTTGCCGACGCTCAGGCGCGCGTTCAGCCGCCTACGGATAAAGGCAGAAGACTCAAGATATATTACATGACGCAGACCGGCATAAAGCCGCCCAATTTCGTCATTTTCTGCAACAGCCGCGAGCTGTTCCATTTCTCGTACCAGCGCTATATAGAAAATCAGATACGCGCCGTGTTCGGCCTTGAAGGTACTCCGATACGCATGGTCATACGCCAGAAGGGGGATAAGCAATGACTCCCTTACTGCTTGCAGTTACTGCAATAATCGCTTATTCCTTCGGCAGTCTCAGCACGCCAATTCTGTCATCGCATATTTATTTTCACGAGAATATTCTCAATTACAGCCGCGATAACGCCGGAATAACGCGCTTTTTGAAGCGCCACGGCTGGAAAGGCGTCGGCGTCATTGTGCTCATCGAGGCGATAAAGGTCATTGTTCCGGTGCTGCTGGGCAGCCTGCTCATGCTAATTGTTGACCAGTCGAAAATCGGTAGCGCGTTTGCGCTGTTCTGCGTTGTCCTCGGCACGAATTTTCCGATACTTTATCGCTTCCACGGTGAGCACAGCCTGCTTGCCGTCGCGGTCGGAACGTTCTTCGTCAGCGGCGAGGTTGCATTTGCCGGCATAATCGTGTTTATCGTTGTGTATATCTTCTCGCGATACGTGTCGCTGTCTGCGCTTGGGGCAATGCTTGTCATGTGCCTTGTTGCGATCATGAGCGTTGACGATACGATTGTCAGAAACATATATCTGCTCACAGGGCTTTTGGTTTTTGTCGAGTATCGCCGCAGTATTCCGCGTCTTATAAAGGGCAAGGAGAAAAAGTTCCGCTATAAAGAGGACGTGACGTATATGTTCGACGACGATTACGGCAGCGGACAAAATTAATTTAAATTTTCAGTTGACAATATGCTCTCAGTCTGATAAAATAACCAATGCGTCTGGGGGTATAGCTCAGCTGGGAGAGCGCTTGAATGGCATTCAAGAGGTCAGCGGTTCGATCCCGCTTATCTCCACCAAAAAACACCGTAACTTGTGTTGCGGTGTTTTTTTATCCCGACGCTCGTCAGCTTTAATCTTAAAAACAGTGCAAAATTCAATGCAAGCCCCGACAGAAGTCTGTCGGGGCTTTTTGCATATTAAGCGGTAATTTATTACGGCCGGGGACTGCTCTGTCTCCGGCCGCTTTGAAGGGGGGGTGTAGAATATGCTCGTTAGCTGATGGAAATAGGAAGGAAGGGAGAATTACTTAAACGACATGTATAGTTACTGAACAACTTGGATGGCATTTGTAATAGGGCATAACGAACATACTTTAATGAGAGTCTTGCTGCGCAGCACCTGCAGCTGCGCGCATTATTATCCCACACGACATATTATAGCACGCTTCTCGCTGATGTCAATACAAAAATGAGAAAAATATTTTTACAAAATGTTGGCTGTGTCATAAATATATCAAGTTTTTTAAGTATATCTCTATTATACTCATTTTTCGTGCCTATTGCAAATTTTTTTGTAAAAGAGCAGTCCAACGAGGCTTATTACAAGCGTTATGGCGAAAACAGCGGCGGCAAACCAGTAGTTTGACGTGCCGAGCGCGTCGCCGCCGACGGTGGAGGTCACGATCGACGGAAGTCTGCCGAGCGAGCATATCAGCAGCCACAATGAAAGACGGATATCGGTGAGCCCGGCAAAATAGCACAGCAGATCCTTTGGCGTTCCGGGTATCATAAATATGATAAAAAATATGAAGTCGCGCTTAGGGGTGGTCTTCAAAAACTTTATGCGCCTGAGCTTTTCCTCTGAAAAGAAAACCTCGACGAGCGGAACGCCGAAATATCTGACGAGCAGAAAGACCGTGATACTGCCGAGAGTGGATGCCGCTATGCACAGAAGAGAGCCTTCAACGGCGCCGAAGGCGTAGCCGGCGGCGATCTCGAACGGTTCGCCGGGTAAAACGGCGATCACAACCTGAAGAATGACCATGCCCATGTAGGCAAAGCGGCTCCATATGCCGTTATCGTCCACCCATTGGCGGAATTTTTCAGGCTCCGATGCAAATCTGACAAGCGGAACGCCTGCAAGCCATATTATCAGCGCCGTTGCGATAACGGCGATAGCTATCGCCGCTATTCCGACATATTTTTGCTGCTTTTTGCTGAGATGTTTTTTGTCCATTATTCAAAAACGAATAAGCCCTGTCGGGCCTTCATATATTAAAATCGGTGATGAATGTGAAGATCGAATGGAAAAAGCTTGCCGTGAGCCTAGCCGCACCGCTCGCCGTTGGCGGACTGGCCGCGCTTATTACAAAAGATAATATGTTGATGTTCGAGGTGCTCAAAAAGCCGCCGCTTGCGCCGCCGGGGTGGCTGTTCCCGGTCGCGTGGACGATACTTTATATCCTCATGGGACTTGCGTCATACAGGGTGTGGACATCAGATGCCCGAAAGGTTCAGAAGCAAACGGCCGGCGTTTACTACGCTCTGTCGCTCATTTTTAATTTCGGCTGGCCGATAATATTTTTCAATGCGGGAAAATATCTGGCGGCGTTTATCTGGCTGTGCCTGATGTGGATATTCACTCTCCTGGCAACTGTCCGGTTTTGGAAATGCGACAATGCGGCCGGATGGCTGATGCTGCCATATCTCCTGTGGACGACTTTCGCCGGATATCTGAACATGGGAATTTATTTGCTTAACTGACGTGCTTTGTCAACGCGCTCGCGCAGAGCCTCAATGAAGATTGCGGCATCCAGGCTGTACGCCATGCCGTCGAAGCCGCGGTCAAAGCCGGCAGCGATCCCTTCGACCGTGCCGGTGAAGAAAATGCACTTCTTGCCTGCCTCGCGGCAGGCTTTTATTATGCGGTCAAGCGCTGCCTGAAAAACGGGGTTAGAAAAATCGCCCGGCATTTCCATGGAAATAGACAGGTCGAACGGGCCGACGAATATGCCGTCAACGCCGTCGAGTGCGACGATCTGCTCTATCGACTCGAGCGCGCCCACGGTCTCACACTGGGGGATTATGAGCGTTTCGGCGTTAAAATGCGCCATCGTATCCGGCACGCTGCCGAGACCGTCAAATCCCCAGCCGTCCTTGCGCGAGGGGCAGAAGCCGCGCTGGCCGATAGGATAGTATCTGGCATAGGATATTATGTCCTCGACCTGCTGCACGCTATGCACGTTCGGGATGATAAGGCCCTGTGCGCCGACATCAAGCAGCTTCAGTATCGCCGGGCGGCTTATCTCGCGCACGCGGCACAGCGGCGTTACGCCGGCGTTCTCCGCAGCTCTTATGAGCCTTGCGCTGGTCTCGGCCTCAATGGGGGAGTGCTCATTGTCGATGATAACAAAGTCTATTCCGGTGCGCCCGGTGCATTCCATGAGATATTCGCTTGCGGTGTCGAAAAATATGCCGATCGGCCGCTGGCCGTTTTCGAGCTTTTGCTTTAAAGTGTTGTGCAAAAATATCACCCTTTTCAATAAACTGATGCCATTATACAAACATTTTACACGATTTCAAGTTGTAAATTGTTAATTTAAATGATATCATCTAAATATAAAACGAACTATACGAGAGGTCATACATATGAGTGAGTTTTCGAGAGAATATCTTGAGCTGCTGTCGGAAAAATATCCCGACGAGGCGGCTGTTTGCTCGGAGATAATTAATCTGCGCGCGATACTTGCCCTGCCGATGGGCACCGAGCATTTTATCAGCGATCTGCACGGTGAATACGCCGCCGTGCGGCATATACTCAATAACTGCTCCGGCGTTATATTGGAAAAGGTCCTTCGCCTTTTCGAGGCCGAGATAGGGGAGGAGCGCTGCCGCAGCCTGTGCACGCTTATCTACTATCCGCATGAAAAGCTCAGCGCGATGCGCGAAGCCGGCGAGTATACGCATGATAGGCTCAAAAGCGCGCTTACCATGCTGCGCACGCTTGCCGAAACGCTTTCGAGCAAATACACTCGCAGCTATGTGCGCAAGCAGATGCCGCCCAAATGGAGCTTTGTGCTCGATGAGCTTCTGCATATGCAGCGCGACGAGTATTCAAACCAGGTGCGCTATCATGATGCGATACTGGAGTCTATCATATCCACCGGCGCTGCCGACGACGTTATCACCGCGCTTTCGGATATAATAAAGCGCCTTGCCGTCGATAAGCTGCACATAGTCGGTGATATTTTCGACAGAGGCCCCGAGCCTGCGCGGCTGCTCGATGCGCTAATGGAGCACCCGAATATTGACATTCAGTGGGGCAACCACGATATCCTGTGGCTGGGCGCTGCGTCCGGAAGTCCGGCCTGCATATTCACAGTGCTCAGAATATCGCTCGACTACGGAAACGCAAATCTTCTTGAGCGGCGCTACGGCATATCGCTCCAGCCGCTTTATGACTTCACGCGCAAATACTACGGTGAGGCTACGAAAGAAAACATCAGCATCGCTTTGAATACCATCGGCTTCAAGCTTGAAGGCAGGGTAATCCTGCGCCACCCCGGCTATGGAATGAACTCACGCCTGATGCTCAATCGCTGCGATTTTGAAAACAACACAGTTATCCTTGATGAAGGCGTGTATCCTCTCAACACCGATAAGTGGCCTACTATCGACCGAAACGATCCGTACAGCCTCAATGATGATGAAGTCGATCTTGTAAACGAGTACATAAACCTTTTCCGCGACAGTCAGTCGCTGCACCGCCATATGGATTTTATCTACCGCGTCGGCAGCACATATCTTTGCTGCAACGGAAACCTGCTGTACCACGGCTGCATACCGATGACCGAGGACGGCGAGTTTGCACGTGTGCGCCACGGCGGAGTGTGGTACTCCGGCAAGAGTCTCATGGACTATTCGGACATGGTTGTGAAAAACGCCTGGGCAAAGCACGATGAGTCGGCGCTTGACATGATGTGGTACCTCTGGTGCGGCAACGACAGTCCGTTCTCCGGCCGCGTGTTCCACACCTTCGAGCGCGGCGTTGTCGATGACGAGAGCACGTGGGCAGAGCCGAAAAACCCATATTTCAGCTTTTGGGAGGATGAAAAGGTCGCCGGTATGATCCTGAGCGAGTTCGGCCTTGATCCGGAAAACGGACATATCATAAACGGCCATACCCCCGTCAAAGCTAAGAAGGGCGAAAGCCCCGTTAAGGCTGGCGGCAAGCTGTTTATCATCGACGGCGGCTTCTGCGAGGCATATCAGAAAACGACAGGCATTGCAGGCTACACGCTTGTTTTCAATTCCCACGGACTGAAGATAAAGGCGCATAAGCCCTTCGAGGGCGTTGCTGCGGCGATAGACGACAACGCGGATATCGAGTCAGAGGCCGTGCAGGTCGAGAGCTTTGAGCGCCGCCGCTATATTGACGATTGCGACAGCGGTGTGCAGCTTCGCCGCAGGATACAAGCGCTTGAAAGTCTGCTCGCAGCTTACCGCTCGGGCGAGATACAGGAGAAAGAATAAATCTGTACTACACCGGCAAAAACGGCGCCGCGCGCCGTTTTGCCGAGGAAATGGAGAGCAGCGGCACCGCCTCCGCGATACGCGGCAAGCCTGACAGTCAAAGCCGAGCGCTTTACGTCCGAAAGCGTACCTGAGCGCGATAAAGAGTTTTTGAAGTAATGAAAGGCGTGACCGTTTTGGCCACGCCTTGAAACTATCTTTTTTTATAAAGCACAAGCTCGGGATCCGCGCCGTCTTGTTTGTAGGTGCAAACGAGCAGAAAATCGACATTCGCGATGATGCCGAAGCAGATTTCATTATCGAGCTTGCTTTCAAGTTGATTGCCGAGATATGTTTTGCCATCGTCCAGAAATTTTGCGTGCTGCCCGTTCGGGAGCGTATACTCAAGATTAACGTATTTCCCGACGAGCGCGTTTAATCTCTGCACCTCCGGCATTCCGGCAATGTTAAGAGCGTTGAACTCGGCTATAAGCTGCTTTTTAAATTCCTCGAACTGCCCGTTGTCGCCGAGACTTTCGTGGTTTTTCCAATAATCGAGCGTTGGCAGCAGCTGCTGCATGTAAGAGCGCGCCTGATCCTCGGTGAAGCCTTCGCCCGACATGTTTTTTATGCAGACGTCGATCAGCTCATCCATGTCGCTGTAGGTGTAGGTTCCGTCGGCATAGCACCATTTGCAGTAGCTTTCGTTAATCGAGCCGTCATTGTCTCGCCCGATGATCGAGTCATCCTCAAGCGGCATGCCGCAGCACTGGCAGATAAGCTGCCGCGGTGAGCCGAGGAGCGTGTTGATCGAAACGTCAAAGAGCTTAGAGAGCAGCTTGAGCGTTTCCGTGTTCGGAACGGTCTCGCCGTTTTCCCAGCGCGAAACGGCCTGCCTTGTGACAAAAACCTTTTCCGCAAGCTCGTCCTGCGACATTCCGTTTTTCGTGCGCAGCTCGTATATTATCTTTTTCGTGTCCATATGATCGCCTCCATGTGCCTTGATTATAATAGACGAAGGTCTCCGGCACAAGCAACTGCCGGTTGCTTTATAGGAAAAACAGCCTCGGCATCCAGATGCCGAGACTGTTTTTCGTTATTCATCAAGCTTGAGGACTGCCAGGAAGGCTTCGGTCGGAATCTGAACGGTTCCGAGCTGGCGCATTTTCTTTTTGCCTTCCTTCTGCTTTTCAAGCAGCTTTTTCTTTCGCGTGATATCGCCGCCGTAGCACTTTGCAAGAACATCCTTGCGCATGGCCTTGACGGTTTCGCGCGCGATGATCTTGCCGCCGATGGCAGCCTGAATGGGGATCTCGAAAAGTTGACGGGGGATATTGTCCTTGAGCTTTTCGCACAGCTTCCTCGCTCTGGGATATGCCTTATCCTTGTGCGCAATGAAGCTGAGCGCATCGACCTGATCGCCGTTTAGAAGCATATCGACCTTAACAAGCTCCGAGGGCTTGTATTCGCTCAGCTCATAGTCAAGCGAGGCGTAGCCCTTCGTGCGCGCCTTGAGCGTGTCAAAAAAGTCGTAGATTATCTCGTTGAGCGGCATTTCGTATCGCAGCTCGACAAGGTGCGAGTCAAGATACTGCATGTCCTTATACTCGCCGCGCCTGTCCTGGCAAAGGGGCATAATGTTGCCTACATAGTCGTTCGGCGTTATGATCGACACCTTGACGTACGGCTCCTCGGCGTGCTCAATAACGCCGGGGTCGGGATAATTGTGCGGATTATCGACCATGACAATGCCGCCATCGGTTTTGACGACCTTATATATAACGCTCGGCAGAGTCGTGACGAGGTCAAGGTCAAATTCACGCTCTAAGCGCTCCTGAATGACCTCCATGTGCAGCATGCCCAAAAATCCGCAGCGGAAGCCGAAGCCGAGCGCAGCCGAGCTTTCAGGCTCGAAGGACAGGGATGCGTCGTTGAGCTGAAGCTTTTCCAGCGCATCGCGCAGATCCGGGTACTTGCTGCCGTCCTCGGTGTATATGCCGCAATAGACCATCGCGCGCGCCGGACGATATCCTGGCAGAGCCTCGGCGCAGGGGTTGGCTGCGGTCGTTACCGTGTCGCCCACCTGGGTGTCGGCAACGTTTTTGATGGAAGCGGTGAAGTATCCGACGTCGCCGGCCGTAAGCTCCGAGCACGGCTCAAGGCCGATCGGACGCATGTGGCCAACCTCGAGAACGCTGTATTTTGCGCCGGTCGAGTGCAGCAGCACTTCGGTGCCCTTGGCGATGCGGCCGTCAAAAACGCGCATGAAAACGATAACGCCGCGGTAGCTGTCATACTGACTGTCGAAGATAAGCGCCTTGAGCGGCGCATTTACGTCGCCCGTAGGCGCAGGAACATTTGCGACAATATCCTCGAGAACGGATTCGACGTTTATGCCGTTTTTCGCGCTTATCTCCGGCGCGTCCATGGCGAGGATGCCGATGATATCCTCGATCTCGTGCTTTACGCGCTGAGGATCGGCGGCAGGGAGGTCAATCTTGTTTATAACGGGCAGTATCTCAAGCTCGGCATCGAGCGCGAGATAAGTGTTGGCAAGCGTCTGCGCCTCAACACCCTGAGAAGCGTCTACGACCAGCACAGCGCCCTCGCAGGCTGCCAGCGAGCGGCTGACCTCGTAGTTGAAGTCAACGTGTCCCGGCGTGTCGATAAGGTTCAAAACATAGGTCTCGCCGTTTTCGGCCTTGTAGTTTAAGCCGACTGCGCGCGCCTTGATGGTAATTCCGCGCTCGCGCTCAAGATCCATGTTGTCAAGGATCTGATCCTCCATTATGCGCTCCTCGACAGCGCCGCATATTTCTATCAGCCTGTCGGAAAGAGTGCTCTTGCCGTGGTCAATGTGAGCAATTATCGAAAAGTTTCTAATGTGATCCTGCGGTATCATGTCAGTTCCTCCAAAGCGGCCTCGGTCTTGTTCGCAAGGCTGCGCATTTCCGCGATGAACACGCGCGCAATGTCTGCGCCGCGGTCAACTCCGTCGGGGTTAGGCGAGCGGCCGAGAAGATAATCGGCCGTTACATTATAATAATCGCACACGCGGCAGACAAAGTTAAGACCCGGCTCGCGCGCGCCGTTTTCGTAGTGGCTCAAAAGCGCCTGACTGATGTTCAGGTCGGCGGCAGCCTTGCGCTGACTCAGGCCGGCTGTGCGGCGCAGCTCGGAAAGTATCTGCGCGAAGCTTTTTTTATCGTATTCGTACATTATCTATATTTCTCTCCCAAAATGATTACAGTTTGTATATTATACATGCGAGATCGCGGTTTGTAAATAGAAATCGGGCTAAATACTTGAAAAATATTCGCGGTAGTGATAAAGTGGTATTCGGAATTTTTTGCGGCCAAAATGCCGCATTAATGGAGGAAAATAAAATGTTTGAAAATCTTATTGAAGTTCTCAAGAACGATCCGAGAAAGATCGTCTACACCGAAGGCAGCGACGCGCGCATCCTTGAGTCGGCAGCCCGTCTGAAGAAGGACGGCTTCCTGACCCCGATCCTCGTCGGCAACGTCGATGAGGTCAAGGCAGCGGCTGCAAAAGGCGGCTTTGATATCGAAGGCCTTGAGATCCTCGATCCTACAACCTACGAAGGCATGGATGCAATGGTCGATGAGATGGTCGCACTGCGTAAGGGCAAGATGAGCGCAGAGGACTGCCGCGCAGCTCTTGCCAAGGGCAACTACTTCGGCACCATGCTCGTCAAGATGGGCGTTGCTGACTGCCTGCTCGGCGGCGCAACCTACTCCACCGCAGACACTGTCCGTCCGGCACTCCAGCTCGTTAAGACCAAGAAGGGCGCACACCTCGTGTCCTCCTGCTTTATCATGATCCGCGGCGACGAGACCCTCGCAATGGGCGACTGCGCAATCAACATCGACTATCAGGATACCGTCGATAAGGAAGGCAACGTTACCTTCACCGCAGCTCAGAAGCTGGCAGAGGTAGCCGTCGCAACCGCAGAGACCGCTAAGGTGTTCGGCATCGACCCGAAGGTCGCAATGCTGTCTTACTCCACCAAGGGCAGCGGCAAGGGCCCCAATGTTGACCTCGTACGCAATGCTACCGAGGAAGCAAAGAAGCTCGCTCCGGAGCTGAAGCTCGACGGCGAGATGCAGTTTGACGCAGCCGTTTCTCCCGTTGTCGGCCAGCTCAAGTTCCCCGGCTCTCCCGTTGCAGGCTATGCAAACACCTTCATCTTCCCCGAGATCCAGTCCGGCAATATCGGCTATAAGATCGCAGCACGTCTCGGCGGCTTTGCGGCATACGGTCCCATCCTTCAGGGCCTGAACGCTCCTATCAATGACCTGTCCCGCGGCTGCAACGCAGAGGAAGTCTACCAGATGTCCATCATCACCGCAGCGCTCAAGTAATACATACAGCATTAAAAATGCCGCTCGTCAGAGCGGCATTCAGCGTACAAAAAGTCTTTGACTTTTTTGCACGCTTCAAAAACGCCACATTTTTTGTAAAAATAAATTTTCATAAAAAATCTCGCTGCGCTCGTCAAAAAGCCTGATAAAACTGATCAATCAGTTTTTCAGTCGTTTTTGATGGCTATGATCCAATTGCGAGCGGGGGCTTACCCCCCCTCGCGCTCCCCCGCTGTACACTTGTCTTTACGAAACAGGCTGTAGTGCTCCATGTCTACATGGAGCCCATTTTAGAAGTGAAAGGAATGAGGTTATGGAGCTTTATACGAACGCCAGATTCATCTCCTGCGAAAAGGAAAACCGCATTTACACCGCGATGGCGGTAAAGGGCGGTCACATCGTGTGGCTCGGCGATGAAAGCAGCATCCCTCCGCGCTACGGCAAGGCAAAACGGGTCGATCTCGGCGGCGCGACGGTAACGCCCGCGTTCGGCGACACGCATATGCATTTCGGCTCGCTGTGCGTTTTCGAGAACACATTCTATCTCATGGATGTCAAAAATTTTGCCGAAGCAAAGGCGGCGGTCAGGCGCTATGCCGACAGTCACCGGAAAAACAAGGTGCTCATGGGCTACGGCTGCACCGCGAACACCGTTGCCGAGCATCGGCTGCCCGAAAAGCGCGATCTTGACGACTGGACGGAGCGTCCGCTCATGGTCATGAAGTACGACGGTCATGCTGCCGTGTGCAACAGCGCAATGCTGGCACTGCTGTCGGATAAGGTGAAATCCGATCCCGGCTGCAATACCGAGACCGGATGGCTGTACCAGTCGGCGTTTTATAACGGCGTGAACGAGGCGACGGCGTATATCCCCACGATGGATATTATACGCGGTCTCTCCGGAGGCGCGGAGTACCTTGCGTCGGTCGGCATCGGGCTCGTGCACACCGTTGAGGGCGTGGGCTTTGCAAACGATCTGGATATAGACATGATAAAAATACTCGCACCCGGCCTGCCGCAGGCGTTCCGCATATTCTTCCAGACCATGGACCTCAAGGCCGTGAAAAAGCACGGCTTCAAGCGCGTCGGCGGCTGCTTCAAGCTTGCCCTCGACGGCTGCTTCGGCTCAGAGGACGCGGCGCTCAAGGAGCCGTACGCGAACGATCCGAACAACTACGGCGTTTTGAATTATCCGCAGGAGCGCGTGAACGAGTTCGCCATCGGCGCAAACCGCGAGGGCTGGCAGATAACCATGCACGCCATAGGCGATGCGGCGGTGGAGCAGTGCATAACGGCATATGAGGCGGCTTATGCCGATAAGCCGTGGGACGATGCGCGCCATGTGATGATCCATGTCTGCCTTGCAAGCGAGGAGCAGCTAAAGCGCGCGGCAAAGATAAAGCTGTGCATAGCCGCGCAGTCGCCGTTTATATATTGGAAGCAGGAGCCGGACGAGTATCTGTGCGCGGTGCTCGGCAGAGAGCGCACTGACAGACTAAACGCGCTGGGAACGATGCACCGCCTCGGACTTGTCGTAGGCGACGGCTCCGACGGACCGTGCACGCGTCCAAAGCCCCTGTACGGTATGGCGTGCTCCGTAAATCATCCCAATCCGGACGAGCGCATATCGCGTCTCGACGCGCTGCGCATGATAACGGCAAATCCCGCGTATATGAGCCATGAGGAGAATAAACGCGGCACTCTTGCACCCGGTATGATTGCCGATTTCGTCGTTCTCGGCGATGATCCGCTCACCGCGGAGGATATAGCGGGCATCGAGGTCAAGGCACTCTATCTGCACGGCAAGAAGCATGTTGCAAAAAAGATAGGCGTCGCCGGACTTCTGGCTCGGGCGATCATAAAACGGATCACCCAAAGAGAATACATATGACAAAAAAGGCTCCCCCATCAGAGCGGCATTTTTTCATGCTTATTTTCTTTGACTGCTTTCAGCATGCTGTAAAAAGGCAGAATGTACAGAAAACTTGCAGCCAACAGGCCGGATATAGGCGCGCCTATAGAATCGAGAGGGACAGAAGCTGCTATCGACCATGGGATGAGCGCCGGAAGCACGATAGCAGTGTCTTCAATGTAAAGGGCGAGGCGCTGCCTGTCGTTTTCCGTGTTGCGGCAAAGCTGATGTGTGAGCATGATGGCAAGCGTTTGGTTGCAGCTTATAACTGATGCCATTGCGGATGTCACGAGGACGGCGCCGAAAGCACTGATCTTTCTGCTGAGGGCTTGGATGCGCTCGCGTATCTCGCCGAGCATCCCCGTGCCGGAAAAAATACCGGCGTATGTGGACGAAACGATAATTGTCGCAATGCTGCGCAGCATCGAAGCTATACCGCCGCCGTCAAGCAGCGCAGCCACCTGAGAGCTCTGCGCATGAAAGCCGGCTGCGGCTATGCCGAGTATATTGGTTGCCGTGAATTTTTGAATTGCGGAGCACAGCACGGCGGCTGAGATTATGCTCACCGTCATGGTTATCTGCACACGGATCTTAAAAACAGACATCACTATGACCAAGACTGCCGGTATCAGGCAGAGCCAGTGCAGTTGCAGCTCCTGCGAAAACAGGTCGCTCAGGTCCGGAACATCTCCGCCTGAGTGTAAACTGATCCCGGCCAGAGTGTAAAGCACACAGCAGACGATAAACGGGATCAAAGAGCGGCGCAGCATGCCGCGGATATTCGAGAAAACATTGGTCTCCGTAAGCTCGCTGACAAGCAGCGCGCTTGTTGACATGGGCGATGCCCTGTCGCCGAAATATGCACCCGACACTATCGCACCGCCGAGAAGCACCGGGTCTGCGCCCATAGCGATACCCATAGTCATGCTGATAACGCCCATGGTTGCAGCTGTGCCGAAGGCCGTGCCGGTCAGCAGTGAAACACCGCAGTTTAGTATAAAGCTCATGAGCACCACGGTTTTGGGATATATAAGCGATGCTGCATAGCTGATGATGGCCGGTATCGTTCCGGCAGCGCGCCAGAGCGCAGTGAGCATACCTATAAGAATAAGACTTAAAATGACGTTTTTGGCGGTTTTAATGCCGTCGAGCATCATTTTGAATATGCTTTTAGCTCCATACCCCATTTTGAATGCGCACAGAGAGAATATCAAGAGTCCGGCCAGCAGCGCGTAAATTACCGAAACGTTAAGTATGACGCAGACTATGAGCGCCGCGGCAAACAGGCCGAATGCAGCCAGGTGCATCTTTATCACCCCCAGCGTGATATGGTAGCACAAGCGCTGCTGCTTGTAAAACGTTAAAAATAATTATATAATATGAAAAAACGGCATAGCTGGTGAGGTGTATGGACAGAGAAGAATACATGGAATACGCGCTCGAGCTTGCGGCTCAGGCGGCAGGCGAGAGTGAGATACCTGTCGGCTGCATCATTGCCGATGCCGCCGGAAATATAATCGGGCGCGGCCGAAACAAGCGTGAGGAGAGCCACGACGCAACGCATCATGCCGAGATCGAGGCCATACGCGAAGCCTGCCGCGCGGTGGGCGACTGGCGTTTGGGCGGATGCACGATATATGTCACGCTCGAGCCGTGCCCGATGTGCGCCGGAGCGATAATAAATTCGCGTATACCAACGGTCGTTTTCGGCGCAAAGGACGAAAACACCGGCTCGTGCGGCAGCGTCATCAATCTGTTTGAGGAGCGCTACGGACACAAGCCGGCGATTTACGGCGGCGTTCGAGCCGAGGAGTCGGCAAGGCTGCTGAAGGAATTTTTCAAAAAAGCAAGATAAACTAAAAGCTCCCACATCCTGCGATGCGGGAGCTTTTTTATGCGTAAATCATGCTTTGACGGTGCCGTCGGGATTGAACAGGGGAAGATCTCCCAGCACGATGATATCGTCGCGCTTCTGAGCTGCGCCCTCGGCCAGAACGGCCATTCTGCCGACTATGTTGCCGCCTGCACGGGTGACGAGCTCTTCCATTGCTCTGAGGCTCTCGCCGGTGGATATAACGTCGTCAACGATAAGGATGCGCTTGCCCTTGATAAGCTCGGCGTCGGCCGTGTCGATAACAAGGCGCTGCACGTCCATGGTGGTGATGGACTTGACGTGGACTTCAAACACGCCGCTCATGTAAGCCTTGGGGCCTTTTCTGGCGAGGAAATATTTCTCCGCGCCGCTCTGACGCGCCATTTCGTAGAGAAGAGGAATGGCCTTTGCCTCGGGAGCGATGAGGTAATCATATTCGGGAGCTCTCTTGAGAAGCTCGGCTGCGCAGTGGACGGTCAGCTCAACATCGCCGAACATGACAAATGCGCCTATGTAGAGGTCGTCTGTGACCTTGCACAGGGGCAGCTCGCGTTTTAAGCCGGCAATGTCCATTTCGTAAGTCATTTCATGTCTCCATTCTGCTGAAAACAGCATTCCGCAGTTATCGGCCGCCGGTCGCCGTGATCTATAACATTAGTATTTTACAGTATATATTCAAAAAATCAAGAGCAAAGCGAATTTTTTCTTGCAATTATTTAACGAAGTTTACAGATGAGTTTACAGCTTGACGTGAAGAGAGCTAACGTCTGCGTTAAGAATCGTTAACACAGACACGACTGTCAAAAAATCGACATTTGTGATACAAAGTGAATTTTAGTAATATCCGCTATGAATAAATCTCATACATTGTAGAAGTTGCACAAAACTTTAGCGAGTAAAAGCAAAAGTTAATATTTAAACAGCAAAAAAGTATTGAAAAATGTGTGAATATAGTGTAAAGTCTGCTTATAAATTTGGCGAGCAGTTAATGAGGAGTTAACATGTCGCCGGTTTTGTACCGCGCGTGATTTGCGGTAAAGGAAAATAAAGGAGAGAAAGTTATGGAAAACAATCGCGCTTCGTTTGGCTCCAACCTTGGTTTCCTGATGGCAGCTGTCGGTTCGGCAGTCGGTCTGGGCAACATTTGGGGCTTCCCGTACAAGATGGGTATGAGCGGCGGCTTCGCCTTCCTGCTCATTTACCTCGTTCTTGCAGTATTCGTTGGCCTCGCCGTTATGGTAGGCGAGCTCGCAATCGGCCGTAAGACCGGCATGAGCCCTGTCGCGGCGTACCGTAAGCTCAGCAAGAAGTTCACGTGGATGGGCTACATGGCAGTTCTCGTTCCCTTCCTCGTACTGTGCTTCTACTTCGTCCTCGGCGGCATGGTCACCCGTTACGCACTCGGCTATCTGACCGCTATCTTCGGCTGGAACACCTGGAACGTTGCAGACATCGCCGACTTCTTCGGCACCTTCATCTGCAACGGCGGCGCAATGATCCTCTGGACCGCGATCTTCATCGCAATCAACGCATTCGTCGTCGCTGCCGGTGTTGAAGGCGGCATCGAGAAGTTCTGCAAGATCGGCATGCCCGCACTGTTCGTCATGCTTCTCATCGTCATCATCTACGTTGCGGTTCAGCCCGGCGCAGGCGGCGGCTACAAGTTCATGTTCGGCTGGAATCTCGAGCCGCTTAAGGAGGACTTCCTCAAGGTTCTCAAGACTGCCGCAGGTCAGATGTTCTTCTCACTGTCCCTCGGCATGGGCGCAATGATCACCTACGGCTCCTACCTTCAGAAGAAGGAAAGCGTCCAGAAGAACGCCGTCATCATCGTTATCTGCGACACCGTCGTTGCTATCATGGCCGGCATGATCGTTATGCCCGCTTGCTACGCATTCCTCGGCGGCGAGACCAGCTCCGGCCCGGGACTCCTCTTCAAGTCCATGCAGATGGTATTCCATCAGATGGGTTACGTCGGCAACATCATGGGCTTCCTGTTCTACGCCCTCGTCTTCATCGCAGCTATCTCCTCCTCCATGTCTCTGCTTGAGGTCATCACCTCCTTCAAGGTCGACCAGAACGTTGAGCAGGGCAAGGCACCCGGACGCAAAAAGTACGCTATCATCGCTGCCATCCTCGTCTTCGTCTTCGCTCTCCCCGTTGCTCTTGACGGTCTGGGCTCCGGCGTTGCGGGCGGCGCGACCATCGACTACCCCGCGGCCATGCTCGGCATAGATAAGCAGACGTGGAGCGCCGACTGGCTTGACTTCTACGATATGCTCTCAGAGGGTATCATGATGCCGCTTGGTGCAATGATAATGTCCTTTGGCATCGGCTGGATCTGGAAGATCGACACCATTGTTGAGGAGTGCGAGATCTCCGGACACAAGTTCTGGGGCAAGGTATTCTTCGATATCTGCTACAAGTTCATCACTCCTATCGGCATGGCGTTCGTTCTCTACGCTCAGATCACGAGCTACTTCGCTTAAGCTAAGGAAAGCAACATAACATTTAAGGAGCAGCGTTCGCTGCTCCTTTTTGCATCACATTGTTGAAAAATCCGCAGAGTATGGTATAATCGAAGCATATCGCATAAAGGAGAAATAACATGCGTGAATGTGAAAAATGCGGGAATTATATACCCGACGGAATGAAGATATGCCCCCACTGCGGCAAGCTGCCGCCTACGCTGTGGCCGCAGTTCGGCGTTTATGCCGTGCTGACGATAGTTGCGATAGTATGCGCCGTGTATTTCAGGCCGTTTTTAAACGGACCTGTGATCGGTGAGGTGTCTCAGGGCGTGCTGTGGGTCGCTGCAGTAATCTTCATTGTCTTCGGCGTAATATTCCTCGGCGTCAGCGTGATAATTTTGCGCGATTATAAAAACCGCACATACCGCGGAAAGCTCACAAAGCAGGAGAGAGAACGCTTTGTGAAGATGAAGCAGCATATCGAGTCAAAACGCCATTTCTATGAGAAAGAGCTTGACTACTGCACGGTCTGCGGCAACAAAAAACCCGCATATATGAATAAAAGCAAGTAAAATAAGTGTATATGCGAAAATCTCCCGATCATTTGATCGGGAGATTTTTTCGTGTATTTGTCAGTCGTAATATTGAGTATCTTCTTCGATGTCAATGCCGAGATTATCTTTGATCCAGGAGATGCACTCGGTGCAGTCGGTTGTTATTTCAACAACGATATCCTGACTGTCATAATAACGGCTATTGTCGATTTCCTGCTCAAAGGTTATGTACATCGTTGCGATGATGTCGTCGTAGGTACGGCTGATGACCTTGTGCCCGGCTTTTATATCCGGCAAAAGAGCGTTACGATAAAAATCGATTGCCTGCGCCGGGGTGAGGTCTATTCTCTGATTGTCTCCGATGTACAGTATAGCTTGAGAACAGTGCTCTTCATCGGCGGGGATCGAAGGCGAGAAGCGCTCGAGCAGGAGACTGGGGGTGTTTGCAAGCTCATAATACCGCTCGACGTTCTCGTCGTCCATCGGCAGAGTGTATTCGCGCGAGACGGTTCTGCCGTTTTTAAGCTCATACTCAAACATTATGCTCTCGGTATCATCGCTATATACGATATGCTCGTACTCATCCTTATAGCTGACGATCTTTTCGTGCAGCTGGCGGTAGTTCTCGATAATGGCCGGGTCTTCGACAGGGCCTCTCTGATACACGGTGATGCTCTTGATGCTGCCCTCCTTGGGAACATAAGCACCGATGCCGCAAACGTCAAGGTCGCAGCAGAGCGTGAACACTGCGCACAGGCAGCATACGACTATAAATCCAACCCAGCTGCCGCGGAAAACGTGGAAGCTTTTTTCAAGCAGCATTTTTGCGCCGAAATAGCCGATGAAGGCGAATATTATCATGCTCAGTATCATGATAAACACGCTCGCCGAGCGGCTTTCGAACAGGGCAAACAGAACCGTGTACAGCAGCAGACCACCGCACAGCGCGGAGCATACGGTCACTCCGTATTTGAAAACAGGGTGCATGCAGCGCACCGCGACAACGTCGCCTGCCGATTCCATTCTGCGCTTTCTGAACACCATGAGCGCTGCGGCCGAGAAGATAAGGCCGACAAGGCAGTAAATAACGGTCGGCAGCCAATGACTGTACGTAACCGCAACGCATTCGCGATCGAGCAGCGAGCCTAAGGTATCGGCAACATAAGGCGTGTTGTATTCAACGTCCGGAACAAAGCTTCCGACCATGTAGAACAGCGGCGACAGGAAGTCGAGCACACAGTCAAACGAACCGTTCGACATACCCCAGATGAGGCAGGAAAAGTCAAGGCGGATTATAGCCTCCATGCCGACTGCAAGGAAATTGAATATGATGTAAAGTATCGGGAGCACGGCAATGCTGCCGGTCATAACGGCCGTGAGCGAGGCGATGCCGAAGAAGAGGATAAACTGCATCGAGTATACGCCCAGCCATATGCACACGGCTTTGAATGCGAGTGCCGCGCTCGTCGTTGCACCGAGGGAGAACAGAAATGTCAAAAGCGCGATCACAAGGTTTGAGCCGACTATCACGAACACGCCGCCGAGCCACGTCGAGCAGAATATTGCCTCGCGGCGAACCGGCAGAGAGGCGATAAGCCCTGTGCTGCGGCTGCTATACATGAAGCTGAACACCGCCATAGCGGCTAGTATCGCCATTATGAACGCAACGACCGACGAGGCGAAAACCGCGCTTTCGCATATGGCGAAGATAAAGTTCGTGGATTTGTTCGGGCCTAAGTTGTTCATAAGCGTGAGAACCGGCAGGAACAGCAGCCAGCCTGCAAAATGAATTGTCCACAGCGGCCAGAAGCGCCGGAGCGTGCTCCTGAAAAGACCTGCGTTAAAGAACGATATCTTTGACTTCATAGTCTGCACCTCCCAGCTCATAAATAAATATCTCCTCAAGGGTCAGCGGAACAAAATCCATAAACAGAGGATTGCACTGAGCAAACCTCTCTTCAAGCTCTGCCGATGTGCCGTGCAGGATAAGTGTTTGCAGTCTGCCGGTCGATGAAGCGTGCAGAATATCAAGCCCGTCGGGCAGCGTCTCGCCATCGGGCAGAGCAAGCTGCATTTTGACGATGCCCTCCTGCAGATCGCTGAGCGTGCGCTCTATCATGATCTTGCCCCTGTTCATTATGCCGACGTGGTCGCACACGTCCTCAAGCTCGCGCAGATTGTGCGACGAGATAAGCACTGTCGTTCCGTTTTCCGCAACGTCGGACATCACAATACTCCATATCTGGCGGCGCATCACGGGGTCAAGACCGTCAACCGGCTCGTCGAGCACGAGGATATCGGGTCTGAGCGACATCATCATCCAGAACGCGGCCTGCTTCTGCATGCCCTTGGAAAGCTTGCGCATCTGCCGCTTTGTGTCAAGCCCGAACACCTCGCCGAGCTTGTTGAAGCGCTCGTTATCAAACTGGGGGTAAATGCTGCGGTAAAAGCCGGCCATTTCGCTTATGCTCGCGTTCGGGAAAAAGAAAATATCATCGGGAATATAGGCAATGCGGTTTTTCACCGACGGGTTTTCAAACACAGGCTCGCCGTCAATAAGGATATCTCCCGAATCCTGCCTGTAGATTCCGGTAAGATGGCGGATGATCGTGCTCTTGCCGGCACCGTTGGGGCCGACAAGCCCGTAAACCGCTCCGTCGGGCACGGTCATGTTCAGCCCGTCGAGTGCACGGAAACCGTCAAACTCCTTGACGACGTTTCTTATCTCAATCATTTTTAAGCTCTCCTTTCAGGCGCTGCGCAAGCATCTGCTTTGTAACGCCGATGTAGCCAAGCTCCGTAACAAGCTCGTCGAATTTCCCGAGAAGCTCGGCGCGGCGCAGAGCCTCGGCCTCGTCATTTGAGCAGACGAAGCTTCCTTTTCCGGGGACGGAACATATATATCCCTCGGCCTCCAGCTCGCGATACGCGCGTTGGATCGTGCTCGGATTTATGGCAAGTCCTGTCGCCATTTCGCGCACCGAGCTTATCTTACTGCCTGCCGGCAAAGCTCCGGAAACGATCAGGCGACGCATCCCGTCCTTGATCTGTTCGTATATAGGGCGCGGATCACGGAAGTTTATGCTGATCACTTTTTTGATCCCTCCATGCAACTGTGTGGTTTGTTCTCATACACTTAGGATATACACAAAATAAACACTTGTCAAGAAAATTTTAATTATTCACTTAAAAATGCCTAAAAAATGGGTTGTATACAGACTTTAAATTGTGAACGTATTTTTCTTGCGTATGCAGCGGAAAAATGCTAAAATATTATGCTATATTATATACAATAGGTAAGGTATGCATATGTGGATATCTGATAAATGGCAGGACTTTGAACTTATAGACTGTTCGAAAGGCGAAAAGCTTGAGCGTTGGGGCAAGTTTTACCTTGTTCGCCCCGATCCGCAGGCGATATGGGATACGCCGCGCAGCGACGCACGCTGGAATATGCGCGATGCGCGCTACCGCAGAAGCCAGACCGGCGGCGGAGCGTGGGATAAGGGCGGCCTTCCGGCAAGCTGGAAAATAAATTACGGCGAGCTTACCTTCAATGTTAAGCCCATGAATTTTAAGCACACGGGTCTTTTCCCCGAGCAGGCGTGCAACTGGGATTACGCAATGCGCAAGATCCGCTCGGCAGGACGGCCTATAAACGTGCTCAACCTTTTTGCGTACACGGGTGCGGCAACAGTGGCCTGCGCAAAGGCAGGTGCAAGCGTGTGCCATGTTGACGCGGCAAAGGGCATGGTCGCATGGGGCAGGGAAAACGCTGCCGCCTCCGGCCTCGGCGATGCGCCGATACGCTGGATAGTCGATGACTGCGCAAAATTCGTCGAGCGCGAGATACGCCGCGGCCGCCGCTACGATGCGATCATCATGGATCCGCCGTCCTACGGCAGAGGCCCAGGCGGAGAGGTCTGGAAGCTTGAGCAGAATCTGTGGCCGTTTGTGTCGCTGTGCGCAGGCGTCCTGTCGGATGATCCGCTGTTTGTGATAATAAATTCCTACACCACAGGTCTGTCGCCCTCGGTGCTGTCGTATGTGACCGAGAGCATATTCACCAAAAAATTCGGAGGCCGCTCGGAAAGCCGCGAGCTTGGCCTGCCTGTTACCGATTCCGGCCTTGTGCTGCCCTGCGGCGCAACCTGCCGGTGGGAAAGGGACTGACGATGAGCAGCATAATCAGCATTAAAAATTTGCACTATACCTATCCCGGAGACGAAGCGGAAAGCCTCTGCGGAGTTAGTCTTGAAATTGAAAAGGGCAGCTTTGTTGCGGTGCTCGGCCATAACGGCTCGGGCAAAAGCACGCTTGCAAAGCATTTAAACGCCATCCTTACCCCGACGGAGGGCGAGGTGCTTGTTGACGGAATAAGCACCGCCGACGAGGACAGGCTCCTTGATATCCGCCGTACCGTCGGCATGGTTTTTCAAAATCCCGATAACCAGATCGTCGCAAACGTCGTTGAGGACGATGTGGCGTTCGCACCGGAAAATCTCGGCGTCGAGCCTAAGGAGATACGCCGCCGCGTGGACAATGCGCTCAAGCAGGTGGATATGTACGAGTTCCGGCAGCATGCGCCGCACCTGCTCTCCGGCGGCCAGAAGCAGCGCGTTGCAATAGCCGGCGTTATCGCAATGGAGCCGGAGGTCATCGTGCTCGACGAGCCCACTGCGATGCTCGACCCGAAGGGCAGAGCGGAGGTCATAAGCACCGTAACAAAGCTTTGCCGCGAAAAGGGCATAACGGTCGTTTTGATAACGCATCATATGTCCGAGTGTATCGGAGCCGACAGAGTTATAGTCATGTCAAACGGCAATGTGATCGCCGACGACAGCCCGGAGAACGTTTTCTCGCAGGTCGAGCTTATGAAAAGCGAGGGGCTGACTGTTCCGGCAACGACGGAGCTTATGTTTGAGCTTAACAAAAACGGCTGGGATCTGCCGCTGACCGCGCTCGGAGTTTCCGACTGCGCAAAGGAAATCGCAAAGGAATTAAAGTGATATGTCAGAGATAAAAGTAAGCGGTTTGTGCCATGTTTACAGCGCGGACACGCCCTTTGAAAAAATAGCGATAGACAATGTCAATGTCGAAATACCGCACGGGCAGCTCGTCGGCCTTATCGGCCACACTGGCTCGGGCAAGAGCACGTTTATTCAGCATTTAAATGGCCTGCTCGTTCCAAGCTCGGGCACGGTGCTGGTTGACAGCGTGAATATAAACGGCGATAAAGCCGCCGCGCGCGACGTGCGCTTCAAGGTCGGTCTTGTTTTCCAATACCCGGAGTATCAGCTCTTTGAGGAGACGGTGTATGCCGATATCGCCTTCGGCCCAAAGAACATGAAGCTCACAGAGAGCGAGATCGACGAGCGAGTGCGCGAAGCTGCGGCGCTTGTCGGCGTCGGCGAGGAGCTTTTCGAACGCTCGCCGCTGGAGCTGTCGGGTGGTCAGAAGCGCAGAGTTGCCATAGCCGGCGTTATCGCAATGCGCCCGGGTGTGCTCATACTCGATGAGCCGACGGCCGGACTTGACCCTGCCGGCTGCCAGAGAATACTTGAAACGATCTGCGACTACCGCGAAAAGACCGGCTCGACCGTTGTCATCGTCAGCCACAGCATGGATGACGTTGCGCGCATAGCCGACAGGCTTATTGTCTTTAACCACGGCAGCATCCGCTTTGACGGAACGCCCGAAGAGGTGTTTTCAAACCCGAAGGAGCTTTCGGATATCGGCCTTTCCGTCCCGGCACCGACGCAGATAGCGTCCGCGCTGCGCGAGCAGGGCGTTGAGATCGAAGGCTCGGTCTACACCACCGAGCAGCTGCTTGCCGCACTCCTGAAGCTGAAAAAGGAGGTCGGACGCAATGCTTAAAGACATAACCCTTGGCCAGTATTTCCCCGGCGATACCGTTGCGCACAGACTCGATCCGCGCACGAAGCTCCTGCTCGTTATAATATATATAGTAGGGCTTTTCAACGCAAACGGCTGGGCAAGCTATGCGTTTGTTATCCTGATAACGGCGCTTAGCATGGCGATATCGAAGATAAAGCCAAAGTCCGCGCTCAAGGGCCTAAAGCCGCTTGTCATAATAATCATCCTCACCGCGGTGCTGAATATTTTCTACACCGGCGGAACGCCTATAATCGAGGGATGGATCATAACATGGGAGGGCATCGAGCGCGCCGTTATGATGTCGCTGCGCATTATCCTCCTGATCGTCGGAACGTTTATGCTGACGTATACGACAAGCCCCATCGCGCTCACGGACGGACTTGAGATAATGCTCAATCCGCTCAAAAAGATTAAGATCCCGGTTCACGAGATGAGCATGATGATGAGCATGGCTCTCAGATTCATCCCGACGCTCATTGAGGAAACGGACAAGATAATGTCCGCGCAGAAAGCGCGCGGTGCGGACTTTGACAGCGGCAATCTGTTTCAGCGCGCAAAGGCACTGCTGCCTATCCTCGTGCCGCTGTTCGTTTCGGCATTCCGCCGCGCAGACGAGCTTGCCGTTGCTATGGAAAGCCGCTGCTACCACGGCGGCGAGGGCAGAACGCGCATGAAGCAGCTCAGAATGCAGGGGATAGATGCATGGGCGCTGCTGCTTGGCGCTGCGTTCCTCGCGGTGATCTTCGTCATGAAGCGCTTCGGGCTTTGAGGGCACGGTCATGAGAAATATTGCCTTGCGCCTGCGCTATGACGGCAGCCGCTATCACGGCTGGCAGGTGCAGAAAAACGACGTTTCCGTGTGCAGCACGGTGCAGGATGCGCTCGCCAAGATATGCGAGCACCCAGTGAAGCTCACCGGCTGCGGCCGCACCGATGCCGGAGTTCATGCGCTGCGATACTGCGCAAACTTCCGCACCGACTGCCGCATCCCGATCGACAGATTTGCGCTTGCCGCAAACTCGCGTCTTCCGGACGATATCGCAGTCGTTGATGCGGTCGAGGTCGATGAGAGGTTCAACTCGATATCCTCCTGCATAAAAAAAGAGTATATTTATAAAATACACAACTCGAATATCCGCGACCCGTTTCTTGAAAAGCGAGCCTGCTTTTATCCGCAGGAGCTTGACATGGAAAGAATGCAGGCTGCGGCCGCCGCGTTCGAGGGAACGCACGATTTTGCAGCCGTTCGCTCGCTCGGAACGCAGACGAAAACGACAGTCAGGACGGTGTACGGCTGCACGGCGGAAAAAACGGATGATCTTATAACCGTGTCCGTCTGCGCAAACGGCTTTTTGTACAACATGTGCCGCGCGATAGTCGGAACGCTTGTGTATGCGTCCTACGGGAAGATAGAACCCGAGGATATCCCCAAGCTCCTGGAACTTGGCGACCGAAGGCTCACAGGGCCGACGATGCCGCCGCAGGGCTTGTATCTTAACAGAGTGTGGTATGAAGGTCCGGCCGGTATCATGATGCTGAAGGACTGATTACTAAATGAAAAGAACCCTGAGCTTAGTGCTTATCCTGTGCGCTTTTCTGTGCGCCTGCACAGGGAAAACGGAGTTTTCCGAGTCGTTTCTCTGCGGCGAGGCCGAGGCCTACGCCGTGTGTGAAGAATGCCTGCTGACGGCAAGTGCCGGCAGCGTGAAATGCTTTGACTGCGCAGGAGAGCAGACGCTTGATTGCGAGCTTGAGGTAAAACCGGCGCGCATTGCAAAAAACGGCCTGAGCGCCGTGGCGTATGCCTATGGCGGCATGAGCATAGTTTTTCCCGACGGCGGCGTTATCGAAACGGATGACGGCATAAGGGATGTGCAGCTCTCTGCCGGCGGATACCTTGCCGTGTGCACGGAGCAGCCCGGCTATATGGGCAGCGTGACGGTTTATTCACCCGAGCGTGAGCGCATGTACAAATGGTATTGCGCAAGCCAAAGACTTGTTTCCGCCGCTGTTTCGCCGGACGGAAAGTATCTTGCAGCGCTCACCGATGAGGGGATACGCCTGTTCTCGCTTGACAGCGAAAAAGAGCAAGCATCGTTTTCGGCGCAGGGGCTGCGCGCGATAACCTGGCTTGGCGACCGAGTGTGCGGCATAGGCGAAAATGCGGCGTATGTATGCACTGACAAGGGAAAGAGCCGGGGCATGCTTAAATTTGACGGCAAAACGATCGGCAAATTTGGGGTACTTGACAAAAAGCTCATAATAGAGGTGAGGGAACACGCTTCCGGAGGAGCGGGAGAAGTGTATATCCTCGATGACGACCTGAAGGTCAAGGACAGAATATCCGTCGGAGGCGAGGTATGGAGCCTCGACTGCCGAAACGGAAAAACAGCCGTGCTCACGCAAAACGGCGTGAGCGTGTACGACGGGGCAAAGCTTTTGTCCTGCCGAAAAGCTCAGGGAGCCGAAGAAGCCCTGCTGACCGACAGCGGCGAGATCATTGCCGTGGGCGGCGGCAGAGCATGGGTGACAGAGAAATGAAGAACGGATGAGATTTGTAATTGAACTGAGTCTGCTGCTAATAATATTTTATTGTACATGGCGCGGCTACAGGCGCGGAGCGGTCAATGCCGCGATAAGCCTGCTTGCCGTGATAATTGCCGTGACGGGCGGACTTGCGATATCCTCGTCGGCAGCGCCGTCGGCTGCGTATCCGCTTCGGCCGCTTCTTGCCGGGTACTTGGATTCGCAGCTCGAGGCCGAGGCCGCGCGCAGCGCCGGGATCGACGAAACGCGTATCGAGGATACGATAAAGGAAAAGCCTGAGTTGCTTACGCCGTATGCCGAAAGCTGCCTTGAAAGCCTCGGCTTTAATGAAAAGCGCGCGGAAAGCTATTGCGCAAACGCACAGAAGGTGTATTCGGCATACGAGATAGATGCGACTACCGCCGCGGCTCACGCCGGGAGCGAGGCCGTTGCCTACGCGATATGCTCGGTGATATTCTTTTTGCTGATAATGCTTTTCATATCGCTTATAAAACAGATATTCGGTCTGCGCTTCCGGATAACGGACAACGTGGACGCTGACCTCTACGGAGGCGCCGCATTCGGCTTTGCGCGCGGCTGCATATATTGCATATGCCTGTGCTGGCTGCTGAGCTTTTGCGGAAATATGATAGGTAAAACAACATTGGACGATGGCCTGTTCAGCAGATTTTTCCTCCTGCTGAGCAATGTGGCCGACAAACTATTTTAATGATTGGGGGATAAAAAATGCAGGCAAAAATGTGCTCACGCTGCGGCAAAAACGTCGCGGTAGTGTTTATTACGAAGCTTGAGGGCGGAGTTCAGAAAAACGAGGGACTGTGCCTTAAATGCGCAAGGGAGCTTCACATAAAGCCCGTTGACGATATGATCGAAAAAATGGGCATATCCGATGAGGATCTTGACAATCTCAGCGGCGAGATGATGAACGCTCTCAACGGAGTCGAAAGCCTTATGGATATGAGCATCGACCCCGATAATGATGCAAACGACGATTCCGATGATGACGGCAAGACCGCAACATTCCCATTTCTCAACAGACTGTTCGGAAACGGCAATAACACTCCTGCCGAGAGCAATAATGCAGCTGCGCAGCAGCCTCCCAAGGAGGGTGGAAAGCCGCCGAAGCGCAAGTTCTTGGACAATTACTGTATAAATCTTACCGACAGAGCCAGAGCCGGAAAGTTAGATAACATGATAGGCCGCGAGGAGGAGCTTGAGCGCGTTATCCAGATCCTCAACCGCCGCCAGAAGAATAACCCCTGCCTTATCGGCGAGCCGGGCGTCGGCAAAA
>OLSB01000362.1_pt1 | contig 53382 bp, 43 predicted proteins | sample 1672071 | NCBI WGS metagenome assembly OLSB01 (sample SAMEA3136642, study PRJEB25190) | human gut metagenome | biome: human gut; feature: human-associated habitat; material: faeces | place: Austria | collected 2013 | reverse complement strand
TAATTAAAAAATAATTTTAATATTTTTTTATGACATTTTTAAAAACTATTGACAGCATTTGAAAGACTGAGTTTGAAAATGTATGATATTATTTGATTTTAGATACCAAAAAAGAAAAAATACTATAAAAATATAAATCATATAAAAACCAATAATATTGAAATTAAAATTAAAATTAAATTTACTATTGCAAAAAGTTTTAGATGAATGTAAAATATATAAGAATATGAAAAAATAATAGAGGTATATGATGAAAAGAAGTTTTAAATTTTATATAGCAATAGTTTTGGCAAAACTATCAAAAAGCGTACTAAAAATATTAGGAAGAAACGCTTCATATTTTCCAGGTAATTTAGCATTAAAAATTTGTCCCGATTTTTTAGGACAAGTTGAAAAACCAAAATTAATAATAGGTGTTACAGGAACAAATGGAAAGACTACAGTCTCTAATATGATAAATGACATATTGGAGAACAATGGGTATAAGGTTATAAACAATAGATATGGTTCAAATATGAATACAGGAATTGCAGCAAGCTTTATAGCAAATACTACATTTTTGGGAAAAAACAAAAACGACATAGCTGTATTTGAAATGGATGAAAGAAGCACAATCCACATATTTAAATATATCACACCAACATATTTAATATGTAATAACCTTTCTAGAGACTCAATAAAAAGAAATGCACATACAGCATTTATTGCAAATATTATTAATAATGCCATACCAAAGGAGACTACAGTTATAACAAATGGAGATGATCCAATTTGTGTTAATTTAGCAAGAGATAATAAAAAGATTTATTATGGAATAGATAAATTAGATACAGATACAAAAGAATGTGAAAACATAGTGCAAGACATGGTATTATGCCCAAAATGTGGAAGTAAATTAGAATATGAGTATTATAGATATCATCATGTTGGAAAAATGCATTGTCCAAATTGTGATTTTAAAACACCTAAAAAAGATTATGAAATAACAAAAATTGATTATGACAATAAGCAGATATTACTAAAAGATAATAAAAACATAGAGCATGAATATACAATGATTGTAGATGGATTAATAAATATATATAATATGTTAGCTGCTATATCTGTATTAAAAGAGATAGGAGTAGAAGATGACAAGATAAATAATTCATTAAAAGAAATGAAAATTGTAGATACAAGATTTATGATAGATGAAGCTGGAGGAAAGAAAATAGTTTTACACTTGGCAAAAGGACAAAATCCAATTGCATGCTCAAGAGTATTTGATTATGTAAGAAAACAACCTGAAAGAAAAACTGTAATCATGTTTTTAGATGACTTACATATAAAAAATGAAACTATAACATGGTTATATGATACAGATTATGAATTTTTAAATCAAGATAATATAGAACAAATAATTGTAAGTGGTAAAAGATCAAAAGATGTTGTAGTAAGACTATTGATGGCAGGAGTGCCAGAAGAAAAAATATTTTCGGATTTTGATGAAGTGGAATCAGTAAAAAAATATTTTAGACCAAAGAACATAGAGAGTGTGTATATATTGTATGATTTATATGCTATAAAAGAAAAAGAAAATGTTAATAAAGCTGTAAAAGAAATATTAGAAAATAAAGTAGAAGAATAATGGTTATAAATAAAATTAAAGATAGAGGAGATATAAAAATGAAAATAGAAATGTTATTTCCTGAAGTATGTAATTTGTTTGGTGATACAAGCAATATAAAATATTTAAAAAAATGTATTCCAGAAGCGGAAATAATAAAAACACAAATAAATGAAGAACCAACATTTATAAAAGAAGATGTTGATATGATTTATATGGGACCGATGCCAGAAGACATACAAGAAAGAGTTATAAAAAAATTACTTCCATATAAAGAAAGAATAAAAGAATTGATAAAAAAAGATGTTGTATTTTTGGTGGTTGGAAATGCTCTTGAAATATTCGGAAAATATATAGAAAACGAAGATGGAAGCAGAATAGAAGGATTATCTTTGTTTGATGTATATGCTAAAAGAGACATGATGCATAGACACAATAGTGAATTTTTAGGAGAATATGAAGATATAAAAATCATAGGATACAAAAGTCAATTTACTATGATGTATGGAGATAATGAAAGTAACTATTTTTCTAAAGCGGAACAGGGAATTGGATTAAATCCAGAAAGTAAATTAGAAGGAATAAAGCAACACAATTTTATAGGAACATATTTAATAGGTCCAATTTTAATATTAAATCCTTTATTTACACAAAAAATATTTAAAATGTTAGGGGAAAAAGATGCTCATTTAGCTTTTGAAGAAGAAGTGATGAGTGCTTATAACCAAAGATTAAAAGATTTCTAAAGTAAATAAAAAAATACTCGAATGTTAGAGAAAAAGCTTTAATATTCGGGTATTTCTCAATTGATTTGTTATACTTAAAACTATTGAAAAAAATATATTATTATGATATAAATATATATGGAATAATTGAAGAAAATAATAGAAAGTGATAAAATATGAAAAACATAAAAGATTATGATTTACAAGATTTAAAAGAAGAACTTTCAAACATTGGAGAAAAACCATTTAGAGCAGAACAAATATTTAAATGGTTATACCAAGAAAAAGTAAAAAGTTTTGACGAAATGACAAATCTATCATTAGAATTAAGAGAAAAATTAAAAGAAAATTACAATATATGTAATTATAATATATTAAGAAAATTGGAATCGTCAGATGGAACAAAAAAATACTTGTTTGATATATTAGACAGTAATGCAATAGAAACAGTATTGATGCAATATCATCATGGAAAAACAATATGTGTATCTTCTCAAGTTGGGTGCAAAATGGGATGTAAATTTTGTGCATCAACAGGAATACCTTTTGTAAGAAGCCTAACTGCAGGAGAGATTGTAGAACAAATTTTAGCAGTAGAACAGGATACAGGAGAAAAAATTTCAAATATAGTATTTATGGGAATAGGTGAACCTCTAGATAATTATGATAATGTAATAAAAGCAATAAGAATAATAAATAATCCAAAAGGATTAAATATAGGAGCTAGACACATAAGTGTTTCTACAAGTGGATTAGTTCCAAGAATATATGATTTAGCAAAAGAAAACATACAATGTACTTTATCAGTTTCATTACACGCAACAAACGATGAGAAACGTTCAAGTATGATGCCTGTAAATAATAGATATAATATAGAAGAACTAATGAAAGCTTGTAAAGATTACACAGCAATTACAAATAGAAGAATATCTTTTGAATATGCGCTTGCAAAAGATAATAATGATAATTTAGAAGATGCAAAAGAATTAGTTAAGCTCTTACATGGAATGTTATGCCATGTAAATTTAATACCAATTAATAAAATAGAAAATGGTAAATACACTAAAAGTTCAAATGAAAGTATAATAAAATTTAGAGATTATTTAAATGACCATGGAATTGTTGCAACAATAAGAAGAGAGTTAGGATCAGATATTGATGCAGCATGCGGACAGTTACGAAGAAAAAATTTAGATACCTCAAAATAAAAAAGATTGGAGGGAAGATATGCAAGTATTTGCTAAAACAGATATAGGAAGAGAGAGAAAATTAAATGAAGACTTTTACTATGTATCAAAACCAGAGGATAAAATAAAATTGTTTATTTTAGCAGATGGAATGGGAGGCTATAATGCTGGAGAAGTAGCCAGTAAAATGGCTACAGAATGTGTAAAAGAATATATTTATAAACATTTTGAAAAAAACAAAAATAGTAAAGAATCAATACAGAACCTTTTGAAAAATGCTATTGAATATGCTAATGATACAATTTACAAAAAAGCTCAAAGCAAAAAAGATTTAAATGGTATGGGAACTACTTTAGATGCATGCTTGATATATAATGGTAATATGTATGTAGGACATATTGGAGATAGTAGTGTATATAGAATTAGAAAAAACTTTATGAGAAAAATAACAAAAGATCATAGTTATGTACAAACTCTTATAGAAGATGGCAAAATTACAAAAGAGGAAGCATTTAATCACCCAAAGAAAAACATGCTAACAAAAGCACTAGGATGTACACCAAAAGCTGAACCAGATGTATATGTAAAAACTTTTATAAAAGATGATATAATATTAATGACATCAGATGGCTTAACAAATATGATAAGAGAAAATGAAATATATGATATAATAAAACAGGATAAAGAAAAAGCGGCAGAAACATTAATTCAAAAAGCAAATGAATATGGTGGATATGACAACATAACTGTTGTTATAATAATGTAAAGTAGGGAGAAGATTATATGAATATAATAGGAAGAACTATAGCTAATAGATATGAAATTATAAGTAAAACTGGTGTAGGGGGAATGGCAACAGTTTATGTTGCTAAAGATAAAGTATTAAATAGAGATGTTGCTGTAAAAGTATTAAAAGATGAATTTACAACAGATGATGAATTTGTAAAGAGATTTAATTCAGAAGCACAAGCGGCAGCAAGTTTAACACATCCTAATATAGTATCTATATATGATGTAGGAAATGAGGATAATATATACTACATAGTTATGGAATTAATAAGAGGAAAAACTTTAAAACAAATTATCACAGAAGAGGGAGCTCTTCCATGGAAATGGTCTGTAAATATTGCAATGCAAATAGCATCAGCATTAGAAACAGCACATAAAAACAATATAGTTCATAGAGATATAAAGCCACATAATATAATAATAACAGAAGATGGAATAGCAAAAGTTACAGATTTTGGAATTGCAAAAGCAGTATCAAACTCTACAATAACAGCATTTGGAACAACTATTGGTTCGGTACACTATTTTTCGCCAGAGCAAGCTAAAGGTGGATATACAGATGCAAAATCTGATATTTATTCATTAGGTGTTGTAATGTATGAAATGTTAACAGGAAAAGTACCTTTTGATAGTGATACATCTGTATCTGTTGCATTAAAACACATGCAAGAAAAACCTGTTCCTCCAATGGAAATAAATGAGAATATTCCAAAAGCAGTAAATGATATAATTTTAAAAGCAATGGAAAAAGAGCCTATGGCAAGATATCAAACTGCAAGTGCAATGTTAATAGATTTAAATAGAGCATTGAAAGATCCAGAGGGTGAATTTGTAGAAAATGAAGACTTGGATGATGGCTTAACTAGAAGAATGGGAGCAATAACGGACGACATGCTAAAAAATCCTTCTGATAGCAAGAAGAAAAAGAAAGGAAAAATAGCACAATTTTTTGATAAACATCCAAAAGCAAGAGTACCAGCAATTATACTTCTTATATTAATACTATTCTTTGGAAGTATTGGTATTACATCTGCAATACTTAACATGACAAGTCCTAAAGATGTACAAATACCAAATTTAGTAGGATTAACCGAAGAAGAAGCTAAAAAAGAGCTTTCAAAACATAAACTTAAATATGAGAAAATTGGAGAAGAATATAGCAAAGATTATGAAGCTGGAAAAATAATGGAACAAAAACCAGGATACGCTCAAGATTATAAAGTAAAAGAAAAAAGTACTATATCTGTTAAAGTTAGTAAAGGAACTGAAGAGGTTATAGTTCCAAAAGTAGTAGGAATGACTTATGATGAAGCAGTAAAAGAACTTGAAAAGAATAAATTAGTAGCAGAAAAAATAGAAGAAACAAGTAAAGAGATAAAAGAAGGAATTGTAATAAGCCAAGAAACTTTAAAGGATACAAAAGTTAGTGCTGGAGATACAGTCAAAATACATGTAAGTATTGGTTCTGGAATACCACAAGTTGTAGTACCAGGAGTAGTTGGAAAAAATGAAAACGAAGCAAAATCGATTTTGGAGAGTAAAAAACTAAAGGTCTATGTTGATTATAACATAAATGCAACAGCTGACAACGGAATGGTTACAGAGCAGAGTATTAAATCAGGAGAAAATGTCGATGAAGGAAAAGAAATAAGAATAAAAGTAAATAAAGTTAAGGAAGAAAAAAAATTAAAAGTAATAATAGATATAAAATCGTTAACACAGTATTCTGAGGATGATAAAGAAGATAATAAGGTAATGATTATACTTAATAATGAAACAAGGACAGGAGTAAGTAGAGGAGAAGACCAGTATTCAATTGAAATCTCAGGAAATGATGGAGAAAGAAAAGAGATAAAACTTGAAATAAAAACGGCAGATGGAACCAGAAAATATTATTCTACAACCAAAAATGTAACATTTGGCACACAGGACTCAATTACAATACCATAAGAAAGCTTAAAAAGCAACTCATAACTTAATATGAGTTGCTTTTTGCATTAGAAAAATGGTATAATAAAAAAGTAAAAATAAAAATAGGAGAAAATATGCAGGGATTAATAATAGAAAATAAAGCAAATTTGTATAAAGTAAAAGTAAATAAAACTGAATATATAGCAACAGCTAGAGGAAAATTTAAAAATGAAAGCATTTCTCCAGTAGTAGGAGATATAGTAGAAATTTCGGTTCTAGAAGAACAGAAAAATACAGCTGTAATAGAGAAAATAAATCCAAGAGAAACATATATAAAAAGGCCAAAGCTTGCCAACATAACAAAAATTATATTTGTTATATCAAGTAAACATCCAAAGCCAGACTTACTAATGTTAGACAAGCAGTTAGCTTTTGCTGAATATTTACATATAGACCCTGTAATAGTATTAAATAAAACTGATTTAGACGAGAAAGAAGAATTTAAAGTAATTGGCCAAATGTATAAAAATATTGGCTATAAAGTTATAAAGACAAATGCAAAAGATAAAATAGGGCTAAAAGAGCTATTTAAAGAATTAGATGGACACGTAAGTGCTTTTTCTGGTAATTCAGGTGTTGGAAAATCTACTTTAATAAATGATTTATTCAATACAAATATGACAGAAGAAGGTGAAATAAGCAAAAAGAATAAAAGAGGGAAAAATACAACAACACATATAAAATTGTATGAATTAGATGAAAATACATACATAGCAGATACTCCAGGATTTTCAACATTCGATATATATGAAATACCATATAAAGAATTGGATAAATACTTTATAGAATTTAAAGATGGAATAAATAAATGTGAGTATATTGGGTGTAGCCATGTAAAAGAAAAAGACTGTGGAGTAAAACAATTGTTAGAGAAACAAAAAATAAACAACTCAAGATATAATAATTATGTGAAAATATATGAAGAATTAAAAGATAAGGAGGACCACAAATGGTAGAAATATCAACATCTATTTTAAGTGCTAAAAAAGAAAAAATTATAGATACAATATATGACCTTGAAAAAGCAAAGACAGATTATTTCCATATAGATGTTATGGATGGCGAATTTGTAAAAAATAATACGCATGACATTATGCTAGAATTTTGCGAATATTTAGACAATATTACAAAAGTTCCACTTGATGTACATCTAATGGTAGCAGATATTAAAAACTTTGTAGATAGTTATTTAATATTTAATCCTAATATTATTACATTTCATTATGAAGCTTGTAAAAACAAGCAAGAAGTATTTGAAATAATAAAATATATAAAAGAAAAGGGAAGAAGAGTAGGAATATCTATAAAACCAAATACTAAAGTTGAAGATATTTATGAATTTTTACCTTATGTACATTTGGTTCTTGTTATGACTGTCGAACCAGGAAAGGGAGGACAAGAATTAATTACATCTACAATAGAGAAAATTAAAATATTGAATAAATATAGAGAAGATAATAAATTGGATTATGATATTGAAGCGGATGGTGGAATAAATCCTGATAATGCTAAACAATTAATAGAATTAGGAGCTGATATATTAGTTTCAGGAAGTGCTATATTATCTTCAGGGAATTATAAAGAAACAATAAAAGAATTACGTAGTGCTAATAGCTAGGCTTTGAATACAAAAAAATTAGCTTTTTATTCAGGAATATATTGTTATATTTAGATAAAAAAACTCAAGATATAATCGGTAATGATTAATCTTGAGCTTTTTTATATTATATTTTATTTTTCTTTACTATCATCTTTTTTTGAGCTAGAACTTTTTGATTCTTTAGAAGTAGACTTCTTATCTGTTATCTCAAATTTTGGATGGAAAATAGCATAAGTTAATATTCCTAAACCAAATATTGATATAGCTAAAGAAACAAGCCCTCCTATGAATGGAATTTGTTCTAATGCCCAAAGGACAACAACTAAAGCCATGCTTATTAAAACTGTAATAGCTTTTGAATCTTTTTTCATTTTGTCACAAATTAGTTTAGCAATAGGTATAGCAATTATAGCATAAGAAACTTTTAATAAGAAGAATATATATGCTACTAGTATTGCTATTGATGGTAAGATTCCTATTATTGTTATAAATAGAATTAAACAAGCAATAGGTATAGCAATTAATGCTAATGCACCATATCCTGCTGTAGCGCCAACTTTGTGAGTAAGAATAGCTTGCTCTGTTTTAGCAAATTTAGGTGTTGCCAAAACAATAATAAGTATTACTACTAAAGATACTACTAGAATTTTAATAATGTCACCAAGATAATCTTTTGTAGAAGATGTTGTATCTTGTTTTGCTTTTTCAGCAAAATTAACTTCACCATATACCATAGATTCTGGAACTGACTTTGAAGATGATGTGTAATTTAAGTTTCCTTTTATTACAGCAGTGTCTTCATCAACGTTTATTGTGTCAAAAGATAAATTTGCATTTCTTCTAATAAATCCAGCTAGATTTACAGTTTTTGCAGATGCTGAAATATCTCTAATAATATAAGCTGATGAGGTAAGATCTAATTTATTAGCACATGCATATAAATCATATACATAACCATTAATAGAAACTTCATCACCTAAAACAAATAAGTCACTATATATATATGCTTTTGATCCTATTGTAACTTTTTGAGCCATAACAAATACGTTTCCATCTACAGCATTATCAATAGTAACATCTTTTGCCATAACATATATATTTCCAGAAACAGGGTAATCTATAGTTACAGAGTCCTCTGAAATATATAAATCCCCTTCTTTTATATTAGAAGTATCTATAGAAGTTTCTTCTTCAGAATTAGTAACAGCTGTTTCACCTTCTGAACTAGTAACAACTGCTTCACCTTCTGAAGTTTCTGTAGTTAAAGAATTTGTATCTTCTCCTTCTGCATAAACTATTGTTGTAGTACAAGCAATTATAAGAACTAATGCTACAAGCAATTTAGACTTTAAACTTTGTAAAAATTTCATTTTAGTCTCCTTTCATAAAATTAATTTAAATAATTAAATATTTATAATTAATATATATTTAAATTACTTAAAAGTCAAGATAGTGCATACAATATTTTTGTAATGGGCATTTATCACATTTTGGATTTTGTGATGTACATATATTTCTACCGTGCCAAATTAAAAGGTGATTTACATCTTTAAAATATTCTTTAGGAATAATTTTTATTAAATCTTGTTCTATTTTTTTAGGATCAGATTCTTTAGAAAGTCCTAATCTATTAGATATACGTTTGCAATGTGTATCTACAGCAATTCCTTGAGGCAAGTTAAAAGCCTCAAGCATTATAACATTAGCACTCTTTCTACCGACTCCAGGGAGACTCATTAAATCCTGCATATTATCAGGAACAATACTATTATATTTTTCAACCAATATTTTAGAAGTAGCTTTTATATTTTTTGCTTTAGTCTTATAAAAACCACAAGGATGAAAAAGAGATTCCAAGGTTTTTATATCAATATTTGCAAAATCCTCTGGTGCGGAGCATTTACTAAATATTTTAGGTGTAGTTAAATTTACTCTATTATCTGTACATTGAGCAGATAATACTACTGCAACTAGAAGTTCAAAGGGAGTTCTAAAATTTAAACTACATTTTGCATCAGGGTAAGTACGCTTTAGAATTTTGATAATATCAATTACTTCATTTTTTGTCATATAAAAATCTCCTTATATATTATTATTAATATTTAAATAAATTAAAAAACAATAAATTGTAATAATATTATATAACAAAGATTAAACAAAATAAACCATTTAATTATTTTTACATCACTCACATTTATGTAAAATTAATAATATTATATAGTATAAGAGAGGGGGTAATATATGTTTGAAGCATTAAAGAAAACAATTGGAGTTTGCTTAATAGGTATTGGTTTAGGAATTTTGCTAGTATTGTTACTTCCGATTACAGGGTGGCTATTTCTAGTGGGATGTGCTTTATTTATAGCTGGAATATGCTGGTTGTTTGGAAAAAAATAAAGAAAGGATATGATTTATATGAAAATTGTGGTAAAAAAAGTACCTAAATTTTTAAGGGGATTTGTTAAATTAATATTTGGATTAAAAGATGAAAAATAATACATATAATTTTTTGCATAATTAAAAACCTCTAAATGTATATTACATTTAGAGGCTTTTTACTATATAGTTTTAATTAAGCTCTAGTTACTTTTCCAGAACGTAAACATTTTGAACATACTTGAATAGTTTTTGTTTCTCCGTTTACTACAGCTTTAACACTTCTTAAATTTGGTTTCCATGTTCTAGAAGCTCTTCTACTAACATGAGAACGTGCTATACTAATTTTATTTCCATGTGATACTGCTTTCTCACAAATTGCGCATTTTGCCATAACTACTGCACCTCCTATTGATTAACTAAAATCGACTATTAAATATCATATCACAAAAATATAAAAAAGACAATAGTTTTAAAAAATATTTTTGAAACTATTTCAATCAGCTTTGTTTATTTCTAATGTACGATTAAGTAATTTTTCTGCAACAGATACAAAATTACATTCAGTATCTGTTAAATATATTTTAGATGTTCCGCTCATAGATGACAAATTCAATAAGTCAGATCCTAATAAGGTATGTAATTGATTAGCTATGACTGAACCAGTATTAATTATTTCAGCATTAGAATTGTTTAACTCTGATTTAAAAATATCTGCAAATAAAGGATAATGTGTGCATCCTAAAATAAGAGCATCTACATCTTTTAATCCTTTCATATATTCATGAACAGATAATTTTGCTATTTCATTATCAGTCCAACCTTCTTCTGCCATTGGAGCCAAAAGAGGACAAGGTTTGTTAATTATAGTTAAACTTCCCTTTTTCTGTAATAAAGCATTTGACCAACTATTACTTCTTATTGTTCCAGCAGTTGCAACTATTCCAATTTTATTTAAATTTGATTTTTCTACTATATAATTTACAGTAGGTTCAATAATTCCTATTATTGGTATAGAATATAAATTTTGAACAACATTTAAAGCTTGGCTAGTTGCAGTACCACAAGCAATTATAATGGCCTTTACATTTTTGCTAATTAAAAAATCCATTCCGTGTTTTGTTAAATTTATAATACTTTCTTTAGACTTGCTTCCATAAGGGAAACTTTTTGTGTCTCCTAAATAGACAATATTTTCGTTTGGAAACTTTTTTCTTATTTCTTTATAAACAGTCAAACCTCCAACTCCAGAGTCAAACATTCCGATAGGTCTAGTATCCATTTTTTGTCCTTTCTAATAATAAATGTATTTATAATAAAATATTATAGAACAAAAACTATAATAATGTAAAGTACTTAATATTTATTCACCAATAGTTTTAATCTGCATAATATATATAAAGCAAGATTTGCTAATATAAAGAAAGGAAGAATTTATTATGGAATACGAAAAAAATATTTGCCCAGTTGTTAATGTGGATGGAGTTATAGAAAGAGGTAAACAATATGATTTAGACATAACTTTACCAGAAGACAACCGTAATGTTATTTATGGAGTAGTTAGAGATTGCTATAAGGAGCCAATATGTGATGCTGTTGTAAAACTAATAGAAGTAGAATGTAGAATGGGAAAAGATATAAGAAAACCAGTATCTCATACCTTTACAGATGAAAACGGAGAATTTGTATTTGGACCTTTATGTGCAAATAGACTATATGAGGTTGAAATATGGGTAAACAATGTAAAACATGCAAAAATATGTACAGAATGTCATCGTAAGGGAGAATGTCTAAAAGGACTAGAAATAGAATGCAAACCAGAACCACCAAAACCATGCCATCCTTGCAAACCATGTGGGCCAAAGGAAGAAGATAAAAAAGATTAATTTCCTCTTAAGGTTTTTAAAAAATACACTTAAGAAAAATTAAAATCAGCCTGAATATGAAAAATAGTTGCATATAATTATATATTGTGTGCAACTATTTTTTTATCAATATTTATATTAAACCTAATTTTTTTGCAAATTGTTTTCCTTTTTTAACCATTTTTTTAGTATCATTTTTTGTAAAATTATTGTTATACATAACTGTAGCTCCAACTGTAATAATACTACCAACTAACATACCTTCAAGAAATTTCATAAACTACCTCCTAATAAAAAACTTATTAAAAATATTATGCCTTATTTTTATCTTTTATATACAAAACATAGTAAGAAATTATCTCATGTATACATATAAAAAGTAAGAAGATTCCAAAAAACTTCCTCAATGTTACAACATCCATTTTTTGAGATATTATAGCACCAATAATGCTACCAATGATACCAAATATTGTTAAAAAAATTGCATTTTTCAAATTGATATTTTTTTGTTTTAAATTTAAAATTATACTTACAATAGCTGCTGGAATAAAACATATAAGATTAGCTGCTTGCGCTACATGTTGATCTAGATTTGTAAAAATGATAAGTAATAATATTAACACAGATCCTCCGACCAAGCCCCAGACCAGTAAAAATACCAGCTAATATGCCAATAAATATTTCTAACATTTAATAACCCTCAAAAATAAAATAAAAAAGGTTTATATGAAAATTAAAAAAATATTATTTTAATACTTGAATATAATAAAAAAAGTATAAAAATCCCTTTTAAATATTTTGGCTTTAAAATATTTAAAAGTTTAGAACCAATAAAGCTACCAATAATACCACCGATTGCACATAAAATTGAAATTTTCCAATTAATATAGTTATTTGTACCATAAAAAAATGCAGTTATTATTACCATTGGTAAAATGCAAAAGACTGTAGTTGCCCTTGCTTCTTTTTCTGTTGAATTAAACAAATATAAGTATGCCGGAATTAATAAAAGTCCACCACCAGAGGCAAACATTCCACTTATAAATCCTACTGATAATCCTATAATAATTTTTTTCCACATAAATAATCCTTTTAATTTATTATAATAAAAATGAAAAAGAAATATGCAAAAGTTTACAAATGCCATCCAAAAATTTAATTTGTTGTTGCAAAAGTATGAGAAATATAGTATAATAAACCATTATCAAATATTTTAATAATATTTTAGTTTTATGGGATAGAAGGGCGCTATATAAATGGAATATAAAAAAATGACAGAAAAATTAAATATGGAAAATAAAATAGAATCAGATGATTTGTCGAGCAAAAAAGAATATAGAATATATAATCAATTAATAAAAACGTTTACTTCTATTATAGACGATGAAAAAATAGAAGAAAGAGAAGAACAATTAAAAAAGAACATAAAAATAGAGCCAAAAATAATTTATAATAATTTTAATAATATACTAAAGATTGAAATAAAAATTGGAGAAAGCCAGCTGTATAGAGTTAAGAGCTTACCAGAATTTTATAGTAGATTTTTGAACAAAGAGAATTATAAATATGGAAGCAAATTAGAATTTGTACACACAGAAGAAGCTTTTAGAGAAGAGGACAGAAAGTTATTAGAATATATATTAAAATATGCAGAGATAATAAAATATGCAAATGAAGCAGCAAATGGATATGAATATTACACAAAGAGATTAGGAGAAGATTCAATTGTAATTTCAAATACTGGAATGGATGAATTATTTAATGTATTAGAAAATAAGAAAGTTATTATTGAAAATGAAAATTCAGTAGAAACGATTAAATTTGTACCAAAAGAGCCAGATATTGAATTTTACTTAAAAGAAAAAAATGAAAATGAATTTGTAATAACTACAAATGTAAAAAAATATAATTACAATATTTTTGAGGGAAAAGAAAATACATATATTTTAATTAATAAACAATTGCATAAATGTTCTAAAAAATATAGCCAAACTGTTTTAGAAATGTTATCACTATTTAGAAAAAATTTTGTAAAAGAAATTGAGTTACCAAAAAAAGAAATATCTAATTTTTTTGGCGTGGTAGAACCATATATAAAGAAAAATGTAAAAATACCTGATGAAGATTATGAAGATATAAAAAAATACATACCAGCAGAATTATATGCAAAAATGTTTTTAGATTATGATGAAAATAATTATATAATTGCAGATGTAAGATTTGTATATGATAAAACTGAAATTAATCCATTAGATTTAGAAAGTAATATAAATCTGCCAAGAAATACTGTAAAAGAAAATAGATTATTAGAAATGTTCTTAAAAAGTGGATTTTTATATGACAAAAAAAATAGTAGATTGGTATTAACAGACGAGGAAAAGATATATAATTTTTTATCTAATGATATAGAAATATATATGAAAAATTTTGAAGTTTTGGCAACAGATAGCTTTAGAGAAAGAGAAATAAAAAAAGCAGAAAAAGTATCTGTTGGTGTAAAAATAGAAAATAATTTATTAGATATAGATTTAAACAATTTAAACTTTGATTTAGCAGAACTTCAAGAAATAATGAAAAAATATAGATTAAAGAAAAAATATCATAGGCTAAAAGATGGAAGTTTCTTAAATCTACAAAATAATGAAAATTTAGAATTTATAGAAAATATAACAAAAGATATAGATTTAGACTATTCAAAAATTAAAGATAATAATATAAAAATACCAGTTTATAGATCTTTTTATTTAGAGAAAGTATTAGAGAAAAGTGAATTTGTCAATGCAAATAGAAGTGAAAATTATAAAAAATTTGTTTATGGGTTAACACAGATTGAAACAGAAAAACAAGTGCCAAAAACTATAAATGCATCTTTAAGAGAATATCAATTAATAGGATTTAATTGGTTAAAAACTTTAGATGAATATGGAGTTGGTGGAATTTTAGCAGATGATATGGGACTTGGAAAGACTGTTCAGGTTTTATGTGCTATATCTTCATATTTAGAAGAAAATACAAAAACTAAAAAGCCAACATTAATTGTATGTCCAAGTTCATTATGTTTAAATTGGCAAAATGAAATAGAGAAATTTACAAATAATATTAATTCTCTAATTATTCATGGGACATTAGAAGAAAGACAAAAACAAATTGCGACAATTCCAGAATTTAATATAATAATAACTTCTTATGAATTATTAAAAAGAGATATAGAAGAATATAAAAAATATAATTATGAATTTAAATACATAATAGCAGATGAAGCTCAATATATAAAAAACAATAATACTCAAAATGCTAAAGCTATAAAAAATATAAATGCAGAAACAAGATATGCTTTAACAGGAACACCAATAGAAAATTCTTTATCAGAACTATGGTCAATATTTGATTTTATAATGCCTGGGTATTTATTTAGCTATAGAAAATTTAAAGAATTATATGAAACTCCAATAGTAAAAGAAAATAATGAATTAGCTATGCAAAAATTAAAAAAATTAATAGAGCCATTTGTTTTAAGAAGAATAAAGAGTGAAGTATTAACAGAACTTCCAGAAAAAATTATTACTGTTTTAAATAATGAAATGCTTGAAGAGCAACAAGAAATTTATTTATCATATTTAGCTAAAGCAAAAAGAAATATGTTAGAAGAAATAAAAGAGAATGGAATAGAGAAAAGTCAAATAAAAATATTAGCATTACTTACAAGATTGAGACAAATATGTTGCCATCCTAGCTTGTTCATAAACAATTATGAAGGTGGAAGTGGGAAGCTAAATCAATGTATAGAAATAATAAAAGATGCAATTCAATCAGGACATAAAATATTGTTGTTTTCTGGATATACGGCAATGTTTGAAATTATAGAAGAAGAGCTAAAAAAAGAAAATATAGAGTACTTAAAATTAACTGGACAAACCAAAGTTTCTGAAAGAATAGATTTAGTAGATGAATTTAATAGTAACCCAGATAAAAAGCTATTTTTAATATCATTAAAAGCAGGTGGAACAGGATTAAATTTAACAGGGGCGGATGTAGTAATACATTATGATCCATGGTGGAATTTATCTACAGAAAATCAAGCTACAGATAGAACATATAGAATTGGACAAAAGAAAAATGTACAGGTATATAAATTAATAACTAAAAATTCTATAGAAGAAAAAATATACGAATTACAAAAAAGAAAAGAAACATTAATAGATAGTATGCTTTCCACAAACCAAACATTTATTAGTAAGCTATCTAAAGAAGATATAATGAGTTTGTTTGAGTAAAGTATTGCTGTAAAAAAGAGGATAAAAAATGAAAGATGAAATAAATATAATTGGTGGAGGATTAGCAGGCTGTGAGGCTGCATATCAAATTGCCAAAAGAGGAATAAAAGTTAATTTATATGAAATGAAACCAAATAAATTTTCACCAGCACATTCAAATAAAGATTTAGCCGAAATAGTATGTAGCAATTCTTTTAAATCGAATTTACATACAAATGCATGTGGGCTTTTAAAAGAAGAATTAAGATTGTTAGATTCCTTGCTAATAAGGATAGCAGATGAAACTTCTGTACCAGCTGGTCAGGCTTTAGCAGTAGATAGAGAAGAATTTTCTAAAAGGGTAACTCAAGAATTAGAAAAAATAAAAAATATAACTATAATAAGAAAAGAAGTAGGAGATAGTATTTCTGTAAGAGAATTAGCAAGAGATTCAATTGTGATAATAGCTACAGGGCCACTAACTTCTGATAATCTTTCTAAAGAGATATTAGAAATTACAGGCCAAGAAGATTTGCATTTTTATGATGCTGCAGCTCCAATTATTTCCAAAGATAGCATAAATATGGAAATTGCTTTTTATGGAAATAGATATGAACAAGAAAGACCAAAGGATATGGACGTAGACGAGTGGAAGAAAAGTGCAAAAAATGTAGATAAGAGCTATATAAATTTGCCTATGAATAAAGAAGAATATGAAAATTTTTGGAATGAACTTGTAAATGCAGAAGTAGTTGAACTACACCAATTTGAAAAAAGAGAAATATTTGAAGGATGTATGCCAGTTGAAGTTATGGCAAAAAGAGGAATAGATACCTTAAGATACGGACCATTAAAGCCAATGGGATTTACAGACCCAAGAACAGGATATAGACCCTATGCTTTAGTTCAATTGAGGCAAGACAACAAAGATGCAACAATATACAATATTGTAGGTTTTCAAACAAATTTAAAATTTGGAGAACAAAAAAGAGTATTTAGTATGATACCAGGACTTGAAAATGCAGAATTTATGAAATATGGAGTTATGCACAGAAATACATTTATAAATTCTACAAAATTATTAGATAATACATACCAGTTAAAGAAAAACAATAACATATATTTTGCAGGACAAATAACAGGAGTAGAAGGATATGTGGAATCAATATCTTCAGGATTAGTATCAGGGATAAATGCAGCAAACCAGATCATAAAATGTCAAGAAAAAAGTAATAAGAAGTTAATAGATAATGTAAATGATTATAAAAGAATTTTTAGCAATGAAACAATGATAGGGGCATTAGCAAATTATGTATCAACTCCAAATGACAAATTTCAACCTATGAACGCAAATTTTGGAATACTTCCAGAATTAGAAGGAAAGAAAATATCGGATAAAAAGTTAAAATATGGGAAATTATCAGATAGAGCAATAACAATTTTAAAAGATAATATAGATTAATATTTCGATTATATTAAATTAATATTACAAATTTATTAAAATGTGGCAAAATTGAAAAATATATGATATATTTTAATAAAATATAAGATTATACCATATAATTAACATAAAGTATTGAAAAATTTTGTAAATTATGGTAAAATAAATAATAGTTGAATTATTATTAAATATATTTAATTTGGGAGGAAATAAATGGGAAAAAATAAATTTGATGAGATAGCAGAATTAATGACAAAAATTGAAGAGGCTATGTCTATGAGCAAAGAAAGACAAGATAAAATAGATGAAATGAAGGAAGAACTACATAGCGAGACAGCTCCAGTTAAAGTTGAAGAGAAAAAAAAGGAATTAGCAAGTAAAGAACAAGATAAAAAAGATTTTGATGAAATGACAATTCCATCAGTTATTAGAGTTTCAACCGAAATAGAAAAAGAAAAAGAAACATCAAGAGTAGAATACAATAAAAAGATGCAAGAATTATTTGATAAAAAGTTAAAAATTCAAAAAAGATCAGATAAAGATATATTAGAAGAGTTAAATGCCAAGAAAGCAAAAATAAAAGAAACATTAGGACATTATGAGAATAGATTTGCAAATGATGAAGAAAAATTACAAAAAGCAAAAGATGCTGCTAATAAAGCATTAGAAGACGTGGATAAGGATATAGCAGATGCTAAAGCAGGAAAAGCAAAAACATTAGAATTAGAAAAGGTGGATAACGAAATAAAAAATCTTACAGAACAATATAACGAAAGAAAACAACTATTAAATGGATATTATACAGAAATAGATAATTATGCAGAAATGTTAGGAATAGCTGACAAAGTGCGTGAAGCAAGAATATTAAAGCCAGAACCAGAACAACAAGGAAAAGGACGACCAATAAAAAAAGGACAACAAGTACCAACAAACGGCAAACACAAAATAGTAATTTCAGCTGAAGGTATTTCATTAAATGGTGAAATGAGTTACTGGAAAGACATAAAAAGAAATAAAGGTTTATATAAAGCTCTATTAGAGAATGGAGATAAACATGTTGATGTTGAAGCCTTCAAAAAGTTAGAAGAACTTAATATAGAAGGAATGAGTGAAGATTTAAGATATGCATTAATAAATGCTTGTAGCTATAATGACAATGGTGTATTAAGACTAAACACTGAATTAATTGAAGGAATATTTAAAAACTATAATGAATTATTAAAAAATGGTAGTACTAAAGGGTTAGAATTAGAATATAACCTAAAAGGAACTTCATCACTTTCTCTATTGTTCAATAAAGAATTAGACAAAGAAACTATTAAACAATTAAAAGATGAAGCATATAATGCTAGAGGATATGCTAATATTGAACATGATATGTTTACAAAGATTGAATTTAAAGTAAGAGACATAAAACAAAGAATTAATAATTATAAGCAAAAGAAATTAAATGAAAGAAATGAAAGACATCCAGAACATGACGCACAAGAAGGAGAAAATGAACCAGAGCAAAACGAGCCGGAGAAAAATAAACCACAATTTGTACAAGATATTAAAGAAGGAGTTCCAAGTCAAGAAGAACAAGCAGAACAAGCAAGAAAAAGAGAAGAAGCAAAAGACCTTTATGAATATCTAAAAGGAAGAAATTCTCAACCAGAAAAAACAGAACAAGATGAAGAAATTCAAAAAGACTAAATTATAACAATTAATTATATAAAAAATAATGTCAATATTCTTATTGGCATTATTTTTTTATAGAAACGATTTTTCTTGCATTTGGTAAAAATATAGTATAAAATGTAATCTATGAAAAGTTAAGCAAATATTAGCTTATTTTAGAGGAGAAACAACAGATGTATTTAAAAAGATTAGAGATGCAGGGATTTAAATCTTTTGCAGATAAAACAATATTAGAATTTAAGCCAGGTATTACAACTGTAATTGGACCTAATGGTTCAGGAAAAAGTAATATATCTGATAGTATAAGATGGGTTCTAGGAGAGCAAAGCATGAAGTCTTTAAGAGGAGCAAAATCTGAAGACATTATTTTTGCTGGAACTCAAAATAGAAAATCTTTAGGGTTCGCGGAAGCTTCTATTGTTATAGATAATCAAGATGGAAAATTGCCTATTGAATATAATGAAGTTACAGTAACAAGAAAAATATACAGAAGTGGAGAAACGGGGTATTTTATAAATAAAGTTCCATGTAGACTAAAAGATATTTTAGAGTTATTTATGGATACCGGAATTGGAAAAGATGGATATTCTATAATAGGACAAGGGAAAATAGATGAAATTTTAAGTAATAAGTCAGAAGACAGAAGACACATTTTCGAAGAGGCAGCAGGTATTGTAAAATATAGAACAAGAAAAGTAGAATCCGAAAAAAAATTAGAACAAACCAAACTAAATTTACTTCGTATAAATGATATTTTATCAGAAATAGAAGGACAATTAGAACCTTTAAAACTTCAGTCGGAAAAGGCAAGAAGGTTTTTAAGCTTACGAGAAGAACTAAAAAGTATAGAAGTAGGGCTATTTGTTTTTAATATAAATTCTTATAAAGAAAAATTAGAACAGATAGTAAAAGATTTGGAGGTATTAAACTCTCAAGAAGTAGATGAAAATAAAAAGCTAGAAGATATTCAAAATAGCAAAGAAGTAGTAAAAACAAGAATTGATGAACTTATACAAGAAATAGAAAATATGCAAAATATAGGATTTGAAAGTAAAACTAAAATAGAACAAATCAATTCTCAAATAAGTATCTCTAATGAAAGAATTTTAAATAATAATATTAATATAGAAAGATTAGAAAGTGAAATAGAAGAATTAAAACAAAGAATAGAAGACTTTTCGCAAGAAAAAGAAAATAAATTATATAAAAAAGAAAACCTTTCTAAAAACAAAGAAAAATTCGAAAAAGAATTAAAAGAAAAAGAAGAAGAACTTGCAAAAATATCTGCTAAATTATCTAAAAAAGGATTAGAGATAGAAGAAAAAAAGAAGAAAGTAGAAGAAGATACAGATGCAAGATATGAAAGAATATCAGAGATAAGCACTTATGAAGCTAATTATGAAAATTTAGACAAAACTAAAAAAAGTGTAAATTTAGAATTGCAAACAACAATATCAGAGCTAGACTCTAACAGGATAAGAAAACAAGAAATTTCAAAAGGATTTTTAGAAATAGATAATACAAGAAACAAGGCATTAAAAAACTTGACACAAGTGCGAGAAAAAAATCAAAATGCAATAAATGTTATTAAAGAATATGAAGATAAAATCAATAAACTAACAGCAGACTTTAGAATGAAAGATTCTAGGTGTAAATTCTTAACAGAGACAGAAAAAGAAAAAGATGGATATATAAAAAGTGTTAAATCTTTATTGCTTGCGTGTGAAAAAGATGCAGTATTAAATTCAGGAGTAGATGGAGTTTTGGCAAGTTTGATTTCTGTGGATAAAAAGTACGAAACAGCCATTGAAGTATGTTTAGGACAAGCAATGCAAAACATAGTAACAAATACAGAAACAGATGCTAAAAGATTAATAGAATATTTAAGAAAAAACAATCTAGGAAGAGCAAGCTTTTTACCAATTTCATCAGTACATGGTAAGAAAATAGATAAAGTAAAAAAAATCAATGGAATAGTTGGAATTGCATCAGATTTAATAAGCTACAACAAAAAATATGAAGGTATAATTTTAAATTTGCTAGGAAGAACTGTAATTGTAGAAAATATGGATAATGCTATTGCATTGGCAAAGACTAATAATTACACATTTAGAATAGTAACATTAGAAGGAGATGTAATAAATCCATCTGGAGCTATTAGTGGTGGTTCTGTTCAACAAAAAACTGTAAATATATTAGGTAGAAGTAGAGAAATAGAAGAATTAAAACAAAAAATAGATGAAATAAATTTAGAAATAAAAAAAGTTACAAAAGAGAAAGAAAAGTATTCAGAAAGTGCTACAGATACTATAGAAGAAGCAGCAAGATTAGAAAAAGAACTACAAACAATAGAAATAAGCTATGCTACAAAAAAACAAGAATTAGAATTAATAGAAGGCCAAATATCAAAACTAGAAGAAAAAGTTGCAAAATTAAGAAAACAATTAGAAAATATAGAAACAGAAAAGAAAAATATAGAGGCAGCCAAAGAGGGAACAAAACAAGTTATTGCAAATTTAGAAAAAGAAATAACAGAATTAAATGAAGAAATAACAAAATTTGCAGAGCTTAATAAAGATGATCAAACATACATAAACAATTTAAATACAGACATAACAGACTTAAAAATATCTGTATCTTCATTTGATGAAAGTGGAATTTCTATAGATGAAATGTTAGAAAGAATAGGACAAGATATAGAAAATGCAAATAATAATATAGAAAACAAATTACAAGAAATAGAAAAAACAAAACAAGAAACAATAAAAACACAAGAAGATATTTTAAACTTTGGAAAAGAAATTGATAAAATAAAATCAGAAGTTTCTAATAGTTCAGAGACAATAGAAAATCTAAAACAAGAAAAACAAGAAAAAAGCAATCAATTAGAGAAATTAGAAACAAAAATAGAAGAACAATATCAAACTCTAAATAGCTTAAAAGAGCAAATTGTAAAAATAGAAAGCAAAAAAGCAAAGCAAGAACAAGATGTAGATGATTTAATAAATAAATTATGGCAAGAATATGAAATAACTCCTAACAATGCATCCGAATATAAAAAACCAGACAATGTTCAAGTTGCACAAAGAAAAACAAATGAATTAAGAAGGGAAATTGCAGATTTAGGAAGCATTAATATAGATTCCATAGAAGACTATAAAAAAATGCAAGAAAGATATGACTTTATGAATGAACAGAGATTTGATCTAGAAGAATCCATATCTAAATTAAGAAATGTTATATCTGAAATGACAACTACAATGCAAAAACAATTTGCAGAAAAATTTAAGCAAATAAACAAAAACTTTAATGAAGTATTTTGCGAGTTGTTTGGTGGAGGAAAGGCAGAATTAATATTAGAAAACGAAGCAGATATACTAGAATGTGGAATAGACATTAGGGTTCAACCACCAGGAAAGAAACTACAAAATATGATGCTTTTATCTGGAGGAGAAAAAGCGTTAACAGCAATAGCTATATTATTTGCAATATTAAAGATAAATCCAGCTCCATTCTGTATATTAGATGAAATTGAAGCAGCATTAGATGATGTAAATGTTAATAGATATGCAACATATTTAAAGAAATTTAGTAAAGATACTCAATTTTTAGTAATAACACATAGAAAAGGAACAATGGAAATTGCAGATACTGTATATGGTGTAACAATGGAGGAAAAAGGAATAAGTAAATTACTTTCAATGAAATTAAAGTAAAATTAAAAATATAAAATTAAGTTCTATTTTTAGGACAAGTAGAATACTATGTATAAAAACATAGTATTTTTTTTATGCAAGGGAGGAAAGTTTTATGTGGTACACTAAAGAATTAAATCAAATTTTTAACGAGTTAGGAGTGGATTTAAACTATGGATTGCAACAACAGGAAGTAGTAAGAAGAATTGAAAAATATGGAGATAATAATCTAAAAGAAAAAAAGAAAGAAAGTTTATTTATAAGGTTCGTAAAACAATTTAATGACTTTATGATTATAACGTTAATAATTGCAGCTATTATATCTGCTGCTATAGCAAAAATTACAGGAAATGGAGATTACATAGATTCAATAATTATAATTGTAATAGTTATATTTAATGCACTTATGGGACTAATACAAGAGGCAAAGGCAGAAAAGTCATTAGAGGCACTTAAAAAAATGTCTGCACCAAGTGCAAAGGTTAAAAGAGATGGAAAAATACAGGAGATAGAAGCTTCTAAAGTTGTACCAGGAGATATTGTTATTTTGGAGGCGGGAAACTATGTTCCTGCTGATTGTAGACTTATAAATTCATATAATTTAAAAATAGAAGAATCTGCACTAACAGGAGAGACTGTTCCAAGTATTAAAGATGCATCAGTTGTATTAAGAAAAAATACAGCATTAGGCGATTTGTGTAATATGGCATTTGCTACTACTATAGTTGTAAATGGCCATGCAGAAGCTATAGCAGTAGAAACTGGTATGAATACTAAAGTGGGACAAATAGCAGGAATGATAATAGAAGATAAAGCACCGCAAACTCCTTTACAAAAAAAGCTGGGAGAAGTTGGAAAAACTTTAGCAATTGTATGTATTGCAATTTGTGCATTAATATTTATAATAGGGATATTTAAGAAAATTCCTATTGTAGAAATGTTTATGACATCAGTTGGTTTAGCAGTTGCTGCAATTCCAGAGGGACTTCCTGCTATAGTTACAATTATGCTGTCTATAGGTGTAACAAAAATGGCTAAAAAGAATAGCATAATAAGAAAATTGCCTGCTGTAGAGACATTAGGAAGTAGTAGCGTTATATGTTCAGACAAGACAGGAACATTAACACAAAATAAAATGACAGTAAGCCAGATACGAAATGCATTTGGAGTAGTAAATAAGCAAGATGAAATTACAATATTAGAACTTGGAACAATGTGCACAGATACCGTGCAAGAATACAAAGAAAATAAACTTCAGGCAATAGGAGAACCAACAGAAGTAGCAATTACAAATGCAGCAATACAAATTGGATTGAATAAAACAGAATTATATGAAAAAATGCAAAGAATAAATGATATTCCTTTTGATTCAAAAAGAAAGATGATGACAACAATACACAAATTTGGAAATAAATATAGAATAATAACAAAAGGTGCGCCAGATATTTTATTAAAAAAATGTTCTAAATATTATCAAAATGAAGATATAACACCAATATTTAGTAAAATAGAAAACATTAAAGAACAAAATAAAATAATGGCTGATAAAGCTTTAAGAGTAATTGCAGTAGCATATAAAGATGTAGAAAGTTTACCAACAAAATTGAATGCGCAAACAATAGAAGAAGATTTAACTTTTGTTGGATTAATTGGAATGTTTGATCCACCAAGAGAAGGAGTAAAAGAAGCAGTAAGGACTTGCAGAAGAGCTGGAATAAAAACTGTAATGATTACAGGAGACCATTTACAAACAGCAAAAGCAATAGCAAAAGATTTAGGAATATTAAGAAAAGGAGATTTAGCAATAGATGGAGAAAGTTTAGAAAAAACAAGCCAGCAAGAATTAGAAAAAAATATTATGAACTATAGTGTATTTGCAAGAGTATCACCAGAACATAAAGTAAGAATTGTAAAAGCTTTTAGGAGTACTGGAGCAGTTGTAGCAATGACAGGGGATGGAGTAAATGATGCTCCGGCATTGAAAAATGCGGATATTGGAATTGCAATGGGAAAAGGAGGAACGGATGTTGCAAAAAATGCGTCAGATATGATTTTAACAGATGATAATTTTGTAACAATAGTAGAAGCGGTAAAACAAGGAAGAAATATTTATGATAATATAAAAAAAGCAATACATTTCTTAATAGCAACAAACATTGGGGAAATATTTACAATATTTGTAGGACTATTGTTAGGAATAAAATCTCCTTTGCTAGCAATACAACTATTATGGATTAATTTGGTAACAGATTCGTTCCCTGCTATAGCTTTAGGGTTAGAAAGAGAAGAAGAAAATATAATGAATAGATTACCAAGAAATCCAAAAAAGAGTATATTTGCAGATGGACTTTGGGGCAAAATTGTAACAGAAGGAATAATGATAGGAACACTTACACTTGTGGCTTTTAGTATAGGAACTAAATTTTATTCTATAGAAGTTGGAAGAACAATGGCATTCTTATCTTTAGGAATATTAGAATTAATCCACAGCTTTAATGTAAAAAGTGAAGAAAGTATATTTAAAACAGGAATTATTGAAAATAAATATTTAGTGGGGGCATTTATTTTAGGAACACTTTTGCAAATAATAGTGGTTATTATAAAACCTTTTGCCGATGTATTTAATTTAGTTCAATTAAGTGGAATTCAGTGGATATATACAACTATAATTTCAATTTCTCCAATTATACTTATAGAAATACAAAAGAAGTTTAATTCATATAAATTTGGAAAGGTTATACCAATGCAAGTACGAATGGGAACAGAAAAATGGCAATAAATATAATAAAGAAGCAGAAAACTATGAACAATAATAAAAAAACAATTAAAATTAAATAATTATTAAATAATAATCTATATAGAGTGCAAATGATAATTTGCACTCTTTTTTCATATATTTTTTATATAGAAATTCTTAAAAAATTTTTTAAAAAAATATTAAAAAATTTTAAAAAAAGTATTGATTTTTATTAAATTTTATATTAAAATTTAATCGAAGTGGTAAGAAGTGGCACAAAGTGGTAGAAAAGTGTTTAGGAGGTGAAGATAGTGTTAATAGGCGAATATAGCCATTCTCTAGATGTTAAGGGCAGATTAATAATGCCAGCAAAGTTAAGAGAAGACATGGGAGAGAAATTTATAATAACAACAGGTTTAGATGGTTGCTTATTTGGATTTTCTATGTCAGAATGGCAAAAATTTGAGGACAAGCTAAAAACACTACCAATCACAAACAAAAATGCAAGAAACTTTGTAAGATTCTTTTTATCAGGAGCAACAGAATGTGAATTAGACAAACAAGGAAGATTTTTAATAGCAAGTAAACTTCGTGAAGTTGCATCATTAGATAAAGATGTAACAATAATAGGAACAGGAACAAGAATTGAAATATGGGACAAAGAAAAATGGGAAGCACATATTAGTGAAGAAAATCTTTCTATAGAAGAAATAGAACAAAATATGCAAGAACTTGGTATATAACTTTTTAAAAGTTTATATAGTCTAAATCTAAAGATAAAATTCAAGAAAACAAAAGACTAACTAATAAGAAACAAAAGTAAAAAGCAAACAAAAGATAAAATTAAACTAAAGACAAAGTATCCAACTAAAGATAAAATCTAACCTACAACCAAGAAAAACGACAGAAAAAATTATCAAAAGAAAAAGTCAAACCATTTTAAGTTTGAAAAGCTTAAACAAAAGAATTTTAAAAATTCAAAAGATTATGTTTTAAGCTACTAAAGTTAAATATAATAAAAACCAAAGAAAAAAAGGTAATAATTATTATAACAAAAGACGGAGCAAATAAAATAGCTAGATGTACAAAAGATAAATTTTAAGTACACAGTTGGTATGAAAATACCAACTGATTGTGCTTTTAAGGAGAAAATGCGAAAATTTGTTTTTAAGAAATATTATAAAACTGAAAATTAGAGGGCATAAATTTGGAATTTAAACACACTCCAATAATGTTAAATGAATGTATAAAAGGACTAAACATAAAAGAAGATGGAATCTATGTAGATGGCACTCTTGGAGGAGCAGGGCATAGTAAAGAAATATTAAAACATCTTTCTAATAAAGGCTTACTAATTGGAATAGATAGAGATGAAGAAGCCTTAAAAGCTGCAAAAGAAAACTTAAAAGAATTTAGCAATGTAAAATACATTCATGGAAATCATGATAACATAAAAGAAATTCTAGAGAATTTAAATATAGATAAAGTAGATGGCATTTTATTAGATTTAGGAGTTTCTTCATATCAATTAGATGAAAGAAATAGAGGTTTTAGCTATTTAGGACAGAATGAATTAGACATGAGGATGGATCAAACACAAGAACTAACAGCTAAATATGTTGTAAACAATTATGAAGAAGCAAAACTTGCAAATATTATATTTGAATATGGAGAAGAAAAATTTTCTAGAAATATAGCAAGAAATATTTGCAAATATAGAGAAAATAAAGAAATAGAAACAACAGATGAACTTGTAAAAATAATAGAAAACTCTATACCAAAATCAAAACAAAAAGATGGACATCCAGCAAAACGAACATTTCAAGCTATTAGAATAGAAGTAAATAATGAAATTAGACCATTATATGAAACAGTTTTAAATTCTATAGAATGTTTAAAAGAAGATGGAAGGTTATGTATTATAACATTTCATTCATTAGAAGATAGAGCTGTGAAAAATGCATATATAGAAGCACAAGGACATTGTACATGTCCAAAAGAATTGCCATATTGTGTTTGTCATTATAAATCTTTTGGGAAAATTATAAATAAGAAACCAATAGAGGCAAATGAAAACGAAAGAAAAGAAAATTCAAGATCAAAGAGTGCAAAACTTAGAATTTTTGAAAAACATACAAAGGAAAACTAATAAGAAAAGAGGTGAAAATAACTTATGGTAAGCTACGAATATGAGACTAGCCCAAGAAAATTGCAACCTGAATACGAGCAAAAAAAGAAAACAGCTAAAAATAATAAGAATAAAGCTAATAAAAAAGTAACAAAAAACAAAGCTGTTAAGAAAAATGTAAAAGCTAAAACAAGAAGAAAGCTAAAATATAACTATAAACCAATAGCTTATATAATGCTTGGATTTGCAATGTTGTTCGTCATAAGTTATAGAAATTCACTAATTAATGAAGATTATAATAAAAAAGAAAATATAAAATCACAAGTAAGTGCAATGCAGAAAGAAAATGAACAATTAAAAGTAAGCATTGAAAATAGCTTAAATTTAAATTCTGTTGAGCAATCAGCTAAAGATAAATTAGGAATGCAGAAGCTAGATAATAACCAAAAAATATATATAGATTTACAAAAGAAAGACTATGTAGAATCTGCATCTGAGGAAGTTGTAATGAACAATAACAACATGTCTTGGTTAGACAAGATATTATCTAAATTTATAAAATAAAATTTGTATCTACTAAAATAACTTAAATTATTAAAACTTAAGTGTTTAATAATTTAAGTTGTTTTTTTTGTTAAGAAACAAAAAATTCATGTATAGAAAAATATGCTATAAAATTACAGACTAATGAATATATATAAATAGGTGAGATTAATGATAAAAAAGAAAAAGACAGAGATTCAAAAGCTAAAACAGAAAAATCTTAAAAATAATAAAGATGCTAAAATTAATAGAAACTTAATTCATAAACAAAAAAGAAAACAAAATAGAGCCCAAAGAAAGCTAAAAAGAGATACTAAAACTAGCAAATATCAGATAAATAAAAAAGGAGAAGTATCTAGAAAAAAGAGAATTAAATTTGTGCTTTTTATTTCTTTTTTAATATTTTTGGGGTTGGCAGTAAGAGTTTTTTGGATTCAATTTGTTGATGGAGACAAACTGAAAGAAATGGCATATTTACAGCAAACTTTAGATAGACAAATTAATCCAAAAAGAGGAAATATATATGATACAACAGGTAAAATAGTATTAGCGACAAGTAGCAGTGTAGAGACTGTAACAGTAAACCCTTTAAATATAGCAACTGAAAACAAAGAAAAATTAGCAAACAAATTAACAGAGCTATTTAATTTAGATTATGACAAAACCCTAAAAAAAATAAACAAAAAGACAGCCATAGAGACAATTGTAAAAAAGGTAGAAAAGGATAAAACAGACCAATTGCGTATTTGGCTTGAAGAAAACAAAATTACTTCAGGAGTAAATATAGATGAAGATACAAAAAGGTTTTATCCATATAATAATTTAGCTTCTCAAATAATTGGATTTTGCGGAAGTGATAATCAAGGATTAGCTGGAATAGAGGCGAAATATGACAATCAATTAAAAGGTGAAGTTGGTAAAATTTTAAAAATGACGGATGCAAAAGGAATTGATATAAAAGATGTATCTGAAGCTTATGAACCATCAAAAAATGGAAATGATTTAGTACTTACAATAGATGCAACAATTCAGGGAATTGCAGAAAAGCATTTAAAAGAAGCATGTATAGACAATGTGTGTACAGATGGTGGAAATATTATATTAATGAACCCAAAAAATGGAGATATCTTGGCAATTGCAAGTTATCCAGACTTTAATTTAAATGATCCATATACTATAAATAATGATGAATTAAAAACAAATTGGTCTTCAATGACTGCAACAGAAAGGTCTAATGCACTACAAGCTATGTGGAGAAATAAAGCAATATCAGATACTTATGAACCAGGGTCTACTTTTAAATTAGTAACAGCTTCGACCGCTTTAGAAGAAGGAATTGTAAGTTCAACTGATAAAGAAGGAGAATTTTGTTGTGTCGGATATATAGAAGTAGCAGGGGTAAAAATGAAATGCTGGAGATATTATAGACCACATGGACCAGAGAGTTTAAGGCAAGCTTTAATGAATTCTTGTAATCCAGTTTTTATAGGTTTAGGTGAAAAAATAGGCGTAAGCAAATATTATGAATACTTAAGAAAATATGGCTTTTTAGGAAGAACTGGAATAGACCTTCCAGGAGAAGCAACTGGAATATTCTTAAATGAAAAAAAGGTAGGACCAGTAGAACTTGGTACAATAGCGTTTGGTCAAAGATTTGAAGTTACACCAATACAAATGATAACAATGGTTTCTACAATTGCAAATGGGGGAGTATATACTAGCCCAAGAGTCGTAAAGCAAATAATAGATAGCCAAACAGGTAATGTTCAAAATATAGAAACAATAAAGAAAGATAGAGTTATATCAGAAGATACATCTAAAAAAGTTCTTAGCATGATGGAAAGCGTTGTAGCAGAGGGAACTGGAAAAAATGCACAAGTAAAAGGTTATAGTATAGGGGGAAAGACTGGAACTTCAGAAGATGGAGTAAATACAGGAAAATATGTAACATCATTCATTGGAGTTGCACCAATAAATAATCCAGAAGTAGCAATTTTAATAACATTGTATAATCCAACAGGAGAAGGAGGACACCAAGGAGGTGGTGTTGCAGCTCCAATTGCTTCACAAGTTTTAGGAGAAGTATTACCATATTTAGAAATAACAAAAAATAATCAAGAAGAAATGCAAGATGTTGAGGTTCCAAATCTTATAGGAATGACGAAAAAAGAAGCAAAAAAAGCTTTAGAAAATGTAGGACTATTATTAGAAACAAAGGAAAGCTTAAAGCAAAATTCTCAAAATGAAGAAAATGAAGATAAAATAGAAGTACAACTTCCAAAAGCAGGCATAAGAATAAAACAAGGTAGCACAGTCTTTATTGATAAATAAAATTAGAAAACTGATACTATAAACATTAAAAAATATTTGTGAAAGATTTTTTTGGTTTGTAAATGTCGAATGACATTAAAGAATAAAAAGGAGTATTACTGCCATATAAATTCGGTAGAATACTCTTCTTTGTTTTATGTATTTTAATTAAATAGGTAATTTAATAAAATTTAACTATCTAATTTATAGCATAACAACAATAAAAAAGCAAACAAATTTTAACACACACAAGCTAAAAAAACAACAAAGCAATAACCCTAATAGCTTTGGTTGTAACAATAGTAGTCTTGCTAATACTAGCAGGAATAAGCATAAGTTTGGTAGCAGGAGATAATGGGTTAATAAAAAATTACATAATTTGACATGGTTATTGTTATGTTGTAAAATAAAGATACAGTATTCTAATTTATAAAGAAAAGAAGGTTAGGAATATGAACACAGTAAAAAATAGAATTATTACAATATCGGGAGAACCGGTTAGTGGAAAAGGAACAGTTTCTAAAATTTTAATACAAAAATTATTAGAACAAGGCTATAAACCAGAAAATATTCATTTTGAGTCGACAGGAGAAGAATTTAGAAAATATTTTAATTCAGTAGTAGAATTAATTATTAATTTTGAAAATGAAAAAAGAGGAGAAATTTTACAAAGAGAAGAAATAAAAGAGTTATTTTCAACTGATCAAGGTAGAAAAGTATTATCAAAAACTATGGCACAATTGATGGCTAAAAAAGTAGAATTGTCGAACTTTTCAATAGAAGATGCTAACAATGCTAAAGAGTTTGATGAGGTCAGAGATATTGTGGATAGCTTGATAGATGAGAAAATAAGAAAACAAGGTGAGACAATAAATCAAGAGCCTCACCCAGATGAGGTTTGGGTGATAGATTCTAGACTTGCATTTTTTAATATTCCAGAAGCATTTTCTGTAAGATTAACATCAAATGCAAAAGTTGCTGGAGAAAGATTATTTAATGATAAAACTAGAGGAAAAGAAGATAGCAGATATTCATCAGTTGAAGAAGCTATAGAAGAAAGAGAAGAACGTAGAAATGGTGAAAATATAAGATATAAAGAAAAATATGGAGTAGATTTAACTGATGATTCTAATTATGATTTAGTTATAGATACATCATATTCAAGTCCTGAATCAATAGCAGATGTTGTTTTACAGTGCGAAGAAAGACAACAAGAAGGCAAAGGATTTGCTAAAAAATGGGCGAGCCCAAAAATATTTTTACCTTTACAAGGAGAAATGGATACGATTAGAGAAGCAACATATACTTTAGAAGAGTTAGAAGATAGAATAAAAAAGAATGGATATGATCCAGAAAGTAGTATAGAAGTAATAAGTGTTGATGGAGTAAAATATATTATAGAAGGACATCATAGAAATTTTGCAGCAGCGCATGCTGGAAAACAACTAATTCCGTATGAGGTTATAGCACAAGATGATGAAAAAATTCCATATTATGGAGGAATTGCAAGAGATAGAGCAAAATATGCCAATATAGGCAACTTATATGGACATGAATGGATTATTGATAACAATTTTTCTTATAGTGAAGTTTATCCTGAAAGGGTTAAAGAAATGAAGGAAGAATATGAAAAAGATATAGAGAAGTAGGCAATTAAAATTTGCCAACTTCTTTTTTTACGTCTCCATATACATAAAAACTACCAACTATAAAATTTATTGTATTTGTGCCATATTCCATAATATATTTTATAGCATCATCTAAAGTTTTCATACTAATTTCTTGAGTTGTCTTATATTGTAAAGCTGCGTCAAAAAGTTCTCTACTAGATGCATATCTATTTATATCATTACCAGATGTAAAAATAAATTCAGCATTTTTGTCTTGAAATAATAGTTGTAACATTTTATTATAGTCTTTTCTTTTTAAAACAGATACAACATAAATTTTTTTATAGTTTTTATAATATGTATTTATAACTGATTGAAGGTTTTTTATAGCTGATTCGTTATGGGCTCCATCGTAAATTATTAAAGGATTTTTACTTAAAGTTTCTATTCGAGCTTTATGGACAACACTTTTTAAACCATCAATTATAGCTTCTTTCTTTATTTTATAGCCTAAATTATTTAGCACGTTCATACATTCTATACAAATTGCGGCATTTTGAATTTGTTTTGTTCCTTTTAATATAATAGGAACTTGCTTAAAATCTTTAAAATCAAAATACTGATAATTGGAATCAAAATTATAATTTGTAATATCGTTTTTGCTTAATAAATGTAATCTATTATTTTTTCGTTTACATGTATCTATTATTACTTTATCAACTTCAGAGTTTTGTGAGAAAAATACTGTATTGGAATTTTCCTTTATAATACCAGCTTTCTGATTGGCAATTTCTGAAAGGGTACTACCTAAAATATGTACATGATCATATCCAATCGAAGTGATAACAGATACTAAAGGATTAACAATATTAGTAGCATCATATAAGCCTCCTAAACCTGTTTCTAAAACCACGAAATCTACATTATTTCTATAAAAATATAATAAAGCCATTATAGTTTCTAATTCAAATAAGCTTAAGTTCTCTTCTGAAACTGAATTATATACACTAATTTTAGGTTTTAACTCTTCTACTAAACTCATCATTTCTTTATCGGAAATTTCAGAATTATTTATAGATATTCTTTCGTTATATCTTATTAAATGAGGAGATATAAATTTTCCAACAGAATATCCGTTTTTTATTAAAATATTAGATATTATCTCAACACAACTTCCTTTTCCATTAGTTCCAGCAACATGAATAAATTTCATTTTTTTATAGAAATTGTTATATTCATTCATAAAATATGTTATTGAATTTAAAGAATGTTTGCGCGTTCCTTTAAAAAAATTATTTAAATAGTTTTCTATGTCTAACATTAACATCATCCTTTATATTATATAAGTGATATTATAATGCAAAATAGCACGTTTTTCAATGAAATATTGGAAAATATTATGTTATAAGAATATTAATATTATTAAAAAGATTGTTTAAATAAAATTTACAATAAAAATTTAAAAATATATTAAATAAAATAAGCAAATTATATTTACAAAAATAATTCTAAAATGATATAATTTTACTAAAAAGGAGGATGAAAGTTTGGAAAAGAATGTAGGAAAATGGTTTTTAATAATAGCCCTAGTTCTTATATGCATATTGATACCAATAAATAAGGCAAAAAGCAAGAAGTTAAATAATTTCCCTAACAAAACTTCGACAAAGACATTTAATTTAATTTCAAGTTCAGAAAATAAAGATTTAGAACAGATTTTACAAAGTTTTGCAAGAGCAAATAATATAAGATTAAACATAGATTATGCTGGAACAATAGATATAATGGAAAAATTAAATAACCAAGAGTATTACGATGCGGTTTGGACATCTAATTCTATTTGGCTTTATATGTTAGACTCTAGCAAAGTTTCTGTAAAAAATTCAAAATCTACAAGCATAAATCCAGTAGTGTTTGGAATAAAAAAATCAAAAGCAAAAGATTTAGGATTTATAGACAAAGATGTATATACAAAAGATATTTTAAATGCCATAAAAGAACGGAAAGCTGAAGTTTAGTATGTCTTCTGCAACTCAAACTAATACAGGAGCAACAGCTTATTTAGGATTTTTAAGTACTTTGGCAGGGAATCCAGAAGTATTAACAACACAAATGCTTGAAAATGAAGAATTAAAAGCAAATATACAAAGCTTATTTTCGGGAGTTACAAGATCTTCAGGAAGTGAAGAATTTCTAGAAGAGATGTTCTTAAAGGGAGATTATGAGGCTGTAGTAACTTATGAAACATCTATTATTAATATAAATAAGAAATTAGAAAAAGAAGGGAAAGAACCTTTATATATTGTTTATGCAAAAGATGGAGTTTCTATTTCAGATTCACCACTTGCATATATAGATCATCAAGATAAAGAAAAACAAGAGATATTTACTAAAATACAAAGCTACATATTAAGTGATGAAGGACAACAGGAATTGTTAAGAACAGGTAGAAGGGTATGGTATGGAGGAACAAACCCTGCAGTGGATAAAACTATTTTTAATCCTAATTGGGGAATAGACACTACCAAATATTTAGTTCCAGTAAAATATCCAAGTACAGCAGTAATAAAAAAAGCATTAGGAATATATCAATCAGAGTTAAGAAAGCCTGTGCATACAGTATTTTGTTTAGATTATTCTGGTAGTATGTATGGCGATGGAGATAAACAGTTAGTATCTGCTATGAAATATATATTAACAGAAGAGGAAGCTTCTAAAAATTTATTACAATTTTCTAGCAAAGATAAGGTGTCTGTAATAGCTTTTAATAATGGAATAATAGGACAATGGAAAACAGATAATGCAATAGATACAAAAGACTTACTTGATAAAATTGAAAATCAGAGACCAAATGGAACAACAAATATATATTTAGCTGCAAGTGAAGCTTTGAAAATATTAAATGAAGAAGATTTAGACAAATATAATGCTTCAATAATATTAATGACAGATGGATTATCTAATAAAGGAACAATAAATGATTTAAAAAGCACTTACAATGCTATAAAAAAAGATATTCCAATATATAGCATAATGTTTGGAAGTGCATCAGCAGATCAATTAAACAGTATTGCTACATTAACAAATGCAAAAGTATTTGACGGAAAGACTAATTTGTTAGAGGCATTTAAAAAAGTTAGAGGATATAACTAGAGGAGGAATAGCATTGAAAAAGGAATATATTTATTCTTGTATATTAGGAGGAGCATTTTTTGCAGTTCCATATTTTGCATGTAACATAGGTGCAATTCCTTCTGCTGCTATAGCTGTGGCAGCTTATGGAGCTGGAATATTATTATTCAGGGATAAGCAAAAAATAGATATATCAGATAATATTGAAGATGAGGATAAGCAAGCATTAAAACAGGCAAAAGAATTAGTATTAAGAATGCAGGTTATTTCTAAACAGTTAGAGGATGCAAAATTAGTACAAAATGTAAAAGATATTTGTGCAATATCAGATAAAATTATAAATACAGTAGAAAAGAAACCAGAAAAATTAAAACAGGTTAGGAATTTTTTAAATTACTATTTGCCAGTAACAATTAAAATATTAGAAAGATATGACGAAATTGAAAATCAAAAATTAACAACATTAGAAAGTAAAAAATTTATGAAAGCTGTTGAAAGTATGATTGAAAAGATAAAAAATGCTTTTGAAGAACAGTTAAGTAATATTTATCAAACAGAAATGGTTGATACAGATGCTGAATTAAAAGTGTTTGAATCAATGTTAAAATCGGATGGATTTTTAGACGAAATAGATTTTAATATAGAAAAAAATAAAAAGGAGGTGTAATTAATGGACAGAAAAAAACAAGCTTTTTTAGGACTTGCAATATTAGTAGTATTAATAATTATTATAATAGTTGTAAGCAATTTTACAAAGAATGGAACTACAACTGATAAAAACTTAACACAAGTTTATGTAGCAACAGGGGGTGGAAAAGAAAATTTTTTAGCAGATGAAGATGTAAACAACATAATGAAAGAAAAATATGGATTAAAAGTAACTTATGATTCTTGGAGTAATGGAAAAATAGTAAAAGATCCACTACTTAGAAAAGATGGAAGTAAATATGATGCAATGTTTTGCTCTGACCAGAGATTTTATGATTATTTTAAGGTTGCGGCTGATACATCAAAAGGAGAAGCACAAAGGGATAGAGTATTAGAGGGAGGTCTTACATTAAATACTCCAATAGTTATATACAGCTGGGATACAGTTGTAGATGCACTAATAAAAGAAAATATTGTAACGCAAAAAGATAATGTGTATTATATTACAGATATGAGTAAATTAATCTCATATATATTAGAAGGGAAAAAATGGTCTGATATAGGAGTTGATATGCTATATGGCTCAATAAATATAGACTCAACAGACCCAGTTACTTCATCACCAGGAGCAACATATTATGGATTATTATTATCAATAATGTGTGGAGGAACTGTAACAGAAGAAAATCTACAGGCAAATTTACAAAACTTGAAGGAATTTTATATAAAATCAGGATATATGAATAATACACCAGCAGATTTATTTGAACTATATTTAAAAACAGGTGTTGGCGGAAAACCAATGATTGTTGATTACGAAAAAAGTGTAATAGATTTTGCAAATTCAAATCCTGATGGATGGGAACAAGTAAAAGACAAAATTAGAATATTATATCCAACACCAACAATATGGAACTCACATTGTATAGCAACATTTGATGAAAAAGGAAATGAGTTTTTTAAAGCATTTGAAGATAAAGATATTGGACAAATTGCTTGGTCAAAATATGGATTTAGAACAGGTATTACTGGAGGAAATTATGATGTATCTAAAGTTAATGTAAATGGAATTCCTCAAAGTATAACAAGTACTGTGTCAAGTTTAAAAATGAAAATGTATGAAGAAATGGTTTCGTATTTAGCTAAATAATGATAATAATTCTCAATAAATAATTGAGATAAGTTATAAAATAAAAAGGAGAAAGTTTATTATGGAAAATTTAGAATTAAAGGTAGTATCAAATATTGATACAAGTAAAGTAGAAGATAGTTTAATAAAGGAGAAAAAAGTTTCTGAAGAAGAAGTAGAAAAATCGTTAAATTATAATGAGTTACCAGAAGAAGAGAAAAAGGCAATAGATGAGTTTGTTGCAAAAATAGACCCAAAAAATACAACAGAAATTCTTCAATATGGTTCTTCTGCACAAAATAATATATCAAAATTTTCTGATTCAGTATTAGATAATGTAAAAACAAGAAGTACAGGGGAAGTAGGAGATTTATTATCTGATTTAGTGGTAGAAATAAAACAATTTGATAGTGATATTCCAAGAAAAGAATATAAAGGAATTGCAAAAGTATTTCATTCTGCAAAAAAAGAATTGGAAAAATTAATATCAAGATACAATAAAGTAGAAGTAAATATCAATAAAATAGAAAAACAATTAGAGAACCACAAATTGCAAATGTTAAAAGACATAGCTGTATATGATTCTATGTATGCTAAAAATTTAGAATATTTTAAACAGTTATCTTTATACATAATTGCTGGTGAAAAGAAAATACAAGAACTTAAAGAAACAGTTTTACCAGAATTACAAAGAGTTGCAGAAGAAAGCAAAGATCAAACAGATGTACAGGCTGTTAATGATATGTCAGCTACAATAAATAGATTTGAAAAGAAATTGTATGATTTAAAAACAACAAGAATAATATCAATACAAATGGCACCACAAATTAGATTAATACAAAATAACGATAGTGAATTAGTAGAGAAGATACAGAGCTCTTTAATAAATACAATTCCGCTTTGGAAAAATCAAATAGTAATAGCTTTAGGAATAACACATGCAAAATCTGCTTTAGATGCTCAAAAAGCTGTAACAGATATGACTAATGAAATGTTAAAGAAAAACAGTGAAACATTAAAACAAGGAACAATAGAAATTGCTCAAGAATCAGAAAGAGCGATTGTTGATGTAGAGACACTACAAAAAACAAATCAAGATATTATAGAAACATTAGATCAATTAATTGCAATTCATGAAGCTGGAAGAGAGAAGAGAAAAGAGGCAGAAGTAGAACTTCAAAATATAGAAGGACAATTAAAAGAGAAATTATTAGAAATAAAGACAGAAAAATAATAAAAATATAAATTATTGCCAAAAACTATAAAAGTGCAGATAGTCTGCACTTTTTTATTATTAAATATAAAAATATTGTCTATTTAATAATAAAAATTGTCAAAACCCTATACAAAATAAAATTTTAATTATATAATGTTAAAAGTATAATTGGCAAAAATAACAAATGCTATATGCCAAATAAATGTTATTTAATTAGATAGTTTTGAATATTATATTTTAAGCTAATCTAATCCTTTAAGAAAGGAACGGTAATAAATTATGAATTTAAAGAAAGTGCTAGCGGGGCTAGAAGGAATTAAGGCAAAAGGAGAAATAGATAGAGAAGTTACGAGCATAGAAAATGACTCTAGAAAAGTAATAGAAGGTAGTTTATTTTTTGCAATAAAAGGTTTTACAACAGATGGAACTCAATTTATTCCAAATGCCATTGAAAATGGAGCAAAAGTAATATTAGTTGATGAAAGTGCTGATATTAAAAATTTAAAATTGCCACAAGATGTTACTTTATTAGTTGTACCAGATGCAAGATATGCTATGGCAATTTGCTCAAGTAATTTCTATGATCACCCATCAGAGAAATTTAAATTAGTAGGGGTTACAGGAACAAAAGGTAAAACAACAACAACATTCATGATAAAAGAAATATTACAAAAACAGGGAATAAAAACAGGATTAATTGGAACTATAGCAATTTATAGTGGAGATAAAAAAATAAAGGACAGTGATAGAACAACTCCAGAAAGTATAGAACTTCAGAAGATATTTAAACAAATGGCAGATGATGGCTGTAAAGTTGTAGTAATGGAAGTTTCTTCACAAAGTTTAAAATTAAATAGAGTGGCAGGATGTAACTTTGATATAGCTGTATTCACAAATTTTTCAGAAGATCATATAAGTGAAAAAGAACATCCAGATATGCAAGATTATTTTAATTCAAAATTAAAATTATTTAAAATGTGCAAATATGGCTTTATCAATATAGATGATTTACAAGTTTGCAAAGTACCAAAATTAGTACCAGAGTGTGAAATTAAAACTTATGGAATAGATAATGCTTGTAACTTGTTAGCAAAAGATATAACAATAACAAATTCATACGTAGACTTTAAAGTGAAAATCGGAGACAAAAATGAGCGAATAAAAGTTGGCATTCCTGGTAGATTTAGTGTATATAATAGTTTAGCTGCAATAGATGTAGCAACAAAATTAGGATGCTCTGTAGAAAGCATTAAAGAAGCATTATTAGAAGTTCGTGTACCAGGAAGATCAGAACTTGTGAATAATAGTAAGGACCTTACAATCATGATAGATTATGCTCACTCACCAGAAAGTTTAGAGAATATTTTAAGTGCGGTAAAATCTTATACCAGAGGTAGAGTAATATCTTTGTTTGGTTGTGGAGGAGATAGAGATAATAGAAAGAGACCTATAATGGGCGAGATATCAGGAAAAATTGCCGACTTTACGATAATAACTTCAGATAATCCAAGGACAGAAGATCCTGAAAAAATAGTTGAACAAATAGAAAATGGAATAAAAAAGACAAAAGGTAAATATGTATGTATTGTAGACAGAATTGAAGCTATTAAATATGCAATAAATATGGCAAGCAAAAAAGATATAATTGTTTTAGCAGGAAAAGGACATGAACCATACCAAGAAATAAATGGAAAGAAATTTCCATTTGACGAAAGAATAATAGTAGAACAAATAATCAAAGGAGAAATTTAAGATGGCATATCAAATTAAAATACTTATGCTAGCATTTGTAATAGCATTTGTAATATCATTAATAGTAATACCAATATTAAAAAGAAAGAAGATAGGACAAAACGAGAGAGATGATGGACCACAATCTCATTTAAAGAAACGTGGAACTCCCACTATGGGTGGAATAATAATGATAATATCATTATTAATAATGGGAGGAATATTGTTTTATGATTATTCAAAATCTACAGCAATATCTGAACAACTAGTGGCAAAGAACTTTTTAATTTTAACAATAGTAACTTTGGGATTCGGATTAATAGGATTTATAGATGATTTTAGAAAAGTAATATTAAATAATACCGAAGGATTAAAACCAAGATATAAAATGTTAGGATTGCTAATAATAGCAACAGCGTTTACAATATACTTAATAAAGGTAATGAATTTTGGAACAGAAATATATATACCATTTGAAAAGGTTTATATTACAATGCCAATATGGTTATATATACCATTTGTAATACTAGTAATGCTTGCAACAACAAATGCAATAAATTTAACAGATGGTATAGATGGGTTAAGTACATCTGTAACAACAATTATATTAACATGCTTAACAGTTATTGGAATTATATTTGGAGTTAAAGAAATTGTTTTATTTGGCTCAACTCTAATAGGAATTTGTTTAGCATTTTTATTATTTAATTTACATCCGGCAAAAGTATTTATGGGAGATACAGGTTCTCTTTTATTAGGAGGAGCAGTATCTGTTATGGCAATATATTTAAAAATGCCAATACTATTATTAATAATTGCAATAGTACCAGTTTTAGAAACTTTATCAGATATTATACAAGTAGCTCACTATAAAAGAACTAAAAAAAGAGTATTCAAAATGGCTCCATTACATCATCATTTTGAATTAAGTGGATGGAATGAAAATACAATAGTTTCAACATTTAGTGTTGTAACATTAATTGCATGCATTATTGGAATAATGGCAATATAAAATCTAAAGAAAGGGAGAACAAATGCAAAATACCAATAAAATAATGAAAACCAAAAAAAATCTTAAATTTGTGAATAATAAAATGGATTTCATATTAGTAATAACCGTACTAATATTGCTTTCTTTAGGTGTTGTTATGGTACTATCTGCAAGTGCACCATCAGCTTTGTCTAAAACAGGTAGTAGCTATACATATTTTATAAAACAATTTATATGTGCTGTTTTAGGAATAATAATAATGCTATTTATATCTAAAATTGATTATAGAATTTACAAAAAGTATTATTGGTTTGTTTATATAGTATCAGTAGTTGTATTATTATTGGTATTAGTACCAAGTTTAGGAATAAATGTAAATGGTGCTACAAGATGGATAAAGGTTCCAATACTTCGGACAATTCCAACCATCAGAAATAACAAAAATAGGTTTAATAATATTTTATGCAGGATATTTGTCAGATCACAAAAGTGAATTAAAAGACTTTTGGAGAGGATTTGTAAAACCATTAATATTTTTATTAATACCAGCTTTAATATTATATAAAATACAAAATCATTTAAGTGTAACTTTGGTAATTTCAACTGTAACTTTTGTAATGATGTTAATGTCTGGAGTTAGGATACTTCACTTTGTATTAGCAGGAGGAGTTGGCATTGCTGGCGCAGGAATATTACTATTAAAGGGACAAATGGACAAATTAAAAGGTGCTGCAGCTACTTCAGAAAGTTTTAGATTAGATAGAATAAAAGTGTTCTTTGATCCTTGGTCTGATGCAACAGGAAAAGGATATCAAATGATACAAAGCTTATATGCTATAGGATCTGGTGGATTATTTGGAGTAGGACTTGGAAATAGCAAACAAAAATATTTATACATACCAGAACCACAAAATGACTTCATATTTGCAATAATTGCAGAAGAGCTAGGATTTGTTGGATGTGTTGCAATAATTGCATTATTTGCTATATTTGTATGGAGAGGTATAATAATTGCCATGAAAGCACCAGACATGTTTGGAAGTCTTTTAGCTATAGGAATAACAACACTTGTTGCAATTCAAACAGTTATAAATATAGCAGTTGTAACTGCGTCTATACCAACAACAGGAATGGCACTTCCATTCTTTAGCTATGGCGGTACAGCATTAGTAATACTTTTAGCATCAGTAGGTGTGCTACTCAATGTTTCAAGAGCAGGTGCAAAAGTTTAAAAACTTACCAAAGAGGAAAGAGAAAAGAAAAAAATTGAAGAAGAAAAATTGAAGAGGAAAGAAAAAAGAGAAGAGAAAAAAGAGGAGAGAAAGAAGAGAAAAGAAAGAAGAGAAAAGAAAAAAGAGGAGAGAAAGAAAAGAAAAGAAAGAAGAAAAAAGAAAGAAGAGAAACTCCTTTTTTCGCCCAAGAGGGACGCCCCTTTTTGGGCGAAGTTTTGAAAATAAAAATATTTTTCGCCCAAAAAGGGGCGTCCCTCTTGGGCGCGCTTGGGTGCGCTTGGGTGAAAAAAATATTGTTTAGAAAGGAAATTATAAAATGAGAGCAGTAATAGCAGCAGCAGGAACTGGAGGACACATAAACCCTGGAATTGCAATAGCCAACAAGATAATGGAAAAAGAACCAAATTCAGAGATTGTTTTTATTGGAACAGGTAGGGGATTAGAAAAGGATTTGGTTCCAAGAGCTGGATATAAGCTAGAAACAATTGATGCTTATGGAATTAATAGAAAAATAAATATAGATAATGTTAAAAGATTATATAAAACAATAAAATCTATAGGGCAGGCTAAAGAAATTTTAAGAAGATTTAAACCTGATGTAGTAATAGGAACGGGTGGATATATTTGCGTTTCAGTAGGAAAAGCTGCTCAAAAATTAAAAATACCAGTAATTTTACATGAGAGTAATGCATTTCCTGGAGTGGCAGTTAAGTTATTAGCTAAAAAATCAAAAAAAGTACTTGTGGGATTTGAGGATACAAAATTAAGATTGCCAAAAAATGCAAATGTAGTAGTTACAGGGACTCCTTCAAAAATAAAAAAAGGAGAGTTATCTAACGATGAAAAAATAAATAAGAGAAAAGAAAATAATTTAAAAATAGATATGCCACTTGTATTAGTATTTGGAGGTAGTCAAGGAGCAAGAAGTATCAATGAAGCATTACTTGGAATTATAGAAAATAAATTGAATAAAGATTATCAAATAATATGGGCGGCAGGTCAAAGTAATTATCCAAATTTAAAAAAAGAATTATTAGAAAAAAAAATAGACATAGATAAAATAGAAAATGTTAAAATATTACCATATATATATAATATGCAAGAAATAATGGAAATATCTGATTTAATCGTTTGTAGAAGTGGGGCCATGACGATAACAGAAATATCAACATTAGGAAAACCAGCAATATTTATACCATTTCCATTTGCAACAGAAAATCATCAAGAATATAATGCAAAAGTGCTTGCAAATGTAGGAGCAGCTAAAATTATTTTAGATAAAGATTTAACTTATACAATCTTAAACAAGGAAATAAATAGTATGGTAAAAGATAAAGAAAATTTAAAGAAAATGGGGCAAAAAGCTTATAGCGTTGCAAAAGAAAATGTAGAAGAAAAAATATATAAAGAAATAAAAAATACAATTTAGTACTAATTATTAGTACTAATCGGATAGTTTTAATTGACACTAGTTTTGTATAAAAATATGAAAATTTTTAATTAAGTAAAAATCTAAAAGTAAGTTATATAAAAAAGATAATTTTAGAGCGGTATTAAAAAATACTGCTTTTACTTTTTTATAAAAAATTTTCATATTAGCATATAATAACAAAATACATAACATTATAATTACATATAAAACAAATTTAACATAAAAGCTTGAAAAACAAATAAAATTAAGCTACAATACTATAGTAATAATATTTGTTATTTTGAATTATAATATTATTAAATTTAAAAATTAGGAGAAAATGATGGCAGATAAATTAATTATTGTAGAGTCACCAGCAAAGGCAAATACAATAAAAAAGTTTTTAGGTGGAAGTACAAAAGTAGTAGCTTCAATGGGACATATAAGAGATTTACCAAAATCAAAATTAGGAATCAATATTGAAAAAGATTTTGAACCAGAGTATATAAATATAAGGGGAAAAGGAGATTTAATTAAGTCATTAAAAAAAGATGCAAAATCTGCTAAAAAAATATATCTTGCAACTGACCCTGATCGTGAAGGAGAGGCTATTGCGTGGCATTTAGCTCACATATTAGAAATACCAGAAGATGCTATATGTAGAGTTACTTTTAATGAAATAACAAAGGAAACTGTACAAGAATCAATAAAAAATCCAAGAAAAATAGATATGAATTTAACAAATGCTCAACAAGCCAGACGTGTACTAGACAGAATAGTAGGTTATAAAATTAGCCCATTATTATGGAAAAAAGTAAAGCCAGGATTATCAGCTGGACGTGTTCAATCTGTAGCAGTTAAATTAATAGTAGATAGAGAAAATGAAATAGAAAACTTTATTCCAGAAGAGTATTGGAATATATATGCTACTCTTAAGGATGAAAAAACAAAAAAGATATTTGAAGCAAAATATTATGGAAGAGATGGCAAAAAATTAGAGTTACACAAAAAAGAAGAAGTAGATGAAATTTTAAAAGAAATAGAAAATGGAAAATATATTGTTACAGATGTAAAAAAAGGAGAAAAAAAGAGAACACCAGCTCCACCATTTACAACAAGTACAATGCAACAAGAGGCATCAAGAAAAATAGGATTTACATTAAAGAAAACTATGTCAATAGCACAAGGCTTATATGAAGGAGTAAAAGTTCCAGAAAAAGGGTCAGTAGGTTTAATCACTTATATGAGAACAGATTCTACTAGAATATCTGAAGAAGCTAGGGCTGCTGCAAAAACATATATAACATCAGAATATGGAGCAAACTATTATGAAAATAGATATTATAAAACAAGTGGAAATGCTCAAGATGCCCATGAAGGTATAAGACCAACATATGTAGAGTTAACACCAGAAAAAATAAAAGATTCACTTACAGCAGATCAATACAAATTATATAAATTGATTTACAATAGATTTATAGCCAGCCAAATGTCTGCAGCAGTATATGATACAGTAAATGTATCAATAGATGTGAATAAAAATACTTTTAAGGCAAGTGGACAAAATTTAAAATTCAAGGGATTCATGACATTATATGTTGAAGGAAATGATTCTGAAAAAGAAGATGAAGACAACACATCTATTCCTGAATTGGAAGTTAAGCAAGAGGTAATAAAACAAAAATTAGAGCCAAAACAAAGTTTTACAGAACCACCTGCAAGATATACAGAAGCAAGTTTAGTAAAAGAGCTAGAATCTAAAGGAATAGGAAGGCCAAGTACTTATTCTCCAACAATTACAACTATAATAGAAAGAAGATATATAGAAAAAGACAAAAAACAATTAGTTCCAACAGAACTTGGAAAGGTAGTTAATAAACTACTAACAGAGAATTTTACAGACATAATCGATGTAACTTTTACTGCAAAAGTAGAAGAAGAATTTGATAAAGTTGCAGAAGGCAAAGAGGAATGGAAAAAAATAATTAGAGAATTTTATGGACCTTTTGAAAAGGAATTAGAAAAAGTAGAAAAAGAACTAGAGCATGTAAAACTAGAAGATGAGGTAACAGATATTCCATGTGATATATGTGGAAGAATGATGGTTGTGAAAATGGGAAGATATGGCAAATTTTTAGCATGTCCTGGATATCCAGAATGTAAAAATGTAAAGCCTTTTGTAGTGACAATAGAAGAACCTTGTCCAGTATGTGGAGGAAAAGTACAAGTTCGTAAAACTAGAAGAGGAAAGAATTATTATATTTGCGAGAATAATAAAAATACAGAAGATTCTTGTAAATTTATTTCTTGGAATAAACCAAAAGTTGGAGAACCTTGGAATCCAGAAATGGAAAAGAAAACGGCAAAAAAGAGAACAAGAAAAAAGGCTACAAAAAAAGCTAAATCTTATAAAAAGAAAAGCAATTAACGAATAAGAAAATTATAGATGCATTCAAAATAATTAGAATAGAAAACTATTGACATAATATAAAAAAAGATGTATTATAATAATATGTTAATATTAAAGTAATAGAGACAAAGTAAAATAAAGGTTACCAAAAGAGAATATTAGTCACAGGCTGAAAGCTAATAGTGGAAAACGTGTTTGAAAAACTACCTCTCGGTATAGTTATTATACTGGCGAAAGCTTACTTAAAAATTAAGTAAAAAATTAGGATGGAACCGTGCATATAAATCCGCACTCCTAAATGCTATAAAGCATTTGGGAGTGTATTTATTTTCAAATGCAAATAGCAAAAATAGAAAAGGGGGAAAACAAAATGATTAACATTGAATTAAAAGACGGAAGCAAAAGACAAGTCGAAAAAGGTTCTAGCATATTAGAAATAGCTAGACAAATTAGCGAAGGATTGGCTAGAAACGCTACTGCAGGTAGAGTAGATGGAAAGGTAGAAGATTTAAGATTTCCAATCAACAAAGATTGCAAATTAGAAATCTTAACATTTGATGATGAAGATGGAAAAAAGGCTTATTGGCATACAACATCACACATAATGGCACAAGCAATAAAAAGATTATACAAAGATATTAAGCTAGCAATAGGACCATCTATTGATGCTGGATTCTACTATGATTTTGACACGGAATACAGATTTTCAGAAGAGGACTTTGCAAAGATAGAAGAAGAAATGAAAAAAATCATAAAAGAAGATTTACCAATAGAAAGATTTGAACTTCCAAGAAAAGAAGCAATCCAATTAATGAAAAATGCAGGAGAAAGCTACAAAGTAGAGTTAATAGAAGACTTACCAGAAGATGAAGTACTATCTTTTTATAAACAAGGAGAATTTACAGACCTTTGTGCAGGCCCTCACTTAATGAGTACAGGAAAAGTAAAGAGCATAAAATTATTATCTACATCAGGAGCTTACTGGAGAGGAAACGAAAACAACAAAATGCTACAAAGAATTTATGGTGTTTCATTCCCAAAAGCAAGCTTATTAGAAGAGCATTTACAAATGCTTGAAGAAGCAAAACAAAGAGATCATAGAAAGCTAGGAAAAGACCTTGAACTATTTATGACACACAAGTTAGTAGGTTCAGGACTTCCAATGTATTTACCAAATGGTGCAACAGTAAGAAGACTACTAGAAAGATATATTCAAGATAAAGAAATAAAAATGGGATACAAACACGTATATACTCCATCACTTGCAAATGTAGAACTATACAAAACATCAGGACATTGGGATCATTACAAAGAGGATATGTTCCCAGTTATGAAGATGGATAATGAAGAGCTAGTATTAAGACCAATGAACTGTCCACATCATATGCTAATATTCAAGAGCAAAATGCGTTCATACAAAGATCTACCAATAAGAATTGGAGAACTTGCACACGATTTCAGATATGAAGATAGTGGTTCGGTTTGTGGAATTGAGAGAGTTAGACAAATGTGTCAAAATGATGCTCACTTATTTGTAAGACCAGACCAAATAAAAGAAGAAGTTGCAAAAGTAGTAAAATTAATACTAGATGTATACAAAGACTTTGGATTTGAAGATTATGCATTTAGACTATCTTTAAGAGACAAGAACGACAAACATAAATACTTTGATGATGATGAGATGTGGGAGAAAGCAGAAAGTGAGTTAAGAGAAATTTTAACAGAGTTAGGACTTGACTTCTATGAGGCAGAAGGAGAAGCAGCTTTCTATGGACCAAAGCTAGATGTACAATTAAAATCAGCGATAGGACACGATGTAACAGTTTCTACTTGTCAACTAGATTTCTTACTTCCAGAAAGATTTGAACTAGAATACATTGGAGAAGATGGAAAAGCACATAGACCAGTTGTTATTCATAGAGCAATACTTGGTTCTTTAGACAGATTTATGGCATTCTTGATAGAAGAAACAAAAGGAGCTTTCCCAACATGGCTTGCACCACTTCAAGTAAAAGTTTTGCCAATATCAGATAAACATTTAGAGTATGCAAACAAAGTTAAGAAAGCACTAGAAGAAAAAGATGTAAGAGTTGAAGTTGATGAAAGAGCAGAAAAAATAGGATACAAAATTAGAGAAGCCCAACTTCAAAAAATACCATATATGTTAGTAGTTGGTGACAAGGAAGAAGAGTCAAAAGAAGTAGGTGTTCGTAACAGAAAAGACGGAGATTTAGGAGCAATGAAATTAGAGGATTTTGTTTCTAAAATTAATGAAGAAATAAAGAATTTTGCAAAATAATTGGAGGAAAACTATGCCAAGGAAAACAGTAAAGGGAACTACGGAAAATTTAAATATATTAAATAATAAAATTAATTATATAGGGTTTGAATTAGAAGAAGTGCCAGAGTTTTTAAAAGACTTTGAACCTCTTAATTATAGAGTACCAAAGGTATATGATGAAACAACATATAAAGTATATAAATATGTAAAAATAAAAGATATAGAAATTTTAATAACACCAAAAGACAGATTAGATGAATTATCAGAAAGATATAAATTAGCAAGTCCACTTTTTACATATATGAAACCAGAAACAAATGAAGACTTGGAAAAATACGCATATTTTTTAAAAATGATAAATCAGACAAATATATCAGATATAGAAAGAATAGAAAAAGAGCAAGAAGAATTTGAAAAAAATATACCTTTTGATGTTAAGTTTGCCAACAACTTTAAATGGCAAGTATTTTATTCAGACTATGCAGATAAATATTTTATGCTAGCATCTACAAACGAAACAGACAATTCTCCAATGTTTTATTTGCTAAAAAGGAAAATTGCTGAAAACAAGAGCAGAAGTAAAAAAGAAAACACTATATTTATACCAATTAGCAATGAAGAATATTCAGAAAAGATATTAAAAAAGTCAGAAATAGAAGATTTAGAAAATTATTTATGGTATTTTACAAAAAATTGGGCTTCTATTTATGAAATTACAGATAAAGAGGGTAAAGTATTTTTGCAAATAGTTGGGGAGACTGTAATATATGATAAAATGACAAGTAAATACAGAATAGTGCTAAAAGACAAAAAGGAAGCTTCAAAAGTATTTAAATTAATAAAAGCATTATTTATATTATCCTATGATTTGCCAAATCAATATAAATTCCAAGTGAAAATTGGAAAAGATGGAGGTTTAGAATTCTATTTTGGAAACAAAAAAGTAGAATATGACTCATTAGCAGAATTCTTAAAAACAGAAGCTGTTGAAAAAATAAAAGAGAATGATTCTATAAAAATAGAAACAAAAGGAATAAAAGCAGATATAAAGGATTTGCAAAAACATGCAGAAGAACAGAAACAAGAATATTTACAAAAAGAAAGAGAAATAGTAACATTTTTGGAATGTAAGAAAACTTTTATTGGAAAAATAAAATACTTTTTTAAAGGAAAGAAAGTTAAAGCAAAAGAAGAAAATACTGAACATTCTGTAAATAAAAATAGAATGAAAGAAATATTAAATCAGGATAAAGAAGAAAGCACTCATTATAATAGTGAAGAAATCGAGAATACAAATTATACGGTAGAAGATATTATTAAAATAGGAAAAGAACTTGAAGATAATAAAAAAGAGAATAAAAATGCTAAACTAGATATAAAAGCACTAGAAAACAAAGTAGAGAATTTAGATAGAAAAATAAAAAATGCAAAAGAGTATTTGGAAGAAATTGATAGCCATAAAAAAAGTATATTTGAATTCTGGAAATATGCAAATAAAGATGAATCTAAAATGCTTGCAGAAGGTGAAGAAGAAGAGACAGAAACTAAACAGTTTCTAAAACAGTCTTTTGATTATGAAGAAGATATAGATACTTTAGCAAGTAAATTAGATTTAGAACAACGAGAAAAATTAGAGCATAAAGAATTAGATGCTGTATTTGCTTCAAATTTTGTATTAGATGGAATAAATATTGTGTCTAAAAAGAAATTATTAAAATCAGATGAAGAAAAAATATCTAAATTACTAGACACATTAAAACAAGAATACAAAGATAATATAGATAAAATAGAAGAAAAAGATTTTGACATTTTCGGAAATGTAAGTGAAGACAAAACTAAAATTAAAACTCTAAAGAATAATAAACATAGAGAGGTTGAAAAAGACAAATTTAAAGTTTTAAATGTAAATTTAAATACACAAATAGAAGATTTCACTGATAAATTAAAGGATTTAAGAAAAATACTTGAGGAAGAAACAAATAAAATATCAGTTCCTTATGATATTGCTTTATATAAGGCTAGTAATGAAAAAATAGATCCAGAAGGATTTGATAAGTTTAGCATTAATCCATTTGAAACATTAAGTAATTTAGAAAAAATGTCAACATCAAAGGAAACATATTTATATAAGGTAAACGTGCCGGAAAATACAAAATTAGTATTTTATACAAATATAACATTTTTTGAAAACAACAATCAAACATTACCTTTGGGAATGGATGTATCACAAGAAAGTTTGATAAATATGGATTTATATGATTTAGAATTAAAAAATAAAGATGAATTTAATATAAACTTTTTTAAAGATGAATTTACAAACTTTGTAAAAAAAGTAAATGTGTATGAATATGATTTAAAAAGTAAAAATAAAAAATAGGAAAGGAATATATGAAATATTAAAATATTTCAGGTGACGTTAATGATAAATAGAGTAATTATAATGGTACTTGATGGTTTTGGCATAGGAGAAGCTCCAGATGCGGATAAGTATGGAGATTGCGGAAGCAACACTTTAGCAGGAATCTATAATGATGCAAAACTCGAAATTCCCAATATGCAAAAATTGGGATTATATAACATAGATGGAATTAAAGTTGGAAGTAAAGTAGAGAAAACTATAGGAGCTTTTGGGAAAGCAAGAGAGCAAGCAGAAGGAAAAAATAGTCCAGTAGGACATTGGGAAATATCAGGATATGTAAAAAAACCAGGATTTAAAACATACCCAAATGCTTTTCCTAAAGAATTAATAGATGAGTTTATAAAAGAAGCAAGAATAGATGGAATACTATGCAATGAGGTTGGTTCTGGAACTGAATTGCTAAAAAAATATGGAGAAGAACATGTAAAAACAGGATATCCAATTATTTATACATCAGCAGATAGTGTATTTCAAATAGCAGCTCATGAGGATGTAATACCAGTAGAAAAATTATATGAGCTTTGTAGAGTTGCAAGAAAAATTGCAGATAAACCAGAATATAATATAGGAACAATAATAGCTAGACCTTTTGTAGGAGACAAAGCAGAAAACTTTACAAGGACTTACAATAGAAAAGATTTTGAATCAGAAACATTTGGAAGAACAATGTTAGATGTAATTGCACAAAACAATGGAAGAGTAATTGCTATTGGAAAAATACAAGATTTATTCAATGGAAGAGGAATTGACAAGGCAATACATACAAGTGGAAATGCTGATGGAATAGAAAAAACTATTGAAGAGATTGAAAAAGAAGATGCAAGTTTAATTTTTACGAATCTGGTAGATACAGATATGCTATATGGACATAGAAACAATATAGAAGGATATGCAAAAGCTTTAGAATATTTTGATGCACAATTACCAAGAATAATTGAAAAAATGAAAGATACAGATATGCTAATAATAACAGCAGATCATGGAAATGATCCAAGTACACCAAGTACAGACCACAATAGAGAATATATTCCAATCTTAATATATGGAAAAAATATAAAAGAAAATGTAAATCTAGGAATAAGACAAACATTTTCAGATATATCTGCAACAGTATTAGATATTTTAAATTTACCAAATTTAGAAAATGGAACAAGTTTTAAAGATGAAATAGTACAATATTAAGACATTAAAAAAACCTGAATTGAGACTAAAGTGATTAATAAAAAATACTTTTTATTTTATCATTTCAATTAAAATTCAGGTTTTAATATTTATCTTATATCAGATTTTGCTTGGGCGTGTTCTTCTAATAATTCCGGTTTTCTTAAATATTTAGTTAGCAACTTAAAAGAATTTGCAAAATAATATCCATCACAGATTCTTTCATCACCTACAAAAGCAATAGTAATACATTTTTCTTCTCTTATTTCTTCATCTTCATAAAGAAAACTTTTTTTCTTTTTTCCCATTGCAAAAAATAAACTTGTAGTTCCAAAATTATATAAATGATGATAAATACTATCAATTCCTAAAGAGCCAACATTTGTTAAAAATAAGCTTGTATGAAAAGGACTTGCGTTAATAGCGGCTTTAGGCATTATTCCATGTTTGTCTAGAAAGCCTAGAAATTTAACAATTCTTCTTAAAGTACCATCAGAAACCAAGCTTAAAGTTTTGGCTAAACGGTCAGTACTATTTTCTGTAGTAACTTTTTTGTTATCTTCGATAGCTTTATCAAGTTTTTCTTTTATTTCGAAAATATTTTCTTCTCCCGTAAAAGGTAACTTAATAGTAGTTTCCTCACTTTCATCAGAAAGACTTTTTTTAATAGCTAAAGAAACTAATATCTCATTTCTTGCATATATACTTCCATTCATAGCAAATCTATTTAATTGTGGTCTTTCTGCAACGATTCTAACCATAGCAGCATATATTATATTCATATATGATAATTTTATTCCTTCAGTAGCTTTTTTGTCTATATATTCATCCATATATTTTAGCATAATATCTTGCTTAAAGTATACTTGAGAATCAGACCTTTCTAACATTACATTAGGTATTACTCTAAAAAATGGAGAAAGAGTTTTTAACCTTCTACCATCACTTCTATGTCCAAACATTAAATTTTATCCCCTTTAATTAGTATATACTTTATTTTATAATGAATGTCAAGTTTTGTCAAATGAAAAAAATACAATTGATAAAGAAGTATGTGTCAAGTAAATGTAGGCAATTTTTTTATTTTTTTCTAATCCTTCAATAT
>OLSB01000361.1_pt1 | contig 53417 bp, 49 predicted proteins | sample 1672071 | NCBI WGS metagenome assembly OLSB01 (sample SAMEA3136642, study PRJEB25190) | human gut metagenome | biome: human gut; feature: human-associated habitat; material: faeces | place: Austria | collected 2013 | reverse complement strand
TGCTTCAAAGAATTTGCCGCCGTCTGTTTATTCTGGAACTTTTTTGTTCTCTGGTTTTCTGGTAATATTACTTATCAACGCAAAACACGGTATGCTTATTGCGGCAGTTCCTTTTTATCCATTTATCACCGGCGAAACGACCGGCTTTCCGTCGCGATCCAGAAGCGGCGTCATTCCTCCCGCATATCCGCTTGCGTGAAACACATAATTCACGCCGGTTTCCTTGTCCACCCAGATTTCCGTGGTCGTCATCGTTCCCTGTGAATAAACCTTTTCAAATCTCTGATCCTTTGCCATTTTTCTTCCTCCTTAAATTGGTTGTGTATGACTCTCTGATTTCTATCATACACATCTGTTATATTTTTACAACTTTTTCCTTGCGGGTTATGCGGAATGTTGTCTCCACCATCGTAATCATCAGGACAACAAACCCCAGCAGATAGACCGGCAGGATGGAAAAAGATACCGCATTGCCGAGGAGTCCGAACAGCGGCGGAATAAACGTCGAACCGACATAAGCGCTTGCCATCTGGATTCCAATAATCGCTCCCGAATTTTCCGCCCCGAAATTATATGGTGTGGAATGGATAATGCACGGGTAAATAGGCGCACACCCCAGACCTATCACAAGAAAAGCTGCAAACGCGACCGTATAGGACTTCACCGGAAGGCACAAGATAAAAATCCCGCAGACAAGAATCCCGGTTCCCAGCAAAATCATTTTACGGTCGCCAAGCCGATCGGTAATGATTCCGCTGATGAATCTTCCGGCAGTAATCCCTATATAGAACAGCGCGGCAAAACCGGCCGCACGGTCTGCAGCAATCCCTTTTACCTCAACAAAATAGGTACTTGCCCACTGCATAGTCGTAGCTTCTGCAGCACAGTAAGCGAAAAATCCAAGCAAAAGAAACGGAACCCCTTTGATCTTAAGCGCACCGGTCAGACCTACACTTTTTCCGCCCTCCCGGGATGTACTCTGGTTCACATTCCATACCGGCAGAGTAACAAGCAGAAGCAGTGCAATGCCAAGCTGTATCAGCCCAACCATGCGATAACCGCTGTTCCATGTCCTGTTTGCCAATGCATAGCTCATAATGAACGGACTGACGATGGTACCGACGCCCCAGAAGCAATGCAGCCAGCTCATATGCTTCGCTTTATAATGAAGCGCGATATAGTTGTTAAGTGCTGCGTCAATGGCTCCCGCTCCCAGCCCGTAAGGAACAGCAAAAACAATCAGCATCCAGAACCGGCCGGAAAAGGAAAAGCCGAACAGCGCAATGACCGTAAGAAAAACACTGGCAACGGTTACGATTCTCGTGCCGAATTTTCTGGTCAGCTTATCAGAAAGAAGACTCGAGATAATTGTTCCGCCAGAGATAACCATAGATACGATGCCCATATAGGACACCGGCACGCCGAGTTCGGTATGCATCACCGGCCAGCCGGATCCCAGAAGTGAATCCGGTAAGCCAAGGCTGATAAAAGCGATATAAATTAAGATTAGCAAAAATATGTACATATTCTAATTACCCTCTCATAATATTGACAAAATATGATCCGGCTGGGAAGCAATATACTCTTTCACAATTGTGTTACAATATGTTTTCACAATCTCACTATCGTAATCATGTGCGAGTTCATTTCTTACTTTGAGCATGTCCATCCATTCATCATCCGAAATCAAGTTTGCCTTAAATGCTTCACGCAGAACATCCCTTGGAGAACCTGTAACGAATCCTGTTATTGCATAATACTGTACCAATATGTCCTTCATTACCTTCCACGATAAATCAAAAGTAATACTAAATTTTGCACTGGTTCCGCTTAATACAAAGGAATCCGTAAGATCTCTTTCCCTGGCCTCCGCCAAAGCATCCAGCGAATTGCAAAATGATTGAAACCGTCTGTCAAATTTCGCGTCCATATTGTTTTATATCCTCCATCAATAAATCATTCCTACAGGTATCCATATTTAATAAATCAACACTGTACAAGGTCGGCAGTTCTTCGACTTTTTCAAGCAGCTCATCAAAATCAGCCCCGCCGGACACCGCAATATCTATGTCACTGCGTTCCCCGGCTGTTCCTTTTGCCCGCGATCCATATAAAATCACTTTTTTCGCACCATGCTCTCTGCAAAGATCCGCAACCCGGCTTATCACTTCATCTGCTTTCATATATCTCCCTCCTCTTTCAGCTGCGTCTCTTACTCTATCCGCGCCTGTTGCCATTTTCGTCAAACGTGCGCTTCAACGCTTTTTCCACAAGAATAACAGAACCAATCAGAACCAAAACCTGAACCGCTTCGATGACAAGCGTTACTGTCCCTACTACATCTTCACCCGATTTTGCAAACGGGATTTGAGCGAGAACCGTCGGCACCAGCAATATGATGCCTGATTTGATCCATAACTTTCCGCAACAGTCATGCGCAAATGCCCAGGTATCCTTATTCTTTTCGGACATGGCAGTTCTATAGCCGATCAGCCCGTTTATCTCTTTTGGAGGATTTTTGTACATGCAGTAACCCGCTATCACCATAATAGAAGGCATCAATAGATTACATAAAAACATCGCTATAAAAAATCCCATATTTTCCTCCTGTCTCCCGGATTACAGTATCTTTTCCATCCCGATCTTCTGCGGCATCAGCCCACACTTCTCGTAGAACTTCCGCGCATTTTCATTGCATGCCCAGACATTGAGGGTCACATTGTAACAGCCGGACGCCTTCGCATAATCCAGCACATACCGGTACAACTGCTGCCCGATATGCTGTCCTCTGCAGTTCTCATCCACACACAGATCGTCAATATAGAGGCTCTTGATGTCCGTTAAGATATTGTCATTGATGTGCTGCTGGAAAACGCAGAATGCGTAGCCTAAGATATTGCCCGCTCCGTCATCCGCAACAAAAACCGGGCGCGTCGTATCCTCTAAAATTTCCTTTAATTCGTCATCGTTGTATTTTCTGGCATTTGCCCGGAATAAATCCGGCCGTCCGTTATGATGAACCGTTAATACCTGTGACAGGAGCCGGTCAATCCCCGGAATGTCCTGTGTACCTGCATGTCTGATCTGCATAAAAGTGCTCCTTTTCTGTTTGCCGCTTGTATATCATTTTATTGTGCTATTACAAGCATTATATCATATGCGTCTTTGCTTCGGCAAAAGTCCGGAAAACCTCTGGTTTCCCGGACCCGCGGGCGCGTTCACATGGAACATATCCGTCCGACACATGCAAGCATGCACGTCCGTCTTTATTCCATGCTCACTTTTGCCTTCGCGAACATTATATCATATTTTTTTCATATCCACTCTTTACATTTCTGTTATCCTTCCGCAACTATCCCATTTATATCTTCACGCAAAGATGTTGACTTATCAACATCTTTGCGCTATAATCCGAGATATTGATTTATCAACATCTTGCAAAGGAGCGCCCATGGATCATCGTTTTGAAACCTTTTCACTCTCCATCCTGGAGTTGAACCGGTATTTACAGAAAATCAAAGAGCTGGAGATGAAACAGTTCGGGCTGAAGGCCAGTCACACCATGTGTCTCTATTATCTGGGACAGCACCCGGAGGGGCTGACCGCAACGCAGCTCACAGAACTCTGCAAGGAGGACAAAGCCGCCGTCTCCCGCTGTCTCTCACAGCTTAGCGACCGGCAGCTTGTCGTCTGCGAGCAGCCGGCAGATCACAAGCGATCCTACCGGTCGCACTACATGCTTACCGTTCAAGGGTGCTCCGTTGTAAGCGGCATCCAGACACGCATCAAAGAAGCGCTCTCCTACGGTGGACGCGGGCTGACGGAGGAAAGGCGCCGCGATTTCTATGGCACTCTTGCAATCATCAGTGAAAACCTGTCTGACTATCTGACCAAACACAATCAGCAAAAATAAAAATATATGGAGAATCTTATGGAAAAAATCAGAATTATCACAGACTCAGCATCCGATCTCTCTGCTTCTACCAGAGAAGACCTCACCATTCTGCCGCTTGCGATCCGCTTCGGCGATACGGAATACCTCGACGGCGTCACAATCAGCCATCACGAATTCTACGAAAAGCTGATTGAGAGCGACACTCTTCCCACGACCAGCCTGGTATCCCCCGCCGCTTTTGAAGAGGTATATGCCAGGGCGGTGGCGGACGGGGAGACCGTCATTGCAATCACGATCTCTAGCCGTCTCTCCGGCACTTACCAGAGTGCCACGATCGCGGCAGAAGATTTTGCAGGAAAAGTTTTTGTCATCGACAGCTATAACGCCACCATCGGCGAGGGCATTCTGGTCAAGTATGCGCTTCTGTTAAAAGATCAGGGATTATCAGCCAAAGAAATTGTCGGAATCTTAGAAGCCTCCAAGGAGCAGATCCACACTCTCGGTGTCCTGGATACGCTGGAATATTTGAAAAAAGGCGGCCGCATCTCCGCTGCCACCGCATTTCTCGGCGGCGCCATGGCGATCAAGCCGGTCGTTGCCGTATCGGAAGGCGAGATCATCATGCTCGGCAAGGCGCGTGGCTCCAAAAACGGGAATAATTTTCTCATGAAGGAAATAGAAAAGGCAGACGGAATCGATTTTACCCGACCCTTCTGCCTCGGTTACACCGGACTCAGCGATGAGATGCTGCAAAAATATATCAAAGACAGCGAAGCACTCTGGAGCGGACACACGGACCAGCTCCCGGTCTGCTCCCTCGGTGCGACGATCGGAACCCATGTCGGTCCCGGCGCCATCGCCGTCGCATTTTTCTCACCGCAGTCTTAATTCTGTCCGTTCTGCCAGCTCACCTGACCTTCCTCGATCATCGGATAGCAGGTGAGCGTTGTTCCGTCGAGATCTTCCGCATGCATGTCCACGCCCATGATCCGGTGATTGTCATAGGTCGTGTAATAGTAGATTCCTCTGGTCGCATTACAGCAGGACGTATAAATCGTAATCTCGTATTTTCCTTCCGCCACTTCGCAGCAGCCTCTCTGCTGATCCACCGATCCTAAAATATGGAAAAACTGACTGACACTCTCCGTCTCCGAATTGCCGGAAACCGCATTCATCCTCGTGAACGCCACGCGCGCAAAACGGGACGCGGAAGAGAGATCTCCCGGAAGTCCCAGCGCACCCATTCCGCGGCTGTAGGTGCTAAGCGGAACATCTTTTGCGAAAGAATTCTCCGGCTGCTTCGGGGACAGTCCGATATAGTTGTTGAGCATAAACATCTGCTGTGCAAACGGTGGATTGTTCGTAAGAACGCCCACCGGATTCTCGTAGACGTGCAGACCATCCGCCACCGACTCCACCGTGATTGCCTCATTTTCGTCTGCGATGATCCAGTGCAGCTGTGACGCCGGGAACTGCTCGGCGAACGGGGTTCCGACCAGATTTATTTTTGCAAGGAGCGCCCGCACCTCATCCATCGTCGCGCATTGGCGGAGCACCCACGGGATGAACTCAAATGAAGCCACATTCTCTTTTCCCTCAGTCACCTCTGCGTAGACGGCATTTCCAACGAAGTTCAGTCCTGCCATGCCAATTCCCTTCTCGTTGATAGCATCATAATACAGCGGATAGTCCCCCGCCACATGCGCCATGCCGATGATGGCATAATGCTCTTTTGCCTGTCCCATATGCCGGAAGTTAAATTCATAATTCCGCGGTGTGATGACGATCTCCTCACCGTAGGAAAATTCATAATCCAGTGTTCTTCCAAAATAGAAATCCTTCGTCCGATAGGTTGCTGCTGTACACATAATCGCTTCTCCCTCTCTAAAATAGAAATTGTGATATACCGCCTTTTTGTCATAAGAGACAGCATATCACAAAACAGATGTAACATCAATGCATAGTGTGCACCGAAACATTTCTTTTCAAACATACCGCCGACCGTTTTCGCATGTCAGCGGATATGATATTTTTCACCGGATATCTTTTACTGAATTCCCGTCGTTGATGCTGACCGGAAAACGGTAGGAATAATTCTTGTTCTGCCAGTCCGGATCATCCATCATGCGCAGCAGATTTTTCCCGGTAATCCTGCCTAGATTGTACTTCGGGTGAACCACCGACAGCACCTTGACCCTCGCATCCTGCTGCAGCTCCTCATCGTCAAAGGACACCAGCGATACATCTTCCGGCACGTGCAGTCCACGTTCCTCAAGAAACTCCATGTAATAGCCGGCGACCTCATCGTTGTATACAATCATCGCCGTGCAGTCTTTCGTGCGGCGATACATCCGGAGAAGTCCCTTTTTGCTGAGTTTCTCCTCCATATCCTTCGTGGAGTACCAGCGGATCCAGTCGTCGTCAAACTTTACCCCGTAATCCGACAGACATTCCACAAACCCTTTATAGCGCTCGATTCCCTGCATATCATCATACTTGAAAATTCCCGCGATCCTGCGGTGTCCGTTCTGAATCAGAATTTCGGTCAGCTTGTAGGCGGCGCGGGCGTCCGACATCTCCACACTGTCAAAACGCTGATTGGAATAATGATTGTGAATAAACAGCGTCGGAATGTTCCTCTTCCGGATCTCCTCGTAGAGACGGATATTCGGATTCGGGAAAAAGGAGCGTGTTCCTTCAATAATAAATCCTGCCACATTGCCGTTGAGCAGACCTTCCAGATAAATCGCCTCATCGTTCAGCCGGTTCTTTGTGACGGCTACATCGATGTCATATCCGGCTTCCTTCATAACAGAATCGATTCCATCATAAACGCGGGGGAACAGATAGTCAGAAAAATAGCTTAAAATCAAGCCGATGCGCGGTCTCTCTCCGTTTCTCAAGTTGCCTTCATACGATACATATGTGCCGCTCCCCTTGACTCTCTTGATCAGACCCTCTGCTTCAAGCTGATTTAGCGCAGTGCGCACCGTCTGTCTGGAATACCCGAACTTTTTCTGCAGAATGTTCTCCGACGGAAATTTGTCCTCATTCTGAATCACTCCGCTCGTGATTAAAGTTCTGCCCCAGTTGTACAATTTCTCATATTTTAACAGACTCTGCTCACCGATTTTTTTTGACATTTCTGTTCCCCCGCTTCCTGCTGCAACTCTGCTGTCCGATTGTCTCTCCAAGCCCCTGCGGTGTTACTTGATTACCTGCAATGACTGGCGATCCGCGAATACTGCCACGAATATCAGGAATACGACACCCTGAATCAACTGCATCATCTGTGTCGTGAATCCCATCATGGTCAGTCCGCTGCTGAGCACGATGTAGAGCAGTGACCCTACGATGATATTCTCAAACCGGACTTTTGCTCCGCCGGAGATCGGCATACCGCCGAGTACCAGTGCAATGAGGATCTGTGTCTCCAACTGGTTACCGCCGGAAGATGTTACCGATCCGACTTTGATGACGTTGATAAATGCCGCAAATCCGGTGATCGCTCCTGCCAGAACGTAGATCAAAAACTTCATGCGGTCGGTGCGGATACCCGAAAACATTGCCGCTTTTTCTCCTGCTCCGATTGCCTTTAAATAGGTTCCGAACTTCGTGAAGCGGAATGCGATGAATCCGATTACCACCACAATAATCGTGAGCGTCATTTTAAGCGCTGTGCTGTCGTAGTTAATGAGCTTTGCGGAACCTGCCACGGGTGCATTGGTGGTCAGATATTTGATAAATCCACGGAATAAGAACATGGTACAGATCGTAACGATAAACGACTTGATCTTGCGGTATACATAAAAGTAACCGTTCAATGCTCCGATCGCCGCGCCTGCCGCGATTCCTCCCACGATTGCTAACGGAATGCTGATCTTGGAAAGCATACACACAACGATGGATGCAATTCCCAAAATCGATCCCTGTGAAAAATCGAGACCGCCCATTGTCATAATAAAGAAAACGCCTGTTGCCGCTATCATCGTCACATATACCTGGGAAAGTACCAGTGACAGATTTCCAACCATTCTGAAATTCGTCAGTACATTGAACAGAAGGAAGATCACGACCAGTCCCACCACCGGCAGAAGTGAACGAATCAACGACATCTTGGATAATTTTTTGAGCTGCTGCTCTTTTTGTTCTGTGTTCGTCTTTGCTTGATTCTCCATGACTGCCTCCTTATACCATCATCGTAATCAGACTGTTCTCATTAAGATCCTGATTACGCTCCAGTTCGCCGTTGATCTTGCCATCTTTCATAATAATGATACGGTCGCACATACCGATCAGCTCCATCAGCTCCTCCGAGATCATGATGATGGATTTGCCCTCTTTTCTCATCTGGTTCATGAGCTGGTAGATGTCCTGCTTTACCTTGATATCAATGCCTCGCGTCGGGCTGTCTAAGACGATGATGTCCGAATCCTTACCGATCCAGCGCGCCAGTACCACCTTCTGCTTGTTACCGCCGGAGAGATCCGACACGAACTGATCCGTATTGACCATCTTTACCGACATCTGCTTGGCATATTTGTTTGCAAATTTCTTTTTTTTCTTATCGCTGATGAAATGTGCCTTGTTCGACAGTTCATCCAGGGACGGCAGGCAGATATTGTCGCCGATGCTCTGGTTCATGACCACGGACTCGTTGTCACGATCCTTGGACGTGTAAGCAATGCTGTGCTTGATTGCTGTCGGAATATCGTTGATCTGTGTTCCGTCCGCCAGCGTCACCGTGCCCTCTCTGTCGTAGGATGCGCCGAAAATCGCTTTTCCGACCTCGTGCATTCCGGATTCGGACAATCCGCCGAAACCAAGCATCTCACCTTTGTGAAGATCAAAGCTGATATCGCTGATGATGCCCGGCACCGTCACGTTTTTCACGGAAAGCACAACCTCATCCGAGACTTTCTCTCCGTAATCGGCACGATAGTAATCACCGGTCACCTCACGTCCAACCATCAGACGCTTGAGATCATCCTCGGTCACATCCGCACTCTTTACGGTATCAATGTAGATGCCGTCGCGCAGGATCGTGATGGTATCGGATTTCTCCAGAACCTCCGGCAGGTCATGTGAAATGAAAATTACGGAGTTTCCGCTGTTGCGGATACGGTCCATGTGCTTGTAGAGTTCATCGCGTCCCTCCTGGGACAATGCGGTCGTCGTCTCGTCCACGACAACGATCTTCGGATCGAAGTATGTCGCTTTTACGATCTCTACCAGCTTGCGGTCCTCGAAATTATAATTATCGATGATGTCGGATGCCTTGATCCGGTCAAATCCGTATTTCTTAAGTAATTCCGTTGCCTTGCGGTTCATGGCTTTGGTATTTTTGATTCCGAAATGTACGAACTGTTCCTCGTGTCCCAGGAAAATATTTTCCGCGACCGTAAGTCCGGACAAGGTTCCCAGCTCCTGTACGATAATGGAAACGCCCTCATTGTTTGCTTCCACCTGATTCTTTGGATGAATCTCTTTTCCGTCGAGGATAAAGGTTCCGCTTCCGATGCTGTAAATACCGGTCAGCATGTTTGTCAGCGTTGATTTTCCGGAACCGTTCTCCCCGATCAGCGCGTGAACCTCTCCCTTGTTGACATTAAAGGAAACATTCTGTACTGCCTTCGTAATACCGAAGGACTTGCAAAGATTTTTTACCTGTAATCTGACTTCACTCATTGCATTCTCCTCCTCGATTACTTGACAATTTCACCTTTTGTGACTTTGGTGGTCACGGTGATGATGATAAGCAGTGCCAGACCTGTGATGACGTCCTGAATCGCGGTCGGGGCGCCAAGTGCGATGAATCCGAAGAAAATGATGTTGATGACGAACTCACCGATCACAATCGCCTGCAGCGGCATACCGTATTTCTTGAACGCCAGTCCGAAGAAGCATCCCATCGTCGGTACGAAGTTACGACTCATGGACGCCATACCGGTTACCGCCACCATGGAGGAACCGTAGCTGATGGTTAAGATCGCCATAACTCCCAAGAACGCGCCGCTTAACACAAATGCAAGCACCTTGTATTTATTGACATTGATACCCATGTTCTTGGCAACGAACTCGTTGCTTCCGATTGCATAGGTGTAAGTTCCGATTTTCGTATAATTCAAAAAGATATATGCTACAATGCACGCAACAATCGCCAGGATAATATCCCACGGCATCTGACCGAATGCGCGCAGATTTGACGGAAGCGTCTGCTCCACGCCGCCTGCGATATAGTTCGCAAGTGACTCATAAATCAATGCGAGACCCGTTGTAACAATCATCGACGGAATTCTCAATTTTACATAAAACAGACCGTTTAACAGACCGACGATCGTGCCGGTGAGCACACAGCCCAAGATCAGTCCGAGGTACCCCATGTTAAACCGGGTGGCAAACACGCATCCCACGATTGCAGAAAGCATGATGTTGGCACCAATGGAGAAGTCGAACATTCCCATAACCATGACGAAATAGAATCCGACCGCACCCACAGTTGCAATCAGGCTGGCCTGAAAGTAGTTGAGCATATTGGCCGGCGAGCCAAAATTATGCGGTGTCAGTATTTTAAAGATTACCCAGGAAACCACAACCAGCGACAGAAGAATCAGATAGCCCTTTGCGCTTCCCGACAGCTTTTTTGAACCCATATTATCTACCTCTTTTTCTTACTCGAATCAACGGATGTCACGCTGTGTGAGCCATCCTTTCATACAAAAGGCCGGTATCGCCACGCGACACCGACCTTTTGAAGTAACGCTCAGTCTTTGGAACTAATTCCCTGCACGTGATGCTGCATCTTCAATAGAAATATTCTTTGCTGCTTCTTTCAGAGCGCTTAAGTCAAGATTGGACATCTCAACAAGCTCATCGGATGTGTACGGAAGCTGGTCTACGAAATACTTCTCATATGCCTGATAGTCTTCTGCAGAGGATACATACAGGTACGGGAAGGAAACGTCCTCGAAGTTGCCTGCAAATCCTGTGTAGTTGCCCTTTATTGCGTTGTAAACCATCATGAATGCAATTAACGGATCACAGTAATGTCCGCCAGACTCACCAGCCATGGAGCCGTTCTCCAGTCTGTCTCCAAGATCCGGAAGGAAATCTGTAGATACGATATCGATATCCTGGGTCTTGCCTGCACGCTCTACTGCTGCGATTGCACCCTGAAGAGGGTCACCGCCGCCGCCTGCCGGGATGAGTGCATCCAGGTTCGGATCTGCTGCCATAAGAGCCTCTGCTGCCTTGGAACCACCTTCGGAAGTTGTACCTGCGTACTGCGGCTCAGAAAGCTGTGCCGGATCATCCGGATGTGCCTCGTTCCACTTGTCAACGCCTGCTTTGTAGCCTTCCCATCTTCCAAGCCAGGTTGCATCTCCCTGCTCCCAGCCGATCAGACCGATGTCACGGTCACCCTTATCAAGAAGGATGTTTACAAGAGCTTCACCGTTTGCCGGCTCATCCTCATGTACTGCTCCGATGTAATAAGCAGAATCTTTTGCTGCCTGATAAATGTCTGCGCTGTTCGTCTCGCTGATAATACGGAAGAACTGTGCCAGATATACGCCGTTGTCGTTACATGTCTTAATTGCGGATGTCATCTCTGTATCGGATGAGTTACAGATGATAATACCCTGGCATCCTGCTGCTACCAGCTGCTCCACAGATGCTGTAACCTTCTCGGATACGTGACCCTGATCCACGTACTGAACCTCCACCCCAAGAGCATCAGCCGCTGCATCAAGAATCAACTTACACTGGGAACCGAGAACATCGGTGGATGACCAGATGGAAACTCCGATCTTAATCTTGGAGTTGTCTGTCACTGCCGGTGTTGCCGCTGCCTCCGTACCGGATGAAGACGCTGCCGAGTCAGAACTGCTCGCCGTCTCGGAACCCGATCCACAGGCCGCCATACCCACAACCATGGTCGCTGCCAGCGCGGCAGCTGTCACCTTCTTGAAAATTGTTTTCAATTTCATGCTTTTTCCTCCCTATACATTTTATTTGGGTTGTGTAAAAACCTTTTGTGATTTTATTATAGATACTCCCTGCTTTTTCCTCAAGAAAATACAACCAAGTTTTTTCTAAAAGTTGTATGTTTTTGTGTGTGTTTTGTCATACTTTTTTGCAATTATTTTGTATCTATTGTGCGTTTTACCATATATCGCGCCATATTTCCACTGTTTTATCCGGCGGTTTTGTACCTTATTTCCACTTTCGCCACAATGTTTGTCTACTTTCTATTACAGTTACAATACAACTTTCGTCTGTATGGCACTTGTACTTTTTGAGTACCAAAAAAGGACAACACCGGATTTTTTGCTCCGATGATGTCCTTTTTCTTATGCCTTGACTGCCCAGCGCATTTTGGTGGAACGCGCCCTTCCGTTTGCAGCGCACTCCTGCGCCGACGGACGGATGACGTCCTTCGCATAGTCGCTGTAAATCCCACTCTTATATCCCTCTTTGAGCGCCTGCTTCACAAGCTTGTCCTCTCCCGAGTGGAAGGTAAGAATTGCCACGCGCCCGCCCGGTCTTAATGCTCCCGGAAGCTTTTCCATGAATTCATACAGCACCTCAAACTCCTGGTTCACATCGATGCGCAGTGCCTGGAATGTGCGTTGGCAGGTCTTTTTGATTGTGTCCTTTTTCTCCTTCTCCGGCAGAAAATCCAGCGTATCCTCGATCACCCTGCGCAGCTTTGTCGTCGTGTCGATGTGGCTGCCCCTGCGGATCTCGTCCGTGATCGCTTTTGCCAGCTCCTCACAGTACGGCTCGTCGGAGTTCTCATAGAGCATCCCGGCAAGTTCCTCCCGCGTGATCGTATCCAGCCGCTCCGCCGCGCTGATCCCCGTCTCCTGATTGAGCCTGAGATCCAGCGGTCCATCCACCTTAAACGAGAAGCCGCGCTTCGGATTGTCGATCTGCATGGACGACACGCCAAGATCCGCCAGAATAAAGTCGAAGCCGCCGACCTCTTTTGCGATCTCATCGATCGTGCAGAAATTCTGAAGGCGCACCGTCAAAAGATCCTCCCCGAATCCCAGATCCTCCAGACGCTTTTTCGTCTTGGCGGACTCCTCCGGGTCCACATCGGTCGCCCAGATATGTCCCTGTCCTTTCAGACATTCCAGCATGGCACGCGTGTGCCCGCCGTAGCCGAGCGTCGCATCAAATCCCTGCTCTCCGGGCTCAATCTGCAAAAAGTCCAGAATTTCTTTTACCATAATCGAGATATGCATTCCCGCCGGCGTATTTCCCTTCCGGATCACATGCTCGATCGTATCCTGATATTTCTCCGGCTGCAGTTCCTTATATTTTTCCTCAAACTTCTTCGGGTATTTTCCCTTGTAACGCACCCGCCGCTTGTGCGGTGTCTGTGTCTCCTGTTCCATCCTTCTCTCCTACTCCCAGTCTTTTACCAGTTCTGTATTGTACTCCGACTGAATATTTTCGACGGCTTCTCCCGCCGCCCTCCGGTAAAAATAGATCCTGTCGTCATCGCTGTCATTTTTCCAGAATTGATATCCATAGATGTAGCTTTCAAAAATCTCCTCAAAGCTTCCATATTCCTTCTGCAGTCTCTGCGCAATCGGCAGACACTGGTCGAGGCACTCCTCGAGGCTGATGTAGCCGCACTGATAGCACAGTCCCGTGATGCGCATAATACGGACATAATCCCAAGCATCCACACCGCGCGTGTCCAGATGTCCATACGCATCATAGCATACCCATGTCCGGCACTGCTCATCCTCCGGGATCTCACTGATGCTTATAATATCGACATAGCCATCCTCATCCATCGACAGATACCCTTTTTTCAGGTAAGTTTCAAACGCATGACGGTAAGACGCTCTGGTTCCTTTTTTCAGCATCTGGCTGATCGTGCGGGTCGCCGTTGCCCGGCTCGTAATGCCCCACCAGTCAGACAGATATTCCTTCACCTGCTCCTGATCCCAGTCTTCTCTAGAATGACCGCCCAGTTCGCCATATTCTCCGTTCTCAAACGGTACATAGATCGCGTAAGCATCTATGATCCAGCGCACAGTCGGGTCGTCCTTCACGTCCTCAAACGTCAGATCCGACTCCGCCTTTTGGGAATCATAAGAGATCAGCAGACTGTCGGCATCCTGGTTGTAAGCCACATAGTGGTTTCCTGCATACACAAACATGAGCGCGATCACAACCACTGCCGCCACAGTACCCGCAATCAGATTCCGAAGCTTCATCTGGATATCCGGCGCTCCGTCTTTTTCTGAAAATGCATATGGAAGATGCGCACCATCAAACCAGATATCTGCTTTTCCGCCAACCATATCCTGCACATTTCCCACATTTGCCTGCCGTACCGGATACATGGCACGCGCCTCGCACTTTCGCCCCAGTTCATCCATGAACTCATACAGATAATATTTGGTCGCGCCATTTTTCCCGGTTGTTATGACGCGGGCAATTCTGGCGTGATAACGCTTTGCCTGCGCTTTTGCTTTCTTCAGATAGCGGTACTGCATCACCTTGCTCAAAAGGGCGAGCAATGTCATATAAAGCCCCGCCTCTCCCATCAGAAGCATCGTGCGTGCAGTGTCATGGGACGTGTTAAACCGGTACGCAATCGCGTACAAAAATATGATTCCCCCCAGTGCAAGTGCCGCAAGTGGGATTGCCTGCAGGCGGCTGTAACGCCGGTACGCCTCCGACAAGTGCCACTCCGCCACCCAGACCCGCTCTTCCGGTTCTTCCATCTCCACCGAACCGGCAATGTCTTCTCCTGCGTATGCTGCGTCCCCGGCATATGCCGCGTCTTCTGCATATGCCGTCCGTCCCCAGGTCTGGTCTGCGGTGCGCTGCGCGGCACCCGCATATGCCCCGTTCCTATTTCCCGGCGCATTGATGATCCGCGTCATGAGAAAATAGCGGAGCGTTTTATCCGCCTTCCGCTGTATCAGCCAGATTCTAAGCCCAAGTATCGCGGCAATCACGGTAAGTATCAGCACCAGCTGCAGATCGTCCTGCGGATTTAACGAGGTTAAGCTGTAGCGGAGTCCCGCAAAAATAATCCCCAACAGCGGAAGCAACAGTAGCAGAAGCACAATCTGTGTCACATTGGGCGCACTCTTTGCATCCACTGTATCTTCCTTCACTTCCACGCGGTACGTCTTGCGCGCTCTTCCTTCCTCCCTGCTTTTGAGCCGGATCAGATAACGGTCCGCCGTTTCCGTCTGTACCGTCTGCACCCATTTCCATCCGGGGCTGTCCGGCATATTTACATTCTCACTGTACTGCAGATTTCTGCAGACCGCCTTTTTGTCGCTGTGACATAATCCAACCGCCATGTTTCTCTCCTTATCAAGTCATTCCCCGCTTTTCCGGAAATGCCCTGTTTCTTTCGTGTATGTCATCCTAAGATGACCCAGATAAAATTGTAATTGATTGCCACACATTTTGCAACGTGTTGGTTTTACTTGTTGTCCTATTGCCTTGTTCCATCCTGATTAAAATTGCATTTTAATGCCTTTTCCGTTGATAAAATAGACCCAATCAAAAAAAGCAGTTGTATTACAGTGATAATAATACTTAGTATTCCCATTGTATTGTCACTTGCTCCATAGAAAGGAATATGTATCAGCAATGTAGGACCCAACAGGCCAACTCCAGCTTTCCACCAGAGTTTTCCTGCATATTCATGTGCAAATTCCCAAGTATCCATATTTATCATTGACATCCTGGTTCTATATCCCACTACTCCATTGATTTTCTTTGGGCAATGTTTCCACATCATTCTGCCTGCAATTATCATAACCGCTGGAATAATACAATCACATATCAAAATAAACCACCAGAACCACATATTACCACCTCCTATAACTGGAAATTTTCAATGTATCTTCCACCCTCATGCCAACAATTCCTATAAAGGAATCATTTCTTTCTAAGTCCCCAATCACGAAACGTTTCGTTTCTATTCTCATTGATTTTCTTCTCCACCAGTTCCAATTTATCACTGCCATTCTACCATTCCATAAATGCTTATTCAATAACCTATCTGTATTCAAAAATAAATCCCACTGACAACCGTTGGCATTTACAAAATACACTTCCCAACGTTATAATACAGCTATGCATTTATGTATGATTACGGAAGGCGCAACAGACGCCATGAAACGGAGAATCCCATGATAAAACTGATTGCCACCGATGTCGACGGGACACTGGTAAAAGATGGAACGATGCAGATCGATCCCGAATACATGACTGTCATTAAGGAACTTGTCCAGAAAGGAATCATTTTTGCCGTCTGCTCCGGCAGACAGTTCATCAGTGAGCGGAAGCTGTTTGCACCGATCAAAGATCAGCTGCTCTACATCACGGACGGCGGCACGGTCGTGCGCACCCCGCAGGAGATTCTGATGGTTCACACGATGCCGCGCGACGTCTGGAGCGGCATGTGCCGCATGGTGCAGGAACAGATGCCGCACTGCGACTGTTTTGTCGCCACACCGGACTACTGTCTCGCCGAAGACGCCGGAAGCCGCATGTTCCACTGGCTGCGCGATTCCTACGGCTATGATATCCGGGAAGCTGAGCGCCTAGCCGACATCCCTGAGCAGGATATCATCAAGTTCACCGTCTACCACAAATCTGCCTGTGAGGAAATGTGTGCGCCGCTCTTCACCCCGGCATGGAAGGACAAGGCACAGCTTGCCGCCGCCGGCAAAGAGTGGATGGACTGCAATCCGCTCGGTGCGAACAAGGGAACCGCGATCGAGTTCGTGCAGAAGCATTTCGGCATTTCACCGGAAGAGACCTGCACGTTCGGAGATAACCTGAACGACATCGAGATGCTGCAAAATGCCGGCAGGAGCTACGCGGTCGCCAACGCCAGAGAGGAAGTCATCGCCGCGGCAAAAGATACCTGTGCGCCCTACTGGGAGAATGGAGTCCTCCAGCTCTTAAAAACATTTTTATAACGAAAAAGAATCGTGTCCATCCAGCGGCAGTGCCCCGGCGTACACGGTTCTTTTTTATTTCTGTAGAAGTCCGCCGCCATATTGGATGCGGTTCCTGTCAATGAATTCTTTGGAACAAAATTTCTATTTTTCTTCATGCATGCCCCGGTCATCCATTTTCCTGTCTCTTTTGGCGTTCGACTGCGCGCCGCGGGTGTCCGCGAACATCCGTGGCGCACTGTCGAACCTCAAAAAGACAGGAATCATCGCTGATGGCCGGGGCATGCGTGTTAGAAAAATGAAATTTTGCGACAGAATACGTTGGCAGGAACTGCACCCAATATGCCAAACCTTCCCAACACACAAAAAAAGAACTGTGTACGCCGCGCATCTGCCGCGGGACGTGACACAGTTCTTTTCGTTATATTAAATGTTTAACAGATCGCTGAATACCTTCAGGGCACCGTCGGTCTCATGTGCAAGCACGCGCTTTGCCAGAACCTTTCCGAGCTGTACGCCTTCCTGGTCGAAGCTGTTCACATTCCACAGGAAGCCCTGGAACATGATCTTGTTCTCAAAGTGTGCCAGAAGTGCTCCGAGAGACTGTGGGTTTACCTGCTCACCGATGATGATGCTGGATGGACGTCCGCCCTCGAAATTCTTGTTGCGGTTCTCATCGGATTTGCCGCATGCGAATGCGACGATCTGAGCTGCGACATTTGCGCAGAGCTTCTGCTGGCTTGTGCTGTCCTGGATCACAACATCTGTGCCAATCTGGCTGTCCTTAAAGCCGACAAACTGAAGCGGTACGATGTCTGTGCCCTGATGCAGCAGCTGGTAGAACGAATGCTGTCCGTTCGTGCCAGGCTCGCCGAAGATCACCGGTCCTGTCGGGTAGTCTACCGGCTCACCGAAACGGTTCACCGACTTACCGTTGGACTCCATGTCAAGCTGCTGTAAATGTGCCGGGAAGCGGCTGAGTGCCTGGGAGTACGGAAGCACTGCCGTAGCCGGATAGCCCAGTACGTTGCGCTCGTAAACGCCGATCAGTGCATCGAGCATCTCCGGATTCTTCAATACGTCTTTGTTTGCGGAAAGCTGATCCTCTGCAGCAGCTCCCTCGAGGAACTGTGCGAACACATCCGGTCCGAACGCCAGGGATAATACGGCACCGCCGACTGCGGAAGTAGAGGAGAAACGTCCTCCGATATAGTCATCCATAAAGAATGCCGCAAGATAATCATCACTCTTTGCCAGCGGGGATGTCTCGCTCGTTACAGCAATCATATGCTTGGAAGGATCCAGTCCTGCTTTCTTTAACGCATCTTTTACGAAGGACTCGTTCGTCAGGGTCTCCAGTGTCGTACCGGACTTGGATACCAGTACGAAAATGGCATGCGCCACATCGGTGGAATTCAGCACTGCTGCAGCATCATCCGGGTCTACATTGCTGATGAACTTTGCCTCCATCTTGAACTTGCCGTTTTTCTTCGCCCAGTTCTCAAGTGCCAGATACATCGCACGCGGACCGAGGTCACTACCACCGATACCGATCTGAACAACTGTTGTGAACTTTTCTCCTGCCGCATTGGTGATCTCGCCGGAATGTACCTTGTTGGCAAAATCAGCGATTCTCTCCTGCTGCTCTACATAGAAGCTGCGCTTATCCACACCGTCTGCCGTCACAGCATCACCGAGCTGTCCGCGTGTCATGTGATGAAGCACCAGACGCTTCTCACCGGTGTTGATCACCTCACCATTGTAAAGTGCCTCAAACTTCTCCGCAAGCTGTGCTTCCTCAGCCAGCTTTACAAGTGCTGCAAGCACCTTATCATCCACCTGCTTGGCTGCATAGTTGTAAGAAAATCCGCCAGCCATCGGCACACTGTAATTCTTCACACGGTCAGCACCGTTCTCTCCGGACATTGCCTCGACAAGATTCACACGTTCCATTTTGGAAAGCTCCTTGAAAGAAGCAAGGGTATCCAAGTTGTTCCAGGTAACCATAATAGATTCCTCCTATCTATTCTTGCACATATTCATATTTTATTGATCGTAGTGATTATACTATTAAATGATCTCAAGTTCAAGTAAAACGGCGGAGAGCCAATCGCTCTCCGCCGTATAATGATTTATTTTGCGGCAGCCGGATTCAGTTTCTTCGTGCGGATATCCTCCTGCAACATGGCGAGGAAATCTTCCATGGATACCGTCGTAGACTGCTGCTCTCCGTGAAGTCTGTAGCTTACCGTCCGGTCTGCCACTTCGTTCTTGCCGAGAACCAGAAGATACGGAACTTTTTCCATCTGTGCCTCTCTGATCCGATAGCCCAGCTTCTCGTTTCTCTCATCGATCTCCACACGGATTCCGTTATCCTCAAGGTATTTGTATACCTCGTGAGAATATGCATTCAACTCCTCATCCTCATTCTTGACCGGAAGGATCTTTGCCTGTACCGGTGCGAGCCAGAGCGGCAGGTTGCCTTTCGTCTCCTCCAGAATGTAAGCCATGAAACGATCCAGGGAACCAAGGATTGCTCTGTGAAGAACAACCGGAGTCTTCTTCGTTCCGTCACTGTCAATGTAGGTCAAGTTGAACTTCGCCGGCAGGCAGAAATCCAGCTGGCAGGTAGAAAGCGTGTATTCGTTGCCGATTGCCGGTTTTACGTTGACATCCAGCTTCGGGCCGTAGAATGCCGCCTCGCCGATCTCCTCTGTATACTCGATGCCGATATCGTTTAATACCTTTCGGAGTGCATTCTCCGCCATATCCCACATAGCGTCATCGTCGTGATATTTCACCTTGTCCGCCGGGTCTCTTAAGGACAGTACACAGCGGTAATCGGTGATATTGAAGTCTTTGTAGGTGTCAAAAATCAGAGCCACCACGCTGGCGAACTCAGACTCAATCTGCTCCGGTGTCACGAACAGGTGCGCGTCGTTCTGGCAGAAATGTCTTCCTCTCTCAATACCCTTTAACGTACCGCTCGCCTCGAAACGGAAGTCGTGTGCGATCTCACCGATACGGATCGGCAGATCTTTGTAGGAATGCATTCTGTTTGCATAGATCATCATGTGATGCGGACAGTTCATCGGACGCAGAACGAAGGACTCTCCCTCCACCTCCATTGCCGGGAACATGTTCTCCTTATAGTGATCCCAGTGACCGGAAGTCTTGTACAGACCAACCGTGCCGACACACGGCGTCATAACGTGCAGATAGCCGAGTTTTCTCTCTTTTGCCTTGATATAATTCTCAAGCTCCTGCCATACGGTATAGCCCTTCGGAAGGAACATCGGCAGTCCGCGTCCTACCAGATCGTCGGACATAAACAGCTGCATCTCCTTGCCGATCTTTCTGTGATCGCGCTCCTTTGCCTCCTCCAAAAGCTTTAGATGTGCCTCCAGCTCCTCGGCTGTCGGGAAACATACACCGTAAATACGCTGCATCACGTGGTTGTTCGCATCGCCCTTCCAGTACACGCCGGAATATTTTACCAGCTTGAAATTCTTGCAGAGCTTTGTATTGTCCACGTGCGGTCCGCGGCAAAGATCTGTAAAATCGCCCTGGTCGTAGACGGAGATCGTTCCGTCCTCCAGATCGCTGATCAGATCCAGCTTGTACTCGTCGTTCTTAAAAAGCTCTAATGCCTCTGCCTTTGAGATCTCACGTCTGTAGATCTTCTTGCCCTCTTTGCAGATCTTCTTCATCTCTTTTTCGATCGCCGCGATCACATCATCGTTGACTGCGTTATCGCCAAGATCGATATCATAATAAAATCCTTCCTTTACGACCGGGCCTACCCAGAACTTTGCTTCCGGGTATAAGTGCTTGACTGCCTGTGCCATTACATGCGCGCAGGAATGATTGAGTGTGTTCAGTCTCTCATCTGCTTTAAAATCTACCATTTTCTTCCTCCTTGTTCTGCGTCCGGGTGCTTTTTCCGGACGAAAAAAATCCCCCATACAGACCTGTGCCTGTATGAGGGACGAATATACTGTATCCGCGGTTCCACCCTGCTTATTCCCGTAAAATCATGCCGGACTGCCGGATCCTCTCGGATCACGCATCCCGATGTCGGGAAATCACTCGTTTGATGATAACGGAATCACCGGACCGGATTAGGGCCGCTCAGAGGTGGTCTTCCCAGGGCTTTCTTCCAAGATGCTTCCACCGTATGCATCTCTCTCTGTAGGGTGCCGCACTGGTACTCTTCTCTTCTTCGCGCTGCTTTAGATTCTATTTCAAAAAATCAGAACTGTCAAGGTGTTTGCAGCGAATTTCCGAAAACAATCTGCTTTCCCACCTGCAAAGTGGCTTACCGTCCGCTCATTGCAGCGCCGCCGCCCAGATCAGCCCGGTCGGCTCGTGCACCGGTTCCACCGTCAGCACATGCTGAATGTGAAATGGCTCCTGATTGTATTTTTCTCCTTTTCGCCGTGCCCCTCTAGCCTTCCACAATCTCGTACTGCATCAGCTCGTATTTCAATCTGCTTCCTTCCATAATCTCCGCCGGAAGCAGTGCCCGCGCCACAAGCTTCAAATCTTCTGACGGGATATCCGTTCTTCTTAAGTTCGCGTAGTCTCCATCGATCGAGACCACTTCATAATACCATGTCTCCATTGTTCTCTCCTTTGTAACCTCTTTCTATTCCGCATCCCGCGCCGCTGTTAAAACCGCAGACCGCATTTCGGGCAGAATTCATAATCCTCCGTGGTCGTAAAACCACAATTTCTGCACTGTTTTGTAGTATTCCAGCCGTTTCCACGATTCCCCGGATGCACCGGACGCAAATGTTGTGGCAGAATCTCGACATCCCCGCCGCGCGCAATCCGTTTTCCAATCTCCGCGTCCAGCTCATAGAGCGCATTGCAGCAGCTCGCCTGCACATAGTAGTGTCTGTTCCATTTTATGCAGGGGATAAAGAAAAGCGAAAATACGGTGTATGTCATGAACACCTGATATCTGCCGTAAGCTCCGCAGGCATCGCAGGTCATCATCTGGTGAAAATCAAAATCTTTTCTGCCGTCCGTAATTCCCATAATAAAAAACATGTGTCCTCACGCTCCGTTCTCTTGCCGTTTGTTATCTGTTATTATAGACATATCTATCGATTGTTACAACGATAATCTTGCAAAACCGTCCGGATGATATACCGCGCTCATTGCGCCTGGATTTCATGTGGGTTCCGCCCGGGTTCCGCTTGGATTTCGTTCGGATTTCATGCAGATTCCACCTGGCTTCCGCTTGGATTTCGTTTGGATTTCGACAAATAGCGACATTTTTATTGACATCTTTTTTGCCCCGTCCTAAAATAGCCTTAATAAAAGGGAGTAGTTTTCATCTTCGGATGCGCCAGACGCTGCGCGCAGAAGCTGAAATAATAATCGTCATCACGCCGCAAGGCCGGTTATTATTGTAAGTAACGAGACTTTTATCACTCATTTTTGATGCGATAAAGGTCTTTTTTTATACCCATTTCTTTGTCGCAGGAAAGGAACACGTATGGAATATGTATTGTTACTCATCGGTTTTGTACTCTTAGTTAAGGGCGCGGATTTCTTTGTGGAGGGAAGTTCTTCGCTCGCCAAAATCTTAAAGGTGCCCAGCGTCATCATCGGTCTTACGATCGTTGCCATGGGAACCAGCGCTCCGGAGGCGTCCGTCAGCATCAACGCTGCGCTTGGCGGCAGCAACGATATTGCCATCAGCAATGTCGTCGGATCGAATATATTCAACGGTCTGGTTGTGGTCGGAATCTGCGCCTTTTTGTCCGGCTTTCAGACGAACGCGGAGATCTTAAAGCGGGACATGCCCGTCAATATTCTGGTCACGCTGATTCTGTGCCTCATGTTTCTCGATGGAACGCTTGGCCGCGTCGAAGGTTTTCTTCTTCTGGCAGGAATGGTTCTCTACATCACATGCATGATCCGTTCCGCCCTGCGCAACCGTGAAGAAGGCGAGGTCTGTAAGGTATTGCCGCTTCCGAAAAGTATCCTCTTTATGGGTGGCGGACTTGCCGCTGTCATCTTCGGTGGCGATCTGGTCGTCGACAACGCCTGCATCATCGCCACAAACTTCGGTGTCAGCCAGAATTTTATCGGATTGACCATCATCGCCATTGGCACTTCCCTGCCGGAGCTCGTCACCTCGATTGTGGCGACCAGAAAAGGAGACAGCGGTCTGGCGCTCGGCAACGCGGTCGGATCGAATCTCTTTAATATCCTGTTTATCCTTGGCATGTCCGCTGCCATCTCGCCGCTTCACGTACTCGGCGAATCTGTGATCGACTGCGTCCTGCTTCTCTGCAGCGGTATCCTGCTGTTTGTTTTCGCGAGAACCAAACGTTCCATGAGCCGTGCGGAGGGCGCCGTCTGCGTGTTATTATACGTCGCCTACACGGCATATCTCTTTGTAAGATAACCTCTTACACAAAGGAACTGCCGCAATAAGCATATCGCTCTTTGCTTTGATACGTAATATTATGAGAAACGCACTTTGGGATTTCATGTGGAAATGCAGATGGAATATTCGTTGGAGAAAAATGTGAACATTTCTTCCAGCTGAATGTTTGCATCGGATTCCGTGTCTCTTTCACGTTTGAACACTCCCGGAGTGTGTCCGACAAATCAGAGACAATGGGCGAACTTTCTAGTGGCGGCTAATGCCGCTGCTTCATAGACATTATAAAATCGCGCGAACCGAAACTCATTGCCATCTGCTATTGAAGATAAGGCAGATGGCAACTCAGACATCGGCTTCGCGCGATTATGTTTTATTCAGCAGCGGCAAAAGCACCACACGAAAGTTCTTAAATTGTCTCATGATTTGCGGACACAGTCCGTGGAGTGCTCCAAACTTGGAAAGACACGGATCATCGAGGATGCAAACATTCGGCTGGTTAGAAATGCCACATTTTTTGAACCGAATATCCATCCGCATTTCCATCTGAAATCCCACGGTGTGGTCTTTTGATAATATTACTTATCAAAGCAAAGAAGTTCTATGCTTATTGCGGCAATTCCACAGATCGATCCTTAGACTAATCCCATGAGACTCGGAACTCCGAGGGAGAGTCCCGGTACAAAGGTTACCAGAAGAAGCATCACAATCAGTACCAGGAAATATGGAATAAGCTTCGGTGTTACTTCCTCAATCGATACATGTCCGATACCGCATCCGACAAAAAGTACGGAACCTACCGGCGGTGTGATATTTCCAAGGCACATATTGAAAATTAGCATTACGCCAAACTGGATGTCGCTCATGCCAAAGCTCTGTGCAATCGGCAGGAAGATCGGTGTAAAAATCAAGATTGCCGGTGTGATGTCCATGAACATACCGATGATCAGCAGAATAACGTTCATCAGAATGAAGATGACATATTTGTTTGTGGATACCGAGAGCAGCGCGCTGCTGATTGCTGCCGGGATTCCGGAATAAGCCATCACGAATGACATCGCGGAAGAAGCAGAAATCAAAAACAGGATGATTCCGGAAGTCTTGGCAGAGTTCAGGAGAATCTCCATAAATCCCTTGAAATCGATACTCTTGTAGATAATGGACAGGATGAGGCAGTAAAGAACTGCAATACCTGCGCCTTCCGTTGCCGTAAAGATACCGGATACGATACCGCCGATAACGATAATGATCAGCAGCAGGGACGGAATGGCATCCCAGATCGTCTTTGCAACACTGATGGATTTGTCACGGCCGGTCGCCTTGATGCCCATTTTTTTCGCATAGATGAATGCAACCACCATACAGCCAAGACCCATGAGGATACCCGGAACATATCCAGCCATAAACAGCGTGGAAATGGATACGCCGCCGGCTACGGTAGAGTAAACGATGAATGCAGAGGTCGGAGGAATCAGAAGTCCGGTCGGTGCGGAAGCAATGTTGGCCGCCGCCGAGTAAGCCGGATCATACTCCTGCTCTTTTTCAATCGGGCTGATACATCCACCCATTGCAGATGCAGCCGCTACGGAAGAACCGGAGAGCGCTCCAAAGAGCATGTTTCCAAGAATATTGGCCTGTGCCAGGTTTCCCGGAAGTTTTCCCACGAAAAGCTGTGCAAAATTGACAAGCCTCTTTGCGATACCGCCATTGTTCATGATGTTACCGGCAAGGATGAACAGCGGAACCGCCAGCAGGGAAAAACTTTCGATACCGGAATTCATCTTCTGCATGGTAATAAACGTAATCTGATCCCAGGAAAGGGTAGACATTGCGGTTACGATGGAAGATACAATAATACTTACAGAAATCGGAACACCCATGAACAGCAGTACGCCGAAAACGACAAACAAAATGATAGTTGTTAGTACGATATTCATTTTTTCCCTCCTTATTCTTCTACTTTGTTTCCGGTAATGTCTTCGTAGAGATTAATAATCTGTGCGATGATGATAAAGATGCCGGAAATCGGTGCGATGGAATATACCAGCGTTCTCGGAACTCCCAGAAGTGCGGAGAATTCCGCCCTTGCAGACACTGCCAGCTTATAACCGCCAATCGTGATTACAAAGATTGCAAGGAGTAGAATCAGCGCATCAATGAAGATAACCAGAATCTGATGCGGTCTTCCGGTCAGTTTATCTCTTACCAGGGTCAGTGCCATATGCTCTCTGGTGGAAAATGCATAGGCCGCGCCGATAAAGCCGGTCCAGATCAGCGAGTACTTTACCAGTTCCTCGGTAAATGCCGCCGGGCTGTTGAGGACGTATCTGGTAAATACCTGCCACAATACCAGGAAGGTCATGAACGTCAGAAGGACTGCGCAGCAAGCCGCGAGAACTTTGTTCATATATTTCTTAATCGTGCCTAAGGTCTTAGCCATTTTTTACTCCTCCTCTTCTCTGATTCCATCAATTCTATCCAGCAAATCCGCAACTCCCGGATATTCTTCGCGGTATTCATCGATCATTTCCGCCGTCGCTTCACGGAAAGCTTCCTTATCTACATCGTAGACAAATTCCACACCCATATCTTCCGCTTCCGTAATTGCTTCATCCACAGCCTGATCCCATGCTTCCTTGTGCCATTCGGTCGCATCGTGCGCACATTGCAGGATGATTTCCTGATCCTCCGGAGCAATATTGTTCCATACTTTTGCTGACATGACCATCACGTCAGGAATCATCGCGTGCTGGTCAACAGAGTACACCTTGCAGACCTCGCCGTGCTTACCTGTGGTCAATGCCGTCTCATTGTTCTCGGTACCATCGATAATGCCGGTGGAAAGTGCCGTATAAACATCACCATAGGACATTGCCACCGGAGTTCCGCCAAGCGCTGTCAGCATATCCGTCTGCGACTTCATATCCTGTACACGGATTTTTAATCCCTTTAAATCTTCCGGTACACGGATTGCCTTGTCCTTGGTATAGAAGGAACGGGCGCCGGATGTGAAGTAGGTGATCGTCACAAATCCGTCTTCCTCGGAAGAAAGGAAGAAATCCTGCATGTCCTCCGAATCCATAATGTCGTAGAAGTCTTCGGTATCATTGAAAATGTACGGAAGGCCGAACGTATTGTAGGCTTCGTTGTAGGTGGCAAGACCCGGTGCGGAAACCTTGGTCATTGCGATTACGCCTGCCTGCAGCTGCTCTAAGTTCTCTGTCTCAGAACCAAGCTGTCCGTTCGGGAAAATGTTGATAATGATGCGTCCGTCGGTCTTCTCTTTTACCTCATCCGCAAACTGCGTCATGGCATTATGTACGGTGTGCGTCTCGGAAAGACCGTGTGCCAAAGTCAATACCATCGGATTCTCTGCCGTTGCCTCTGCACTGTTGGAAACTCCGGAGTTTGCGCCACAGCCGCCTGCCGCAATTACGGTCGGCAGAACGAGCGCTGCCGCCAAAATGAGGGCGATGTTCTTTTTCATTGCTTTTGTTCTCCTTTTCCTTTTTTATTTTAATTTAAATTACATTCCAATCATATCGAATACCTCAAACGAAATCATCACATGATGATCCTTTTTCGGATTCGGGTACTTCACCTGTACCGACTTTAAGCTCTGGCTGTAATACCAGCCGGTCTGCGCCTCTTCAAATTTGCGTCTGTGAAGAAAATGCGGAACTTCCACACCGTCAATCTGAACATAGAACGGCGCTTTTTCCCTGTGTACCACATCCAGATACATCGTGTCCACGGTATTCTCATAATTTCCTTCATAAGTGAAGTCCACACAGGTTCTGACTCCTGCCGTCACTTTAATATTGGTCTTAAGATATGCCCCGTTCTGGTACTCATTGGTCTTTCCGTCATCGTCATATACGGTAAATTCAGAATCTACGTCCGGCGCCATAAGAATATGAAGTCCGGTTACCGTCTCATGCATCAGGTTGTAGATCTGATTCTCCGCCATCGGAATAATCGCACCGCTCTTGATGTAAAGCGGAATGGAACTGATATCGACCGGCACCTCGATTGTCTGTCCCGGCGCATACTCTTCTCTGGTATAAAAATCATAGAAGCGAACGTTCTCATCCCCCGTCTGCGGCAGGTAAATGCTTCTGGTCTTTGCTCCTTTTTCCACAACATTAGCTACCAGGAGTGAATCGCCCCACATAAAATCTACGCCTTCATTGTAGGTCTTCGGGTCATTCTGAAATGCCATAAACATCGGCTCCATAATCGGAAGACCGGTCTCATGCGCTCTGCTCTCCAGAGAATACAGATACGGAATCATGCGGTAGCGGAACTTGATTGCGTCCCGGATATACTGCTTCTTGTCCGTGTACATCCACGGTTCCGTTACCGTATTGTCGGTGTTGGTCGAGTGGATGGAAAATCTCGGCATAAAGATACCGTTCTGCACCCAGCGGACGAAAAGCTCCGGTTCCGGAGAAACACCATAGAAACCTCCGACATCGCAGCCGTGGTTTGCGACTCCGGAGAGTCCCATTCCGAGAATGGTTGCGATATTGTATTTTAACGTATCCCAGCAGGTCAGGTTATCGCCTGCCCACACCTGTGCGTATCGCTGGATTCCGGCATGTCCGGACCGGCACACGGAAAACGGGCGAACCGATGGATTGTACTCCGTCACCGCTTCATTGGACAGCTGGCACATCAGGTTGCTCATAACCGGCTTCATCGTACCAATCGTGCTGCCTTTTCCCTCAAAATATACTCTGGCATCCTTGTCTACCATGGAATCGTATTCACAGTTATCGTTCCATACAGACTCGCAGCCATACTGGATCAGCCCCTGCTTCAGATACTCCTTCCAGTTCTTGCGGTTTTCTTCTTTGGTAAAGTCGACGAAAATTCCGGTTCCGCCCCACCAGGTACCAATTCCCGGCTCATCCGTTGTGCTGTCGAGGACGAACATCTTCTTTTCCTTCATCTCCTCCAGGAGTGGATGAACGAGAAGCATTCCCGGCTTTACATTCGGGGAGACAACGATGCCCTCCTGCTTCATCTTTGCAAACCAGTCCGCCGGATCCTTGAATCTTTTATAATTCCAGGTAAAGCTGCATCTCTTGATGCCTTGCTCTGTCTCGACGGCACAGTATCCGGAAGAAAGCTGGAAACCATCCACCGGAATGCCCTCTTCCTTGGTGGTGTCAATGAATTCCAGAATTGCATCGTCACAGTTTTCCGGCAGTTCCGGATAGTACATTGACGATCCCAGATATCCGAATGCAGACTTCGGAAGAAGTACGGACTTTCCTGTCAGATCGGTGTAGCGCTCAATGACCTCCCCGATCGACGGTCCCGCGATCAGAAATAAATCCACATCGCCTGCATCCGCACGGAAGGAAGAATAACGGTGCCAGTAATTCCGCTTCTCGCGTCCCATATTGAAGTCACATTCTGCCGTGCTGTGATAAAAATATCCGACGGCTTTTTTCGTGCCGCGCTGCAGCTTAATGTAGAACGGAATATGCTTGTACAGAGAATCGGTCTCCTTCGCATTGTATCCCATCGCATCTCCGGGAGCCATGTTCATATATTTCTCTGCTTTATTGATCTCGCCGCCTTTTTCACCAAATCCGTAAAAATAATCGTCATCCTCGATCTGGCTGGTATGAATGCGGCGCCTGTTAGAATCCTCACGGTACGCAAGCTCCGGAATATCCGCATGAAGCATGGTTCCTTCTGCATCATAGACACAGATGCGGAACGGATCTTTTTCCACTTCCACACGGAGCTTTTTTCCGGTAATCACTGCCCTGGTCTCACCATCCACCAGTGTAGATTCCGCCACGGGAATCCGCTTCCGGTAATCCTTCATCAGTTCATCTGTGCGGGATTCCCACGCGGTTGTTACCAGACTGTAGGACGCTTCATCCCAGTCTCCGTCAAAGCCCGCCCGGATACGGATGATATCATCCGTAAGGAACCATACACGAATCTCCACTGCGTCTGCAGCAATCGAATAATAATGATTCTGTGCTGTGACAGCACCTGCTTTGTAACATACTTTCACGAGTTTTCCTCCTTTGGTTTTGTAACTCTTTTTCTTATTGTCTATATCCGGTTCATTCAGATCTGTTTTCCTTCTGTCATCATCTTACAAAAACTCAGGTTCAATAACTATACAGACTTTGTTCAAAATCGCACTTTTTTTTACATATCTTGCACTTGTTGCGTTTTTGCTTTATAATTTCCATAGAAACAGAGTTTTTTATTTTCTATGAGGTGCCTTATGATTGATGTTGCACAGACAAGTATGGCAGCCGGTGCAGCCTGCGCCATCGCCCAGGTAACCGGCGTCAATGACAATATGTCACAGTCTCACTATCACGATTATTTTGAGCTGTATTTTCTCGACAGCGGGGAGCGCTATCATCTGATGGATGACAAGCTCTTCAAGCTTCAGGCCGGGGACTGTATTCTCTTCCCTCCACAGACGATGCACCGTTCCTACGGTGACCAGGATATGGCATTTTCGCGGGTGGTGCTGTATTTCCGCCCGAAAACGATCACCTCGGCGGATCTTCTTCATAAGCTTCTCCACTCGCAGGTGGTTTACCGTCCTGACAGTCAGGAGCTTCACCAGCTGCGGCGCATCATCTATGCCATGGAAGAGGAGCAGCATTCGCATCTGGACTGCCACGACGAATGTATGCAGTCTCTTTTGAACCTGATTATGGTGCAGCTTCTGCGCATGAATCAGGAGAGCACCGGCATCCTCCGCGAGACCCGGGTTACCAAAGTGATTCAGTATATCCATAACCATTACGCAGAAGATATCACACTCAAAGACCTCTCCGAGCGTTTTTATGTCAGCGAATATTACCTCTGCCGGGAATTCAAGAAAAGTACCAAGCGCACGATCGTGGAGTATATCAAGCAGACCCGCATCATGAACGCCAAACGGCTCTTCATGGAAACGGACCGGAATGTCACCGAAGTCGCCAGAGAAACCGGGTTTTCCAATCTGACACATTTTAACCGGGTCTTCCGGGAAGTCGCGGATGTTACACCGTCCGAGTACCGGAAACGCTGTCAGGAGCTGCACCGCTGATGTGTCGTCAAGCCCGGGCTTTTTGTTTTTTATTTTTTTTTCATGAATACACGAAAACGGGGCTGCAGAGAAACGTTTCCCTGCAGCCCCGTTTTTTAGCGTGACAGCTGTGCTTGCAAATCTTCTGCTCTCGGAATATTTGCATATCACTTCATAATATAGTGCACTCTGCTCTCCTCATACCGGTCTTCCTGCGCTCTCTCCTCTGCCGGGTAACCGCAGGGAATCAGCGCGAACGCATGAAGATCTTCGGGAATATCCAGCACTTCCCGCACCGCTTTCATTCTGCCTTCATCCGGCGATATTCCCATCCAGACCGCGCCAAGTCCAAGATCGTCCGCCTCCAGCAGAAGATTCTCCACCGCCGCGCTCATATCGATATTAAAATATTCCGGCGCAATCCCCTTAGACCGGAAGCACGGCACAAACACAACCGGCGCGTCCTTCGCACATTTTGCATAAGGTGATGCCTCTGACAGCCGCTCGATCACCGCCTTGTCCTTCACCACATAAAATTCCCACGGCTGCTGATTGCACGCGGACGGAGCCGCCATCGCCGCTTTTAGCATCAGCTCGATTTTCTCCTGCTCCACGTCCCTGTTCCGATATTTTCTAACGCTGATTCTGTGAAAAATACTGTTCATCCCGTATCCCTGTCCTCTCTGCATGTTCCGCCGGCGTTCTTCCCTTCTCTTACCTTCTGCCATGCACGGATGTCCCTGCCGCGCTCTGTCTTATGTCCGGTACTCCATGTTCCGGCTGTCCATACTTTTTATCTGTAATCTTCCGACACTTCCATGTACTCCCGGCCGCAATACTCCTCGTTTAGTTCCCGCAATTCCTTTTCGCCATATCAATACTCCTTTCCGATCTCATCCTCAATGCCATACATTTTCTTAAACCGTTCCAGATCCGCCGGTCCCTTAATCAGCATCACTTCCTCGATCTTTCCCGTATGAAGATCCTTGAAACCGGCAATCTGCTCGCCGTTGCAGATGCTCGCCTTAATCACCGGCTTTTGGCTGGCTTTATCATAAGTCTGTGCGGAAATTTTTTTCTTAAACAGTTTCGTTGTGGTCACCTTCTTTCAAATGCGAAAAAGCACCGCACCATTAGCAATGCCGGCACCCGGCAGGCATCCGCACCGGCAATCTCTGCGCGGGCTGATCTCGGTTTTTATGTCCTACAGGATTCCGGCTTTTGCCATCTTATATGTCTTAACCGCGTCCTCATAGACCTTAAGCGCTTTTCCAACCTTCTGCGGATCATAATCGCACAGACTGAGATTTCCCATATAATCTTTCACGATCTTGTCAAAATTATCATTCAGGAATGCCATCGGCGGCTGTGTCCAGTAAATCTCTTTTTCCCCGTTGACTTCTCTCTTATCCAGCAGCGCCTGCAGCCCATAGAACAGCGGCGTAATGAATCCGTCCGGGCTGATCATGTCTATTTCTTTTCCCTTAAACGGGGTCACCTTGACTTTTCTTTTTTCATTAAGTGCTTTGCACGCTGTGATGGAAAGGAACCGGCCACCATTGGAGTTGTAATATTTCGGGAAATTCTCATATATATAATCATACAGATCTGGGAGATCTACCGCAATCTTAAACGCCGATCTGACCTCTTCGTTCCACAGTCTCGCATGGTATCCGTCCTCTGCCGTCTCCGTTACATCCGGCGAACTCATAACTTTCTCAAACTGTTTTAAGCAGGCACCTTTGCCGCTGTACAGTTTGTAGGGAGAAACCGGTTCCACATATCTGTCCGGGTTATTTTCATCCCGCACCGGCTCAATCAGATTCAGCGCCAGCCAGGATAACGCCACCACGTCCTGTGCCTTTACCTCTCCGCCCTCGTTCGTCTTCCACTCAATTCTTCTGGCTATGATCGGATTGTATTCCTGCATCATCCTCTGCAGATCCTCAAAATAGCCTTTCTGATTCGCTTTGGCTGCCAGCTGCAGTTCAGCGTTGTTGTTTCTCGCTTCGCAGATTTCCAGCAGATTATTTGTAAACGAAAATACACACGCCAGGTCATTCTTGTCTCTCGGCACCAGAAGTTCTACCGGAACCAAGAAATCGAGTCCGTTCTCAATCTCCCCCGCCTGCGCGTCCTTTATGTAAGTCTCCACTTTTTCTCTGTTATCCTGCCATAACGCCTTGAATGTGTCCCAATTTTTCGACGATGAACTTAATGTCTCTCCATGGTAATTCAGCGCCTGCCCGAGAATATAAAGCCCGATCGCCAATGTATTGTGGCCTCCGTCCAAAATCCCCTCTATTCTCGGATCACTGGGGAGAAGCTTGATTCTCCCTCTCTCAAGCTTTTCGTAATTGGAAGAAGCCAGCAGTACGCCCTTGCTCATAAACGGAAAAAGCTGGGGACTGCTGCTGATCGTCTCCTGAATTGCATCTGTGACTGCGCCTGTCCTTGAGGATCTGGGATTTGCTTCCAGATTCAGCGAATCGATGATCGACACAAAAAATCGCGCCGGCACCAGACCCACAATTTTGGTGATCGATCCCACAGTCTGTTCTGTGGATTCCTCGAATTTGATAATGATACTTGTTCCTTGCGGCATAAGAATGCCTCCTTTCATCTTTGCAGGAAGGCTGGAAACAAAAAAGAACCAACAACGTAATCTGTCGGTTCTTGAAATCCTTCATAAAAATCTCCCTATTTCCAGAACCTATCCAGGTACTATATGCTCCATCCGCTATCCAGCAGATACTTACTTTGTACAGGATTTTGGGGGATTTGTCAATGGGGTTTTAACGATTTCATTATCTAATTTTTAAGCAACCTGCAGCAATATTATTTACTTGATATTGGTAAATATGCCTCCTTCGCTCTGAGTTCTATAATTTTTTATCAATATATAATACGTGTTGTGTAATACCATATCTATCTGACATGTACAATCATAACAATTTGTCACATACTGTAATTGGCGTATGTCTTATATAGAAAAATACAATTATGTCACATATAGACAACTGGAAAATGAAAAATCTCCTCTATTTTCAACAGTTGATTTTGGTCATTGCAATTTAGTGCATTTTCGCTCCCTGTCCCTGTCATATGGCCAGATCATATTTTCTTTTAAAATCCTATCACCGTTGTCTTTTACAACAATTCTACCTGAATTTCTCGTTCCTTTCCGCTCTATCAAATCTTATGTTTCTACTTGCAGTCCCTTGTCCGCCGCTGATTACATTTTATAATATAAAACTGCATATCGATCTTGCATTGTGTACTATCAATCCTTGATATATTCTTTTTTAAAAGAAACCTATAGTTTTATGCGAATTTTTTCGCGTTTACATAGAATATATGATATAATTTGTTATAAAATAGTGTTATTTGTGCCTTAATGATTATGAGGCACTAAGATGTGTATTTCATACAACAAACTATTCAATTATTAATAGATAGTGACCCTAAAAAATATTACACCAAAAGCAGGCTCCGTTCAGCATCCATAAATGAACCTGCTAAAAATGAATACACAAAGTTCAACTTTAACACAAAATTATGTTTGCCATTTTGTGTTGAAGTTGGCAACATTATGGAAATAGTTAAAAATTTGTTTCCTTAGCAACAACTACTGTATATTATATTCCATTTTGCATGGATATAACCACAAGTGTTGCTGTGTACTATTCCAGCCCTCACAGGCAATACTATATAGCAAAGGCGGATTTTCTAATAATGGCTGATTATATCTCTGCAAAAGAACTTTCTAAAATATGGGGTATTACCCCTGCAAGAATAGCAACAATGTGTGCTAATAATCAATTAGAAGGCGCATCCAAAATAAAAGGACGCTGGATGATTCCTACAGACACCGTTCGTCCTAACGGTAAGACAAAAAATTTTATTGGTGAAAATTCCGATGCAAACTTCCGTTTTATTGACTTATTTGCCGGCATTGGCGGTTTTCATCAAGCTATGAGATTTTTAGGTGGTAAATGTGTAATGGCTGCGGAAATAAATCAAGCATGTGTAACTACTTATAATTTAAATTTCAAAACACTAGAAGGTCGAGTCCGTGGTGACGTAAAAAAAATAGATCCTACTACAATTTCAGAATTTGATGTTTTATGCGCAGGATTTCCTTGTCAACCTTTTAGTAAGGCTGGTCTTCAGCAAGGCTTCAATGATAAAACGCGTGGCAACCTTTTTTATTCCATCATGGATATCCTTGATGCTCACAATGAATGTAAATTTGTAGTGCTAGAAAATGTTCGAAACTTAGCCGATAAATCAGAGAATTGGGAGGTAATTAGAACTGAGTTACTTAAACGTGAATTTATAATTACCAAAGAGCCTCTTATTCTTTCCCCTTCTGATTTTGGAATACCTCAGATAAGAGAGCGTGTTTACATTTTAGGAATTAAAAAGGATGAGTGCTCAGTTGAAATTCAAGAAAAGGGCTACATTGAACCAGAAGACTTAAACATTAATACGTACAGAAAAAAATGTAAAATCGGCGATGCGTTAACACTTCTTGAGGAAAATGTATCTGATGACTACAGAATAACAGCAGAACAAAACCTAATGATTCAAGCTTGGGACGAATTTCGAATCGGCACTGGCATAAAAATCATAGGTTTCCCGATTTGGATAAGTTGTTTCGGCGTTAATATTGAAAACACTGAAGAACTAAAAACTTTTCTCGGCTATGATGAAATGCCTAATTGGAAAAAACGCTTTGTAGATAAAAACAGAGCATTCTATCTTACACATAAAAATTTTATTGACCCTTGGCTCGATAAATATGATATGTTAAATCGCATTAAATTATACCAGAAATTCGAATGGAACTGTGGCGAAGATGTTCAATACATGCATGACGGAATAATTCAGATCAGACAATCTGGCATACGCGTTAAAAGAAACACTTATTTTCCTTCCTTGGTAGCAATAGTGAATACACCAATTATTTGGGATAATCAAATGGCTGCCTATCGTCACATTACTCCAAGAGAAGCCGCTAACTTGCAGAATTTTGACCAACGTTATAAATTTTCTGGAACAGATAAACAAATATATCGTCAGTTGGGTAATTCGGTAAATGTTAGAGTTCTGAAGATTCTTTGTAAAGGATTATTTGAATTAAGACTTAAGGATGATGTACATATAAAAAACACTGAAATTGATGATTAAATTACAAAAACAGACGGATGTGTACTCTTATGAGCAGAGGACTATCTGATCCGAAAGAAATGCAAATAATCTACGATATTTCCAAAAATGTTTATGATGGGAACTATACCGTAGCATATGCCCTCAAATGTTTAAAGGGAAAAGTTAAAGGAACAGACGCTTCTATCAAAATGTATTCTAACATTTATTCCTGTATGAGAAGGGGAAAATGTTACAAAATGGGAACCAGTGAACAATTTACAAAATTCCTACTAAATAGTATATATCGCGATTTTGGCAAACTTGATTATGTAACTGCAATAACTGCCGTAAAAGGAAACTACGCCTACCGAAAAAGTGTCAATAATTCTCAGCCTGGACTTATTCGAGCTTGTACCGAATCAATAGCTGAGTGCGGTTTGGCCTTAGTCTATGAAAATATCCCAACCGCTAATATAGCTTCTGAGGAAAACCGCTTGTATCAGGGAAAAAAGTATCAAAGGAGACACACTATGGAAAAAAATATTGATTATGAATCTGCAATTGAAGATGGATTTCCTACTTCATATACTCTTCCTATCAACCCCAGTGATTTCGATACAGATGTTCTAGAACTTAATATTCAACCACCCGCTAGTATTTTAAACGTCTTTTCTCGTTTAAGTTATAAACCGTGGTATGCTATTGCTGAATTCGTTGATAATTCAACACAGTCTTATATTTCCCACTCGGATGAATTATCCGCATTACCTGAGTTTGAAAAACTAATCGTTAATGTCAAATACGATGCTGAAGCCAATACGCTAACAATCATTGATAACGCATACGGAATGGAACTAGAAAGATTTAAAGATGCCATCCTTCTTGATTCAAGAAATGAATCACAATCTGGAAGAAATGAATTTGGCATGGGTTTAAAAACAGCTGCATCATGGTTTGGAAAAATATGGAAAGTAATTAGTACACAATACGGCTCTACGAACAAATATACCGCCACCATCGATATTCCTATGCTTGATAAACTCCATTTACAAAACACCAAAATATACCGCGATTATGTTGCAAAAGATACACACGGAACAGAAATAATAATTGAACAAGTCACAAAAAAAATAACTGGATCAAGAACAATTGGGAAAATAAGAGATCTACTATCTAGTATGTATCGTAGAGATATCAATAACCGAAATATCGAAATATGGTTTAATGATGAACCAATAGTATTTGAAACATATCCTATTCTGACTAATTTTCGTGGTAAGTCCTGGAAAAAAGACTTGAATTTTACGGTAGATTTTGACAGCAAAATATATCACATCACTGGCTTTGTAGCGATAATGAATCCTGGTAGTTTCCCTAAAGCAGGTTTTGCACTTTTCAGACAGGATCGGGTTGTTATAGGCGGCACCGACAGCAATTATAAGCCTGCTCAAATATTTGGTCAGGCGCAAAGTCAAAAATCACTAAAGCTATTTGGTGAACTTAATATGAATGATTTTCCTGTAAATCAAGCAAAAGATGGATTTATTTGGGATGATGGGCTCGAGGATGCCTTTATCGATGCACTAAAAAATAACATACAAGAGTACATTGACATCGCAGATATGTCCATAAAGGAGCGTGCAACTGAAACTCAGTTTTCAAATCAGGCATCATCCGAACTGCAGCAGAATGTGACAGCTAGTATTAATAATGCATTTCGCATTGATTCAACTGATAATCAAGACAATTTGAGAAATGCCCAACCAGATATTACTATTAAAGAGCCTTCCCCCCAAAAAGGCTCAAATGATGCTACTGCTGAGACAGACCTTACAGAATATATCGAAACAGTATTAAACCTCGAAAAAACCGGCGAAATAATAAGTTCAGTACGTACATACTCAGTGCCGATAAATTCTGTAATGCATGTTGATTTCTCTGTTCAATGGGCCCGCGGAAGTAATAAATACTGGATTCAATATACCGAGACTGCTACCGACAAGTATGAGGTTCTGATAAATATTGATCATCCCTTCTTTATGCCATTCACCAAAGAAGATGGTTTCCAAAAAGTATTAGAGAAATTTGCACTATCATTCATCCTTGCAGAGCATCAGGCAAAAATTGGATCTAACAAACAAGGTTATATTCAATGCAGTGTCATCAAAAATTATATGAATAAATATCTTGAAAAATTAGCGGAGGATAACTAATGGAACAATATGTTATGGACTCAAAAATTCAAGTGGATTCTGTTACTGTAACCCAAGGTAAATACTATAAAAAGATATATGAGAAACATGTGACTTCTTATGGTGATTTTGGAGCTGCTAATATTCGCGACAATATTACTAGTACTTTTAGAGAAGCTTTAATACAACTGAACACACCAAGCAAAAATAATAATATGCTTCTCGTTGGCAAAGTTCAATCTGGCAAGACTTCCAATTTAGAGTTGTTTACTGCGCTCGCATTTGATAATGGTTTCAATTTAGTAATTATATATGGTGGTTATGATAGTACATTGTTAAGCCAAACCACAAACAGATTTAAAAAGACATTTGACATTCCTAATGACACGGACTATTCAGATGACGCTCCGGTTGTGTTTTCCTCCGATGATTCAACCCAATTATTAACTGTGGATGATGAGATTATTGAGGATTTATTAGACGCTAATAAGCCCATTTTTTTAATTTCTATGAAGCGCCCAGCTGCAATGAATAAAGTCAATGATTTACTCGCCCGCATAGATAAATCTAATCTTAAAGCCTTTATCATTGATGACGAAGGCGATCAAGCAAGCTTAAATACAAAAAAGAACAAAGCCTTTGATGCTTCAGCAACATATGCTTCTATTGTGTCGATGAAAGATCATTTAAACGATCCTCTGTATTTGTCTGTAACCGCTACTCCTCAAGCACTTATTTTCTTAGATGAATATAGCCGTCTTCGACCTGATTCAATCAGACTTATTGAACCAGGAAAAGGTTATTGCGGTGTAGACGCATATCACTTATACGATTCCGGAACAATAGAAATAATTGATGATGAAGACCAGCAGGATTTGTCAGACGGTATACTTCCTGACTCTTTAAAAAATGCTATTCGTCATTACATAATTGCTAGTGCTATAATGTTTAAACGAGGCAGGAGATCCAGCGAGATGATTATTCACTCTCATAGAAACGTTAGTAATCATAGCACAATTTATAGAATGGTTGATGTTTTTATTCAATCGTTTAAAGATCAAGTAAATTTTAATGACACCGAGGCCCTTGAAATAACCAAAACCGAATATTCTCTGGCCTATTCCATTTACTTTGATTCCGGTGTACAGCAAGCCTATGACTTTGATTCCTTATGGGATATTATTTGCAAAAAAATAATTCGTAGAGTGTACCTAATATTAAAGAATTCTGCTGGTCAAGTCACACAGGCAAATGAGAATTTGCGCAAATACAAGATATACATTGGTGGCGATTTATTACAGAGAGGCGTTACTTTTCCTGGGCTCGTGACAACATATTTTTCTCGCTGGGCTAAAGATAACGGCAATATGGACACTAACCTTCAACGTGCACGTTGGTTAGGTTACCGAGAAAAATGGATTGATCTCTGTAAAATTTTTACCTCTGAAACGATTGCCAGGGAATTTACAAATCTATCTGAAATAGAAACCGATTTGTGGGAACAATTTTACTCCATCCAATCCGGCGAAATGCAAATAGATGAGATACTTATTCATGCAGATAACACGAAACAAAAGCCTACTAGAAAAAACGTTGCCACTTACAATACTGTCGAATTCAGAAACAAATGGATAAAGCAGCGTGTTGGCATTTTTGATAAGAATCAAATAACTGTCAACAATAATCTAGTAGATAATTTACTAAGTAATGTAACTCTTCGACCCACTTCTGCTGGACGTTCGGATGGTGAAACTACAGCCCAGTATGCTATCATTAACAGGGATACTCTTTCCACTTTAATTGACCATCTACAGACAATTTTCGATTTAGAACCATTTGAGCGTCGTCCGTTAATTGATTTAATTGAAAGTTCTGGTTACATTCCTGTAATCCTCATGAACGACATTGATGGTTCTGGTAGGAAACGTAGTTTTTATCCAAACAATAAAATCTATGCACTCCAACAGGGTGCTGATAATAAAGACAAGGATAAAGCCATTTTCTTAGGCGATAGTCATGTAGTAGTTGATACCAACCAAATTAACATACAGATTCACAAAATTATTCCAAAGAAAAAAGATTCTTCTGGTAATATTGCAATTCTTACAGATTATACACAATATATGTTCGCCATATATGTTCCTAAAGGGAAAAAATATTATGTGAAAGGATAATCAAAATGGAACTAGAAATATTAAAAACGCAAATTGATTCCATTACAGACACCTCAAGCATATATTTAATTGAAGCATTAACAAGTACAGCTGGCTTCTTTGCCACCAATAGTAAACTTCTATATATTGCCAAAGATATCTATGAATATTCATACGAAGGTATTGAAACAGATTACCTAAAACTCCAAACACATGTAAGAATTAATTGCGTAAAAAACAACCAAACATTTAGTGATGATTACTACAATGTAATTAGCTTTAAAGGAAATATGGATGACTCAAACATAACACCATTTATACAATTGTGTACCATCCATGCCAATAATTCTGATGATTTAAATTTTAAAGATTTTTTTTATTCTCTAATTTCCCTCTTTCAATTGCCTACAGAGCAAGCTTTTAAGAACGCAGTTGGTTTATATGGAGAATTAAAATTTATGCAATACGTAAAAAAACGTAAAAACATAGATATTTCAGCATCTTGGCACAAAAGTGGTTCCTACTCTCAGTATGATTTTTCTAATGGAGAATCCAGCCTAGAAATCAAAACAACTATGTCCGACACCTCCGAAGTAACAATTAAACATCAACAAATATTTAACGATCATTCGTGCACGTTAGTCATAGTTAACTGTGAGCAATATGAAAATGGTGAAACTCTAGAAGAGGTAATCACTACAATGTACTCTGACCCAGATGCATTCAATAATATATATTTCAGTATCAATTTAGCAAAAGAATTAAAGCGAGTTTCTACATCCGATGTAAAAAAAATTCGCTTTGGAGTTAGGCAGATTCTTTTCTTTTCAACAGAAGATATAAATCCTTTTCCATTCATTCCTGATAATGTAAGTAAGCTTAGTTACAAATTGGATATTTCTGAACTCCCTTCCCTTTCTGAAAGCATTTCAGATTCCATCCTCGAAACATATTAATAATTTTTAGGACTTCTCGATATAAGAAGTCCTATTTTCTTTATTCAACGTTAAAAATGATATATCCATTTCAAATAATCAATTACTAGATTGATTTTCAAGACCGTTTCAAGTTTTGTATAAACGTTAAAAACTGATATAAGATTTGTGAATAGTTATAAATGGGCAGAACCGATTTTTCAGGCTCTGCCCATATCTGCATTATACAGGAGTTTTAGGGCGTGTCAATAAAGCATGCCTAAAGCAAGCTGTTTTTACAGGTTGCGTCCGATCAGACGTTCTTCAAAATAGATTTCCAGCTGGGAATGGATCTGCTCCAGTCCTGCCGGTGGCCTGTCCATTCTTTGCGATATTCTTGGTTGCTAGGTACAGTATTTTTAAACGACTGTTATCCGATGGAAAACCGTCTTGCTTTTTGCTACCTTCCGGAGTTGACGATCGAATCCCTCAATGGTACTGGTGGTGTAAATTAGACGTCTTACGGCTTCTGGATACCTGAAATAAGTGGACAGGGTGCCCAGTTATCCTTGAACAGTTCCAATTTATTTAACGCTGTTTCTTCCGTCGAAGTCACGTAAATGAATTTCAAATCAGCCATCTGTTTTTTGATGTCTTTGTATGAAACAAACTTTGCACTTTCGTTTTCACCAACATACATGCCAAGGATATCCCTTTTCCGTTCATGTCGATGCCAAAAATAATGTAAACCACACGTTTTACAATACGTCCTTCGCTGCGGACATGATAGTTGCTTGCATCCATAAATACACCGGCATACACTTCTTCCAGAGGACGTTCCCTCCATTCTTTTACAATTGGCAAGATTTTGTCTGTGATCCGGCTAATTGTGCTGTTAGAAATATCCATATTATATCACGCATATGCGACTCAATGTTTCCAGTTGTCATTCTTTTGGCATACATGGAAAGTATTTTTCTTCCATGTCCTACGTTACTGTATTCTGATATTTTTGATCAACTAAGGTTCCTAGTCACCGTTACGATTCCTTGGAATAGCCCCATTCATGTCTCCATAACCGGTGTACATGGTTTTGTTAGAATGTTCTTTCTACTATTGTCTGTTTCTTTGTTTCAATAGTCACACTTGGTATATCTCCTAATTCCTCATCCAATTGTTCCTCCGTAGCACCTTCCGAAGAGCCGACATCATGTTACGCATGTGCTGCTCACATCCATACCGTCTTTGATGTGAATATCATTATTTTTTCAGATAATCACACGTCATTTCCCTCATTGCAGCTTTTTGTGGACTGTCTTTTCTTCTTGCTATAAAAACAACCTCCAAACTGAGCAATTTTATCTTACATCAGTTAGGAGGTTTACACAAACTTTGGGATACTCCCGCCTTGGCACATATCGTCTATTCGATTTGCTTTAATATATACATAAGTTTTGCTATTAGCTTTTTACCTTCTTTATCACAATAGTTTTTTATTGAGATCATTTCCCAGTAATCAGCATATAAATCTTTCAGGTTCTCAAATACCGTATTGGGATTGCTCAGATAATATGGTCCATTTTTTTCGAAAATTAACTCTATTTCATATGTTAATGCCGTATTCTTCTTTGTTTGCGCTTGATGTAATATTCCACATCTAATTCCCTTATAGAAAATATCTGCCATTGATTTTGAAATGTTTGAATCTAGTAAAGGCAAAACCGCCCTATATGCATTTGCTACACATCCACTATCTTGGGATTTATCGTATCCATTAACCATTTCAAAATACAACTCAATCAAAATACAACAGATACTCATGGTTATAAATGCTGTATTTTCTGGCACTTCTAATTTATGTAATGTAACATTTATTCGTTCAACTGGAGAAAAATAATTATCATTTATTCGTTTTCTCATGTATTTTTTTAGCTGATTAAATAGTTCTGTAGCTTCTGCATGATTTCCATCATCTATAGCATCATTTAGCTTGTCTACAATTTCTTTAGCTTTTTCCGTTTCTAACCCTCTACAAAACCATGTTTTATTTGAAGTAAACATTATCCCTCCCCGTATAATAGCAATCGACAAACATTACCTATAACACATCAACATACTCCAAAAATATCTTCTCCTCAAATCCGCCTCTTTCATCCGCCTTCTTGGTTCTCACTGCTTCTAATTCTTCTAACGCATATCCCCTTGCAATACAAATAGACCGCAATACCTCAAGGATATCCGCCATCTCTTCCAGATTCTTATCAGCCTGATACTCTGCAACCTCTTCATTCAATTTTGTTTCAAGCGCGGCTATGTACTCTTCATTTGATAGAACACGAGTCTTACAAGTTTTCCCGTCTGACTCAATAAGCTCTGGTATTTTATCTCTCACCAATTTGTTATATACCTTCATTCTACCTCCTTATACAAGGTTCCAAATTTCATAACCTTGTCTTCTTGCCGAATCATATACCGGGCGCATATTTTTCTCCAAAATCACCCGGAACTCTTCCCTTGAATTTCCCTTTCGATATAATTCCTGATTTGCCCAAATCGAGTGCAGGTTATCTCTGTAGCACGCTTCATATAATTTATGAATTCCGGGCTTTTTAAATAGCAATTCATATAAAACAAACTGATTGCCAGCAAATCTATTGAAGAACCTGTCCCATTTTGGAAGCTTATTACTTTTCTTAGAATTCCACGACGAATCCATCGGCATAAGATTCCAAAGTTCATCATTCATCACAAAGGACCACGGGATAAAATGATCCAAATCATATTTTTCTGCATTGATAGGTTCTTCCTTGAAAACGTCCATAATCGGCGCAATTTCCAACACTGCATCCCACAACCTTCTCGCATTGGATAGCTTACGCATTTTTTCATCTGCCGGAGCAAGTTTATATACTAATCCCGGAACTTCTGGGTTATTATTCTGCAGCCACTTTACCTTTTCCAACTGAATCCATCCGAGAATACTTACCGTATTATCTTGGATCATTTGAATCCAGCTATCACTGAATGTAATCACTCTATTCAGTCCCTTATCATCATTGAATGTATACGGCAATAAGATTTCAGTCTGACTCAGCCTGTTATAATACGCCATCATCCTTCCCGCGCTACTATCCAAGTCAATCCTCTCTGTTCCCCTATTTGCAAATCCTGACAGAGATTTATACGGAACATTCTTCGTAAGTTCCTTTTTGTAATCACTAAGTTCTTTATCATCCAAAGTTTCATGAAGTTTATTGATAATTTCAACATCGCTTGCATTATTCGCAAGATTACTTATTTCCTGTAATCTTAATACCGCTTTCTCAAGATTATCCTTAATAATTCCCTCCCCATAGATTCCGCTTAAATGGATATGAAATTCAAGGACTGGATACCAGGCATTTGAGATCATTTTGTTGATTATCTCATCGTATGTAGCTTCTGTTTTGTCAGCAGATATCAGCTGCACGATTGCCTCAAGCCAGTAAAACTTATAGCAATAAGAAGGAGAATTCATCATTTTAGAAAATCCCTCTATATCGAGCGTATTATAATATCTCTTATCAATTATCAGATCAGCCAATATCTCACCCTCTATTTTTTCTGCAAATCTGTTGTTTCCGAATGCTTCATACATTAACTTGTACAAAACGACCATATGATACTATTATTGTATTCATTTATCCAAATACTTGCAAGAAATTTGTAGGTTTATTTTATTTCCAGGCAAATAGCCATACATGATTTTCGATTTACATTAACATGTTATAAAACGTTCAGCAGTAAATTTGCATATCTTAATCTCATTTCTTAAAATCCTTGCCCCTTCCCTGCATATTCCAAAAACAGATAGGACATTGAAAATATCCTATCTGTTGTATCACTCCTCATTTTCAGTTACTATCGCATCAGTCTCTTTTCCAGTGGCAGTAATCCTGCACACAACTCCACCATCAACAACAAACACCACTTTTCCTTTTGCTTTATCTCCGATCTTATCATAAAGTCTGCCGGCACTCATAGACTCACCTTTTACAGTGAATGGGCTGTTCGCTACATATCCGACCTTCCCAAGTCCTTTCACTTTTACTTGTATTGCCTCTTTGTCATACTCATTATCCGGCTCTTTTACAAGCTTCACTTTCATACCCTTTTTCATAAAGTCACTGCCAAAATAATGCCTGCAACCAGCTATTGTAAAATACATCTCATCCATAATAACACCTCCGCTTAAATTAAAGGATCACCGCTTCTTTTTGATCTCATCATACGATATCACCTGTCCCATAATCATCCCTCGTACATCGAATCTTTGTTCTTTGTCCGGCTTATTCCTCATACCCTTCGAGCTACTGCTCATTTTTTTCATTCCTGTAATCAATAATATCACCGATCAGAAGAACCATTTCTGATGCTGCTATCAGAATCAGTCCTGCCCTTGCAAGAGACTTCCCGGCTGTGTCGTTCGTTTTCTTAGCCTCCTCCGCACTCTTTCCAAGCAACCTGATCAGTTCAATATTTGCCAAACGCTGCAAATTTCTATTGATGGCTTTATTATCCTTATGAATATCTCTTAATGTCACTTTGTTTGTCATGATGATGAACCTCCTTTTGTCTTATCCAACCATATCTTTGATATTTTCTACTACATGCAGTTTCTCTTCCTGTTCGTTGTCTGCAAGCTGCAGATTCGCCACTTCATTCTGCCCTGAAACGCCCATGATCCCTTCAACTTCTGCAAGGTTCGCTTCACAGGTATCTGCAAGTGCGTCACAGTCTACATAGTCCGTCAATGCATACAGACAATCCAGTTCCATTGATTTTGATTTTCTTTCAAGTCTGAGTTCTTTTAATCGCTTAAACACTTTATACCCCTGTGTCACATTGCAATTCGTATCTTCCGCTTCCAAAAGGGTCTCTTCGATTTCCTCATCTATCTCTCTAATATCCATCTGGAGATTTGTTATGTACTGACCGGCATTCCGATAAAACTCTGCCTGCTGCCTTGCATATGAGAGCCAGTCGTTTTCTTTTCCATCAAACGGAGTAATGTTTCTTTCCTCAAGCATTGTCTCTTCACCACCTTCATCTTTTTGTATAGGTTCAACCACAAATCTTTGTTTTTGAATCTCATAGCCATGCTCCATCTGCCGTATATCCGCTCTTTGCAACCGCTTATCTTTGAGTGTGCAATTTTCAAACAGCTCATCATACTTTCTTGGTCTATATTTCCGCGTCTCCAGCCCTTTGATGCATTTAAGTGCCTGTTTTGCCTTGGCGACATTCATATTCGTTCCGAAATTATTCTGGAAGTATTCAATTCTCTGGAGCTCGTCTTTGATATCTCTCCTGTTTTCCCGACACACTCTTAACAGTTCCACTAAATCTATTGCCTCTTCTTCGTTCGTCTCACATAGTTCAATATAGTGCAGAATATCGCAAATTTTCTGTTCTATATCGGAATGCTTTTTCGCCAGTTGTTCCCGGTAGTCCTTCAAGCCTTCCACAAGATAGGTGAAATGTGTCAGATATTCCGCCCAGTCGATTTCTGACAGGTCATATGACGACACGTTTTTTTCAACTGATTCTGATACCTCATCATACGCGAGTTCCTTAATCGGAGAAACAAACGCATCTTCATACGCTTCGCCACTCTCTACTGCTTCCGCATCCCTGTCTTCTGCCTTTTCTTCAAGCGGAACCATACAATAAAACGCGGCTTTTTTTCCTACACATATGCGGCTATTCGCCTGCGCAAATGTAAATACAGTCGCATCCTGTTCACCTGCCACTGCCACCAGCTGATCCGCCTGGTTTGTTCTATAATAATTTCCGCTGTAATCCATTATGTAGTATAAAGCATCTGCTCCCATAGGCACCTCCAATACTGCGTCCCCGCCCTTGCCACATCATGTATCCTCAAAAAAATAAGAACCAGCAAGAGTTTATCTCTTATCTGATTCTCATTATAAAGATCGGGGTGTCCCATAAACACACCTTGCAGATCGAATTTTTGTTCTTATTTCTTATATTGCCGGATCAACCGGTCAATTTCAGCATTCATCATTTCCACTACATTCTCAGGTCCCGTGAGTGTAACTCCGTCACCGAGACCGATAATCCATGCCAGGAACTGTCTACTGACGGCAACTTCTACATTCACGACAAACCTTTCATCATCCAGCCGGATCATCGAAACATCTTTGCCAAAACGGTCGATCATCACTCCCGCAAAAGAATTGTCACACTCAATTCGTACTAATTCCTCTTTGCCGCCGTACATTCCAAACATTTTTCTGGCATATGCTGCCATATCAAATGCCTTAAATGCCTGTCTGCCTTCCCTCCCTCTGCCATTTGACTGGATATCGAGCATTTTGTCCACTCGAAAATGCTTGATCATTCTCTCCGAACTGTCGTATGCAATCAAATAGTAATTCTCATCATCCCAGGATAAAGCCCACGGACTCACCTCGTATAGTGCACCATCATGCCGTAGTTCTATCTTCTTATCAACATTCCACTGGAAATATTGAAACGTTATCCTTGAATTCTCCGCTATTGCCGTATGAATCCTGTCAACATTATAATAAATGCTCTCATTCATCGTCTTGACACGACCTGCCACAAATACCTGCCGATGCAACTGAGAGGCTTCATATTTGCTCGCAAGACCCTCGATCTTTTTTATCAGCTCGTTAGACTTCTTAACTGTGATAAATTTTGCCGACTGCACAGAATCAACCAATAACTTTAATTCTGCAAGCTCAAACTGGCGGTTTCCAATATGGTAGGAATATGTTCTGTCCTCCTGGATTCCAATAATATCTAATCCGTATACCCTAAGATTTTCAATATCATTATACAAACTTTTACGTTCCGCACTTATGCCATATGCCACAAGGGCGTCAATCATTTCCGGCATCGTAATGCTGTGTGTTTCGTCCGTTCGCTCAAGCAAAATTTTCATAAGATATATCAGTTTCAATTTTTGATTTGACGACTTAGGCATGGCACACCTCCAAAACACACAAACTTCCCTTATATGATAGCATAAATAATCCTAGTATGTTGCAGTGACATACCCATTCCATGGGATTCTGACTCTTCATTTCCTCAGTAACTCTCTCTGTGCCTCTGCATCTGTCCAGCTATTTTCTTTCTACTCTTTCCAGATCAATCCCGCAGACAGGTTTCTGAACTAACCAGCTACTGATTTTTTACATTTTCTCCATCCGATAAAATGCGCCTTTTTTCTCTATCAATTCTTCGTAAGAGCCACATTCCAGAACATTTCCTTTTTCAATCACAGCAATCCGGTCAGCATTGCGAATGGTAGACAGACGGTGGGCTACGATCAGTGTGGTACGTCCTTTCACAAGTTTCTGGATTGAATCCTGAATCTTCTTTTCAGAGATGCTGTCAAGCGCAGAAGTTGCCTCATCCAGAATCAGGATCTTCGGATTCCGTAAAAATGCACGGGCAATGGAGATGCGCTGCCGTTGTCCGCCGGAAAGATTTTCCCCATGTTCTGTGATCATCGTGTCCAGACCATCAGGCAGTTTCTGGACAACTTCTTCCAGGTTGGCTGCACGGATGACATTCCATAACTGTTCCTCGGAGATGGATTCAGATCCATAGGTGATATTCTCGCGGAGAGTTCCGGTGAAAAGAATGGACTGTTGTGGAACGACGGCAATCTGCTTTCGGTAGCTGTGCAGATCCAGTTCCATCAGGTCATTTCCATCAACCAATACCTGTCCGCTGTCAGCTTTCAGAAAACCGATGGCAAGATTGAGGATTGTTGTTTTTCCAGAGCCGGAACAACCGGCAAAGGCAACTGTTTCCCCCGGCTGAATTTTGAAGTTCAGATGACTTAATACCGGTTTTTCATCGCCTTTATAAGTAAAAGATACATCCTGAAATGTAATCTCACCTTTCAGATCAACTACTTTTTTCTTCCTACGGTTGTCCTCAATATCATTTGCACAAAGCACATCACCAATCGATTCAACGGATTCCAGGCCTTTCGCAATGATTGGCAGCAAAGTCACAATACTTGCAATCTGAGCGACGATGCTGGAAAAATAAGTCTGGTATAAGGTGATATCTCCGACACCGATGATTCCTTTCCATGCAATGTAGGCTGTAAATGCAAGACAGAATACCTGAAAGATCTGAAATGCAACCCAGCTGATTGAAGAAAAGTATGTCTGAATCATATCAAGCTGAAGCCCTTTTTCAGCAACTTTGCGAAGCTGTTCACTCATTTTACGGGCTTCCTGATCTTCCAGAGCGTGAGCTTTAGTTACAGGAATCATTTCAACCATTTCCATTACTTTTGCAGAAGTTTCTTCCATTTCTTTACGGAAAGCACGGTTATGGGTTTTGATTTTTCCTTTAAAACCAACAATGATCAAAACAGAAACCGGTATCGTGCAGAGGAAGAAAAGAAATACGATCCGACTTTTGAAGATGACCACTCCGAAGGATACACCAATGTTCAGAATGATAGTCAAAAGAGAGATAAAGATCTGAGATGCAAGATTTTGTATCTGTTCTACATCTCGCATGATCTTCGACTGAAGCCTTCCGGACTGCATTTCCTTGTGATAGGTGATCGACAATTGCTGAAGCTTGCAGACTAGGGCTTCGCGCAGTTCTTTCTCTACTGTTCGTACCGTTTTGGCATAGAGCCAGGTATGGATGTAGTTGGTTGGTATGTTCTGTACCAGAAATACAATCATAAGGATGGTATTCAGAATCAGAATTTTGGTAATATTCCCGTTGTGGTCTGTCACTGCATTGATAATATTAGCTGTGACGATTGGAAGAACCCAGGTTGGGGAATGCTTGATAATGAAAAAGAAAATGGAACCAGCCAGCGCGCCATAGTGTCCCTTGAAAAGAGAAAGAAGCGTGCGCAGGTTATTTTTTCTGTTCCGGCTGAAGATGTGCATCATGGCAGCTTCTTCCTGCCAGAGATCCTGTTCTGAAGTTTGTTGTATGTTATTTTCTTTTGTCTCTCCCATAGTAGTCTTTAATAACCTCCTGTACCGGTTTGTTGCAGATTTCGTAGCTGGTATCTCTTGCCGCAGTACTTCTGGAAGGAAGAACCGGTGCCCATTCCCACATGGCAAAACCATTGACCCATGAGCGTTTTGCGCAGGCCTCGAACATAGCTCGATACCAGTCTGGTTGTTCCTCCAGACGTAAAGCTCCCTGATTTGCCCAGTTGTTAGGCACCATTGAGGAACCTTTTCTGGACATGCATCCTGCTTCAGCGAAGAAAAATGGTTTCTTGAACTTCTGAACGGTCCTTTCAATACGGTCAAGTTCCTGTTCCCACTGATCAATCGGATAATATCCGCTGGAGGAGATCATGTCGACACAATCCCACCAGGTTACATTTTCTTCCTGATATTTATCGGTATTATAGGAAACAGGTCCGTGATAATAGTTTCGGATCGCAGCGATTACGTTTCTCCATTCTTCACTGCGGTGTTCCGTCATTACCATCTCACATCCTGCAATAAAAAGATCACATTGTTCGGCTTCTGCAATTTTGGCATAGTGTGTCTGGAATTCTGTGTAAGAGGCAAACCAGTTTTCCCATTTCGGTTCACATGGAACATCTTTTTCAAAGAAACTGATGTAAGCGCGCCAGACACCGTTTTTACAATTGACGGTAGGTTTCAGGGCAACACGGATGCCCTTGCTTTTTGCATAACGTATCATATTGATTAATTCTTCATCTGAGAATGTGGCACTGGAAGTGTAACAAATCTCTTCTGAGTGTGCGTGCTCCTGTAGCCCTGCAGGAGCAAGGATTACGAAATCAGCAGCCGTGTGTTCTATCATATAATCAAAACTATCACGTGCAGTCTGTGTAGAAAGAGAACCACGTTTGTGAAATGGGGCAAATGTAATTCCTTTAATATATCCAAGTTGATTTTGAATTTTCATTTTGGTAAAAACCTCCTGTCTTTCGAATTATATAGTTTCTGGATGTTTTCTGCTGAAAGTATATCATGTAGAAAAAAGATATGATATAATGAATCTATTACAAAATTGTAAAAATCTATGATGGAGATAATCTGTGAAACCTTATTTTGAATACTCAGACAAATTAAACAAACCATATGAAGCCTTTTTATTTGATGCACAGACATCTGAGATGTTTCCAATTCTTCCACATTGGCATTATTTTGTGGAGATTCTTTATATGGTGGAGGGAAAGGCGTATGTAGAGGCAGGAGAAGAGAATTATGTATTGGAACCGGGAGATCTGATCGTATTTTATCCGCAGATGACTCATGCAATTTATTCAGCAGGACAACTTCCAATCCGCTACTATGTCCTGAAATTTGATCCGGTACATCTGAATATATCCGGTTCGGCGCTTCCACCGATTTCGAGTCTGATCGCCATGGCAGCAGTGGAGCAGAAGCTATCGGTTTATTTTTCGAAAGAGAAATTTAATCAGGAAAAAATGAAGCAGCTGATTCAGGGATCAGTGAAGACGTTAGAAGAAAAGCAATTTGGTTATGACATTATTATGCATTCGAATTATTGTCTTCTTATGGCAGAAATTCTTCGTGTCTGGAAGCAGGAAGGCTTTCAGATAAAAAAAAGGGAAAAGGAAACTGTATTAATCGAAAAATTTACAGAGGTATCTGAGTACATTTCACAGCACTACCAGGAAGATCTCTCGGTGGCGGAGCTGGCAGAAAAATTTCATATGAGTTATTCGTATTTTGCCGCAATATTCAAGGAGTACTATGGGCAGACCTGCAAGGAGATGATTCTCACGGTAAGACTGCAAAAAGCGGAGGACTTATTGCAATTCACAGATTTTGACCTAACTTATATCAGCCAGGAGACAGGATTTTGTGACTGCAGCCATTTTATCAAGGCGTTTAAACAGAAGTATGGAGTGACACCGAGGAAGTATAGGATGTGTCATATTTTATATTCAAAATAAAAAAGACCGCTACTCTAAAAAATAACAGCCTTTCTTACTATATCAGCCTTTTGGAATTTGACCATCGACATACAGAATGTGATTAACTAACCACTCTGTGAGATATTTTAAAATTCCCATAATCTGTTCATCTTGATCTTCTACCTCATCATTGTGATGTTCCATAAATTCATCAAGTTTATGTATAAATTCCTGATGTTGAACTTTCTGTGTAAATATCTTCTTATAATTAATAGATTCCATATACTGCTCTTCATCACTAAAGTGTTTTACTGTATAATTTCGGAGATTTTCTAATATTATATCAATCCTATCATATTTATCCGGTATAAACTCATCATGAAGCAGTTCATATGCCTCATCTGCATATTTAAATAACTGCTTGTGTTCTTCGTCTATCATATCTATACCGATATAATATTCTGGTTTCATTTCATACATAAATTAATCCTACCTTCCGTTTATTTGTTTTATGAACCTGTTCAATACTATTCATAATAGGCAAATGCATTTCTCATGAATTTCCTATATTTTCTCGTTTTTAATGTTAGATTCCACCAAAACATTCCCTAATTTTCTTGGAAATATCCGAATCAACAAAACCTTTCTGCGCCATGTCATCGAGCATCTCACACGTTTTTTCGTGCGATAAACCTTTCTTATATGGTCTGTCCTCGGTTAATGCCTGATAAATATCAATACATGCCATAATACGTTCCGGCTCATTTAATTCAGCTGCGGTTTTTCCAAAAGGATACCCTTTTCCATTTAATTTTTCATGATGGAAAGCTGCCCAGTCTCGTATTTCTTCAAAATCATTAACCTCTGATAATATAAGGTATGTATAGCCAGCATGATTCTTCATTTTTGAAAATTCATCATCCGTAAGCTTATCCGGTTTTTCCAAAATTTCATTGCCTACTGCCATCTTCCCAATATCATGCAGTGCACCAGCCAGATAAATTTTTTGCACATTAATAGAATCATATCCGATATATTGAGCAAAAAAAGCTGCTTTTTCAGCCACTCCTATAGAATGTCTGCTTGTAAAAGAAGATTTATAGTCTACAATCTTTGCAAAAAAATCTGCGACATTTTTACACGTTTTCCAATCAAAAACCTGTTTTTGTCTTGGGATAATCTCCCATAGCTTCATTTCAAAAGAATTATCACGTAAACATATAAATGATTCAGAATGTGTGAATGCATGAAAAAAGGCATTCACACATTCTGAATCGAATAATCCATCCCTATTTTTTAAAAGGTACTGACATATAAAATTCCAACTGTTATTTCCAGATCCCGTATTATTTCCTATAATATCAATGGTATCTGCAAGATGAATAATCCTTGCAAACAATGGAATTTCATTCCACTTTTTTTGAAAAGGACCGGTTCCATCGGCATGTTCATGATGATACAAAATCACATTTGACACATCTGTTTTAAATGGAATTTTAGTAATATTTTTTTCACCATAAATACAATGAAGATTTGTTTTTTTCTCGGATAAACCTTTTTTACAATTAATGACGGAATCCTTTTTCAGTTCTTCCGAAATATATTGTGTCAAAGCATTATCATGCAGTAAAGCACACATGGCTAAATCTTGTAATTCATCACCTTGAATTTTCCAATATTCAGCCATGCATATACTTATATAAGCCACTCTTTTTCCATGTTTGTTTTTGATATTTACCAACTCT
>OLSB01000360.1_pt1 | contig 53510 bp, 48 predicted proteins | sample 1672071 | NCBI WGS metagenome assembly OLSB01 (sample SAMEA3136642, study PRJEB25190) | human gut metagenome | biome: human gut; feature: human-associated habitat; material: faeces | place: Austria | collected 2013 | reverse complement strand
AAATAGATGGCGCACTGGTAGGAGGAGCAAGCCTCGACCCGTTAAAATTTATTGAAATTGTCAACTTTTAACTTGCTTTTAACGGACAGCCTGTGATATAATGTCTGAGTTAAATAATGGGAGGATTATTATGAAAACATTTTTAATGATTTTACTCGCAGTTGCCAGCCTTATTCTCATAGTAAGTGTTCTGATGCAGTCCGGAAACAGTGCAGGTCTGTCAGGATCCATAGCAGGCGGAGCTGAGCAGCTTTTCGGAAAGAAAAAGAGTAAAGGTTATGAAGCTATTTTAGCCAAGATTACTACGGTTGCGGCAGTTCTTTTTGTCGTTTTAGCCATAGTACTGGTTATGATGGAATAGATTGAACTGATAATTCAGTCGAATATTTTATTTTATAATTTTCACTTGAGATAAGAGGTACGATGTGCCTCTTATTTGAGCATTACAAGTGAAAGGGAGGTATGCAATCATGATTAAAATTTTCACTGTATGTGCAGCCGTCATCGGTCTCATTGTTGCATTTTGTCTTGCAGCATGGATCACTAAGGCACCTGAAGGCACAGACAGAATGAAAGAAATCGCCAGCTACATCAGAGAAGGTGCAATGGCATTTCTTAAGAGAGAATACAAAACAATGGTTATCGTTATTGTGGCTCTCTTCCTTTTAATTGGTTTCGGCTTACAGAGCTGGACCACCGCAGTGCTTTACTTATGCGGCGCACTTCTTTCCGTACTTGCAGGCTTCTTTGGAATGAAGGTTGCAACTAACGGCAATGTAAGAACCGCTAACGCTGCCATGGAAGCAGGAATGAACAAGGCTCTCAAGATCGCTTTCAGAAGCGGTGCCGTAATGGGACTTTGCGTATCAGGACTTGGCCTCTTTGGCCTTGGAGTTGTAGTATGTGTACTCAAGCTTGCAACGGTAGCTGAGTGCATCACAGGATTTGGTCTGGGTGCATCATCAATGGCTCTCTTCGGAAGAGTAGGCGGCGGTATATACACTAAGGCTGCAGACGTAGGCGCTGACTTGGTAGGTAAGGTTGAAGCCGGAATCCCTGAAGACGACCCGAGAAACCCTGCAGTTATCGCAGACAACGTAGGTGATAATGTAGGCGACGTTGCCGGTATGGGTTCAGACCTCTTTGAGTCTTATGTAGGATCAATTATCTCCGCCATCACACTGGCTGCAGTTGCTGTAAAAGAAGCAGGTGCACAGGCTACATTCAACGAAAGCACAGCAGCAGTATTCCCTCTGATTATTGCAGCAGTAGGAATCCTGGCTTCCGTAATCGGTATCATGTGCGTGAGAGGCAAGGATGGAAAGAATCCGGCTACAGCTCTTAACATGGGTACTTATATCAGCGGCATAATCGTTGTAATCGCAACTCTTGCTCTGTCAAAGAGCATGCTTGGAGATTTCACATATGCAGCTGCCATCATCGCCGGCCTTTTAGTAGGTATTGCCATAGGAAAGATCACAGAAGTTTACACTTCTGCAGATTATAAGTCAGTTAAGAAGATTGCAGAACAGTCACAGACCGGTGCTGCGACCACTATTATAAGCGGACTGGGCGTAGGAATGATGTCAACTCTCTGGCCTATCATTCTTATTTGCGTAGGTGTATTTGTTGCTTATCAGTTTGCAGGCCTTTATGGCATTGCTCTTGCAGCAGTAGGTATGCTGTCAACAGGTATGACCGTTGCTGTCGATGCTTATGGCCCTGTATCTGACAATGCCGGCGGTATTGCCGAAATGTCAGAATTACCTGAAGAAGTAAGAGAAATCACTGACAAACTTGACTCGGTAGGTAACACTACAGCAGCTATCGGTAAAGGCTTTGCTATCGGTTCAGCAGCTTTAACAGCTCTGGCTCTGTTTGCATCTTATGCGGCAGTTACCAACCTTGAAAAGATCAGTCTCCTTGACCCAATCGTAATCATCGGCTTATTTATCGGTGCTATGCTTCCGTTCCTCTTCTCTGCTATGACAATGAATTCAGTAGGAAGAGCTGCTAACCAGATGATTGAAGAAGTAAGAAGACAGTTTAGAGAAGATAAGGGAATCATGGAAGGAACTTCTAAACCTGACTATGCAAACTGTGTTGATATTTCAACAAAAGCTGCACTTAAAGAAATGGTAATGCCGGGCGTTATGGCTATAATAGCTCCTCTGGCAGTAGGTATCATCCTGGGATGCGAAGCTTTAGGCGGAATGCTGGCAGGTGCTCTGTCTGCAGGTGTTCTTCTTGCCATCATGATGGCCAATGCCGGTGGCGCATGGGATAATGCCAAGAAGTATATTGAAGAAGGCAACTACGGCGGCAAGGGTTCAGAACCGCATAAAGCTGCTGTCGTAGGCGACACAGTAGGAGATCCGTTTAAGGATACTTCCGGTCCTTCCATCAACATCTTAATCAAGTTGATGACCATCGTTGCAGTAGTATTCGCTCCATTATTCGTTTCAATCGGAGGATTACTGTAATACCTGAATTACGGACTTCATTGCGGCTCTCCCTTAAGGGGAGCCGCTGTTTTATAGGAGAGAAAAATGCTTATAACCAGAGAAATTGATTATGCTCTGAGAATATTGCGCCATCTACAACATGGCATGGCTTCAGCTGCCGAAATAGAAAAAACCCAGCAGGTATCTGCAGACTTCAGCCGCAAAATTCTGAGAAAACTTAAAAAAGCCGGAATTGTAGAGGCAGTAAGAGGATCCAGGGGAGGATACATCCTTTCTGTGCCTTGTGACAATCTTACATTATGGGATGTGAAGGTAGCTCTTGAACCTGAAAGCATGGTCAACAGATGTACCTGTGATGACTATGTATGTGAAAACAGAGACAAAAGCAGCTGCGGGGTGCATCGCGAGTGCTGCAGAATAGAAGCGTTATTAAAGAAAGAAATGAAAAGCTCATCCCTGACGGAAATTTTTGGATTATAAATATTGACCCGTATTTTTTATTGTGTTATACTGGACTAAAATAGTCATATATTACATATTAAAAAGCAGGAGGTGCAATATGAGATATAAAACTTCAGAAGAACATGAAGCGCTGCGGGCAGTTATAAGAGAGTTTGCCGAAAATGAAATTAAACCTGTAGCCTTTATGATGGATAAGGAAAATCAGTTTCCTAAAGAAGCTATTGAAAAATTAGGTAAGATGGGATATATGGGGATCCCTTACGAAAAAAAGTACGGGGGTGCCGGACTTGATGTCTTAAGCTATGCGATAGCAGTTGAGGAACTGGCAAGAGTGGATGGGGGTGCCGGAGTAATCCTTTCTGCACACACTTCACTGGGAGCATACCCTATAGCTGCCTACGGCACAGAAGAGCAGAAACAGAAATATCTCGTTCCTCTTGCAAAAGGAGAGAAAATCGGTGCTTTCGGACTGACTGAACCAAATGCAGGCAGTGATGCGGGAGGAACGGAAACCGTAGCTGTTCTGGAAGGAGACCATTACGTTCTTAATGGTGGTAAAATATTTATAACTAATGGAGGCGAAGCTGATACATACGTCATATTTGCGGTCACAACTCCGGATATAGGGACAAGAGGTATAAGTGCGTTCATTGTTGAAAAAGGATGGGAGGGATTCTCTTTCGGAGATCATTATGATAAAATGGGAATCCGCTCATCTGCAACAGCAGAGCTTATATTCAACGATGTAAAGGTTCCGAAGGAGAATCTGCTGGGCAAGGAAGGACAGGGATTTAAAATTGCCATGTCCACTCTTGACGGAGGCAGGATTGGAATTGCTGCACAAGCTCTGGGAATTGCTCAGGGGGCCTACGAAAATGCTCTGGAATATTCGAAAGAGAGAGTACAGTTCGGAAAGCCTATCTGTCAGCAGCAGGCTATTGCATTTAAACTGGCAGATATGGCAACCAAACTCAGAACTGCCAGACTTCTGGTTTATAGCGCAGCCGAACTGAAGGAAAATCATGAACCGTATGCTGTGGAAGCTGCAATGGCAAAACAGTATACTTCTGATATATGTCTTGAAGTTGTCAATGATGCACTGCAGATTTTTGGCGGAAACGGATATCTGAAAGGCATGGAAGTGGAAAGAGCTTACCGAGATGCAAAAATCTGCACAATATATGAAGGAACAAACGAGATACAGAGAGTTGTAATAGCTGCGGGAATTATCGGCAAAATGCCTAAAAATCAGCCAGAGGGTCCTCGTAAGACAGCAAAGATGCCTGAAACGGGCATAAGAAAGAAGATGATTCTTAAAGATGGAACCATAGAGGAGAGAGTAGATAAACTTGTGGAATGTCTCAAGGCTGACGGCTATGACTTCTCGGTAGGTATAGACATTGACACTCCGATTTCGGAGGCAGAAAGGGTTGTCAGCGCCGGAAAGGGAATAGGCAGCAAGGAGAATATGAAGCTTATTGAAGAGCTGGCAAAACAGGCAGGAGCGGCTATCGGCTCATCCAGACCTGTAGCCGAAACTCTTAAATATGTACCGCTGAACAGATATGTCGGAATGTCCGGACAGAAGTTCAGAGGAAACCTCTATATTGCATGCGGAATTTCAGGAGCCATACAGCATCTTAAAGGAATAAAAGAAGCCTCAACCATTGTGGCCATCAATAACAACGCCAATGCGAAGATATTTAAAAACGCTGATTATGGAATCGTGGGAAACCTGGAGGAAGTTCTTCCTGCGCTGGCAAAGGCTCTTGATACAGGAGAACCCAAGAAACCGGCACCGCCGATGGTAAAGGTAAAGCGCGCAATTCCGGTAAAGGAAGCACCAAACTGGAAATACTATATCTGTGGAGGATGCGGATATGAGTATGATCCTGAGAAAGGAGATCCTGACAATGAGATCTATCCTGTAACTTTCTTTGATGCTCTTCCGGATGACTGGACATGTCCTGAATGCGGAGAAGGAAAAGATCAGTTTATTGAAGCCTAGTGAAGGGAAAGGAGAAATATGTTATGTATTGCTATAGAAAAGTTACAGATGATTTGTACTGGATAGGAGCCAATGACCACAGACTTGAACTCTTCGAAAACGTGCATCCCATTCCAAGAGGCGTTTCATATAACTCATATGTGCTGTTGGATGAAAAAACGGTGCTTTTTGACACGGTAGACTGGTCAGCATGCAGGCAGTTTCTGGAAAATCTTCAGGAAGTCCTGGACGGCAGACCGCTGGATTACATGGTTATCAACCACATGGAGCCGGATCATGCCGCATCCCTTCAGGAGGTTTTGCTCAGATATCCCGAAGTAAAGGTGATAAGCACAGAGAAAGCTTTCCTGCTTATGGGGCAGTTCGGATTCAGCATAGGTTCGAATCGTGAAGTTGTAAAAGAGGGAGACAGTAAATCTTTTGGAAAACACAAGGTGATGTTTGTTGAAGCACCTATGGTACACTGGCCGGAAGCCATGGTTACCTTTGATACCACCAATGGAGTTCTTTTTGCAGCTGATGCCTTCGGCTCCTTCGGAGCATTAGATGGAAGGCTTTTCGCGGACGAAGTGAATTTTGACAGAGACTGGCTGGACGATGCAAGAAGATATTACACTAACATTGTAGGAAAATATGGACCGCATGTTCAGAACCTGCTGAAAAAGGCTGCCACATTAGATATAAAGATGATATGCCCGCTTCACGGACCGGTTATAAGGAAAGACTTTGGATATTTTATAGATAAATATGATAAATGGAGCCGCTATGAGCCTGAAGAAAAAGGAGTCCTTATTGCATATGCATCAATGTACGGCAACACAGAGGCAGCTGCATGTATGCTGGCAACGAAGCTTTCGGAAAAAGGGATGAACAATATTGCGCTTCATGATGTTTCTAATACTCACGTATCGTATCTTATTGCAGATGCATTTAAATACAGCAACATTGTGTTTGCATCAGTGACATACAATCTGGGAATATATCCTGTAATGCACAATTTCCTTATGGACATGAAAGCTTTGAATCTTCAGAAGAGAACCTGTGCTATTATCGAAAACGGATCATGGGCAGTAAAATCAGGATCTCTTATTCGTCAGTTCCTGGATGAGCAGATGAAGGAAATGACCATATTGGATGAACAGGTAACAATGGCTTCATCCATGAATGAAGGAAATATGAAGGATATGGATGCCTTGGCAGACAGAATAATTGAATCAATGAATCTGTAAAGCAAATAATACGTAAATCAAAATTACTGTACAGAATAGAAGTCAGATTACAGATGTATTTAAAAACCTAAAGGCTCTGCCCGGATGTTCGGGCAGAGCCTTTGCAGTATTAAGTATTGTTTATCTATTCTTGAATTCGGCAGGACGTTTTTCAAGGAACGCTTTCATGCCTTCTTTCTGGTCTTCTGTACCGAAGCATCCGCCAAAAGCTTCTGCTTCCAGAGCTGAACCAGAGAACAGATCAAGATGATAGCCTTTATTGATGCATGTCTTGGCCATTCCTACGGCAATTGGTGCCTTGGATGCTATCTTTGCAGCAATGGCTTCGCATGTAGGCATCAGTTCTTCAGGTTCCACAACTTTTTCTACCAGACCTATTCTGAGAGCCTCTTCGGCATTTATGGTATCAGCAGTAAGGATGAGCATCTTGGCCATTCCTTTGCCCACCAGTTTTGATAATCTCTGAGTACCGCCAAATCCCGGAGTAATTCCAAGACCCACTTCAGGCTGACCGAATTTAGCTTTTGATGAAGCAATTCTGAAATCGCAGGCCATAGCCAGCTCACATCCGCCGCCGAGAGCAAATCCGTTAACTGCAGCGATTACAGGTTTTTCGATTTTTTCTATGTAGTTCATTACCTTCTGGCCATAAGCGCCGAAAGCTCTTCCTTCTGAAACGGTGAGAGTGCTCATCTGAGCAATATCTGCACCGGCAACGAAAGAACGGCCTTCACCGGTGAGAATAACAACTTTGACGGAATCATCTTCGTCTATCTTGCCGAATACATCAAAGAGTTCTTCAAGAACGGTCTTGTTCAGCGCATTAAGGGCTTCAGGTCTGTTTATTGTCACATAACCTGTCCCGTTTTTAACTTCGTACTTGATTGTCTGATACATCTTCATAACTTCCTTTCTCTTCTAGAAAAATCTTACCAAAGAAGATTATACCAAAGGAGACCTCTTTTATCAATGGCAATGTTACGAAATTAACATTATTGAACCTGAGTTTTCAGCTTCTTAAGAGCATTTTTTACTGCAGGAATGTTAATAACAATAACGGTAATCAAGGCTTCAAGCCCCAGATAAGTTGCCTGATAGAGGAAAGAGTAGACAACTGCGTTCATGCCTTCCGGAGCGTATTCACCATAGAAAATCACGCCGGACAGAAAACTGAAGAAGAATCTTCCGGCAACACCTATAAGGTAACCTGTGGTAAGACCGTGCTCTTTGTTTGCAGTGAGACCGGACAGTCCGAGAGCACCGTAAGCCAGTATGTAGTCCAGGGCAACCTGCGCCGGGTGAAGAATGTAACCTCCAAATACTATGTTGAGCAGACCCAGGGCTACGCATGCAATCAGGCCCTTTGCCGTGCCGCAATAATAACCGCAGAGTGTGGCAGCCAGCATACTGAAAAGAGTAATTGAGCCGCCGAAAGGAAGATGGAAGAGTTTGACCATTCCTAAAGCGGTGGCAAGTGCAATTAAGACTGCACACAGTACTAATTGATATAAATTTTTTCTGTTGTTTGTTTTGTTTGACATTAAAAAAACCTCCTTTTTGTCAGGAGGGGAACCGTAAAATAAAAAATATGCTTCCCTACGCCGGCATTAACCGTATCAGGTGGTGAGGGTCTAATCCGCAATAAGCGGATACTCTCAGCGTCAGCTCCCCTAGCATATTCAATTATATGTTTCAAATGACAGATTGTCAAATATTACTTTAAATGATATAATGATAAAATAATAAAAAGGGGAAAGTGAGGAAAAACATGGACAACCGCATAGTAATTGAACCATCATCAAAAATAAGAGAAATAGCAAGAAAGTCTCTGGCAGGCAACTGGAAGCAGATGTTTGTCGGACTCCTTATTTATTTCATCATGCTGACAGGTATAAGCACAATATTAAACAGCTTCTTTTACAGCATAAGATATATTTATCTGTCCAGCGGACAATATATTCCAATCAGAATAACTTACGCAGGCAATCTTTATATGTTCCTGGTGGAAGGTGCACTCACCTGTGGTCTGGCAATGTTTGTGCTGGCCTTTTTCAGAACCAGAAAAATAGATTATTCACTTACCTTTGAAGGATTCAGCATGTATGGCAAGGCCTTCTGCCTGTTCCTTCTGTATACAGTCAAGGTATTTTTGTGGTCTCTGCTTCTGGTAATTCCGGGAATCATAGCAGCCTTCAGATACAGTCAGTGTTTTTATCTGAGAGTTGATCATCCGGAATGGACAGCATCCCAGTGCATAAACGAGAGCAAACGGCTGATGAACGGAAACAAAGGAAAATTTTTCTGTCTGCAGCTGTCATTCATAGGATGGTATATTCTTGCCAACATACCGGGTTCTTTATTTGCTCAGTCGGAAGTATCAGGGCTTGCTTATTCAGCCATATTCCTTATTCTCAGTCTGCCGGTTGTGGTTGTTGACTTGTATTTAGAAACAGCCAATGTTGCTTTCTATGAGCTGGTTACCGGCAATCTTGTTGTAATAGATCCGCAATACAGCAATCAGACTTTAAACGAAAACGGATTCCGCAGCGAAACGGCTGCAGAAAAGGAAACTGCAGAGGCAAAGGAAGAGCATGAGGGAGCGGAGCCACAAGGAGATGGTTCAGCCGAAGAGTCATCTGAAAAATCCGGGTCGCAGGGGGATTCAGAAAATAATAAGCTGTATTAACATAAGATCATTTACAGAACAACAATTACCTCCACGGCATAATATATAATATAATATGCTAAGGAGGTAATATTTTGTCTGCAGAAAGACATTATTTCCCGGGCAATAATACGCCGCTGGGATTTTTTTCGTATTACAGACATATCCTGGGACAAAGAGAAGCCAACAAAATAATATGCGTAAAAGGGGGGCCGGGGACAGGAAAGTCTACTTTCATAAGGAGAATAGGCAGGCATTTTGCAGATATGGGCGAGGATGTGGACTATCTTCATTGCTCAGCAGATGAGGACTCTCTGGACGGAATAGTGCTGAAAAAAAGGAAGATTGCCGTAATAGACGGAACAAGTCCTCATGTGACAGACCCCATAACGCCGGGAGCAGTAGATAAAATAATAAATTTGGGTGAATTCTGGAATGAAGAGGGGATTGCAGCGAACAAGAGCGAGATAATAGATCTGAATGAAGAAACAGCCAGGTGGTACAGAATAGCATATAATTATTTAAACGCAGCGAAAAGTGTTTACAGAAGCCTCGAAGAGATATATAACCAGGCCTCTGCCGCCAGCGAGATATACAAGGTGGTAGCCGACATAATAGGCAGAGAATACGGTGAAATGGACATATCTTTCAATCCGGGAAGAACTAAAAAATTTTTCGCAGGAGCAATTACGGGAAACGGATTTGTAAACTACCTGAGAAGCCTGCTTTGCGGCATAGAGCGTGTCTATATGATAAGTGCACCGGTGGGATATTCCAACAGCAGTTTTATGGAAATACTATCTGAAGGTGCAATTTACAGAGGTTTAGATACAGAAGCATTTTACTGTCCCATGTGCCCGGAGGAAAAGGTTGAACATCTTATCATTCCAAAACTCGGAACTGCATTTATAACGCTCAACGAGTATCATGATATAGAGCCGTGGGAACTGACTTCAATGGATGGAGAAAATCCTGAAATAATACTGATAGATATGAGAGATTACATGAACGGTATAAACCTTGCAAAAAATGAAGATCTTATTTCTTCCCTGAAGGATGAATATGACATATTGCTTAATAAGACATGCCGGCATCTGGCGCTGGCAAGAGATACTCATAAACGTGTGGAAGCAATGTATATACCCAACATGAACTTTACGGAAGTTTCCAACCTGGCAGCAGAACTTGAAAGGGAGATAGACAGATAGAAGATGAGAAATTTCCCGAATTAAAAGCCGCAGGAAGCCCACGGGACTGAAGCCTGTGCCATTCAATACAAATTCGGGAAATTTTTTTGTTGTAAAAGTGTATAATGTGAAAATGTATGGTATAATCACTGAATATAAGATAAAAAATCATTACGAGTGGGGGACAAAATGAAAAAAACGGGTATAATGGAAGCAGTAAATTTACTAAAAGAAAAAAAGCTGTTAATCGAGGCTAATATAAATGCTGCTGCCTGTGATGAAACTATAGAGTATATTTCCTACAATTCTCAGGATATAAAACCGGGGACCCTGTTCTTCTGCAAAGGAGTGCACTTCAAAGAACAGTACCTTAAGGAAGCCTTTGACAAGGGAACCATATGCTATGTTTCAGAGAAAGTAATCGTGGCGGACAAGCCTCATATTATAGTCAGCGATATACGTGGAGCAATGCTTGCGATATCCGAAATGTATTACGGCTGCGCATGGAGAGATAAACTGAAACTTGTAGGAGTTACAGGAACCAAAGGCAAGACCACTACAGTTATGATGATCCATTCAATTCTTGAGGCTCACTGCCGTTCACACAAAATAGGAAGAGCAGGAATACTGACAGGCGTATATAATTTTGACGGAAGAGAAACAATAGAATCAAGTCTGACAACACCTGAAACCTTTGAATTGCACAAAATACTATCGAATTGCGTCGAAAATCAATGCAGCTATCTTGCCATGGAGGTTTCCTCTCAGGCACTTAAATATGGAAGAACTGCAGGGCTTGAATACGAGGTGGCTGTATTTCTGAATATGGGAAATGACCATGTTTCGGAATCAGAGCATTATGACATGGAAGATTATTTTAATTCAAAACTTAAAATAATCGATCAGTGCCGCAGGATATGCATAAATCTTGACATGAACCCTGTTTATATGAAACGCATAATGGATTATGCCCGAAAGAAAGGGTGCGAGATAATTACCTTCGGAAAAGGTCCTGAGGCTGATTACCGCGGTATACTAAAAAAAGGAACCATAGACTATATTGAGGTTGAAGCGGTGCATGGAGATGAGGAGTGCAGCATTACCGCAAACATAGGCGGAAAATTCAATGCAGAGAACGTGATGGCAGCTGTTTCGGCAACAAAGGCCCTTGGAATCTCATGGGATGCCATAAAAGAAGGCATTGAAAAGGTTAAAGTTCCCGGACGTATGGAGGTCTTCCGAATCCCGGGCAGAGATACTACGGTAATTGCGGATTATGCTCACAATGACATAAGTTTTGAGGCGCTTTTCCAAAGTGTAAATGAAGCTTTTCCTGACAAGAAGAAAGTTATTGTTTTCGGTTCATCAGGAGGCAGAGCTTTCAACCGCCGCAGAAACCTGTCAGAAATCGCAGACAGAGAAGCGGACATGATAATTCTTTCAGAAGAAGACTGCGGAACGGAAGGAGCGGAAAAAATCTGCAACGAGTTAAGAAGCTATATTTCTCCTGAAAAGGATGTAAAAATAATCCTGGATAGAGAAGAAGCAGTGAAATATGCCCTTGATAACTGCCGAGACGGCTGGGTGATAATCTTTGCAGGACACAGTACGGGAGATCACCAGGTCAGAGGTGAAAAAGCAGTTCCGGTTGCATGTGATGCCAAGCTGATCAGAGAGTACATAGAATCCCACAGATGATATGACACATAAATCAGGACGGTGAAAAATGAATAAAAAAACTTTGCAGAGCTATGTTGATGTTTTGAGACAGGCAGGGGTATTGGCGGATTGCAGAATTGAGACAAGTGAAAGTAAAGTTATAGTAAACCATCTATCATATAACTCGATGGATGTTATTCACGGCACATTATTCATATGCAAGGGAAGAGCCTTTAAAAAAGAGTACCTTGCAGAGGCTTTTGATAAAGGAGCGGTATGCTATATAGCAGAACGCCCTATAATGGAAGACAGGCCATGCATCATAGTAAGTAATCTCAGGAAGGCTCTTATTGCCATATCAGAATTTCATTATGACGATTGCTGGAAGGAAAAACTTGATATAATAGGAGTTACGGGAACAAAAGGAAAGAGCACAACTGTGGTATTTCTGGATGCCATACTGGAGGATTATTGCAATTCTCATGACTTAGGCCCGGTAGGCATGCTGACAGGCATATATAATTATGACGGAGAAAAAAAGCGAAAGGCTCATCTTACCACAGAAGAGATTCTGGAACTTAACAGAAATCTGTATAACTGCGTTGAAAATGGCTGCAGGTATGCGGTAATGGAGGTTTCCTCCCAGGCACTCAGGTATGGAAGGACAGGAAGTGTGGACTTCAAGACGGGAATTTTTCTGAATATAGGAGAAGATCACATATCCGAATCCGAGCACAGAAACATGGAAGACTATTTCAATTCGAAACTCAGGCTCATAGGAAAAAGCCAGACGGCATGTATAAATCTCGATATGGATCGGGAGTATCTTGAAAAGGTCAGAAAAAAGGCTTTTCACAGGTGCAGGCGTGTCATTACCTTCGGAACTGTTCCGGAAGCAGACTGCTATGGCTTTGACATAAAAGAGACACTGGATTCACTGAGTCTGAAAGTGCGTGTCGGAGGGAGGACAGAAGAACTCCACGTTAATATAGGCGGTGCGTATAATGTTGAAAATGTTCTTGCGTCAGTTGCGGCTGCCGTGTCTCTTGATATACCATTTGAGAATGTAAAAAGAGGACTGGCTCATGTAAAGGTTCCGGGACGAATGGAAGTGTTTCAGCTTCCCGACAAGGATGTAACGGTGATTGTGGACTATGCGCATAACGAGATGAGCTATAATGCGCTCTTTGAAAGCATCAACCGCGACTGTCCGGAAAGAAAAAAGCTGTTTCTTTTCGGATGTGTAGGAGGAAGAGCCTTCAACAGGAGGGAAGAAGGCGGCAGAATTGCAGACAGAGAGGCAGATAGAATTATTCTTACGGAGTATGATTATGGGACGGAAAGCATAGATGATATATGCAGTGAAATAAGAGAATATATTTCGCCGGAAAAAGATGTAAAAATAATAACCGACAGACAGAAAGCCGTGGAATATGCACTTGAAAGCAGCAGAGACGGATGGGTGGTTGTTCTTGCCGGTTACAGTTCCGGAGACTGTCTTATTCGTGGACGAAAGGCTGTTCCCGTTCCATGCGACATGGAAACAGTCAAAAAATATATTGCAGAGCACAACTGAAAAGGCGCAGCCCTTGCCGGGGCTGCGTCGAATTTTAAAAATAATTAAAGGAAACTTATATAATCAATCAGTTTCACCATGTCATCAGGAAGCGGGGCTTCAAGCTCCGTTTTTTCATTTGTTACAGGATGAAAGAAAGAAAGGCTGCAGGCATGAAGAGCCTGTCTGTCTATATAAGGGGAAGTGCTTTTTTCTTCGATACCTTCCACACGGCGAAAATCACCGTGAAGTTTGCGATATAGGAAAGGATCCCCGTTATTATAAAGATGATCACCTGTTACCGGATGGCCGATGGAGGCCATGTGCACACGTATCTGATGCGTACGCCCTGTTTCGAGACGAAGGCGAACCAGCGTATATCCGCTTTGAAAGCGCCGGATAACTTTGTAGTGCGTCACAGAATCATAACCGCCTTGGTCTGTCGGAAGAATCCACCGTTCCACTTCGTCGGGATCAGGCCGACCGATGGGAGCGTTTATGGTTCCAAGGTCCTGCTCCATTATTCCGTCAACTACTGCCAGATATTCCTTGCGTATTATACCTGCTTTCATCTGGCGTATGAGTCTGTCCTGAGTAAAGCTGTTTTTTGCAATCAGAAGCAGGCCGGATGTATTCATGTCCAACCTGTTGGCGAAACGTATTTTATACTTCTCGCCATCATCCAGCATTTTCTTCATTATGCCGTTAGCAATGGTATGATTAGGTTTGCCTTTGGTGGGATGCACCACATAACCGGGCTGCTTGTTGATGACAAGAAGGTCCTTGTCCTCAAAAATAACTGAAATAGGAATATCTTCCGGCTGGAAATCGCAGGTTTCCTGTGGCAATGTTATGGTCAACTTATCTCCGGGAAGGGGAATCATCCATCCGCGAACGGGATTTCCGTTAAGAGTGACCAGATCCTGCTGCTTGAGCTTTGTCAGAAGCCTGGAAGAAAAGTGAAAATTACGGCGAAGGAGCTCTTTTACAGAGAGCTCCTTGTCTGTTTCTGTTACTGTATAGTTGAATTCTGTCATGGATATCATCCTTTTAAGTTATATTATTCAGAGAAATTTACTTTTTACCTTTTCCCAGAACTGATAGTCATCAAAGCGTATAAGATTTATCTTTTTTCTCGAGAGACCTATGGAAAGCTCTGTTATGTTTTCGTATTCTGACATCATTCCGTCATAAATTATACTGAGAGTTTTGTCATCATCACTGCATGGTATAACTGAAAGCCGGTCATTGGAAGGAATAAGAATACTTGACGTGAAGGAACGATATGCCACGTTCTGCATAGGAGCTATTGGCGTGACCTGCAGAAGGTTGAGACGCGGATCGACGATGCTGCCTCCTAATGCATAATTGTAAGCCGTGCTTCCGGCCGGGGAAGCCACACACAATCCGTCACCGCTGAATCTTTCGATAAAGCTGTTATTTATGGAAATATTCAGATGCACCGGATGGGTGGAAAGACCTTTGACGGTAATTTCATTTAGAGCTATGTGGCGTGCGGTGCCATCTGAGGTCTTTATGTAACATGACACACCGTTAAGACCTTGTATGCTGTATCTGTCCTGATTGTACAGGAAAATAAAATCGTCTATCTTTTCAGGGAGTATTTCCTGAAAGAAGCCCAGATGACCAGTATTTACACCCACTATGGGAGTCTTTGGAAATCCGAATTCCTGAACAAGGCGGAGAAGAGTTCCATCCCCGCCTATGCATATTATAAGGTCTGTATCATCGGAGAAATTGTCAAAAACATGAAGGCTGGATTTTGCCAGCTTGTTTCTAAGCATGTTTTCAATGCTGTTTGACATTTCTGTCCGGTTTGTGTAAATAAAAATTTTCTTATCCATAGTCTGATATTACAATAATTTCTCTAATTCATCAACAAGGTTTTTAAATGTTTCCATAGCCATTTTCACAGGTTCAGGAGATGCCATGTCTACACCTGCAATTTTCAGCAGATCAACAGGGTAATCTGAGGAGCCGCTCTCAAGAAAACGTATATAATCATCCCGGGCAGGAGCGCCTTCAGAAAGAATTCTTGATGAAATGGCAGTGGCAGCAGAATAGCCGGTAGCATACTGATACACATAAAATCCTCTGTAAAAATGAGGAATGCGGGACCATTCATATTGTATATATTCATCATATGACATGGCAGGTCCGAAATAGAGACTGTTAAGGTCACCATAGGTTTTATTGAGCCAGCCTGCAGTGAGAACACCGCCTTTTTCAATTTCCTGATGTGCTTTGAGCTCAAACTCAGCAAACATCGTCTGTCGGAAAAGAGTGGTTCTGAATTCTTCAATGTAGTAATTGAGAAGATACTTTCGCATTTCAGGATCCTGCTCTGTTGAAAGAAGGTGTTTGATAAGGAGCGATTCATTAACCGTTGAAGCCACTTCCGCGGTAAATATGCAGTGATCACCATAGGCATAAGGCTGAGTCTTCCTTGTATAATATGAGTGCATGGAATGACCCATTTCGTGCACTATTGTGAATACGTCTTTGAGTGAGTCGGTATAATTCAGCAGTATATAAGGCATACTGTCATATGAACCGAAGCTGTAGGCCCCACTGGTTTTTCCCTGGTTCTCATATACATCTATCCAGCCTTCTTTTATACCTTTTCTGACCTGCCTGATATATTCATCTCCAAGGGGAGCAAGTCCTTCAGCCATGATTTCTATGGCTTCCCGGAATTTTATCTCTTTTTTTGGAAGCTGAACCAGAGGAACATAGATGTCGTACATTTTAAGTTCATCCACGCCGAGAACTTTTTTGCGAAGCTCCATGTATCTATGAACTACAGGCAGATATTCGTGAACTTCCCGGATGAGGTTATAATAGACATCCAGAGGAATGTCGTTTCCGTCAAGGGCAGCATTAAGCGAAGAATCGTATTTCCTGATTCGAGCTGTGACAACATCGGTTTTGGTGTTATAGTTGTAATTGGTTGCAATGGTATTTATAAGTTTTTTATAAGCTTCATACATATTTGTGAAGGCCGCCTTGCGTATGTTGCGATTGGGGCTTTCCATAAATGTGATGTAGTTGCCGTGAGTAAGAGGCACTTCATCGCCGTCCTCATCTATTATTGTACCAAAAGTCATATCTGCATTGTTCAGCATTTTGAACACGTCGTTGGTGGCACCGGTGACTTCAGACATCTGAGCCATGATGTTTTCTTCCGAAGCAGATAATATGTGAGCCTTTTCGCGAAGAACCGACTTCAGCATGAATTCATATTCCTTAAGGTCGGCATTTTCCTCAATAAAGCCCATAATTTTGTCTTCGGAAGCTTCAAGCAGCTCCGGTGTAAAGAAGGACATGCTTGCGGACACCTTGGCTATGGCGCTGCCGCATTTATCATTCATGGCCTGATATTTGTCTATGCGATTATCCTCGTCCTTGCGCATGGCAGCATAGACATAAGCGTGCTCAAGACGCTGCCATATGCTGTCCCGCATTTTAAGCGCTGAAGCCAGAGTTGCGGAATCAGAGGTTAGTTTACCACTGAACTCCGAGAATTTTTCAGCCTCATCCAGACATGCTTTAACATCTGCTTCCCATTTGCTTTCGTCAGGATACATAGCTTCTATGTTCCATTTGTATTCCTTGGGTATATCGCTTCTCTGTTTTAAATTTTTGTCTGACATTTTTGCCTCCTGTATAGATAAAATTATTATTCTGTAGTATAATTGTAAAATCCTGAAATAATAAATCTATTATACCACAATTTGGAAAGGAATATTACATAAATGGACAACAGGCCAATAGGTTTTTTTGACTCCGGTTTAGGAGGTCTGACCGTGATTCCCAATTTGCTGGAAAATCTGCCAAACGAAAGAGTTATTTACTTTGGTGATACGGCCAGAACGCCTTACGGTTCCAAAGCAGTTTCCACAATAAAGCAATATGCCACACAGATTGCAGATTTTCTGGTATCAAAGGATGTAAAGATGCTGGTTATAGCATGTAATACCATAAGTTCTACCTGCCTTGAAGACCTGAGAGTGCGTTTCCCCCAGATACCCATACTGGGAATTATAAGCCCTGCTGCCCGCAAGGTAGCCGCAATATGTACGCCGGAGAACAATATAGGTATAATAGCTACCAAAGTAACAACGGCCAGCGGAGCTTATCGCGAGAGAATAAGGGACTTCAATCCCGAGCTCAGAGTCTTTGACAAGGCAACCCCCGCCTTTGTACCGCTAATCGAAGAGGGAATCATCGAAAATGAAATAATGGATTTGACAATACATTATTATATGGATGATTTTATCAGAGAAAATTCTATAGACACGATGGTACTGGGATGCACACATTATCCTCTTATACGAAAGAATATAGAGAAAATTTATCCCGGTCTTAATATAATTAACCCTTCATACGAAATAATAGGCAGGGTCAGACAGATACTGGAAAATGACGGTACTCTGGCAGATGAAGACAATGACAGAGAAAATATATTTTATGCCAGTGACCTTTCTGAAAACTTTGAGAATATGATCCAGAAGATTCTTGAAACAGAAAAATCAAACCTAAATCTCAAGTTCAAGAATCTGGAACTTTAACAGGAGAAAAATACACAATGGAAAAAGAAAAACTGTACGAGTTTCTTGACATAGAAAGTCCTGTGGATTTTGAATATTTCGAGAATATTGCAGCTCTGCTGGAGTGCGATGAAGACATTTCATACGATGACATGTTCGAGCTCATAAGCCAGGTGGACACTGAAACTCTGATTATGCTTATCGACAACTATTTTGAGGAAATATCTGACTATATACCGGGAGAATCAGCAGAGTTCTATACTCTTATGGAACAGATAAGGCTTTCACTCACAGGACTTGCCCGCAGCAGTGACGAAGAAAATGTTATGGCAAATCTTGTGGAAGAGATAGATCGCTTCAGAAGATGGTATTCATCAGAGTCAAAAGTAATATGCACCCCGATAGGGAGTGCATATGAGGAGGAGCAGACTTTGAGGGATGCGCTTTACATGTCTCGACTGGAAAAAATAGACGGAGACAGATATTCATATGATTTCAGTCAGTGCATTGATTATCCTCTTGACGAATATATCATGTCCTTTGCAGATGTGGCAGCTGCCGCAGAAGAACCTGATGATGCGGAATAGAAATTTGAAGAGTCAATTATCACACCTCTGTCATAGTATAATAAAAAAGACGGAGGTTTTTATATGGGAGACGATTTCAGACGTATGGACTGCTGCCAGAAAGATTGTGAAGACAAGTGCTTCAGAGAGTGCTGCTGCCGTGACAATGACGGAGGCAGCGGTATATGGCTCATTATACTTATTATCGTGATTTACTGCCTTTTCTGTAATGACAACAGGAGCGGAGGACTCTTCGGCGGGTTGTTTTAATGTTTAATCTTTAGCAGGTAAAAAGAAAAACGGGAGACGGGCATCAGCGAAGCCAGATGTCCGGCTCTTGCTTTTTTTTATACGAAATGTTAGTATATTTCTTGCCGACATATGGCATAAATAGGAGAAAATCATGGAAAACGAGAGAAAAATATCTGCCGCAGCGGAAAGAAAAAACTATAGGCAGGGAATTCTATCTGCCGTAACATGCAGCGTGTGGTGGGGAATAATGCCTATATACTGGCAATGGCTCAGACCTATAGAATCCTCTGTAATCATATTTTACAGAATAGCACTAGTCGCGCTGGTTTGCATAATAGGAGCTCTTATCCTTTATGATAAGAAGACGGTTCTTGCACCGCTATCTGATAAAAAAACAGTATTAAGACTTGCTTTGGCCGGAATTCTTATTACGGCCAACTGGTCAATATATATATGGGCGGTCAATGCCGATTATGTGATACAGACCTGCATAGGTTACTATATTGAGCCACTGGCCGTATGCATAATAGGAATAGTGATCTTTAAGGACAAACTCAGCAAATACAAGCTGATAGCATTTATCCTGGCGGCAGTAGGAGTTATGGCCGTCATAATATATTTCGGACAGGTGCCTCTTATAGCCCTTGGCCTTGCATTGACCTTCTCCATATATGCAGCCCTTAAAAAGAATTTAACCATGCCGCCTATACTGTCGCTTTTGTATGAAACCGTTTTTCTGATGCCGGCAGCTCTGGCGGTGATAATATATCTTGAGGTTACCGGAAAGGGCGCCATAGGAGCAGGGGAATCATATAAGTACGCGCTGCTGATGTTGTGCGGCCTCTTTACCGCATTTCCTCTGGGGATGTTTGCCAATGCAGCTAACAAATTGAATCTGTTTGTACTTGGACTTCTTGAATATATCTCTCCTACAATATCACTTTTCATAGGCATTTTCCTGTTTAGGGAGCCTTTCGAGAAAATACAGCTAATTGCTTTTGCAATAATATGGATAGGTCTCATATTCTTCAGTTACGGAGAGTATTCAGAAGTAAAAAAATATAAGGAGCCGGAAAAAAATGAATGAAGAAAAAAACTTAAGCGCCCTGCATGTGGCTGTAATGTATGTGGGGGCAATAATGGGAGCCGGCTTTGCTTCGGGAAGAGAGACCTGGCAGTTTTTCGGCGTATTTGGAGAAAAGGGAAGAACAGGTGCAGTAATATTTGCAGCTTTGTTTATGATCATCGGTCTGGCAACAAGTTATATCGCCAGAAAAACCCAAACAAACGACATGGGCAGCATAATAGTTCCCGGAAAAAATAAGAAGGCAGAAGCTTTTGTGGGTTACTTTATGGCTGTTGCTCTGGCCAGTGTAATGGTGGTTATGACAGCTGCCGGAGGTTCACTGCTTAATCAGCAGTTCGGACTGCATCCTGCCATAGGCGGAGCATTGATAGCAGTGCTGGTAATTGCCACTGTGCTGGGAGAATTTCAGAGAATGTCAAAAGTTTTCAGATATGTTATGCCGGTACTTTGCATCGCCATGATAATAACCTGCATCACAGTAATAATAAAAAACCCGGTAGCTGTTGAAGGCGGTGATGAAATAAAGCCTTCTCCTGTGGCGCCTAACTGGCTTCTGGCATGTCTTCTCTATACTTCATACAATGTTATGGCAATGATAGCCATAGTGGGCACATCTTCGATAAAAACAAAAGATGCGAAAACCGCCATGGCAGGTACGGCAGCAGGCGGCGTATTCTTGGGTCTGCTGGCAATGATGATACTGGTAACAGTTCAGCGGGATATGCCATTTTCACAGGCCATGGACCTTCCTGTGCTGGGATATGCTGACAGAATATCAAAGACTTTAGGACTGATGTATACCATTATCCTTTTTTGTGCGGTGTATTCAGCAGCCACCAGTAACTTCTACGGCTTTACAACAAAACTGAAGGAAGGCCCTTCAAAGAAAAAAATAATAATCGCTACAGGCATTCTGGCCTTTGCTCTGGGCCTGGTGGGATTTAAGAAGATTGTGGAGTATCTTTCACCCATTATGGGATATGCAGGCATGGCAATAATAATCATGCTTTTATGGAATTTTGTATTAGTATGGAAAAAGGAGCACAAGAAAAATGAAACCTGATAATTATCCGCAGCCGCTGAGAAGAGTTACGGGAGGTCCCGGCGGAGAAGCGGTTCTGATAATGGGCAGCCGGAAAACGGCTCTGCATGATTGCGGTATGGCCTGTTTTAAAGACAGACTGATTGAAAATATACGAAAAGAGCTGGGGGAAAGGAATCTTGATTATATTCTGCTGTCCCATTCTCATTATGATCATATGGGAGCGCTTCCTTATCTTCTTGAAATATGGCCTGAGGCCAAGGTCTGTGCCGGTCTTAAGGCATCAAAGGTGTTTCAGAGCCAGGGAGCCAGAGCTACCATAGAATCCATGGGAAGGACTGCCGCAGAATATTACGGGATGAACCCGGAGAGCATAACTGCCGAAGGCCTCAGGGTAGATGTTGTTCTTGAAAACGGCCATATCATTCGGCTGGGAGATGAGGAGATCCTGGCTATGGAGACAAAAGGTCACACTGACTGTTCAATGTCATATTTTATTCAGCCTCAGGGAATACTTCTGGCAAGCGAATCAACAGGCGCGCTTGAATTGAGCGGAAAACTTCATACGTCAGCACTTAAAAGCTTTGATCAGAGTCTGGAATCTGCCTTTTTTCTGAAGCTGCTCCCCTACAGGTACATACTTATTCCTCATTATGGAATCCTGCCTCGTGAGATGAATGATTCATATTTTGATATGTATGCCGAAGAAGCTATAAGAGAGAAAAATCTCATAGAAGGGTGGATAAAAGAAGGACTTACGGAAGAGGAAATCTTTGAAAAACACAAAGAACTGTACTGGAACGATATCAGAGCGGTGAATCATCCTTATCGCGCATACAAAATGAATACAGATATAATAATCAAGAGAATGATTAAAGAAGCTGCTGCTCATATGACGGTTAACAGCCGTTAGGGCAGCAGCTCTTTTTGTGCGGCGAAGCCCCAAATCATAGTATTTTACTGGGCTTTGGGGCTTCACAGGTATTATGTATACTTGGTGAAAAACAGGTGTTAATTTGTTGACAATATGATATGGGCGGGAGTATTATCAAGGTACAAGTTGACTCTTTAGCGTTTATTGTCGTGGACTCATGTCTGACAACCGGTCAGAGCAACATTCTAATTTTTTAAGCAGCCAAAGTTACATCTGAAAAGAATCAGTGAGTTTACGGCGTTACTCTTGGGAGGTGAATAAGGTAAAAGAGACAATAATTCAGTTATTGCAAATTTAGACGCTAATCTTTTTCAAGAAAAAAGGAGAAGAACCATGAAGAAAAGACTAGTTAAACTTGTTGTAATGGCATTGATCTTTTCACTGGTAATGCCAATGGCTGCTTTTGCTTCTGTCGAAGAGCTGAATTTAGACACAACAACACCTGGTATCTCATTAGCTGGAATTTATCCGGCATATGACGATATCGAATTCCAGTACTCGCTGACGGAAGAAGCTACTCACGAAGTAACAATTCCTACAAATCTTGACGCTGCGGCACTTCAGGCAGCCGTAGACGGAGGAACCATTTCATTCTCTCTGGTAAGAGATGAAGAAAGAGGCTACCTTGATCCTGAACTGTATCCTTTCCCTCAGAAGGGCGGAGCCATTTCAGACTGGAAGGACAAAGAAGGAACAGAGGTAATCACTGTTGAAGAAATCAAAGTTGAAGGCACTAATCTGGTTGTGAAATTCAATACATTGGGAACTGAATTCTACTACACAGCAGATGATACTGCCAGTGAAGATGTAAAAAAGGTATACTCAATAGATCACTCCAACGGAGGAAGCTGGCTTGATAAATGCGGATACTTTGATCTGACTGCCGCTGTAGGAGGAACTGCTACAGGTTCCGTACATGCAAAGGTTGTTCCTTATGATTCATATCGCACACCTTATGAACTCTTCGACGAAATCGAAGCGCTGAAATCATATAAGGGTGACAGATATGTTGAGGTGGGCTCCATAGGTCATACCACAATTGACTCATATGACACACCTTATGTCATCGTATCCAGCGACAAGAAAGCCGTAAAGGAATGGCTGGAATACACTGAACTTTCAGAAACAAACCCTGAAAAGGTTTTAGCTGATATCAAGGAAGGCAAGTATGATGATTTAAAGGTTCCTCTTTATATCAGCAACTGCCATACCAACGAGAACTCTGCAGTAAACGGTATTATGAACATGATTCAGGTGCTGGCTTATGAAGATGAAATCGAATTAAAAAAACTTGAGAAATATACAGAGTTAGGCATAGAAACATTAGAAAATGAAAAAGAAAATATTTTCGGAACAAGCATCTCTGGTATCTACGGCGAGTGGGCTTCCGAGCTGGGAAGATTAAGAGGAGAAAACGGTGATGTAAAGGATTACGAAAACTGGGTTCTTTACGGTTATTCATCAGTAGTGGAGTTTGAAAAGTATTATGAAACCGGCCTTGATGAATTCACCATCGATGATCTCCTTGATGATGTATTCTTTGTTTGCGTTCCTACCATGAACATGGAAGGCTACATGCAGCAGACAAGAGCTCCCGGAGTGGGCTTCGACCCTAACAGAGACTACGCTAACCAGACCATGAACGAAGATGCCAACGCAATGGCATTCATGGCCAAGTGGAATCCTATGGTTTACACAGAAATTCACGGAAGAGTTGAAGGCATGCTGGTAGAACCATGCGGAGCACCGCACAACCCTAACATAGAATATGACCTCATCGGAAAGAAGTTCGTGAAACTGGGTGAAGCATTAGGTAATGCAGCTGTTGCAAATAACGAAAAGTTCAACAGCTACGAGATGCCTGCCCGTGACTACATCGAATACGATCCGGACTCTCCTACAGGCGTACAGTGGGGTTCACCTTGGGATGACCTGGCAACCAACTTCGGTTCACAGTTCCCTGTATTCTACGGAACCTGCGGAATCACCTGGGAAATGCCTGCTTATGATGACATCACTGCAGAACAGGTAATCCCTAACGGACTTCTCGGCCAGGGAAGATACGTACAGGAAAACAAGACTGAACTGCTGACAAGTCAGGCAGAACTTTTCGCAAGAGGTTTAGCTAACGAAAATTCCAACGATGAAGTTGCAAAATACTTTGTAAGCCAGTATGACGAGCCATATGCACAGGCTGATATCATGAGACCTGTATTTGACGGCGAAGGCGAAAACGGCAACTACTACCCTGAATGCCTGATAATCCCTATGGACAAAGAAAATCAGGACAACATCCAGGATGCTGCAGAAGCAGTTAAGTGGATCGCAAGAAACGATATGAAGTACAAGATTGCAGAAAAATCCTTCACATATGACGGAGTTGAGTATCCTGCAGGAACAATCATCGCTTCCATGTACCAGGCCAAGAGATCACTGCTGTATGCAAACTTCGGCCCTGGAACATTCGTAACAGTTTGGAAGGGATTATATTCCGAAGCATTCTCACAGCACCCTTATGCTCGCGGATTCGAAATCATAACAGTAGCAGAACCTGCTGCATATGAAGCCATCGATGCAGTTTGCAAAGACGGTTATGACTACGAAGGAACACTGGATTACTTATCAGACTTTGCTACACAGTTCAGCGGAGTTACCGGTGCCGACGTTATCATTTCCAACGCTTCAGAAGATACTGCATGTGCAGTTAACGATCTGCTGAGAGCAGGCAAGACTGTAGCTATGATTACAGAAGGCGACCACATGGGAGATTTCATCTGCTCATACGATGACTTCATGACAGTTGCAGATGAATATATCTTAAGTGCCGAAGGCGTATACGGTGCTGATTATGTGGCTGCCGTAATCGTAAAATCACCTGAGGTATACATCACCGGAGCCAATGCACCAGCCACAGCAGGTAACATCGAACTTAAAGGCGGAAACAGCTACTGCTTCGATGTATATGCGCTGACTCACATGGGATTTGATTTAACAGAACAGGCTACCAGTGCTGACGCCATCGTAGGCGCAAGCTTCGGAAGAAACAGCGAAGATACTTATGCTAAACAGGCTGTTCTGGAAGGAACTCCTTATATGGTATGGGGCAGCGGATCCAGACTGAGCGGAATCCTTGCCGGCGTTACAAAAGCCGGACTGGAAAACGGAACCGATGCACTGGTAAATGTAGAATATCCAAACACTACACTTATCAATGCCAATTATGTTCTGGACGGAGACGACCTGAACTATCAGTATGGCACAAGCTACTTCTCAGAAATCCCTGAGGGCGCAACTGTATTGGTAAAGAATGCAGGCAAGACCCCAATGGTTGGATGCATAGGCATATTCAATGATGATAACCAGGCAGAGTTTGACGCTTACAACACTTCGGCAGTTGCCTTCGAATATCAGGGCGACGGAATGGATGTTGTGGCATTTGCCAACTCCCTTACTCACAAGGGACACATTCAGGATGAGTTCAAGTATATTGCAAACTTCCTGTTCTCAAGAGCTCTAGGCGACACTGCATATGCAGGTGTTGAAAACCCGGGTCCTGGAGAGGAAAATCCTGGACAGGAAACCGAAAAGCCTAACACAGGTGACGCTAACAATGTAATGCTCTGGATCGTTCTGGCAGTAGTATTCGGCGGCGCAGCAACAGGAACGGTTGTGGTCGTTAGAAGAAACAGAAGATTTGAACAATAATCGAAGGTTATAAACTGGACATAAGATAAGTTAAAAAACAACCGGCCGGGTCAGCCCGACCGGTTGTTTTTTTGCAGCAGCCTTATCAGCGGCGTGGCTGTGGCCTTTGAGGTCTGCGGCAGCATTCGTCCTGCCTGCAGTCGTCATCACATCTGCCAGAGTCTTCTCTATGGCAGCAATCATTTTTTTCGTGGTCATCGCTGCAGCAGTTTTCTTCCGTATCTTCTTCTCTGATCTGATTAGGGAACAGGGCAGGGAAAGTGGTGCATATAGTGTTCTGCTGCAGAGCAGCCTGGGCATATCCTGTTGAAAGAACACACAGCTGAACCGGAACTACAATTTTCTTTTCACATGTGACGCATATGGCTATGATAAGATTTCCGCTTACGCATCCGTCACAGTCAACGGACAGATCTCTTCCGCAATTGTTGGTAGCAAGGCGTGCTTCACAGGCGGAATTGCAGAATTCAGTAAATCTAGGAACAAAAGCAGTATCTATGGCAGAAGGCATACATATCTCAAAGAAGTTGGTAAGTATCAGAGGTTCTGCCACACCTGCAATATTTACATCGGTGCATACGGTGAAAATAACATCATTATTGCAGCTGTCACACAGCAGAAGATCAAGTTCTATAATCACATTTCCTGATATGGAAATATTCTGAGTACCAAAGATAGGTGTACCCATGCATTTGTCGTCACAGTTGTCGGTTTCGGCATAGAGAAGCCGTTCTGACAAATTACCATCAGCACCTACAACAGTAAGAATTTCACCTTCGCCGTTTCTTAAAAATGTTGCCCCGGAAATATCAGTATTGACATTCAGTCTCAGGTTTGACGGATCATCCACATTATGCGGGTTAAAGCTTCTCCTGCATCGTATATCTATAACGCGTTTTACTCTGTGTCCTGCCGGAATACGGGGACTGAAACTCTGATTCTGCACGGTCTTCATTCCCTGAAGGTTAAACAGAACAGCATCAAAGACCTTTTGAACATATATAGGTTCGCTCTTGAGGCTGTCTATATCACCGTTGAATTCACATATAGTATTGGCATTACAGCAGTTTTGATAGAGATCTTGAGAAACTCTACCACCAAAGCAGCTCATATATTTACCTCCTTAAACAGTCCAATATCTTTCTCTGATAGTATATGAAAAAATATAAAAATGTGTTATTATGTTAAATACAAAAACCAGGGAAAGAAGGAGAAATAATATGCTTACCCTTGAACGCCAGGAAAAGATAAAAGACATGCTTCTTGAGAATAAAACCGTTCAGGTTGCAGAACTGTCGGACCTGTTCAAAGTGAGTTTTGAAACCATAAGAAGAGATCTGAAAGTTCTTGAGAAGGAAGGTTTTGCGGAAAAAACTTACGGAGGAGCAGTGCTGATTGAAAAAGTAAGTCACAAGGCAAGCTATCAGGTATTGTCACATATAATGGTGGAAACAAAAAGAAAACTGGCAGAGGCAGCTGCCGCTTTCATTGATGAGGGTGACTGCATATACATAGATTTTTCAACCACCTGCGGGCAGATGGTATATACAATACCGGACGTCCAAATAAATGTTCTGACATCTTCTCTTGCGGTAATAAACGCACTGAAAGACAAGGAAAAAATTTCTCTGCTCACTACCGGAGGGATGTGGGATAAGAACAACTACGCCTTTATGGGACTGGCTGCTGCGCAGAATCTTAAGCAGTTTCATGTGGATAAAGCATTTATTTCATGCCGCGGACTCAGCATTGAGCATGGTCTTTCAGATCGTACTGAAGATGAAGCGTCCATAAGGAGTATTATAATAGAAAATGCCAATGAGGTTTTTCTTCTTGCAGATGAGAGTAAATTTGATAAAGATGCTTTTGTAAAAACAGGAGATCTTAAAAGGGTAACGACTGTCATAACTGACAAAAAAACTGATGCACGATGGGCAGATTTTTTTAGAAATAACAATATAAGATGCATAGACGGGCATCTCCTGGAGTCCGGAAAATGAAAAAACAGCAGTTTGTGGCTTTAATATCACAAATGTGGCTTTTGTACAAAATGTTAATAAATAATGTGGTTTTTGAAGAAAAAAACACCACAAAAACCAAAAAATATCACATAAAGCTTGACAACTTCAACCCTCCTTTTTATAATGTACTAAAATAAATGCACGAAAAACATCTGTTTTGTGTAAAAAAGAACGCAATTATAAAAAGGAGGTTTATTTTATGAGTAAATCCACACATCTCACTCCTGCCAGGAGGCTGGGATACGCATCAGGCATTACGACTGAATCTGTTGTTTACAATGCCTTCTACATCTATTTTGTAATATTCCTGACCAACGTTGTAGGAATGAATCCTGCTCTTGCAGGCACAGTTTCACTGATATCCGTTTGTGTAGATGCGGTAACTGACCCGCTCATCGGTTGGATATGCGACAAACCGCATGTTGACTCCAAGAAGTTCATGCTGGTAGGAGGTCTTCTTACAGGTATCCTTTTTGGACTGACCTTCGTGGTAATTAACGCCAGTCCTGTGGTGGAATTTATCTATTATGTGCTTGTATCTTCACTGATGTGGTGCGCATACACAGCTTTCTGCATCCCTTACTATGCATGTTGTGCACAGATGACCGACAATTATGACGAGCAGACAAAGATAAGAGGAATCTCATCCACAATGAATGCATTTGTAATTTATGTCGGATGTGTATTCCCGATTCTCTTTATCGGAGCATTTATGGGAATGGGCGTTGATGCAGGTCTTTCATGGACTCTGGCAGCCTTCTGTATAGGCGCAATTTCAATGGTATTTGGTGTTATCAACTATGTATCCATCAAGGATGTTGAGTTTATCAAAAAAGCCGTTATTGAAGAAAGCGATGGTCTGTTAAAGACATACAAGGAGATAATAAAGCTGAAACCTATGAGATTTTTCATCCCTTGGGTATTCTTCTACCTCTTCGGATCTGCTATGGTTACTGCCAATACGGACTATCTCATTATATATGCAGCAGGATCTTCACCTGACGCTATCACAGGAACAGCACTTATGACACTGCTGTGCTTCCTCATCGGCTCACCGTTACTTACGGTAATAGGACATAAGTTTGACAGAAAACCTGCAGTAATGGTTGCTTTCGGAATTACCCTCGTAGGAGTTCTGGTATGCAGAATTATAGGAATCGACAGCTTGTTTATGATTTACATACTGACTATCTTAAACGGTGTTGCATGTGTAGGTTTCTGGTGCTTCTTCTATGACTTCTCATACGATATAATTGAGCTGGATGAGTACAAGAATCATAAGAACCGTGCAGGCGCGATAACTTCATTCCCTCAGCTGGTTCAGAAGCTTGGAAACGCAGTAGGACTTCAGGTTATAGGAATAGTTCTCGCAGCAGTAGGATTTGATGCAAGCCTCGCACAGCAGTCACAGACAGCAGTAAACGGAATTCAGAACATTTCAACTGTTTTCCTGGCAATCTGCATTGGTATTTCACTGATATGCCTCGCTGCATATCCTATCAACAGAAAAGTATATGCTAAACTTCAGGCAGCTAATGAGCGCAGAAGAAACGGAGAAGTGGATTTCCATGATCCTGATGTTGATAAGATTTTATAATCATAAATACTATAAAAAACAGGAGAGATTTATATGTCAAAGCTATTAAATGAGTACGATTACGATTCCATACATGCACAGGCAGGAGAGCTGATGAAGCACAGAAAGCATCTGAAGCAAAGTGCTGTAGACAAGTATATGGATTATTTCAATACAAAATGTGCAAAGTCCAAGGCCGAAACTCTGCTGGCAAAAGAGGTGATTCCGGGAGGAATTCAGCATAATCTTGCCAACAATCATCCTTTCGCATTAGCCATCGAAAAGGCAGACGGACCTTATCTCTATGACATAGACGGAAATCGTTACATCGACTTTTTATGCGCCGGCGGTCCTATCATACTTGGAAACAATTATCCGGCAGTGAGAGATGCAGCGGTAAAGCAGATCGTTGAAAACTCATCGCTTACAGGCCTTTACAGCCCATACGAGAGAGAACTTGCCGAACTTATTCACAAGTATATGCCGAGTATTGAAATGTATCGCTCTCTCGGAAGCGGAACAGAAGCTGATATAATTGCCATTCGTCTTGCAAGAGCATATACAGGTAAAAAGCACATTATAAGAATAATGGGCGGTTATCACGGATGGAGTGATCAGCTGGTATATAACAGTTCCAGTGCAAAAAACGATATGCTAAACGGCATTCCTGTGGACTGTTTCCAGAATACCCACTCGGTTCCGGTAAACGATGTTGAAGCTCTGGAAGCGACTATCGAAAAATATGAAAAAGAAGGCGGAGTTGCAGCCTTTGTTATGGAGGCTGTAGGTCAGGACAGCGGAGCTGTTCCGACAACCAAAGAATATCATCGTGCTGCAAGGGAACTTTGTGACAAGCACGGAATGCTTCTCATATACGATGAAGTAGTAACAGGCTTCAGATTGGGAATGGGAGGCGCTCAGGCTATATTTGGAACTCATCCGGATCTTACCGTGTTTGGAAAGATAATAGGCGGAGGTTTTGGAAGCTCCGGCGGAATAGGCGGAAGAAAAGATATTATGAGTCTGCTGGCTGCCGGCGTATCTGCGGAAGCTGAAAACAAGGTAAAAGTCGGAGGAACCCTCAGTGCAAACCCTCTCACTACTCTTGGAGGAATTACTGTAATAAAGGAACTGGCCGCAAAAAATGTGCATGCCCAGCTGGATAAGGCATCCGAATATTTCATGAAAGGAATAGAGGAAATATCTGAAAAATACAATGTGCCTGCATTGATTTTCCATCATTCCTCAATTCTCCACATAGATGTTCACGGACTCCAGCACATTCCGTATTTCTATAAACCGGAAGATCCTGAGTACAATGTTCAGCTCATGGATGCCTACAAGAACTATATTGAATTTTCAATGGCACTTGCTGCAGAAGGTCTGATAATAGCCAATGGCGGAAAAACTTATCTTCCATATGGAAGTATCGGAATTCTGGATGATGCTCTTGACGTTTATGACAGAGTGTTCAGCCAGTTTGAGTAATGACCTTTGCAAGGAGGTGTAAATATGAGCTGCATAGCTGCATATGATTTTGGGACAAGCGGAGTAAAAGCGGCTTTGATAGGCAGGGATGGCAGCATACTTGCTGTAAGAGAGAAAGGATATCCTCTCCTTAAGCCGGCACCGCTTTATGTAGAGCAGAAACCGGATGATTTCTGGAATGCTGTATGTGACGTGACAAGAGGCGTACTTGAAGATTCAGGAGTCGCTCCTTCAGATGTCAGCGGATTATCCTTCGGAGTTCAGGCGGTGACACTGATACCTGTGGACAGAGAAGGAAATGTTCTGAGAAATGCTATCAGCTGGCTTGACGGACGTGCCATAGAACAGGCAGATGAAATAAATAAAGCCTGCGGAATGGATTTGGTGAGAAGTCAGGACTATCAGCCAAGAATATTGTGGATAAAGGAAAACGAGCCGGAAATTTATGAGGAAACAGCATATTTTCTGGAATGTGACGGTTATCTCCAATACAGGGCCACCGGAATTATGGCTGTGCCTGAGGATTATGACGGAATTCTTAAATACCATCCGGCCATCGAAGAATATTTCGATGCAACGCTGGCTTCTGTAGACAGAAGTAAACTTCCACCTGTGGTGGAAGCAAGTCGTGAATATGGGAAGCTGGATGAGAAAGGAGCTGCAGAACTGGGATTATGCCCGGGAACACCGGTGTTCGGTGGCATGATAGATGTGGCTGCCGCAGCAGCAGGCTGTGGATGTGTACAACCGGGAGATGCACACCTTTACCTTGGAAGTTCAGGCTGGCTTTCTGCAATAATCGACCGGCCATATGAGACCGCAGAAGGTGCATACCAGATAAACAGTATTATTCCGGGACTCATGATATACGGAGGATGTACCAACTGCTGCTGTCTGATGCAGAACTGGGCAATTGACAGATTTTATCAGACAGAGCATAAGGAACTGGGAGATGGTATATTTGATTTCATAAACAGAGAAATGGAAAACGTGCCCGCCGGATGTGACGGATTATTTTCAACACCGTGGTTGTTCGGCGAGCAGTTTCCTATAGCCGATCCTTATGTAAGGGCTAATTTCTTTAATATCAGCGAGGGACACACAAGAGCTCATTTTATGAAAGCTGTTCTTGAAGGAGTGTGCTTCAGCATGAAGGGTCAGATAGACGCATATAAAAAGGATACCGGATGCGACATAAAAGAAATCGGCGTAAACGGAGGAGGCTCCCTGTCTTCTCAGTGGATGCAGATGATGGCAGACATACTTGGTATTCCTGTGTATGTGCCTGAAAACACAAGGCATTCCGGAGCCATAGGCGCTGCGGCAGCAGCTGCCATAGGTCTGGGATGGTTTACGATAGAAAATGTGAAAGAATTTGTAAAAAAAGAGAAGGTATTTTATCCGGACACCCGGTTGTCGGAAATGTACGGGAAAAAATATCGGGCCTGGTTCAAACTTTATGATTCGATTAAAGATCTGTCCAGGGAACTAAATCAGGAGTAAAAAATATGACATCAGTTGAGACTGTAAAACAGCAGATTGTGGATACTGTAAAGCGGGAATACCGTTTTCAGATGGTAAATATGTTCGAAGGCAATGTGTCAGCAAGAGTAGGAGACAGAATTTTCATAACTCCTTCCCAGGTAAGCAAGGAAGTCATGACATCAGACATGATTATAGAACTCGACACCGATGGGAATATTGTAGACAAGCCGGAGGGCCTTTCACCATCATCAGAGTCAAAAATGCATCTGGAGGTATACAAACTCCGCCCTGATGTAAAGGCTGTAGTGCACAATCACAGCATTTATGCGACTGCTTTTGCGGTAAATAACATGCCTCTGAAGTCAGATGCTCTGACAGAGATGAATATCACTTTCGGAGAGGTTCCTGTTGTGCCTTACGGTACACCGGGAACAGAAAAAATTTACAGGGATTTTAAAGATTTTATAGAAAATCGTTATGCCCTGCTTCTGGCAAACCATGGTGTAATTACCTTTGGAGCTGATCTTGAGCTGGCTTATTCATATGCTGAAGCAGTGGAAAAGATTGCACAGACTCTGTTCATTGCCAAACAGCTTGGGAAGCCTGCCGATATAGACCCGGAAGAGGCGAAGGTTCTGAGGGCTTTCGGAGCTGAAAAGCGAAGAAAAGAAATAGAGGCCAATATGTAATATGTATCAAAGAAGCGGCAGATGCCGCTTCTTTTTTTGTGCATAAATGTCGTAATTGTGGTATTATATATGGGACAGTATTTTGGAGGTAGAATGATGGACAACATAGAAATAAGGAAACTGGACTGCGGAGTAAGGGTGGCTATGGAGGAAATTCCATATGTTAAATCTGCAGCTTTCGGAATATGGGTAAAAAACGGTGCCGTGAACGAAACTCCTGAAGTTGCGGGAATATCCCATTTTATAGAGCACATGATGTTTAAGGGAACTTCAAAAAGAAGCGCACGGCAGATAGCCGAGGATGTGGACAGGATCGGCGGACAGATGAATGCTTTTACCGGGAAAGAAGCAACTTGCTATTATGTAAAGACAATAAATACACATCTTCTTGATGGTGCAGAGGTTCTGCTGGATATGATAGCAAATGCGGTTTTTGACAGCCGTGAGATGACAAAGGAAAGACAGGTTATCTGTGAAGAGATAAAGATGACGGAAGATCAGCCGGATGATCTGGCGCATGACACTGTAACTGAACTGGTATTTAAAGGTGTGCCTCTTGGGAATTCCATAATAGGAACCAAGACTTCCCTGAATCGTATAACCAGGCCTGTAATCGTAGACTACAAAGAGAAATCATATACCAGAGATTCAATAGTAATTTCTGTTGCCGGAAGCTTTGATAAAGATGAACTTTGTGAATTTCTGGAGGATAAATTTGAAAAACTGATGCCTTCAAAAGAGCAGGGTGTAATAGAAAAAAAAGAATACCGGCCGGGATTCAAGGTGATAAAAAAAGATATAAAGCAGGCACATATATGCATGGCGGCACGAACGGTAAGCCTCAGCGATGACAGGTATTATGCTTTTTCCGTTTTAAACAACATAATGGGCGGAAGTATGAGCTCCAGACTTTTTCAGAACATAAGAGAGGAAAAGGGGCTTGCATACAGCGTTTATTCCATGAACAGCTCATTCAGCGATATGGGATATTATAATATCTATGCCGGCGTAAGCCACGACCGAATTGAAGCAGCCATAAGCGGTATAAAGGAGGAACTGGACATTCTTGACAGAAAGGGAGTAACAGAAGAAGAACTGTCCATGTCCAAGGAGCAGCTTAAAAGCAGCTATATATTCGGGCAGGAAAATGTTGCAAGCCGTATGTTTGCCATTGGAAAAAATCTCCTTCTTCTGGGAAGAATATATGGAACCGACCAAGTGCTGGATGGAATAGACGCCGTAAGTAAAGCAAGCATAGACGAAATAAAATCTATGATATGTGACACCGGAAATTATTCCGCAGTATGTGTTACCGACAAAAAAATCGATCTGAAAAAAATGATAAGGGAATAACCATGAGCGTGAAACTTACGGAGATAAATATAATAAGCAAAAGCGGCATACTTCCTTCATACGAGACAGAAGGTTCGGCAGGAGCTGATTTAAGAGCATATCTCAGCGAACCTGTTACTCTGATGCCGGGAGAAAGAAGACTTATACCTACCGGATTATTCGTGGAACTTCCGCCGGGCATTGAAGCTCAGGTCAGGGCAAGATCAGGGCTTTCAATCAGACATGGTATCGGACTTGTTAACGGTGTGGGAACAGTGGACAGTGACTACCGCGGAGAATGGAATGTTCCGCTGATTAATTTTGGAAATGAAGCATATACCATACATAATGGAGACAGAATTGCACAGGTGGTGTTTTCAGAATACGTAAAAGCTGACTTCCGCCGGACCGAAAAAATAGATGAGACTCAAAGAGGAACAGGCGGATTCGGACATACGGGTGTAAAATAAAGGGGAATGAATATGCTGACAAGAGAAGATCTGGAAAAGAGGGAACTGGAATTTCTGGCGCCTTCAGCAGCTAAAAGCTGCCAATCAAAGGGGAGAAGCGTCCCTGAGGAAAAGTGTGCTATAAGGACTGAATTTCAGAGGGACAGAGACCGAATAATCCACTCCAAAGCCTTCAGGCGACTTATGCACAAGACACAGGTGTTTCTGGCTCCGGAAGGAGATCACTTCAGGACCAGACTTACCCATACAATTGAAGTATCGCAGATTGCCAGAACTATTGCCAGAGGGCTTAATCTTAATGAGGATCTGACAGAAGCCATAGCTTTGGGACATGATCTGGGTCACACACCTTTCGGCCACAACGGGGAAGAAGTTCTTAACACAATTCATCCCGGTGGGTTTGAGCATAATGTTCAGAGCCTGAGAGTAGCCGATGTGCTGGAAATGACATCCTCACGAAAGGGAATGAATCTTACCGCCGAAGTCAGAGATGGTATTGTCAATCATACAGGCAGCAGAAAACCTTTTACATTGGAAGGACAGGTGGTAAAGATAAGTGACAGAGTGGCATATATAAATCACGACATAGATGATGCTGTCAGAAGCGGCGTTATATCCATGGATGACATACCGCGAAAGGCTCTTGAAACTTTTGGATACAGTCACGCTGAAAGAATCAATAATATGGTGACTGATATAATAAGAGAAAGCGACGGGAAAGACGAGATTCTTCAGAGCCCGCTTTTTAAAGATGAACTGATAACCTTGCGCAGCTTTATGTTCAACCATGTATATAAAAGCAGCCGTGTAAAAAAAGAAGAAGATCTGGCAAAAGTTGAAGTTGTAATTAAGTCCCTGTATGAATATTTCTTAAAAAACCCGGATAAGCTTCCTGAGGACTTGCAGGAGATAGCGGCTGCTAACGGCATCAATGAGGCCGTAAAGGACTACATTGCCGGGATGACAGACAGATTTGCCTTGAATGTTTATACAGATCTGTTTGTACCAAAGAGCTGGAAATAAAAATTCGAGTATAAAAAAATAAAAAGGAAACCTCTCATTTTTTGCGAATAAAGTCATATACTAATGTTTTTGGAGCAGAAAATGAGTTTTTCTTTTAGTAAAGAAGCCGTAGAGGAACTGAAAAACAGAATAGACATCGTTGACGTCATAGGTCGTACGGTGCAGCTGAAGCGTGCGGGAGCCAACTATAAGGGATTATGCCCCTTCCATAATGAAAAGACTCCCTCTTTTATCGTAAGCCCACAAAAACAGATATTCACATGTTTCGGAGGATGCGGAGCTTCAGGTGATGTAGTATCATTTGTAGAAAAATACTACAATCTTGACTTTAATGAAGCTGTTCAGAAACTGGCTGACGAATACGGCATCGAAATAAAGAAAAAAGAATATAAGGATGATAGAGAAAAATACTACGAAATAAATAGAGAAGCCGCAAGATTTTTTTATAGAAATATGACTGAAACGGTGAATCCGGGGTATACATATATGAAAAACCGCGGAATAGAGGACAGAACCATTAAAAAGTTTGGTCTTGGTTATGCACCTGACAGCTGGGATGCTTTGTACAACTACTTCAAAGAAAAAAAAACAGATGAAAAAATCCTCGTAGAGCTTGGTCTCCTTTCTCAGAAGGGAGACAGATATTACGACAAGTTCAGAAATCGCGTGATTTTTCCCATAATAAACACTGCCGGCAAGGTCATAGGCTTTGGAGGAAGAGCTCTGGATAATCAGTCAATGCCTAAATATCTTAATTCACCGGAGAATCGCATTTTTCAGAAAAAAAACAACCTTTACGGCCTTAATTCCACCAGACAGGACATTGGTAAGGAAGGCATGGCCATAATAGTGGAAGGATATATGGATGCCATTTCCTTGTATCAGAGCGATGTAAGGAATGTGGCTGCTTCTCTGGGAACAGCTCTTACGGAAAATCAGGCAAAACTTATCAGCAGATATACGAAGAATGTTGTACTGTCCTATGATTCAGATGAAGCTGGCAGAAAAGCCGCTCTCAGAGGAATAGAAGTTCTTAAAGGAGAAAACTGTAAGGTAAAGGTACTTCACGTAACCGACGGGAAGGATCCGGACGAATATGTCAGAAACAACGGAAGAGCCGCATTTCTTCAGCTCATAGATAAGGCTATGCCATATACGGATTACAAACTTGAAGCGGCTAAAAGAGGACTTGATGTTAATTCAGAAGAGGGGAAGCTGGATTATATGAAGAGAATCTCTCCTTTACTGTCACAACTCAGTCCGGTAGAGGCTGATATATACATACGAAAAATTTCCAGAGATGTGGGAATTTCCGAAGGCGCAATAAAAATGGAAATCTCAGGCAATAATATATCTGCAGGGGAAAGCCGCCGCTACAGACCCCAGCATGAAAACGGGAGTGATGATTCCGAAAGCATTTCACCTCTTGAGGCAGCGATAATCAAGTGCCTTCTGACAGATCCAGCCTTATCAGAAGAATTTCTTGAATACACAGGAGCAGTGGAAAACCCGCTGGCCGTTAAAGTAATAGATATTGCGTTTGAATTCTATGGAATGACAGGCGATTTTAATTTAGCCGACATATGTGACAGACTTGAGCCTTCAGAAAGTGAAGCGCTGGAACAGGCTATTGACAAGGTAATAATAACCGGAAACGAGGAAGGTGTTTTCCGGCAGTGTATCCACAGATGGAAATTAAACAGTCTGGAAAAGCAGGAAAAAGAAATCATAGACAGACTGTCTCTGGCAGATGAGGAGAACAACAGAGAGACCGTAAAGGAACTTACAATTAAGCTGATGGAAATACAAGAAGAAATGAAGATGCATGGGGGGAAGATGTAATGAGCACAGAAAAAAACAACATTCACGAAAAGCAGCGACAACAGACCGAGAATTTAAAGGATACGGCAGACAAAAAGCAGGAATTGCTGAATCTTCTGCTGGAAAAAGGAAAGGCAGATAAGAATCAGCTGACATATACTGCCATAGCAGATGTGCTTGACACTGTAGATTTCGATAAAAATCAGATGGACGACATCTACGAAACTTTGATGTCTAAAGGAATAGAAATAATTTCCGAGACAGAGCCGGAGGATTTTGACGCTATTCTTGCTGAAAACCCTGATGTTGTTGAAGATGCGGAACTTATGGTCGAAGAAGCTAATGAGCTTGATATCGAATCTACCATACCCAAAAGCATTGCTGTAGATGACCCTGTAAGAATGTATCTCAAAGAAATAGGAAAAGTACCTCTTCTTACTGCGGAGGAAGAAATAGAACTGGCAAAGCGGATGGAAAAAGGTGACGAGGAAGCGAAAAAGCGTCTCTGCGAGGCTAATCTGAGGCTGGTTGTAAGCATTGCCAAAAGATATGTAGGCAGAGGAATGCTTTTCCTGGATCTCATTCAGGAAGGAAATCTTGGTCTTATTAAGGCTGTGGACAAGTTTGACTATACTAAAGGATATAAGTTTTCAACATACGCCACATGGTGGATAAGACAGGCAATAACGCGCTCCATAGCTGACCAGGCAAGGACTATCCGTATTCCTGTTCATATGGTTGAAACAATTAACAAACTTATCAGGGTTTCGAGACAGCTGCTTCAGACATACGGAAGGGAGCCGACCCCTGATGAAATAGCCAAAGAAATGGGTATTTCCGTAGAGAAAGTCCGCGAAATTCAGAAAATAGCACAGGAACCGGTTTCTCTTGAGACGCCTATCGGCGAAGAGGAAGACAGCCATCTGGGAGATTTTATACCTGATGAGGATGTCCCGGCGCCTGCAGAGGCAGCAGCATTTTCAATGCTTAAGGAGCAGCTGGTTGAAGTTCTGGATACTCTTACCGAAAGAGAGCAGAAGGTTCTGAAACTCAGATTCGGTCTTGAGGACGGCAGAGCCAGAACTCTTGAAGAAGTAGGAAAAGAATTCGACGTTACAAGAGAAAGAATAAGGCAGATAGAGGCCAAATCTCTCAGAAAACTGCGTCATCCAAGCAGAAGCAAAAAACTTAAGGACTATTTGGAATAAGATGATAACACTTTCAGACAGACTTAAAACCATAGCTGGCGAAATTGAAAAAGGAGAAACCGTGACTGATATAGGCACAGATCACGGTTTTCTGCCTTTATATCTGTGGGAAAGAGGAATATCCCCTAAGGTAATAATGACGGATGTAAGTATAGGTTCTCTGAAGAAAGCAGAGGAAAACTGCAGAAGTCTCTACCCTGATAATCATTTTGATCTGCGTCTTGGAAACGGAATAGAAGTCATTGAAAAAAGAGAGACAGATGTTCTTGTAATTGCCGGAATGGGAGGCCTTTTAATTGCGGATATTATTTCTGCTGACATTGAAAAGGCGTTGAACTTTAAAAAAATAATTTTGCAGCCCAGAAACAATATAGGGCCTTTGAGACACTGCCTTATGAACAACGGCTTTTCTGTGAAAAATCATCAGCTGGTCAGAGAGGGAAAATATATATGCGAAGTCCTGACCGTGATCCCAAAAGAAGTTGCAATAACCAGAATGATGGGTCCTGAACGCATAGAGTATCAGTTCCCTCACAGCCTGAAAGATTTTGCAGGTCCGCTGACAGAGGAATATCTTAAAGAAAATCTGGAAAAAGAAAAATTTATTCTTGAATCCATGAAGAAAAGCAGCAAAATAACCTACCGGGAGATAAGAAGTCAGAACTACCGCATAGAATATCTTGAAAGGATGATAGCAAGCCTATGAGAGCAGAAAAACTGGCAGATGTCATAGAAGCCGTAAGTCCTTTGGAATTGCAGGAACCATGGGATAACTCCGGATATCAGATAAAGATTTCCGGAAATAACATAACAAAAGTTCTTGTTGCTATGGAGATAACAGATAAAGTTATAGAAGAAGCAGAAGAGAACTGTGTTGAGGCCATTGTAACACACCATCCTCTTATCTTTGGCACTTTGAAATGTATTGACGATAAAGATATTACGGGAAACTATATTGCGGAACTTCTGAAAAGGAGGATATCAGTATATTCAAGTCATACACCTTTTGATAAATGCAGGGGCGGAAATAACGATTATCTTGCCGGACTTCTGCATCTATGTGATGTCAAAGTAATGGAAACCGACAAAAGCGGCTTTTGCAGAGAAGGTTTTATTGACGGGCAGTGTAGCGTAAGAGAATATATTTACCAGATTTCAGATTGGATGAATATACCTGTTTCTCAGATGAGTTTTACAGGAGACCCGGACTTTCCGGTAAATAAGGTGGGTCTGTGCAGCGGTGCGGGATCCGATTTTATGGATGCAGCCCTTGAGGCAGGGTGTGATCTGTTTATAACGGGAGATGTTAAATATCATGGAGCTCGGCATGCAGATGAACTGGGTATCAATGTACTGGACATAGGACATTTTGGCAGCGAGAAATGCTTTACCGCCAATATGGCCCATTATCTGAGAAAAACCACAGATCTGAAAGTAATTGAATCCAAGGTGGATTTGGACCCGTTCAGGCGTATATAAGGGGGAATATCGGATATGAAAAAGAAAAATCAAAGACTGATGCAGATTATTGTTATTGGAATAATCGCTGCGGTGATAGTTACATATTCTGTATCTTTTGTGGTATACTTGTTTTAACTGAAAGAGCCGGCATTATATGCCGGCAGATCTGGGTAGAGCAGACAATCGCGTCTTCCCCTTTGAGGGAAGATGAGGAAAGTCCGGGCTCCACAGGGCAGGATGCCGGATAACGTCCGGCGTAGGTAACTATAGGGAAAGTGCAACAGAAACATTCCGCCGAAACGGGTAATGCCGTGGTAAGGTTGAAATGGTGAGGTAAGAGCTCACCGGCGGTACGGAGACGTACCGGCCGTGTAAACCCCACCCGGAGCAACGCCATAATGCGGAGAATTAAGTCTGCCCGACGCTCTCCCGCCTTGGCGGCTAAAGGCGTGCAGCAATGTACGGCGTAGATAGATGATTGCTCAAGACAGAACTCGGCTTACAGACTTACTCGCCCTCTTTTAAATAAATATGTACTGCTTATAAAATATAAACATTGACAACGCTTTATTTGTATGATAAAATATAAATAACGAATAAATACGGTTTCTGACGTAAAAGATAATTTCTGATACGAAAGGGCATAAGTATGACATGCAGGTGTTTTAAAGTCGTGCCCTTTTGCGGTATGGCTTTTTTTGGAAGGAGAAAAAATGAACAGAATTGCACTTTTGGGAATAGTAGTAGAGGGTTTGAATTCCGCCTCAAAAATAAATGACATTCTCCACAGCTACAGCAAATACATTCTCGGCAGAATGGGCATACCGTGCAGAGAGCGCGGCGTATCGGTAATGAGCATTGTGCTTGACGCACCGGATGATATCATAAATTCCGTCTCGGGCAGAATAGGAATGCTCCCCGATGTTTCCGCAAAAACCATTTATTCAAAAATATCAGACTGAAAGGAAAAAGCATATGGCAGTATATGATGCAAAATCGCTCAAAGCCGATGAATTTATAAATGACGGCGAAATACTCGAGACAATTAAATACGCGGAAAAAAACAAAAATAACGTAAAACTCATTGACGAAATACTCGAAAAAGCAAGACCCAAAAAAACCGGCGGCGGATATCACTGCGCCGGTCTTTCGCACAGGGAAGCCTCTGTGCTTCTGGCGTGCGAAATTCCCGAAAAGGTTGAAGAAATGTATCGCCTTGCAAAAGAAATCAAGCTTGCGTTCTACGGCAACAGAATAGTTATGTTTGCCCCTCTCTATCTTTCAAATTACTGCGTAAACGGCTGTGTCTACTGTCCGTATCACATGAAAAACAAGCATATTCCGAGAAAAAAACTCACTCAGGATGAGGTTCGCGATGAGGTTATCGCTCTTCAGGACATGGGTCACAAAAGACTTGCAATAGAATCCGGCGAAGACCCCGTAAATAACCCCATCGAATATATTCTCGAATGCATAAATACAATTTATTCCATAAAACACAAAAACGGTGCGATACGCCGCGTAAACGTAAATATAGCCGCAACAACGGTTGAAAATTACAGAAAACTTAAAGAAGCCGGCATAGGTACATATATTCTTTTTCAGGAAACTTATCACAAAAAAAGTTATCTCGAGCTGCACCCGACAGGCCCCAAGCATGACTACGATTACCACACGGAGGCTATGGACAGAGCAATGGAAGGCGGCATTGACGATGTGGGGCTCGGTGTTTTATTCGGTCTTGAAAAGTATAAATATGAATTTGCGGGGCTTTTGATGCACGCCGAACACCTTGAAGCGGTACACGGAGTCGGTCCTCACACAATAAGCGTGCCGAGAATAAAACGTGCTGACGATATAGATCCCGACGTATTTGACAACGGACTCAGCGACGATATATTCGAAAAAATAATTGCCTGTATAAGAATTGCCGTGCCGTATACCGGCATGATAATATCAACAAGAGAAAGCAGCGCAGTACGCAAAAAAGCACTTGAACTCGGTATTTCTCAAATAAGCGGCGGTTCGAGAACATCTGTAGGCGGCTACACCGAGGAGGAGCGCCCCCACGACACGGAGCAGTTTGACGTTTCCGATCAGAGAACTTTAGACGATGTTGTATCATGGCTTATGAAACTCGGATATATTCCTTCGTTCTGCACCGCATGTTACAGAGAAGGCAGAACCGGAGACAGGTTTATGTCTCTTTGCAAAAACGGGCAGATTTTAAACTGCTGCCACCCGAACGCGCTTATTACGCTCGAAGAGTTTTTGCAGGATTATGCGTCCGATGAAACAAAAGAAACCGGAAACAAGCTTATAGAAAGCGAACTTCACAGAATACCGAACGAAAAAACAAGAGCTCTTGCGTCAGAATACGTAAAACGCGTCAAAAACGGCGAAAGAGATTTCAGATTTTAGGAGGAACGCAAATGGGACTTTCCGACACTCCCTCAGCTTCAAGACTGCATATAGGTATTTTCGGAAAACGAAACAGCGGCAAATCAACGCTTATAAATAAACTCACATCGCAGGATATTGCAATCGTTTCCCCCGTTGCCGGAACCACAACGGACCCCGTGTATAAATCCATGGAAATACTGCCGCTGGGTCCCGTTATGCTTATCGACACACCGGGGCTTGACGACTGCGGGGCTTTGGGTGAAAAACGAATCAAAAAAACGCTCGATATCATAAAAAAATGCGATATGGCAATAGTTTTATGCGTTGCCAAAGACGGCGTAACTCCGCTTGAATCCGATATAGAAGATCAGCTCAAAAAAAGAGGTGTTCCTTATATAACCGTTTTTAACAAAAGCGATGAATGCACGGAATTTAAAGACGGTAGGCTTTACATAAACGCCTCCGAAGGAAAAAACACCGACAAGGTTTTGGAAGCACTCGCGTCTTTAAAGCCTGCCCCGGAAAAGCCGCTGCTTTCGGGAACGGTTAACGAAGGAGACACCGTGATTCTTGTGATGCCGATGGACGAAGCCGCTCCGAAAGGACGCATAATTCTCCCTCAGCAGCAGGTTTTGAGAGAAATTCTGGATTTAAAGGCACAGGCGCTCTGTACCGTACCGCAAAATCTTCCGGAAACCTTAAATTCTCTGAAAAAAGCTCCCGATCTTGTTATAACGGACAGCCAAGCATTTTCCGAAGTCTCCGCCGCACTGCCGGAAGATATACGCCTTACATCTTTTTCAATTTTATACGCAAAGAAAAAAGCTGATTTTGACGCATGCATTGCAGGTGCCGAAAAACTCGGTAAACTCAAAAGCAGCGACAAAATCTTAATTTCCGAAGGCTGCACGCACAAAAGGCAGTGCAACGACATCGGAACCGTAAAGCTGCCTAATATGATACGCAAATACACCGGAGAAAACCCTGCGTTTCAATTCACTTCGGGAACGGGCTTCCCGGAAAATTTGTCGGATTTTTCTCTGATTATCCACTGCGGAGCATGTATGCTGCGCGACAATGAGGTCAAAGCAAGATTTGCCGCAGCGAAAGAAGCGGGCGTTCCCATTACAAATTACGGAATAGCCATTGCTAAAATTACAGGGATTCTCGATCGCTGCGAATATTAAACAAACCCGAAGCTTTAAAAGATTTTTTCACTGTTTTTTAATTTTTCCTTGACATATGATAAAAATAATGTTATAATTATAAAGCTGATGAAAAAAACGGGAATTAGCGCAGTTTGGTAGCGCGCATCGTTCGGGACGATGAGGCCGCAGGTTCAAATCCTGTATTCCCGACCACAAACCGCTTGATTTCAAGCGGTTTTTTATTTTTTTATTTTACATCTTATAAGTTATCTGTTCAAATCTTTCACTTTCGCTTCACGCTCGGCAAAAATATTCGGAAAAGTTGTAAATATTACGGCAGCGGTTATAATGCCTGCCGCAAGATCCGCTATTCCCTCCGAAAGATAAACGCCTTTAAAACCCATAAAATGCGAAAACACAAAGCAAAGAGGAATAAGCAGAATAACTTTTCTTATTGTGGCGAGAAAAAGCGCCGACTTTGCCTGTCCCAGCGCCACGTTTATATTTTGCAGCGTCATCTGCACAAAAAACATGATAGAGCCCATCAGAAACATCGGCCCGTATTTTTTGACAATTTCCGTAACCGATTCATCGGCGGCAAAAAGCTTTGCATACATTACCGGGTTTGCCACAGACACTCCCCAAGCGCAGATGCAGAACGCAAACGCTATTAAAGTTGTGTACTTTATGCCTTTTCTGAGCCGCTCCGCGTTTCCTCTGCCGTAATTGAAGCTTACAAACGGCTGCAATCCGTTTCCGAGTCCGTTTAAAGGCATCATTATAAGCTGCAGTGCGCTCAGCATAACCGTAAGCGCTGCGGTATAGTCCTTGTTACCGCCCGTGGTGCGGTTTAAGCAGATATTAAAAACAATCTGCACGGCGCACTCCGTAAGTGTCATGAAAAACGGCGTAAATCCCAAAGAAACAATACTCAGTACCACGGCACGCGAAAGACGCATGTCGCTTTTTTTAAACTTAAATATACTCTTTTTTGAGAAAAAGAAAAGCGTTATAACGATGCACGAAACAAGCTGCGAGATTACCGTGGCAAGAGCCGAGCCGCGCACACCCATTCCGAGCGCAAATATAAAAATCGGATCCAGTACTATATTTATCACGGCGCCCGTCAAAACCGAGCCCATTGCAAAAAACGAATATCCCTGTGTCAGAATAAAAGGATTCAGCCCCTGAGCCAGCATCACAAAAACGGTGCCGTAAGCATAAATCCGCAAGTATGACGATGCATACTCAACGGCAGTCGGCGGACAGCCGAACAGCACCACAAGCGGTTTTGCAAAAATCGCCGTCAAAACTTCCGTTATAACACCTACCGTTACAAGCAAAACAAAAGCGTTATTGAATATTATGTTGGCTTCGCCGTCATTCCCTTCGCCGAGCTTTATTCCGGCGCGCGGAGAGCCGCCTATGCCTATAAGGCTTGAAAGCGCCTGGATAATAAGCGTTATCGGCAAAACAATTCCCAAAGCCGCCAAAGCCTCCGTGCCGGCGCCTTCTATACGCGCAACATACATTCTGTCAACAATATTATATAGGAAAGTAATAAGCTGTGCTATTATCGCGGGCACTGCCAAGCGGAATATAAGCGGCAGAATTTTCCCGTGCTCAAGCTGTGCTGTCATTGCTTCATCCGTTTTTTTGCATTTCATTTTTATCCTCCGGCTTACTCATACGCTTTTTTATAAGATAATAAAGCGGAAGACCGGCTCCGTAACAAGCTACGGCTTCCCCTGCCGCAACGCTGATCATACAAAGCGGAACCGCCATGGAAGTATCGTTCATAAAAAGGCCGATATATCCGCCTACTATGACTCCGTTTAAAATAACTGGGAAAAGCATTGCGAGAGCCGGTTTTTTTCTTGTTTTGTATGTAAGCACCGCGGCAATAAGCGTGGCGGCAGTTCCGAAAACAATGTCTATAATACTCCCCGAATAAAGGTTTGCCAGAAGGCACCCCAGGGACACTCCCCATACGCCTTCGGGCCATATAAGAGGAAGCGCGCAGAGAGCCTCGCTCAGTCTGCACTGCACCGCGCCGAAGCTTATCGGCGCCAGCGCAAATGTTATAACAACATAAATTGCCGCAACAACACCCGAAAGTGCTGTCTTTTTAATAAAATTGTCTTTCATTATACTTCAAATACCAGCTTTCCGAAAAATTCAGGCTTGTGAAAATTGATTTCGCAGCTTTCGATTTCATTCCACGAAGCATAGTGTTCCTGAGGCGTTTTGTCTCCGCATTTGAAGAAATTACCGTAAAATCCGTCGGAAACATCAAAATCTCCGTAAATTTTTCTCAGAAATGAAAACGGAATTTTGTATTCCAGCGTCCATTTATCACCTTTAAATTCATCGGGATTTTTGATTGAAGGTTTCATTTCAAATATAGACGGATCCTGCTCAACGCGCTCTCTTCCCTCTCCCGTTTCTCCGAGACCGAGAAGCATTGTGCCCACGGCATTTGTCTCAAAATTCAAATATCTCTTATCTTTTGCCGGGCGCATAAAAAATTCGGCGCAGCTGTCCTGATACACGGGGTCGTGCATCTTTTTCGCGCGTATCGTCACGCTGTTTTCCTTCACCTCATATCTGATATAGAGGTTTTCGCCGTCGTAAAAAACCTTTGCCTCGGCGGGCGGTCCTGCCGGAAGCCATTTGTTGCTGTCTATTTTTGCTGGCTCTATCTCGTTCCACACATCGGGCGTATAGTTTCTTTTTTTAATAAAATATTCCTTCATAAAATTTTCTCCTTAAAAAATGTATTCTTTAAACGTATCATTGAGAAGCTTCGGCAGGTTAAACACCGTTGAAACCGCTTTGAAAGCTCCGTCCGAACACTTTTGGTAATAGTCTTTGTCATTCATCATACGCAGCACGGCGTCAGCCATTTTTTCTTCATCCCCGTAAGGCACAAGCTCTCCGCACGAATTTTCGGGGTTTACGATATCGGGATTGCCGCCTATGTCCGTTGCTATTACCGGCAAAGCGTGCCCCATGGCTTCAAGTATCGCAAAGCTCAGCGCCTCATTTCCGCTTGCGCTGTTTACGAAAATATCGCTTCCGGACAAAATATCATCCGTGTCGCGGCGAAAGCCCAAGGCAAAAACATAATTTTCCGCTCCGCAGTCTTTTATGCACTGCTTTGTCTCTTCAAAAAGCGGTCCGTCACCGGCTATGATACACGCAAAAGGCATGTCCGTTTTCTCTGAAAGCCGTTTCATCGAGCGCACAAGATACGGCAGCCCTTTTTCCTTATTGTGTCTTGCAAGCGTTGTTATTACAAACGTGTCTTCGCTTAATCCGAGTTCTTTTTTTATTTTATCGTTTTTTTCTCCGCGCTGCGGCGTGTCAATACCGTTAAAAATAACGTCGATTTTATTTTCAGGTGCGCCGATTTCACACAAAATGCGTTTTCCGCAGTTGCAGACGGCAATAATCCTGTCATCGTGGCGCATCATAATTTTGTTTGTGAAATTCCATATTTTCGGCGGATAATACGTGAGATGGCATGTGTAAATCACTCTCGCACGGCAGCCGAAAAGCTTTGACAAAATAGCAATGTAATTCTCTCTCGGATACTGCGTATGGATAACGTCTATGTTATTTTCGTTGCAGTAATCCGAAATTTTCTTTGCCGCCGCCAAATCAAACGGACCCTTCATCGGAATTTTAACGCACGGTATTTTGAGCTCTTTAATCTGTTCGCTCAAAAGTCCTTCTTCGTTATATGCAAAAAAACATTTTGCCTTTTTGCCGTCGAAAGTTTTAGCAAGGTTATACACGTATTTTTCCGTTCCCGCCTTGCCGGCATAATTTATCAGATATAATATATTCAGCATATTTTTTGCCTCATTTCTGTACTGACGGATTTCTTACCATTTATTATATATTGTTCCTCACATTTTGTCAATTAAAAAATGCTTTACATTTGAGGCGGAATTTGTTATAATAATATAGATACAGTTTATTCAGAAGGGTTTTACATGAAGAAAACAAATATTTTAATTACTTTTTTATACATAATAATATCGGCAATTCCGGCATTTTTCGGACTGACGGCAATTTCGCTTGCGCTTTGTGCGGCGGCGCTCACGTTTTGCTTTATGCGCGGCGGCGCCCGACTTTGGGGAATTAACGCGGCATTTTCAGAGCTTATTTTCTTCTTTGTTTTAAAAGGAAATCCGGAAAGCTTTGCATTTGTCTCGGCGGTTACGCTGCTTCTTTCGCTTTCTTTTGGCGTGAGCCTTAATAAAAAGCTTCCGTTTCGTATGCTTTTGTGTATTGCAACAGTTTTGTGCACCGCAATTTTTGCCGGAACACTCTTTTATTATATGAAAACTTACAGCACTTCGGCATATAAACTGCTTTTCGGCACGCCGATGGATGCGCTCCGCGCGGCGGCAGGCCCGAACCTTGACATACTCGGCCCGTATCTTGACGCGCTTGCGGCGCAGCTTGATTTAATGCTGCCGTCGATTCTTATAATATGTTCAATGTTATTTTCATACGCGGTTTTCGGCATTGCGCGCACCGTTGGGGAACACTCGGGAATATTTTTCGATACGCTCCCGCATTACTACAGTCTTCATGCGGATATGTATTTTTCGCTTATATTTTCGCTGCTTATAGTATTTAACCTTTTCGATTCCGGCAGCGGAATCGTTTTAAACGCAATTGCTGTTATTTCGGCTGTTCTCGCCGCCTGCGGAACTTCGGCGTTCAATCGCTTTCTGCGCATGCGCGGTGTTAAAAAAGCCGTAAGAATAATAATTTATACCGTGCTGCTTCTGGGCTTTTTAACGGGATTTGCGGGAACGTTTATATACTTTGCGTTCCTCTCAATCGGCGTTTTTGACAGCTTTGCTGTACGGCGTATTTTCAAATAAATAAGGAGATGACTTTATCATGAAAGTAATTTTACAAAGCGATGTTAAAGGGAAAGGCAAAAAAGGTCAGCTTGTAAACGTTAGCGACGGTTATGCAAGAAACTTCCTTTTTCCGAAGGGACTTGCGGTTGAAGCCACAAAATCGGCAATAAACGATTACAAAGGCAAAGAAGACGCGGCGGCTTTCCACAAAGAGCAGGAAATCGAGGCCGCAAAGAAAACGGCGGCGCAGCTTGACGGAAAATCCGTAAAACTCACCGCAAAAGCCGGCGACAACGGCAAGCTTTTCGGCTCCGTCACGGCGCAAAACGTTGCGGAAGCCGTTAAAATGCAGCTGCACGTTGTAGTTGACAAACGCAAGCTTTCCGTGGGCGACGGAATCAAAACCATAGGCACAACGGAAGTTGACGTTAAGATTTACCCCGAAATATCGGCAAAAATAAAAGTTGTTATAGAAGCTGAATAGGAGAAAAACAATGGAAACACCGTCAGGAAAAACACTGCCGTACAGCCTTGAAGCGGAACAGGCTGTTTTGGGCAGCATGATTTTGAATACGGACGCGCTCACAAAAGCCATAGAATCGGTCACGCGGGATGATTTTTATCTTGAGCAGCACAAAGCTGTTTTTGACGCGCTTTTAAATCTGTTTAACGACAGAAAGCCCGTAGACCTCATTACGCTTAAGGACGAGCTCGGCGACAAACTTGATCTTATAAACGGTATTTCGTACCTCGCTCAGCTGACAGAGAGCGTAAGCACAACGCAAAATATCAGGTATTATATAGATATTGTTAAAGAAAAGTCGGTGCTTCGCAAGCTTATAGAAGCTTCAAACTACATCACCGGCATGTGCTATGATGAAAAAAACGAGGTTTCAATGGTGCTTGACAGCGCCGAACAAAAGATTTTCAACATACTTCAGGGCAGAGAACAGCGCAGTTTTTTTCACATTAAAGATATACTGCCCGGCAATATTGCAAATCTTGAAAAAGTGCGCGAAGCCGGCGGCAAAGTTACGGGACTGCAGACGGGATATCCGAAGTTTGACGAACTTATGAGCGGCCTTCACAAGACGGACCTTATCATACTCGCCGCCAGAACAGGTATAGGAAAAACGTCGTTTGCGCTCAACCTTGCCAAAAATGTTGCAATAAAAAATAACGAACCCGTTGCAATTTTCAGTCTCGAGATGTCAAAAGAACAGCTTGTTGACAGACTTTTGTGGAGCGCCGCCATGGTGGACAGCCGCAAAATCCGCACGGGCGATGTAAACGCGGCAGATCTCAAAAAAATATCGTCCGCTTTTGCAACGCTTCTCAAAGCGCCGATTTATATAGACGATACTCCCGGCATCACGGCGCACGAAATGCGCGCAAAGTGCCGCAGACTTAAACTTGAACACGGTTTGGGCATGGTTGTAATAGATTATCTTCAGCTCATTGCCGCAAGCGGCAGACATGACAGCCGCCAGCAGGAAATAGCGGATATTTCGCGTTCGCTGAAAATACTTGCAAAAGATCTGGACGTGCCTGTTTTAACGCTTTCACAGCTGAGCCGTGCTTCCGAAACGCGCGACCGCCCCATTCTTTCGGACCTCAGAGAGTCCGGCGCAATCGAGCAGGATGCCGACATTGTTCTTTTCTTAAACAGAAAGAACGACGATGATTTGCCGCCCGAAGAGCAGAATCTTGCCGAATGTATCGTGGCAAAGCACAGAAACGGCTCCACCGGCGTAATACCGATGGTTTGGCGCGGCGAAATCACAACGTATCTTGAACTTGATACAAATCACTGATAAAAAGCGGAGAACCATATGCTTTACAAAAAATTTAAAAAAGCCGTTTCCGATTATTCCATGGACACGGCGGGCGGAATTATTGCAGCGGTGTCGGGCGGTGCGGACAGTATGTGTCTTCTGCATCTGCTTCTGCGGCTGCGGGATGAGCGCGGCATAAAGCTGTGCTGCGCCCATGTAAACCACGGCGCACGAGAAACCGCTTTGCGCGATGAAACGTACGTGCGCAATTTCTGTGCCGAAAATAATACGGATTTTTATTTAAAAAGAATAGACCTTCATGCGCTATCTCATGAGAGAGGCATTTCGGAGGAGCTTTGCGGCAGAGACGAGCGCTATAAATTTTTCAATGAAGTGCGCGAAAAAACGGGTTTTAAAGCCGTTTACACCGCTCACAACAAAAACGACAATGCCGAAACGCTTCTTATGAACCTTTTGAGGGGAAGCGCTCTGCGCGGTCTCTGCGGAATACCGCCGTGCCGCGGTGACGGGGTTTTCCGTCCGCTTGTGTTTTTCGAAAGAGCGGAAATACTTGAATATTTAAACCTCCACGGCATAAAATGGAATCTGGACGAAACAAACGAAACCGATAATTACAGGCGAAACGTTATAAGGCATCACATTATGCCGGAGCTTATGAAAATAAACCCGTCTCTATGCGATTCGTTTTTAAAAACATCAATGATTCTGCGCTCCGATGAGGAATTTATGCAAAACGCGGCGGCGCCGCTTGCCGCACGGAAAACAGCGCAGGGTGCACAGCTTTTCATAGATTCTCTGAAAAGCGCTCCCGCACCGCTTGCAAAACGCGCAATCGCAAATGCGTGCTCGCTTGCCGGCGCCGACGTCACAAATGCCGATATAGAGGCATGCATGTCTCTTCTTTCAAAGCCGAGCGGTAAAAAGCATATTTTCCCGTGCGGATGCGTTGCAATACGCGAATACGACAAATTATTTTTAAGATTTGAAAAAGATTATAAAGATTATGAATACAGATTGCTCCCCGAGAGCAAATTGTATATAGAGGAAACGGGAATAACGGTTTTTCTTACCGAAAAAAAGCCTCCGGTTCCGAGCGTCAAACTCGATTATTCGGAAAAATACACTGTCCGCGCACGCAGAAACGGCGACAGATTCGTTCACGCAGGCATACACAAAAAGGTTAAAGACTTTTTAAGCGACAGAAAAATTCCGATTTCCGAAAGGCGGATTATTCCCATTCTTGCCGAAGAAAACGAAATTGCCGCGGTCGGTGCTGCGGCTGCCGACTCGCGCCATACGCCGCACGGCGGAAAATCGCTTTATTTCGGCATTCTGACAGATGAAAAAGATTTTTAAGAAACGAGGTAACAAAAATGCATCAGGACATCAAAGAAATACTTATCACGGAGCAGCAGCTTCACGATAAAACAAAGGAACTTGCGGCGGCAATTTCGGAAGACTTTAACGGCAAAGATCTTCTTGTAATATCCGTTTTAAAGGGCAGCTTTATTTTTGCGGCGGATCTTATGCGCGCGCTCACAATTGACGCGTCGATTGACTTTATGGTGGTTTCAAGCTACGGAGCGTCCACAAAAACAAGCGGCGTTGTTCAGATACGCAAGGACCTTGACCGTGACATACGCGGAATGCACGTGCTTATTGCAGAGGACATTCTGGACAGCGGCCTAACGCTCAGCTTCCTCAAAAAACAGCTTTTGCAAAAAGGTGCGGCAGACGTTAAGATATGCACGATTTTAAATAAATCGGCTTGCCGCAAGGCTGATATCGACGCCGACTACATAGGCTTTGATATTCCTGACGAATTTGTTGTGGGCTACGGTCTTGACTATGCCGAAAAATACCGTAATCTGCCGTATGTCGGCGTGCTCAAGCCGGAAGTGTACGAAGGAAACTGATTTATTGTTAACTTTTTGTAAAGTCGCTTGCAAATAGCGGCAATATGTGGTAAACTACTTCATAACGCAGAATTTAAACTCGGAAGGAGGCGTGTTGCTTGTCTAAGTTTTTTAAAAACATAAGCTTTTACATTTTGCTTTTCATAGTTATTGCATTTCTTTTCACCATGCTCAATACCGGAAGCGACCTTGAAGTGTCATTTACCGATTTTGTTCAGTATCTCAAAAACGGTGAAATTTCCGAAATGTATGTTGAGGACCAGCTTGTAAGGGCAAAACTTTCTAAACCCGAAACAAGAGAAGGCAAGGAATACAAAGAAATAGTAGTTTCAATTGATTCTGTCGATATACTTTATCAGCATGTCGGCGATACGATTAAAGATCAGGTGGCAAGCGGAGACTTAAAGCTTACAATGGTGCCGCCGCAGTCGATGCCGATTTGGCTTTCGATTTTGCCGACAATAATTATAGTGATTATATTTATTGTCTTTTGGTTCTTCTTTATGCAGCAGTCGCAGGGCGGCGGAGGGAAAATGATGTCCTTCGGAAAAAGCCGTGCAAAGGCGCAGATTGATCCGAACAACAAAAAAATGTTCGAGGATGTTGCAGGCGCCGAGGAAGAAAAGGAAGAGCTTCGCGAAATTGTAGACTTTTTAAAGAATCCGAAAAAATATATAGAGCTCGGCGCCAGAATACCTAAAGGCGTGCTTTTGGTGGGCCCTCCGGGAACAGGTAAAACGCTTCTTGCGAAAGCTGTTGCGGGCGAAGCAAACGCACCGTTTTTCAGCATCAGCGGCAGTGACTTTGTCGAGATGTTTGTCGGTGTCGGCGCATCAAGAGTGAGAGACCTTTTCGAACAGGCAAAGAAAAATCAGCCGTCTATTATATTTATAGATGAGATTGACGCTGTCGGCAGACACCGCGGAGCAGGTCTCGGCGGCGGTCACGACGAAAGAGAGCAGACATTAAATCAGCTCCTTGTTGAAATGGACGGTTTCGGTGCAAATGAAGGCATTATAGTCCTCGCCGCAACAAACAGAGCGGATATTTTGGACCCTGCACTTATGCGTCCCGGCAGATTTGACCGCCAGGTTTACGTGGGCTATCCCGACCAAAAGGCGAGACTTGCAATTTTAAAGGTTCATTCCAAAAACAAGCCGCTTTCGAAAGATGTTGATTTGTCCGTCATTGCAAAAACAACGTACGGATTTACGGGTGCGGATCTTGAAAACCTGTTAAACGAAGCGGCGCTTCTTGCCGCAAGAGAGAACTTAACCGAAATAACTCCGCATCATCTTGACGATGCAATGCTCAAGGTTGTTATGGGCCCCGAAAAGAAATCGAGAGAAGTTCAGGAAAAAGACAAGAAGCAGACGGCATATCACGAAGCAGGGCATGCG
>OLSB01000359.1_pt1 | contig 53830 bp, 51 predicted proteins | sample 1672071 | NCBI WGS metagenome assembly OLSB01 (sample SAMEA3136642, study PRJEB25190) | human gut metagenome | biome: human gut; feature: human-associated habitat; material: faeces | place: Austria | collected 2013 | reverse complement strand
AGCTCCCAACTAAGGTTTTTCCAAGGTGAGCGTTGTAACGTAACCTTAGGAGGCGGTCGCTCTATCCAACTGAGCTATAGCGACGTATGGCCATCTATGATTATAGCCCGACGAAAGTCGAACTGCAATCCCATATTCAATTTTTCTCCGGTGGCCGTTGTAACGTAACCTTAGGAGGCGAACGCTCTATCCTGCTGAGCTACGGAGACATGAGAAATTCAAAACAAAGATTTGCACTACAAAAACATAAATATTATAAGGTGACAGAAACGGATTGTCAACCGGTTTTAACCCATGAGGCATGTGGATGGATGTAACAGAATTTCGGAAAGAATGTAAACCTTGCCGTCTCAGGATGGACAGTGCCGTGAAGCATGTTAAAATGGATAAAAAAGGAAAAAGGATACGGATATATGGATAATAACAGCACACTCTCCGCCGAAAAAATGGTGGGGCAGGGCATCTCTCCCAAACAAAAGAAAGAAGCCTTTGCCGCCCAATTACTGCGGGGAGCGGTGATCGGCGTGGCCGGGATGCTCCCCGGCGTCAGCGGCGGCGTGCTGGCAGTAGCCATGGGCGTATATAGACCGGTACTGGAAGCGCTGAACGGTTTGTTCAAAAGCTTTCGCCGGAGTTTTTTATATCTGATGCCATTGGGTCTGGGCGGAACGGCCGGTCTGTTTTTGACGGGCTGGGCCGTGAAATGGCTGTTGGGTCAGTTCCGCATTGGGGTCATGTGGGCGCTTATGGGCATGGTACTGGGAGGATTGCCTTCTCTGATACAGGAGGCCAATCAGCGGGGCTTTAAAGCCCGGTATCTGGCAGCGCTGCTGGCCGGAGGGCTGCTGATCGGCGGCACAGTGTTCTTGCAGCATCATCTTACCGGCGGGCAAAAGCTTCTCTTTAATGGCTGGACCAGCCTGCTGTGCGGGGCGCTCATGGGGCTGGGCACGGTGATCCCCGGGCTGACCACCTCCTTTTTAATGATTCACCTGGGGCTCTATGAGCCACTGCTGAGCGCCTTTACGGGGATGGATATCCCCATGCTGCTGTGTGCCGGAGCAGGTGCATTGGTGGTAATCATACTGTTGCTGAAAGCCATGAAGCGGCTTTTTGACCGGCATTATGGGTATGCATATTATGGCGCCATTGGACTGCTGCTGGTCAGCGTGGGGCTGATCTTTCCCGGATTCGATGCCGGCTGGGGTGCAGCTGCGGACATAGCAGTATTTGCAGTATGTTTTGTGCTGACCTGGTTCCTGTGCCGGCTGCCTGGAGAGGAACCCTTGGCAGCAGCGACCCCCGTTGTGGAAACAGAAAAAGTACAGCCCCGCCGTCCTGCCGCATAACTCCCTTAAACTACCGGACACAAGCCCCTCACCCGGAAAAACAACACTCCGACAGATGCATTTCTGCCGCTGAATGAAAGCCGCATCCGTACAGTTCTAAATGACAGCGTGCAAAGCTCCAGGACGCCTTTCTTATATTGGATGTTCATGTAACCCGCACGGACAAAAGGAGCTGAAATTTTTTCTAAATGTAAGAAACCACATAAAACCCACACAAAGCTCTGGTATACTGCCATCTGTAAACAAGAGGAGGAGGAGTGATACCTCCTCCGGGTATAAACAGATCCGAAGGGATCATGATACATATAGGAGGTACAGATGGTACAGACAAAAAAATGCAGGATCGACGGCATGACCTGCACCAACTGCGAAATGCGCATCGGCAAGACTCTGCGGGCTATGAAGGGAGTCATAAAGGCCAACGTGTCCTTTAAAACCGCCAGCGCAGAAATCACTTTTGAAGATAAGAAAACCACCTGGAGCAAGATCCTGGCGGCCATCGAGGGGTTAGGATATTCGGTGGAAAGCGCAGAAGGGATCTCCCCCAAGCGCATCTGGAAGAATGTAGGGATGCTGGCCTGCATCGTAGCCCTGTATCTGCTGCTGGATTATACCGGTGTGCTGAACCTGCTGGTGCCCAGCCAACTGGCAGACGGCTCCATGGGCTACGGAATGCTGTTCGTCATCGGCCTGATCACTTCCGTGCACTGCATCGCCATGTGCGGCGGCATCAACCTTTCCCAGTGCCTGCCCAAAGAAGGTGAGCCCAACCGTTTGGGCGCCGTGTGGTATAACCTGGGCCGTGTGGTCTCCTATACGCTGGCAGGCTTTATTCTGGGTCTGGTGGGCATGTTCCTGGGCGGCGGCGCCGGCGGCGGTCTTTCCACCACGTTCCAGGGCATCATCAAGATCATTGCCGGCGTGTTCATGGTCATCATGGGCATCAATATGCTGAATCTGGTACCCGGGCTCCGGGGCTTCGGCATCCATATGCCAAAGGGATTCGTTAAAAAGGTTGGTGCCGGGCGTGCCAAAGCCACTCAGCCATTTGTGATCGGCCTGCTTAACGGCCTTATGCCCTGCGGTCCTCTCCAGTCCATGCAGCTGGTGGCGCTGGCTTCCGGCAGCCCCGTTACGGGCGCTTTGAGCATGCTCATGTTCAGCCTGGGCACCGTGCCCCTGATGCTGGGCTTCGGCAGCCTGGTTTCTGCTCTGGGGCAGCGGTTTACCCGGGTGGTCACCAAGGTGGGGGCTGTGCTGGTCACGGTCATGGGTCTGTCCATGTTCAGTCAGGGCGGCATCCTTTCCGGCCTGCTGACTCCCTTTGCTCTGAAGGTTCTGCTGTTCATCGGCGTGATCGCCTGCATCCTTTCCGAGCTTCCCTATCGTAAGCAGATCGTCAAAAAAGCCCTGCTGGGCACCACCGCCATTGTGGCCGTAGCTCTGATAGGTATGAATATGGGCAAATCCACTGCCCTGGCAGAGGTGGATCCTTCCACCGCGTCCGGTTCCGTCTTGGAAAACGGCGTGCAGGTGGTGGAGAGCGAGCTGACAGCCAGCACCTATCCCAATATTGTGGTAAAGGCCGGTACTCCCGTTCGCTGGAATCTGAAAGCCCCTGCCGGCACCATCAACGGCTGCAACAACCGGATCGTCATCCCTTCCCTGGGCAAAGAAGTTTCTTTGAAGGAAGGGGACAATATCATAGAGTTCACCCCTCAGTCTGCCGGCGTGATCCAGTATACCTGCTGGATGGGTATGATCCGGGCCCAGATCCTGGTACAGGATGAGAACGGCAATCTCCCCGCTTCTGCAGACGGCACTGCCAGCGGCACCGATGCCTACAGTAGCGTATACACCGGCACCACCCGTTCCGGCTGCTGCGGCGGCATGAGCCGTTTGTACAGCAGCAGCACCGATACCGGCAGCAGCTACGGCTACGGCAGCCAGACCTCTTCTTCCGCACTGAATGCCGATGGCACCGTGAATACAGACGGCGCTGTGACTGCCATAGACGGCAACGGTGTGCAGGTGGTCAACAGCCAGCTGACCGCAAGCAGCTACCCCACCATTCTGGTAAAGGCAGGTACCCCGGTTCGCTGGGTACTCAATGTCCCCCAGGGCAGTCTCAACGGCTGCAACTACCGGATCCTCTGTTCCCAGCTGGGGCTGGATATGGTGCTCAAAGAAGGGGACAACCTGATTGAGTTCACCCCCACAGAAGCCGGTGTGATCCAGTATACCTGCTGGATGGGCATGATTCGGGCCCGGATCCTTATCGCAGATGAAACCGGTACCGTCCCCGCCGTAGGTGACTATGACATAAGCGCTTCTTCCGGAGGCTGCTGCGGCAACGGCAGTATCGAACGCACGGGCACTACCGGCGCAGGCTGCTGCGGCGGCGGACTGGGCCAGAACTAAGCATCTTTCCTGATTCCCTTCTCGCATACATGAACCCCTGCAAAAGGCAGGCTCCCAAGAGCCTGCCTTTTGCGTTGGATCGATATAAGCTTATATTTTGAACTGTACGATGAAACACACGCCTTCCGGCTGATTTTCCGCCCGAATGGTTCCCCGGTGAGCCTCTGCAATGGATCTGGCAATAGCAAGTCCCAGGCCGAAGCTGCGCCCGGCAGTGCGGGCACTGTCCGCCCGGTAGAACCGTTCACAAATGGGGCAGATCCTTCTGATCGATCGGTGCGCCCGTGTTGTATACACGCAGCCGAATATAAGGCTCTTCCTGCGCCAGCGTCATGGTGACCTTCCCACCGATGGAAGCATAGGAAAAGGCATACTTGCTTGCACCTCTTGTTTCTATCATAGCATAAAGCCTTGAATATTTCTTGAAAAACAGAAATCTCTTGAACCATAATGACATAAAAGCACACCGGAGGGGCTGAGGCCGCCTGTAAGCAAGCGCCCCGTATGTATACCATGCAAGGTTCAACATGTTTGATCGAAAAAGGTCCCGGTATGTTACGCCCGCAAGTTCCGCCGCACAAACTATTCCATCAACAACGCCGAAAGGTTAAAAGAAAACTTTCTTTGGCTGCATCTGCCGCACTGCGCGCTCCTACAAGAGGGAAAGAGGTTGAAAGAAGAACATGCGGTACAGCACCGCCGCATTTGATAAAATCCTTTTGAGAAAACTAGAACAGATGCTTTTACTGTACTAAAAACAAAAAATCCCCTGTTTTAGGGGATTTTTTTGGCAAAGCACGCGAATTGTAATACCACTGCACCCCACCTTGTTTCCCGGGGTGCATTTTGGTATCGGGTGGGGTGCATTTTAGCGCAGGTGGGGTGCATTTTCAGAGGGCGGGGTGCATCGCAGAGTTATCTTGACTATTCAGCGATTTGGAGTGATTACTACTCCAAAATAAGAGCTTGGAGGTTTTATGGATAAAAAGCAAAATGCAGCGGAGACAGTTTATCGGCTCTCGGTTGTGGTACTGGATACTCTCTTGATGAAACATGCACTTTCATCAGAAGAGTATGACCGCTTGAGACGTCATTTGGCTGAAGACACCGGTGCTCCTATTGGATTGCTCGAATCTGAAAACATGCTATGGAAGAAAGAATTGTAATAAGGATTGATGCGCCTTCTTTGCCGCAAATCTCAAAGCGACCTGCATTTAAGCGCGTTGCCGCATATGCACGCGTTTCGACTTCATCAGAAGAGCAGCTGAATAGTGTTGAAGCTCAGAAATCATACTATAAAGAGTACATTGACAGACACAAAGAATGGGTCTTCGCCGGGCTCTATACTGATGAGGGCATTTCCGACCTTTCGTATTTGAGGCGTGAAGGCTTTAACCTAATGATCAACGACGCGTATGCAGGCAAGATCGAAATCAAAACTGCGGAATTGATACAATTTGACTTTTCCAGTGCCGCAACGTTTTGAGGGGTAAGTTACGCGGGCCGAGGGGTAAGTTTGGCGAGGTGAGGGGTAAGTTGCTCCGCGAGGGGTAAGTTAGCGTACAAGGAATAGCCATAGGCAAAAAAATGAACCGTGCCGCTGATTATCGGCCTGTCCTCCAATGTCAGCTACAGCGGCTGGAAACTGAAAATCCCCAACTGAGTCCGATAACTCTTGACGGCACCCTGAGTCCCGTCCAAAATATAGTTGAGTAAATGAAACAAGCGCAGGTATGGAAGGTATTTCATTCCAAGCCTGCGCTCGTTTTTTATGTGCTTCGATATTATGTGGCCTCTGGGTTACTGTAATTATTCGCCCCAGGTGTCGTGCTTAGCCTACTTATTATTTGCTGGACTTTCTTGGACTGCTTTTCATTGGGGATGGGCTACTTCAGCGACTCATCTACAATATTACGAAGTTTCCTATCATTGATACTCAGAAATAACACTCTCCAACCAAGAAATTCCCTCGCGGAATTCAACGAAGTTTGCCCAGGACCAATTTGCAGATTTCTCCGTATATGAATGATCCGGACAACGTCGTGCATAGTTTATCGCATCCAGATTTTTCTTTATCAAAGCATCATTCTGTCCCTCAAATATATTCTCAAATACATTCAAATTATCTAAAATAATGATTTTTAGTAAGCTGAAATACATGTTATTCTGGCTGGGATCAAAAAGCTCTTGATATGTCAAGGTTTCTGCCTTCTTAACATCCCTCGAGCTTATTGATGGATGAGCACGCATGGCATTTAGAACAACATCTTTTGCTTTTGTTTTGCCCTTGACTGACACAAGTGTATTGCGTACAAGGGTTCTGAGCTGCATTTCTGCATTATTTACTCGGAGTTGTATTTCCTCCTTTTGTTCTTCAACTGATAAGCCTTGGCGTTCAAAACGATATTCGCCACGTAGGAAACGTGCAATTGTACTGTACTTAATTGCATAGTTGTTCTGGTTACATTCAACTAGACCATATCCAATTAGGTGGAACAACGCATCTTTCTCTTGAATCTGTGCCAGAATAGCATCTCCTTCAAGAGCCAATACCTTCAGAATATTATACTCCTTTGGATAACTCGTCATTAGGATATTCAAAATCATCCAGAAGAAGCTAATAGCCTCACTGCTCTTCTCAAATTCCGGGATTGCCTTGTCATATATAGACTTTGATATCACAGCAGGACGCTTGATTCCTGAAGCCCTAGTGTACTTATTTATGTGGCTACACAAGATTCGCATCAGGTATGGATGACCTCCGCAATCACTTGTTAGTTTGCTTACGGAGTACTCATCAAATGATAATCCCATGTATCCACCAAGCGTATTAACCATGTGCCGGGTATCATCAATTGTAAACGCTTGCAGATACGCTCCTTGGTTCGACTCAGACAATTGTCTGAACATAGGATTGGGTTTCTTATTTTCGCCTATTGTTGGGACCTCGTTAATCATGGGATTAGTTCCAGCAACCAATATACTAAGTTGCTTTGGATATTTAGAATAATAACCCTTGATTACATTCCAAAAATGTATAAAGTTTTCTCCATCATACCAAATGTTGTTTGAATCTTCGCCTTGCACAACGCCAAAGGTGATTGCTTCAATCTCATCAAACATGATTGTAAGCGGAAACGCAACATCCTTAAGGCACGCAAGCATATCCTCTTCGAAAAAAATTGCTGTATCAGGCGAGCGGTAGTCAGATTCGTGGATGTTCGAAGCATCCATATTGAATTCTTGATAGACATCAAGAATGACCTTACATAAGGCGGTACGCCAATCTAAACTGCTCAGACTTTCACAGGGAATATAAATCGTGGGATATGCCTGCTGACGGAGCAATCCTTGAACTGCATATAGCAAGGATGTCTTACCACTTCGGCGCAGTCCAAAAACGCCACTATGTGCGTTGTTCTTACACTTGGAGGCAATATCCTGGGCGAAATCACGTCTGCCAAAGAAGAACACGTCGTTTTGGATTGGCGCCAGCATAGAGAATAAGTCTGTATCAAATAGATACTTCTTAAACCTATCCTGTACCATAGCCTCTGAAGGATTACTCAACAGTTCCCTGTATGTAAAAGGTACAACAATCTGGTTTAGGTTGCTATCTTTTAGGAGTGAAGCGAGTTTGTTCTCAATATTGTCATCATGACAGATAAACAGATGGCAACCTCTATCAAGTCTTAATACGGACGGATTTCGCTTATATACATATGCTGCTGCATCAAGAGAACGTGGCTCAAAGCTGACATAATCGCAAAAAATAACGACAATCTCACGCATGAGCTGGAATGTTCTGTTAAAGAATTCCGTTGGTTTTATTAAGCAATATCTATATGTGCTTTCACCTATTTTGAATTCTTCGCCACCTGATGTCACATAAAAGACTTTGCTTAAAAATCTAATAATGTTTTTTTCGTTATTATTAAACTGCTCTAAACGAACATTGGGATTCATTCCGGGATTAGCAACCATAGATTTTTCGGTCGCTTGAAAAACTTTTCTTACATTAATGGCAGCACGGCCACCATTTCGACCTGGTATTACATCAAATTCAACTACATCGCCTTCTTCCAACTGCCTAATTGAACAGTTGGTCAGATTATTTTTATGAAAAAAGACCGATTCCATTGTCGGTTCTATCGAGATAAATCCATAGGAATAATTCCTAATTTCGTAGATGCTACCTTTCATCAGAACATCCCCCAACATTTTACAACTCGATAATATTATATCAAAGTCGATGATTTTATGCAAGAATATCCCTCAAATAGTCCTTTTGAATACAACATATTTGTGCGAATATGCAATATCTGACACAGCTTTCTCGGCTGTGCTCTATAAACCAATCAGTTACACAAGAGTGTTATCATAGCAATTCTTCATATTGTCTCACAGGATTTAAGAAATAATCAAAAATATCAAATAAAGGAAAAGGCACATAACCCGAAGATTATGTGCCCTGACGCTTGGAAACTTAGCAAACGCTACCACTAGCGATTGCACGGTTCCGGGCAGCACCGACCGCGTAGATCGATACTTCCTTGATCGCATCGGGTTCCATTCGCAGAGCGAAGATGGTACCGACGGCGATCACGCCAAGGGCCAGAACGACTTTGTAGTCGATTATGACCTTAACGTCCATAGCACTACCTCCTTTCCAGGGCCACGCCCTTAGAATAAAAATGGAGTGCTATGCCGCCCTACGTCATGTTAATTATATCACAGAGAGGTCATTTTTTCAAGATTGGGAGGTTTTCAGAAAGAAAAAGCATTGCCTGCAAATACAGTGAAAACCTCCTGCTGCCGGAACCCAATATTAGTCGAAACGTAGGCATATCCAGCGACTTTGTGCCTGCGTTCCAGCGCTTTTGGAAGATGAGCCCCCGGAATGATGGTGGCTGGAATCACCGTAACCGACCGTGGGACTTGCGTAACCCGTGCCATGTTAATCACCCATGGTCAAGAGGCCACCGAGCATATGGTGGAACGCGCTGAGAGTGAAGACAAGCACCAGCGTGAAGAGTGTGCAAAGTGGCAGACATCCTTCTCCCAGAAGAACGATTGAGAATTTTCAATGGTGTAGCTTTCTCACAAAAGATGATATTGTCGGGGATATCGAATTACCCTTAGATGACTCAGAGCAATCAATAGAATCAGTGGCATGAGGCCAACTCCAATACCTGAAGGCAAAGTGTACTTCTCTCAAACAGTTTATAGCGTCCTCAAGAGGAATCACTTATTTACGGCTCATGCTTCTGCTGTGTCCATCAAGGCAGAGAGCATTGGCCTTGACAGATACGCCGATATCATTCACAGAGATCCTGCCTCCTCATGATCGGATCGTAAGGTGGTATGAAGATTATCTGACCACCGACGAAGCCCGGGAGAACACCAGCGAATTTGACCGGTTGCTTCCGGATTATTCATGGGTCAATGACACAAAGAAGATAGATTGCCTGCTTTGGAGCAAGAGATAACACTGGGATGAATAATATGAGCGGTACATTTGAAAATGTGATTACTGGATTTATTACGGGCATGAGTGACAAGGAAGAAGGAGCGATTTCGACTACAGGGACGCTTAAAATTCGAGAAAATCAGTTAATACACTACAGGACCCCTATTGCTGAAAGAACAGACGACAAAATCATCGTTAATGTCACCAGATATTCTTTGGCAACAGGAAGACTGCAAAAGCAGCTCAAAGAGCTTGTGCCAGAGAATAAGTATATTGCCGTAAAAGGGGTCCATGAAGGATATAGAGGTTCATTGGCCGATTTCCTCCAAGAGAAGTAAAATACCCTATCTCGCACACGATTACCCCCATCTCGCATACGATTTCAAGGTCGATAGGGATGGGGTTTTTACTGTAAATGCTCGAAAATTGACTGGATGAGCATGAATGAAGAGAACTCTCGAGCAAGTATTCGTGCGCGAGAAGCCGAAAAAGCCCATAGTATAAGGACTTTTTCGCCTGGGTGGGGTGCAAAAAAGAAGGGCCCTAATTGTATCCAAATTAGAGTCCTTCTCTGGTGCCGAAAGTGGGACTCGAACCCACACGGGGTATTAGCCCAGCGGATTTTGAGTCCGCCACGTCTGCCAATTCCATCATTTCGGCTTAACACAAAATGTATTGTAGCATATTCCTTTCCAAAAGGCAAGGATTTTCCGCTTGAAAACCGAGAAATACCCTCGGTGCCGTCTTATGGATCACGCCTGTTTCTTCTGGTAGGATCGGGACGGGTATGGCTGCTGCGGGTGTTCCGCAGAGAGAATAGCAGCATCACCAGCCCCGGGTGATAGGGTACAAAAGTCCCTTCCTCCAGCATGGCCAGTACCTTTGCCTCTCCTGCCCATTGGACGGCCTCCACCTCCTCCGGCTGCAAGCGCAAAGCGGCCAGTTCCAGCTCCTGCTCCCGGGTAAAGATATCGTCAAATCCTTTCCCAAAGGGCAGACTCAAGGCCGGACGGATACCGGCAAAAGAAATATCCACTCCCAGTTCTTCCAGCAGCTCCCGGCCAGCAGCCTCCTGGCTGCTTTTCCCCGCCAGAGCGCTGCCACCGGCGGTAAAATCCCACAGGCCTGGCCATCCTTTCATAAAAGGCTGCCGCCGCTGTATAAGCATTTCCCCGGCTTTATTAAACAGGCATACATGTACGGTCTGGCGAAAACGGCCTTCCGGCTGCCGCTGCCCCCGGGTCATGGTCTCGCCTGTTTTTCTGCGGTCAAAGGTGTACAGATCCCAAAGCTCCACAAAATACCCCCTTTGCACCATATATCTGCATGGATGCGTCGCCCGTTCTGCCTCCCGGAACTCCGCACCCTGTGCGGTTGCTTTACAGATCCGTTTTGACCTGTTCCCGTGATCTTTCGGCGGAAAACCCTTCCGGATATCGGGCTTTGAGCTTATCCAGATTTCCCTGCAGGATCTGTTCCAAAGGCATATCCAGGGCAGCCGCCGCCTCTGCCAAATACCAGGCCACGTCCCCCAGCTCCCGGGCCAGACGTTCTTTATCCAGTTCATGCCCCTGGCCCAACCATTTCTTGACGATGTCAATGGCCTCCCCCGCTTCTCCGCACAGACCCATAACGCTGTTGATCAGCACGTCCTTCTTGTCCAGAGCCGGATTCAAGGTAGCCATTGCCTGCCGTTGATACTCATTTACAGTCATGTGCATATTTCTCCGTTTATGGTTTCCAGTCCGTGACCTGCATTTTAGCCGCGAGAATGCGCAACACGCTTTCGTTAATTCTTTCTTCCGTAAGAACGCCATTCTCCACCGCCTCGGCAAGGCCGGACAGTATCTCCCGTTGGTAGCTGTGGTTGGCACCGCAGAGGATTATATCTCCACCCGCCAGAATAAACTGCACGGCCGCCTCCCGATGAGAGACCTGATTCCGCAAGCCCTTCATTCGGAAATCATCGCTCATGACCACGCCGGTAAAGCCCATCTGTCCCCGGAGCAATTCCGTAATGAACAGGCTGGATTGGGATGCAATATGCTCTCCGTCAATATTGGGATAGTAAATATGTCCCACCATGACTCCGTCCACCCCGGCATCCACTGCCGCCTGAAAGGGCAGCAGCTCATACTCCCAAAGCTCCTCCAGCGTCTTTTTCACCTTGGGGGTACTCTCATGAGAATCTGCATTTGTGGCTCCGTGGCCAGGAAAATGCTTGATGACGGACAGGCACCCACCCTCATGCAATCCCTCAATGCAGGCGGTGCCTATGGCTGCGACGGTTTCTGCATTGCTGGAAATGATGCGCTTGCCCAGAAAGGTGGCAGAAGGGTTTCTTGCCACATCCATGACCGGTGCAAGATCCGTATTGATGCCCCGTTCCTTCAAATGCTCCCCGATATAGGCAAACTGCTCCTGCGCCTGCTGCGTATCCTCCCGGTTCCCCAGCGTACGGGCTGCCAGTGTAGTTCGCCCCCATTGGAAGCGGGTAACGCTGCCCCCTTCCACATCGGTACTGATAAGCAGGGGTATCCCGGAGGACGCATGCTCGTTTATGCTTGCCGTCAGCTTTGCGCAGCGGCCGAAGCCTCCATCGCTGTCTGCGCGCCGGATATTATCCCCATAGAGGATCACATTGCCGACAGCATATTCCTCCATCAGGGAAGCAAACTCCTTTGATACGGCATTGGTGCCGGAAAAGCCGAACATGACCAGCTGGCCGATCTTCTCCTGCACAGACATGCCCTGTACATACCGTTCCAGCCGAAAGGACAAAGACTCCGTTGTAGGGGCAGGCGTTTGTGTGGGCACAGGGGTATCCGCAGGCAGGGGGATGGCAGAAGGAACAGGCGTTTGCACCTCCATCTCCGGAGAAACGATGGGCAATGGCGCAATCACATCTCCGGCAGGAGGCTTTTTTATGCAGCCGCTCCATGTCAGTGATACCAACACACACAGCATCATGAGCAGAACAGGAAAAGTACAGCGTTTCATGGTATACAGTGTACCATCTTTTCCCGGTGCTTACCACCGCCAATAAGGAAACTATCTGAAAACTCCCACCAACCGGTCTGTTTCTTTCCTGACATATACCTCAGAGGGTACCGGAATTCCGTTCATATGGATGCACATATGCGTAATACGGGTAATCCGCTTTCACAAGCGGCCCTACGATATTCGTGCCCCGCGGCGGACGGTGATCCGCGATCAAAGGCAGATTCCCCATCGAACGAAATAACCGGCATATGAAAAGCGCCGGTGCCATAAAGACTCCGACGCTTATATTGCTCTTTGGACGATTTAGTTGTTCCGGGCGGCCATAGCGGTCTCTACCAAGGCCTTGAAAGCGCCCATGTCGTTGACAGCCAGATCAGCCAGAACCTTGCGGTTCACATCCACACCAGCCAGCTTGAGGCCGTTGATGAGATTGGAGTAGTTGGTACCGCAGATACGGGCACCGGCATTGATACGGGCGATCCACAGACGGCGATATTCCCGCTTCTTGTTCTTGCGGCCCACGAAAGCATATGCCATGGAACGCATGACCTGCTGGGAGGCGGCACGATACTGCTTGGACTTTGCGCCATAGTAGCCCTTGGCCAGGCGCAGCACCTTACGGCGCTTTTTATTGGAATTGACAGCTCTCTTAATTCTTGCCATGGTTCACTTCTCCTTACTTATAGGGAATCAGCTCGCGTACTTTCTTCTGCTCTTCTTCGGCAATATAACCGATCTGCCGGAGACCGCGAAGCCGCTTGGTGGACTTTTTGGTGAGGATGTGGCTCTTGTAAGCCTTGCCGCGCTTGATTTTGCCGGACTTCGTCACGTCAAAACGCTTTGCTGCGCCGCGATGGGTCTTGATCTTTGGCATAAGTGTTCCTCCTAAATAGTGTCTTAGTTCTTGGGGGAGAGTACCATGAACATGTTCCTGCCCTCCTGCTTGGGCGCACGCTCCTTTTGCGCACTGGCCTCTACCATTTTGTAGAAAGCTTCCATTACATCAGCGCCGATATCGCCGCGAGTGATCTGACGCCCGCGGAAGCGGATGGTCACCTTGACCTTATTGCCGTCCTGCAGAAACTTGTTGCAGGCCTTGGCCTTGACTTCCATGTCATGCTGGTCGATGGTGGCAGAAAGACGGATCTCTTTGATCTCAATGGTCTTTTGATTCTTTTTCTGCTCCTTTTCCCGCTTCATCATGTCGTAGCGGTGCTTGCTGTAATCCATAAGCTTGCAGGTAGGGGGGGTACCGCTGCTGACCTTTACCAGATCCAGCTCCCTCTCATCTGCCAGTCTTTGGGCACTGCGCACGTCCATGATGCCCAGCTGTGCGCCGGTTTCGTCGATCAAGCGGACTTCCGGATCCCGGATCTCCTCATTGATGGGCAGTTCCTGTGTAGCGATGGCACAACACCTCCATAAAAAAATAGCGGACGCATACGCGCCCACCCTTATCGTTGTCCCATCAGACCATGCCTGGCACTTGAGCCGGCAGGTGAGAGGCGGGCGCCTCTGCTTAGCTTTATTATTATAGGGGCCTTTCGCCCCTCTGTCAAGGCTTTTATCAAAAAATCCCCGGGTTTAATGAAAAAAACGCACCCACAAAGCCCCCAATATGGCCAGATGCACCAGCAACGCTGCCGGCAGGCCAATATAAAACCTGGGATGCCGGGTCTTATGCCGCAGCAGATCCATGCCCAGCAACCCACCCAGACTTCCTCCAGCCCAAACCCAGAGAAGAAGCGTCCGTTCCCGTATCCGCCGTCGTCCCTGCCGGGCCCGGCTCTTATCCACCGCAAACAAAGCCAGCGTTATCACGTTCACGATCCCCAGATACACAAACAGCAAGGTTTTCCACCCCATGGTGCAATGCCCCTCCCTTTCCAAATGCACCATACCAGTTTTAGGCCCTATTGTCAAGGCAGCGTATAGAAAAGACTCCTGCGGCGTATACTTTTCCCATGGAAAAGGTTGAAAAAGCAAAAAAGGGCCGCATTCTGCCCTATATTCTCTTTTGTCTGCTCCCTCTGGCAGGCGGCGCTCTCAGCGGACTTATATCCAGGAGCGGTATGGATCGTTATGAGCAACTGGCGCAGCCACCCCTTTCTCCCCCCAGGATCCTGTTTCCCATCGTCTGGAGCATTCTGTATATTCTCATGGGCATAGGCGCCGCCCGGGTATATCTGGCCCCGGAGCGGGGTTGGAAGCCCGCTTTGACCCTGTTTGCAGCTCAACTGCTGGTGAATCTTTTATGGACGCCCCTGTTCTTTGCGCTGGAGCTGCGGTTTGCGGCGTTCATCTGGCTGCTGGTGCTGCTGGTACTGGCCGTATATATGACCGGAGAGTTCAAACGGATCGTCCCCTGGACCGGCTATATGCAGATCCCTTACCTGCTGTGGTTGTCTTTTGCCGCTTATCTGAACTTTGCCACCTGGCAGCTCAACGGATAGGTAAAAGCTGCATGCGCCGCCCTTGCGCAAAAGGATGGTGCATGCGGTGCCCGTATTTTAATCCTGTTCCCAGTCAATAACCTTCCACAGCAGCCCCATTCGCACCATGGTCACCGTATAGGAAAATCGCTTACTGTCTTCTTCCCCCGCTATCTTCATTTTTACGGTCACTTCTCTGGCTTCCCGTACATCATCCAGATCCAGGCATCTATCAAGCAACACCGCTGTCATTAGTAACATAGGCAACCGTATCCACACTTTGGTAAAAATAATGAATTTCCTGCCGGTTCTTTTTTCTATTTCAGCTTCAGGTCAATTTCACCCCAAAGTCAATAGGTCAGAACAACCATAATAAAAATGGAGGTGAGTACATGAGCAGACTAAAAGACCTGCGCCGGGCCCGTGGGCTGACGCAGGTGCAGATGCAATTATTAACGGGGATCGATCAAAGCGATTATTCCAAAATAGAAAGCGGGAAACGGTATTACCTTTGAACAGTGCCGGCGCATCGCTTTGGCGCTGCACACCAGCATGGACTATCTGGCCGGGTTGACGGATGACGACCGCCCTTATGCCCGGGCAGAGAAATGAATTACAGTTCCAGTTTTTCTCCGCAGAAGGGACAAAAGCTGGCCTTGGCATCCAGCCGGCCCAGGAATCTGCCGCAATGCGGACATCGCCAATAAGTCCGTTCAAAAAGGAGCATTCCCAGCAGCACCGCCGCCAGGCTTATAATAGAGGCCACGCTTTTGATAAGCATATATAGCAGCATAAGCAATATGGCAAGAGCGCACAGACCCCACAACACCCTTTTTACGGTTTGCAACTTCATATTCGTTCTCCCCGGCAGCTGATAATTAGAAAGGGGCCCGGCATCTCCGGGCCCCGCTTTCTGCTTACAGAAGTGCTTCAAATTCCTTGACGGTATTGGCAAATACTTCCAATGCGCTCTTGACGGTATCGGGCTTTGTCAGATCGATACCGGCGATCTTCAGTTCGTTGAGGGGATAATCGCTGCCTCCGGTAGAAAGGAAGCGCAGATACTCAGAGGCATCCCCCGTCTCCAGAATATGCCTTGCAATGGCTACGGCAGAGGAGAAGCCCGTGGCATACTGATATACATAGAAGGGCGTATAGAAATGAGGAATGAAGGACCATTCGGTGTCGATCTCCTCGTCTATCTCTGCGCCTTCATAATACAGAGCCACCAGATCATGATAGATCTTGTTCAGGGTCTGGGAGGTCAGGGGCGTACCGGCGGCATGCAGCTCATGAGCCTTGCGTTCGAATTCCGCAAAGAGAGTCTGACGGAACAGCGTTGTACGGAAGCCCTCCAGAAAATGATTGAGGATATAAGCCCTGCGCTTCTTGTCCGTTTCGGTTTTCAGCAGATACATGGTCATCAGTACTTCGTTGACCGTAGAGGCTACCTCTGCCACCATGATGCGATAGCTGTGATTGACGAACTCCTGCGCCCGGCTGGAGAAGAAGGAATGCATGGAATGCCCCAGTTCATGGGCTACGGTGAAGGCATCATCCAGCGTATCGGTGTAGTTCAGCAGCACATAGGGATGCACGCCATATACCCCACAGGAGAAGGCGCCGCCCCGCTTGCCCTGATTTTCGTACACATCCATCCAGTTTTCTGCAAAGGCCCGGTCCAGCAACTGCTGGTACTCCTCTCCCAGGGGCTTGGTGGCGTTTTTGACCAGTTCCTTCACATTTTCAAAAGGCACAGGATAGTCTACGTCCTCTACCATGGGCACATACAAGTCAAAGATATCCAGTTTATCCAGCTTCAATGCCTTCTTGCGCAGGGCCAGATATTCCTTCATGGCCGGCAGGCTTTCGTGAACGGCTTCGATCAGACTGTCATATACGGATACGGGTACGTTTCCTCCATCCAGATAGGCTTCGATGGAAGAACCATACCCCCGGACATTGGCAAAGAAAGTATCAAACTTGATCTGCCCGCCGTACAGTGCGGCAAAAGTATCGCCGTACTTGCGGTAGGTACCGAACATGGCCCGGAAAGCCTCTTCCCGAACGGCCCGGCTGCGGCTTTCCCGATATACGCCGAAGTTCCCGCTGGTAAGCTGGACTTCTTCCCCCGCTTCATTATGGATCTTGGGGAACACCATGTTCACGTTGGTCAGCATTTCATAAGCGGAAGAGGGGGTATCGGCAGCCTCGCCCAGCATGGCCAGCATCTTTTCCTTATCGGCAGAAAGCGTATGGGCCCGGCCCCGGGAAATATCCTCTACCATGTGGCGGTATACGGCCATATCCTCCTGCGCCATCCATGCATCCAGCTGTTCCTTTGGAATGGCCAGAATCTCCGGATCCAAAAAGCTGGTGGCGGCGTTTGCCTTTACGGCCAGGCTCATGCCCCTGGCTTCCATCTCCTGATAGGCGGGCTCTGAGCCGTCTGCCGCCCGGTGCAGCATGGCATAGATATAGGGGATCTCTACCTTCTGGGAGGCATCCGCCAGCTGCTCCAGTCCTTTTTTCAGGGCATCCTTAGACTGCCCCAATGTGCCGGGCAAAGCGGAAAGAGATTCCACAGCCTTTTCGGCTTCGGTCATGGCGGCTTCCCAATGGGCCTTGTCGGGGTAAATGTGGGTAAAGTCCCACTGGAATCGGGGATCCATTTCACTGCGTTTCATATTTCGGTTCCTTTCTGTTGTAATTTATGCAAATATATTGTCTATGACTGTTTCAGAGCATCCAGAGCCTCTTCCAGGCTATCACAGCGCTGCCAGAAGCCGAATACACCCTCTTTGAGCAGAGCGCCCACATACCAGAAGCCCGGCTCATCCTCATCGGAAAGCAGAACATAGCTTTTCAGTCCCAGCATGAGCCGGGGCGCATACCCCTCCGGCAGCATATCCATATTCACCGTACAGAAAAACACGGCTTCGGCCTGCTGCTGCTGGCACCATTGCCCCAGGATGCGGGCTTCCTCCCGGGTAAGAGAAACGCTGAGCTTCTTTTCCATGGTTGTCTCCTTTTTAAGCAGTATAGCGCATTTTTATCCCTCAGGCAAGGACATAAAAAGCCGCTTCCACAGGAAGCGGCTTCAGCTTTGCGTTTATTTATGATACAGCCGGTTGCTCTGGTATACCGGTTCGCAGGTCAGCTGAATGCCCAGCTTGCCCAGCAAGTTCTTATCCACTTGAGAAAGGATCACGGTGGAATGCATCTCGCAGCCCTGAAGATTGCTCAGCTGTTCCATAGCCATCTCCGCCACCGGATTGGTTGCGGCACAGATAGACAGGGCCAGCAACAGTTCGTCGGTATGGAGCTGGGGGTTCCGATTTCCCAAATGCGCCACTTTCAAATGCTGGATGGGTTCCAGGATCACCGGAGAAATGAGCTTCAGGCTGTGACGGATGCCGCCCAATACCTTCAGGGCATTCATAAGGGTAGCGGAAGCCGCCCCCAGAAGTTCCGAAGATTTTCCCGTAACGATGGTACCGTCAGGCAATTCGATAGCCGCTGCCGGCCCCCCGGTCTCCTCCGCCCGCCGCAATGCAGGTGCTACCACGGGCCGATCCTCCGGCCTGAGCCCGGCCTGTTTGAGCAGAATGCGCATTTTGTCTACCTCGGCAGGGACTACCAGTCCCTGTTTCTGCCCTACCATGGCCCGGTAATACCGGCGAATGATCTCCTGTCCTGCCTCATAGCGCACAGCCTCATCATCGCTGATGCAGCAGCCGATCATGTTCACACCCATATCCGTTGGAGACTTATAGGGAGATTCCCCATAGATGGATTCGAACATGGCATCCAGCACCGGGAAGATCTCCACATCCCGGTTATAATTCACGGCGATTTTATTATAAGCCTTCAGATGGAAAGGATCCACGATATTGGCATCGTCCAGATCTGTGGTCGCCGCCTCATAAGCCAGATTTACCGGGTGATCCAGCGGAAGGTTCCACACGGGGAAGGTTTCGAACTTGGCATATCCGGCCTGAACGCCGCGAAGATTTTCGTGATACAGCTGGCTCAGGCAGGTAGCCATCTTTCCGGACCCGGGGCCAGGAGCCGTGACCACCACCAGCGGCCGCGTGGTAGGAACATAATCGTTTTTGCCGCAGCCTTCGCTGCTCATGATCTTCTGCACATCCGCCGGGTATCCGGGGATAGGGTAATGATAATAGCAGGGAACGCCCAGATCCCGCAGGTGGTTGGCAAAGCTCACGGCCGCGGGCTGTCTTTCATACCGGGTAATGACCACGCTGCCCACATACAGTCCCTTCTCGCGAAAGGCATCGATGAGCCGCAGCACATCCATATCATAGGGGATGCCCAGATCCCCCCGGATCTTGTTTTTCTCTATATCGGATGCATTGATGACCAGCAGGATCTCTGCCTGATCCCGAAGCTCCATGAGCATACGGATCTTCGTATCCGGGGCAAAGCCCGGCACTACCCGGGAAGCATGGTAATCATCGAACAGTTTACCGCCGAACTCCAGATACAGCTTGCCGCCGAAGGCCTGGATCCTTTCCCGAATGTGCTGTGATTGAAGAAGCACGTATTTCTGTTGGTCAAAGCCTGTTTTTCTCATCTGGATCCCCTCCCGTATCCTGCCGGATTGAAAATGTACAGTATATTATACCATGGCCCTGACCCATTGCAAGGACGGATTTTATGGGCATGTGCCCCGAACCGCTTCCTCGCCTCATGAGGCATTCTTTTGCCGCCGATGCCGCTGTAACACATAGAACTTCGGATATATTCCCCGGGAGGGTATACAAGCAGGGGGATTCCCGTGTATAATAAGAAAAACCCACAAGGAGGTACACGCATATGAAGTTTTCTGAAATGCCTTACGTCCGCCCGGATCTTGAGCAGGTCAGGGAGGAAGGCACTGCCTATGTGCAGGCCCTTATCAACGCCGCCGATTTCGCCCAGGCGGACGCTGCTTTCCACCAGTACAGCGACATGGGAGACAGGGTCTCCACGGCTGTGACCCTGGTCTCCATTCGTCACTCCATCAACACAGAAGATGCCTTTTATGCCAAGGAACAGGAAGTGCTGGATGAAATGATGCCCCTGCTCCAGCAGCTGGATGCAGAGTTCAACAAGGCCCTGTACAACAGTAAGTTCCGGCCTCAGTTCACCGAAAAATACGGTGAACTGCTGTTCACCAACCTGGGTATCCAGCTGCGGGCCTTTGACGAAAAGCTCATTCCCGACATGCAGGAGGAGAACAAGCTGGTCACCGCCTATAACAAGCTCATCGCCTCCGCCCAGATCCCCTTTGAGGGGCAGGTGCTGACTTTGAGCCAGCTTTCTCCTTATATGCAGTCTGCCGATGATGCACTGCGCCACAAAGCCTGGGAAGCCAACAACGCCTTCTTTGATGCCCACAAGCAGGAACTGGACGATATCTATGACAAGCTCACCGCTTTGCGCACCGGCATGGGCAGGAAGCTGGGATACGACAACTATATCCCCCTGGGATATGACCGCATGAACCGTAACTGCTACGGCGAAAAGGATGTTGACAGCTTCCGTCAGGCCGTTGTCAAATATGTGGTGCCTGTAGCAGATAAGCTTTACCGCCAGCAGGCAGAGCGCACCAACCTCCCCTATCCGCTGAGCTACAAAGATGCCAGCCTCATGTTCCGCAGCGGCAACCCCGTTCCCCAGGGGGATGCGGAGGACATCCTGCGGGAAGGCCGGGCTTTCTATCACTGGCTGAGCCCGGAAGCCGGAGAGTTTATCGACTGCATGTTTGATAACGAACTCATGGACGTGCTCTCCCGCAAGGGCAAGGAAAGCGGCGGTTACTGCACCAGCCTGCCCGTATACAAGTGCCCCTTCATCTTTGCCAACTTCAATGGCACCCAGCATGACGTAGAGGTCATGACCCACGAAGCCGGTCACGCCTTTGCCGCTTATGAAGCCCGGAACATCTTCCCCTCCAGCTATCACTGGCCCACGCTGGAAAGCTGCGAGATCCACTCCATGAGCATGGAATTCTTTGGCTGGGCCTGGGCGGAGAAGTTCTTCGGCCCCCAGGCGGAAAAGTTCCGTTATTCTCACCTGGCAGGAGCATTGACCTTCCTGCCCTACGGCACCATGGTGGATCACTTCCAGCATATTGTGTATGCGCACCCCGAGCTGACCCCCGCCCAGCGCAATGCCGAGTGGGCACGTCTCACCAAGATCTACCTGCCCTGGATCTCTCTGGGAGATCTGTCCTTCTATGCCGAGGGCCGCTACTGGCAGCGTCAGGGACATATTTACGGCCGCCCCTTCTATTACATCGATTACTGCCTGGCGCAGAGCGTGGCTTTGCAGTTCTGGGCCCTGATGCAGCAGGATCGGGAAGCCGCCTGGAAACGGTATTACGCACTGGTAAAACTGGCGGGCACCAAAACCTATACGGAGCTGGTAGCCTCTGCCGGGCTGATGAATCCCTTTGGGGAAGAGTCTTTGCAGACCATCTGCGAAGCCGCTTCCAAGTGGCTGGATGCGCAGGATCTGTCTGCCATCCGCTGAGGAGGATACACCATGCGCGCGTATGAACGGCTGATCCAGTATGCCAGGATCCACACCGCCAGCAGTGAGGAGGGGCCCTATCGGGTTCCCTCCACAGAGCGTCAGTTTGACCTGGGCCGTCTGCTGGTGCAGCAGATGCAGGAGCTGGGGGTCACGGATGCCCGGATAGATGAGCATTGCTATGTATACGGCTCCCTGCCCGCCACCCCCGGGTATGAACAGGCAAAAAAACTGGGCTTTATCGCCCATATGGATACCATCCCCGATTTTTCCGGTGAAAACGTCCAGCCCACCCTGGTGGAAAAGTACGCCGGCGGAGACATTCCCCTGGGCAGCAGCGGCCGGGTACTTTCTCCCAAGGACTTTCCTTCTCTGGATCGGATGATCGGCCGTACTCTGATCGTTACCGATGGCACCACCGTGCTGGGGGGCGATGACAAAGCAGGCGTGGCGGAGATCATGACCCTGATCGAACGGCTGCAAAAGGAAAACCTCCCCCACGGACCTCTCGGCTTTGCCTTTACCCCCGATGAAGAGATCGGCCAGGGAACGGATTTCTTTGACGTTCATGCATTCGGCTGTGACTTTGCCTATACGCTGGATGGAGGAGAAGAAGGCGAGATCGAGTTTGAGAACTTCAATGCCGCCTCTGCTTCCTTTGAGATAAAGGGGTTCAATGTGCACCCCGGCAGCGCCAAGAACATTATGATCAACGCCCAGCTGGTGGCCATGGAGATCAACGGCATGCTCCCGGCAGCGGAAACACCCGCTCATACGGAAGGCTATGAAGGGTTCTTCCACCTGACGGATATGGAAGGGAACGTGGAAAAGGCTTCCCTCCATTATATCGTCCGGGATCATAATGCCCAAAGGTTGGAAGGCCGGAAGGCGACCATGGAGCTCATCGAAAAGACCATCAATGAAAAGTACGGCCCCGGCACCTGCCTCCTTACCTGGAAGGACGGCTACCGGAACATGGCGGAGAAGATCTGCGGGGAAAACTATCACCTGATCGAGAATGCCGTAAAAGCCTGCCGGCTTGCCGGTGTGGAGCCCCTGATCCAGCCCATCCGGGGCGGTACCGACGGCGCGCAGCTGAGCTTTATGGGGCTGCCCTGCCCCAATCTGGGGGTAGGCGGCTTCGGCTGCCATGGTCCTTATGAGCACGTAAGTGTGGAGGGCATGGATAAGGCCCTGGAGATCGCCCTGCACCTGGTGGAGCTGTACCGGGATTTCTGATCCACTGAAACGCAAAAAGCTTCCGGAACCTGACCGGAAGCTTTTTTATTGCGCCGCGCAGCAGATCTGCCGCCGTATCCTCTGCCTGTATCCGTCGCTTATATATCCCCTCTGCAAAGGGGTTGGGGGGTCGCAAAGCATGGCGCAAGGCAGCTGCAGATCTCCTTCCCTATTACCGTTCTACCAGCAGGACTTTTCTGGATGCCGTTCGGTTCATAAACGCCAGTATGCGAGCTTTTTCCTCCGGCATACAGCCCAGCAGGAGCTTGATCTCCACATCCCGCTTAAGCAGGTCCACCGAGACCAGCAGGCCATCCAGCTTCTGCACGGGCGCCGTGCCGCGCCACAGATCCACGCCTTCCCCGTCCATAGCGGAGGTGCCGGCCACATAGCCGTAATCCAGTGGGTACACCGAATCCAGCCATTGAGGGTGCCGGGAACCCGCAGGCCGATCGATGACTATCTTCCCGCCTGCCAAAAGAGCATCCGCTGCCTGCCAGAATTCCTGCTCCATACTACCTCCGGGTAAGTTCATACAACATAATGGCCGCAAACACCGCTGCATTCAGGCTTTCTGCCCGGCCCGCCATGGGCAGGCGATACAAAGTGCACAGTTCTGCCGTCTCCCGGCTGACGCCCTGTCCTTCGTTGCCCACCACCAGCGCCATCTTTTCCTGTATGGGCGGCATGTTCTCGCTGCCCCGCAGATGGCCGCACAGACAGGTATACCCCTGTTCCTTCATACGCTTAAGTTCTGCGGGCACATCCCCGATATAGACCGGCAAATGATATGCTGAACCCATGGAAGCCCGAAGGGTCTTGGGGGCAAAGGGATCCGCCGAATCCGCAGAAAGCAGCACACCTGCCCCCCCCAGAGCATCTGCTGTGCGTAGAATGGTGCCCACATTTCCGGGGTCCTGCAGCTGCTCCAGCACCACTATAAGGCCCCGGTATTCCTCCGGAGGCGCCGTAACAGGCGTGCGCACCAGTGCGCACAGGTTCTGGGGCGTACCGGTGCAAAGGGCTTCCATGACCCCCTCCGTCACCTCCAGCAGCTCAAACCCTCCCCGTGGGGCAGGCGTTCCTTCCCGGCAGAAAACCGTTGTAACCTCTGCTCCAGAGGTCAGCGCCTCCCCTACCAACTTATCCCCTTCTATGAAATGCAGCCCCGTTGCCCGGCGGAACTTGCTCTCCCGAAGAGAACGGGCTTCCTTGACCCGCTCATTGCTGCGGCTGGAAATCAACATAGACCTTTCCTTTCTTTGCGGAACTTGACAGACAAAAAAAGCCACTCCCAAAAGAGTGGCTCATTTGCCAATAAACTCAGATGCTGCGAACGACCTTGCCGGAACGGAGGCACCGCGTGCACACATTCATGGCCTGCGTTCTGCCATCGATGATGACATGTACCCGCTGTACGTTGGGCGCCCAGCTGCGCTTGGTCCTACGCTTAGAGTGGCTTACCAGATTACCGGACATGACACCCTTGTTGCAGACTTCACAAAACTTACCCATCCAAGTCCACCTCCTTTGCAGAAATCGAACGGAACTATCTTACCACAGACTTTCGCTAAATGCAAGGATTTTTTAGGATAAATCAAAAAAAGAATTTTGCCGCAGGGCTTCATAAAGTACAATGGCCGCCGCATTGCTCAGGTTCAGGGAGCGCTGCTCTTTTCCCATAGGGATGCGGATGGCAGAATCCGCATGGGCTTCCAGGATCTTTGGCCCCAGCCCTGCCGTCTCTTTGCCAAAGACCAGAAAGTCTCCGTCTCTGTATGCCACATCGCTGTAGCGCCGCTCTGCATGGGTGGAGGTATAAAAGAATCGCCCCTGAGGATACTGAACCCATAGTTCCTCTATACTGTCGTGATAAAAAAGGGTCAGGCTGTGCCAGTAATCCAGACCGGCCCGCTTGAGCTGCCTGTCCTCCACGGAAAACCCAAGAGGACGCACCAAATGCAGCGCCGAACCCGTAACGGCACAGGTACGGGAAATATTGCCGGTATTCTGGGGGATCTCCGGCTCTACCAACACAATATGAAACATATCCGGCTCCTCTGCCCTGCCGGTATCCCCTGCAGAGCACTAAAAGTTTACATTAGAATTATACCACCATTTTGGGTCCCATGGTTGAATAAATCAAAAAAACCGTGTACAATGCTGGTATGTATACGAAAAATGATTCTCAGCAAAAGCAGCAGGAGCTGCAATATACCAAAATGCAGTCCCGCAGCGCTCAAAAAGAGACCTCCTCAAAAAGCGCTTCCCCCAAAGCGCCCCTCAGCGAGGAAGAAAAAGCCCGCAGGGCAGCCAAACGCCGGGCAGCGGCTAAAAAACGGGCCCGGCAGCGGCAGCGCCGGGTGCTGCTGTCTTCTGTTCTTTTTTTCCTTATAGCAGTATCTGCACTGGTATGGTCTATCAGCCTACTGGTCAAAAAACGGGCGCAGGAGGCGGTTCTGCTTCCCTCCGCTGCCTCCTCCGTCAGTCCTTCCATCCATGCTGACGGCAGTACCCCGGCCCCAGGTTCTCAGGTGAAGGATACGGATGTTCTCCCCGCCGGAACCCGGATCAACGGTGTGGCGGTAGGCGGGCAGGCAGCCGCGCAGGTTCGTTCGCTTCTTGCCCAGGAGCTGAACAAGACCCTGGACGGCATTGCCATTACATTGCAAAATGATTCCTTTAATTACACCCTGACCAAGGAAGATCTTCAGGCCGCCTATGATATAGAAAGCGCACTGATCTCCGCCATGAAGGGCGGCAGTGTGCAGGCGCCCCTGTCTTATGACGAGACCGCCCTGCGGGAAGTTTTGTATACGCTTAACGACCAGGTGCCCGGCCATGCCACCAACGCTTCCTTTACCATTGAAAAGGAAACCTACTCCGTAGGCGACAAGACCTCCGGGTATAAGGAGTACCAGAAGCCCAGTTTCAAATATACGGAGGGCACTGACGGTATGCAGCTGGACTACGACGGCGTTGTGGATCAGGTAGCCGCCGCCCTGAATGCCGGGACGCTGCAGACTACCATCTCTCCGGATGTGACCGTATCCAAGCCCACCGTTACCGTGGCGGATGTGCAGAAGCAAACCACCAAGCTGGCCAGTTTTTCTACGGATTATTACTTTACTACGTCCGGCAGCTCCACCACCGCCGAAGAACTGACCCGCCGCCAGAATCGGGATCACAACATCAGCAAGGCGACCGGGCTTATGAACGTTATCCAGCTGGAACCCGGCGAATCCTTCAGTTTCAACAAGACAACCGGCGAACGCAGCGAAAAGAAAGGCTGGGCTCTGGCGCCCGCCGTATATCGGGGGAGCCACCGTGCAGAACCCGGCGGCGGCGTATGTCAGGTGAGCACCACCATATTCAATGCACTGCTCCGCAGCGGTGTAGATGTCACCAACCACAAGGAGCACTCCCTTCCTTCGGATTATGTAGACAACGGCATGGACGCCACGGTGAATTACGGTTCCATTGACTTCCGGTTCAAAAACAATAAGAGCGGCACTCTGTATGTCTTTGTGTACATTACCAAGTGCAAGAGCTCCAGTCACAAAAAGACCATTAACGTAGAGGTCTACGGTCCGGAAGAACCCGGCGTTACCTATCAGGTGATCTCCACCTGCGTAGAAGAGAATCCGGCGGTAAACCCCACCACCAAGCCTAACAGAAATCAGTACACGGATTATGCTGAGGTCATTCAAAAGGCTTATGATGGTTCCTCCTGGGAGGTAAAGGTCTATAAAGTGCAGAACGGGCAAAAAACCATGGTCTATGATTATGTGGCCACGTACCCCAAGATCGAACAGGTGACCGAAGTAGGTACCAAACCCATCCCCACCGAGAAGCCTACCCCCACGCCCTTTACGCCTACTCCCGCCCCCGACCCGGGCGAAGGCGAACATGACGGCGAATAAATACGGTTCATATGCATCCGGCTCAGGCAGCTGCCTGAGCCGGATCTTTATGTCGCAAAACAAATACGCCTCCGTACGCTGCACATATACGAAGGTGCATTTACAGGGAATTCTATTTACTTTGGCTTCGCCGGCCGAAACTTACAGCAGCGCTATTTTTATCCCTACCACGCCGTACTTTTCCTGCTCGGCTTTTGAATAATATGCATCCATATCGTCTGGCGAGGCAGTATCAATGTCTTTTTCCATATACCCACATTCCAAAAGGGGAAGGTTTTCATACAGGGTCATAAACGAATCAAAAACAAACAGATCCACTACTTTTACCAGAAGCGTTTTGCTGCTGTTTTCGGTATGGATAAATTCAATGACGTCCCCCACATGAAGGTTCCTTCTTTTTTCATCAAACAATCGCAGCTCTATTGTCTTTGTTCCGGCTTCAATCATTTCAAAAGGGGAAGGGGCCAGCCGCATTACATGATTCACTTTATTTTCCTCTGCATGGTCCGATTTGTTCAACAACGCCGGTTTGCCGATAGCCCGCAGGCGTTCATCCTCCATACCGGGCTCCGCTATGCTTCCGCATCAAACAGCACCCTGTAGGCGCCCAGAACCTGCCGGCAGGGGATCCTGGCGGCATTTTCCGGTGTAAAAGTCTCCTTTTCATATACATGGATGACTTCAGCAGGGTATGCGATACTTGCCCCATGAGCATCCTTTTCCGCATATTTCCAGGCAAAGCGACAATCGCAAAACTCTTTTCGATTGAGAATGATCGGGGCCTTTTGCAGCCGAATGGGATTTTCCAGAAAAAAGCAGCCGGCGTCGTCCTTTTCTGCCGGGCAACCTCCTTCTATGCCTGTACCGGTAAACTGTATTTTCAGAAAATCCGTCTGAAATACTGTTATGCTCCCCTGTTTTGCAAAAGGAACTCCTTTCCAGAAACCTATATTCAACCAGCCTCTTACTCCGTCCCGTTCCACCGGTGTATTAAACTCCACATACCCCTCATTTCCGTTCCGGATCTCGGCGTTGATGCGCAAAACGGGCCGCAGGGATACAAATCCTTCCGGCAGCAAAGCCCGGAGCCTGTCCTGCTCCGCTTCATATGCCATTACAAACTGTTCTATCTGCATTGCTTCTCTCCGGTTATTGCGGCAGGCCGCTCATTCCATATGAAAAAGCCGCTTCCCGTTTTCAAAAAGGATGCAGCTCAGAGCCTCCTCCTCCATGTTCAGGAGCTTGGCCAGAGCGGCCCGGACATATATCAGGTTTCCGGGATAGTTTCGGGTACCCCGTAAAGGTTCCGGCGCCATATAGGGGCAGTCCGTTTCCAGAACCAGGCGGTTCAGCGGTACTTTTTGCACCACTTCTTTCAACTTCCGAGCATTTTTGAAGGTCAGTACCCCTCCCACGCCTATATACAGGCCCAAATCCAGACACTCCCTGGCTGTTTCGTAACTGCCGGAGAAGCAGTGCATGACCCCTTCCAGTCCCTGCCGATGAGCCCGTAAAATATCCATGCAATCCCCGTGGGCATCCCGCACATGAAGGATCACAGGCTTTTTATACGCTGCCGCCATGGAAAGCTGGCCGTCCAGATACTGTTTCTGCATCTCCCGGGGCGGATTGGTCTCCCAGTGATAATCCAGCCCTATCTCTCCTACCGCCAGTATTCCGGGCTGCATCAGGTTCTTTTCCACCTGTTCCAGCGCATCCGGGACCACATGATACAGTTCCTCCGGGTGCAGACCCAGCGCTCCGTAAGCAAAATCGTTTTCCCGGGTAAAAGCCAGGATACCGGGAATATCCTTCTCCGTACAGCAGGCCTCCATGACCAGTGAAACGCCCTTCTCCTGCATCTCCCGAAGCACCTGAGGCCGGTCAGCATCAAATTCCCGGGAAAGCAGATGGGCATGGGTATCGAAAATCTGCATAAATCTACCGCCTTTATCGTCAAAGTGGATGGCTCATCGCCACCCACTTTTCTGCAAATGATTTTCAGCGCACGGTGCAACCGTCCGGCAGTTCCGTATAAGGCCCGATAACGCTCAGGTGTTCATCCCCGGCATCGGAAGCCGCCAGAATCATGCCCTTGCTTTCCACCCCGCACATGGTCACCGGCTTCAGATTGGCCACGATGACCACGGTCTTGCCCAAAAGATCCTCCGGCTTATACCACTTTTTAATGCCGGAAGCAATGGTACGCTCCTCATTTCCTACCCGCACGGTGAGCTTCAGGAGCTTTTTGGATTTTTTCACTTCTTCGCAGGCCACGATCCTGGCCAGACGCAGATCCAGCTTCTCAAAATCCTCATAGAGGATCTCGGGCTTGATGGGCACCTGAGGCTTCTCCTCTGCCGCAGGGGCTTCCGGGGCTTTTTCTTCCGGTGCGGGCTGCACCTGGGGCAGGATCACTTTGGGATCCAGTCTGGCAAAAAGGATCTCTGGCTTGTCGCTGACCTTATTGCCGGAAGGATACAGGCCAAAGGTATTCAGGCTCTCAAAGCTGCGGCTCTGTGCATGCAGCTGCTCCAGGATCTTATCGGCCGTATCCGGCAGGAAAGGTTTCAGCAGGCTTGCGCCCATAGTGATCCCTTCCGTCAGGTTATACAGAACTTCTTTCAGGCGGCTCTGCTTTTCCGGATCCTTGGCCAGGGCCCAGGGAGCGGTCTCGTCCACATACTTGTTGCAGCGCTTGAAGAGGTTGAACAGCTCCGTTAAGGCATCGGCCACACGAAGCTTGTCCATCTTCTCGGTGACCTTTTGGCACTGGGTCAGGATAGTGCTCTTAAGCTCCCCATCCACCGGCTCCTCTGCTCCGGTCTTTTCCACCAGTCCGCCAAAGTATTTGTTGCTCATGGCCACGGTACGGTTCACCAGATTTCCCAGCGTGTTGGCCAGATCCCCGTTGGTGCGTTCAATAAGCAGCTCCCAGGTGATGGAACCGTCGTTTTCAAAGGGCATCTCGTGAAGAAGGAAATAGCGCACGGCGTCTACGCCTACCACCTTTACCAGCTCATCGGCATACAGCACGTTGCCCTTGCTCTTGCTCATCTTTCCATCGCCCATAAGCAGCCAGGGGTGGCCGAAAATCTGCTTGGGAAGGGGCAGATCCAGCGCCATAAGAAAGATGGGCCAGTAAAGGGTATGGAAGCGAATGATATCCTTTCCGATCAGATGCAGATCGGCAGGCCAGTAACGCTTGAACTCCTCCGTGCTCTCGCCGCAGGGCTCATAGCCGATGTTGGTGATGTAGTTGGTCAAAGCATCCAGCCACACATAGATCACATGTTTGGGATCAAAGTCCACAGGCACACCCCAGCTGAACGTAGAGCGGGACACACACAGATCCTGCAACCCGGGCAGGAGGAAGTTGTTCATCATCTCGTTTTTTCGGCTTTCGGGCTGGATAAAATCGGGATGCGTACGAATGTATTCAATGAGCCGGGGGGCATACTTGCTCATCTTAAAGAAGTATGCTTCCTCTTTGGCAGGTTCCACCACGCTGCCGCAATCGGGGCAGCGCCCGTTGACCAGCTGAGAGGAGGTGAAAAAGGATTCGCAGGGCTTGCAATACATCCCCTCATATGCGCCCTTATAGATATCTCCCTGCTCATACAGCCGGCGGAAGATCTCCTGCACCTTGCGCTCATGCTCCTTATCCGTGGTGCGGACGAACTTATCGTAGGAGGTATGCATCAGATCCCAGTTGCTGCGGATGACTCCGGCGATCCTGTCTACATACTGCTGGGGCATTTCCCCTGCTTTCTGCGCCTTTTCTTCGATTTTCTGGCCATGCTCGTCTGTGCCGGTCTGAAAGACCACATCGTAGCCCTCATATCGCTTATAGCGGGCAATGGCATCCGCCAGAACGATCTCATAGGTATTGCCGATGTGCGGCTTGGCGGAAGCATAGGCGATGGCCGTGGTAATAAAGTACGGTTTCTTTTCCATGGTATGTATCCTCTCCATTCCCTGTAAATGCCCGGATAAGGGGCCTGTTTTTACTTGTACTGCAATATATAATTGTAGCAACGGCCAATTTCTTTGTCAATGAAAATCGCCCGGCTCCCGGTCAATAACAAACACCCAAGGCAGCAGGCCTCCGGCCTCCGTGCGGCGAACCTCCCGCAGCTTCAGGCCACGGACATTTTTCAGGCAGGCTTCCAGCAGGCGGTACTCCATGGTATACAGCACCGCAGTGCCCTTTTCCGTCAACAGCATGGGCAGCCGCCGGACAAAGCGCTGATACAGCTCCTTATTGCTCTGATGATTTCCCACCCGGTTGCCGAAGGGCATGTTGCTCAGGATCAGATCAAACCCTTCCCTGCATTCAAAGCGCAGAATGTCCTTGGTAACGAAGGAAGCTTTTGATCCTCCCGCCCGGGCATTTTCCCGGGCCGCTTCCACCGCGCTGCCGCTTTTGTCTACCCCGATAAGGGCCTTGCAGTTCCCCCATTTTTCCCGTTCAAAAAGCAGGGACCCGCTGCCGCAGAAAGGATCCAGCACCCGCGGCTTCCCTACCCGGCCCAGCCCCATAGCATACCGGGACAAGCAGGCTGCCAGTGCCGGATGCATGGAAGCCGGCAGGAAACGCACCCGCCATGGATAGCGGGCATCCACACCGTTGCACAGCTTCCAGTAAAGGTCTGCTGTATCCATATGACAGTCTACCCGCAGTTCCCAGTCGTAGTCCGAGGGGTTGTTCTCTCCCTCCAGGGCATCCGACAGCAGGCGAATGAGTTTGCGCCTGTCCCGGGTAAAGCCCCGCAGCTCTATGCGGTAAGGTGTGGAGGGCATGGGGCCTGCAGCAGTGGCCAGTCTGTCCACCTCCAGAGGCACCTCCCGGGCAATGGGCAGCAGCGCTTCCGTCAGGCAGTCTGCCTGATAGAGTATATCCATCCGATCTGTTGTCACCAGAGCAGCCTCTCCCCTTTCCTCCGGGGCAAAGCCAAGAGCCCTGAGCTCGCTGATCAGACAGAACAAAAAGCCCTGAGGGGCAAAACACAGCACCTCCCGAGGCTGATCCAGCCGGTCAATGGGCTTCCGTTCCCGCTTTTCAAAGGTTTGCAGTGCCTTCTGACGGGCCAGAGCTATTTCGGCCACATGCTTGTCCATAGCCTCTCCCGTAGAAACAGGCGGCACATAGGCTCGCAAAGCCGCCTCCTGCCCCAGGCTTCCCATGGCCAGCAGCAGGCTGGGAATGGCAAAGAAGGTCTCTTCCTGCCGGAGGGCCTCCGCCAGACAGGGGCCATCGGTAATATCTCCCAGGGCTCCCAAAAGCCGGTACGCGTTCTTACGCACTTTGGGCTCCCGGGAACAGGTGCATTCCCGCAGCAGGGTATGCCCTCCCAGAGCCGCCTCTATTTCCCGGCGGCCCTCCTTGCTTTTGGCCAGTGTGCACAGGGCCGACAGAGCCTGTGCGGCTTCCGGGCCCGTTAATTCTTTTACATAGGCAGCGGCCGTCACTTCTCCACCGCCTTAAAGATCAGCTTGAGCACGTTCTCCGTACCGTTGGCATTGGGGTAGGCCTTCATGGCTTCGGCAAAATCCTCCCGTTCCCGGTACAGCTTTTCCAGCAGTTCCTGCAGACGCTTCGGCGTCATCTTCTCCTGATCCAGATACAGCGCAAAGCCCCGTTTTTCAAAATACTGGGCGTTCAGGATCTGATCCCCACGGCTGGCACTTAGAGGAAGGGGTACCAGCAATGCGGGCTTTTGCAGGGCCAGAAACTCAAAAACGGCATTGGCCCCCGCCCGGGACAGCAGAATATCCGCCGCCGCAAACAGATCCGGCAGTTCCTTATCTATATATTCAAACTGTACATAGCCCGGCTGAGCGGCTTTGGGATCCAGTTTTCCTTTGCCGCACAGGTGGATCACATCAAATTCCGGCAGCAGCAAAGGCAGCGCCGCCCGAAGCCCTTCGTTAAGAGCCTGCGCCCCGGAGGACCCGCCCATGACCAGCAGTACGGGCTTTTTCCCTTCCAGCCCGGCAAAAGACAAGCCTTTTTGCTTATCCCCCTGCAAAAGAGAATCCCGCACGGGGGTACCGGTGCAAACACCCTTGCCCCGCGGCACATACTCCAATGTATCCTCAAAGGTCACGCAGATCCTGTCGGCATACCGGGCAGCCAGCTTATTAGCCAGCCCCGGGGTATAGTCGCTCTCATGGCACAGCACAGGGCAAAGCCCTCTGGCCGCTGCCGCTACGGGAACGCTCACATAGCCCCCCTTGCTGAAAAGCACATCGGGATGGGTCTCCTTCAGGATCCGGCGGGCCTGACAATAGCCCTTAAGCACCCGAAAGGGATCGGTAAAGTTTTTCCAGGAGAAATATCGCCGCAGCTTTCCCCAGGCTATGGCGTGATACGTCACATAGGGCAGCGGCTCGATGAGCTGCCGCTCTATGCCCTCCTTGGTGCCGATATAGTGGATGTTCCATTCCTTTTTGTCCAGCTTATCCATCAGCGCCAGGTTGGGGGTCACATGGCCCGCCGTGCCGCCGCCGGTAAAGACTATGGTCTTCATTTTCCCTCTCCTCATTCACAGGGGGCTCCCGATGCCGGAGGCCCCCGCTTTTATGTTTTTTGTATCTTATGCGCCAACGTTCCCCAGGGTGATGCCGGCGGTCATAATATCCTCTGTCACCGGCTCCTCCGTAAGGGTGTCATCCTTGAGCAGTGCCTGGGCAATCTGGAACTTCATCTGCGTCCACTCGCTGACCTGTTTGGTCATATCCACTTCCAGCATGACCAGCACCAAACGCTCTTCACTGTCTTTCAGCTCCGTTCCATCCAGTTTGGCGCTGCGGTAGGCCACGAACCATGCGATCTCTTTGTTGGCTTCCTTGGCGTTTTGGGCCTTGTCCAACTCGGCCGTTCCGGTCTTGCCCGCACACAGATAGGTACGCCGCACCCCCAGGAAGCGGCCGGTTCCAAAGCCGTCATATCCCTTTCCCATGGAGCGGGGCAGGGCTACCACGCCTTCCAGCATATCGTTGATGGTGGCGGCAGTAGAAGGTGCGCAGATGGTCTTCCATACCTCCGTTTCGTGCTGAGAAACCAGGTTGTATTCCGTATTCTCCTGCTGCCAGGTGCTCTCTATCACATAAGGCCTGCAGGTCTGCCCCTGATTATGGAAGGCCCCGATGTAGGCCGCCAGCTGCAGGGGCGTCAGCAGCAGCTCGCCCTGGCCATACCCCGTCATGGCCAGCAGATCATAGGATTCATCGCTGCTTTCGTTTTTGATCTGGGATTTCTGGGTGGGCAGGTCAAAGGGAACGCTCTCCCCCATACCCATGACCGTCAGGTATTTCTTGAAGGTATCCCAGCCGATCTTCATGGCACAGTAGGCAAAGTAGATATTGTCCGACTGGATCATGCAGTTTTTCATGTTCATGGGGCCCCGCCGGTTGGTGCTGTAAGTACGGGTAACCTTGGTGACCCCCGTATAGGCCATGGTGGGGCTTTTGGAAGGATTCCAGATCACATCGTCTCCCCGCAGATGTTCTTCATCCTCCGGGAAAGCATCCTCCGTAGTCATGGTGCCGGATTCCAGCGTGGTAATGGCCGTCAGGGGCTTGAAAGTGGATCCCGGAGGATACAGGCCCTGAATGATCCGGTTGAACAGCGGCTCCTGCGGGTCTTTGGACATGGCCGACCAGTCATCATCCGTCAGATCGCCCCGGGAGAAGGCATTAGGATCATATCCCGGGAAGGAGACCATGGCCTGTACGGCGCCGGTCTTGGGATTCATCACCAGCACGGCGCCGGTATAATCGTCCGTATACACAATGTTGTTGATGACCTGCTCCGTCCGCTGCTGCAGATTGATGTCTATGGACAGGTGCAGATCCTGGCCGTTTTTGGCCGGGATGTTATAAAGAACCTGCTTGGCGCTTCCTCTGGCCCCCTGGATGTAGGCAAAGCTGCCCTTTTCTCCCCGAAGGATATTCTCATAATGCTTTTCCAAACCCGCATAGCCCAGCCAGCTGTCACCATCGTAAAAAGGATCGTTGAGCCATTCTTCGTTCTTTTCCCCGGTTTTATCGTCATATTCATACAGATACTCCTTCTGAATGACGCCGGCATAGCCCAACAGGTGGCACAGGCTTTTCCCATAGGGATAAGAACGGACGGTACCGTAGTTTTTGGTATCCACGCCGATACCCTCTATGGCTGTGAGCTTTGCTTCCAGTTCATCGGTGAGCTCATCGGGATACAGGGTGGCGATCTTACAAAAGTCCTGATAGGTGCGGGCAAAGGCATTACGCACATCCGCTTCCGTCAGCCCCAGTTCCGGGATGGAGGCAAGCTGCTGCTCAAAGGGCAGATACCAGCTTTTTTCTTCCAGCTGGGCAGAAGTCAGATCTTCATCGTTGGCTTTAAACAGCGCTTTCACATCCGTGACCGCTTTATTGTCTCCCGCCAGCTGGATGCGGCTGGGCAGGCAGTAAACGGTAACGCAGTTGATATTGCTGGCCAGCAGATTGCCGTTGCAGTCAAAGATCTCACCCCGGCGGGGATAATTGATGCCGGAAAGCATCTTATCGCCCCATTCCATGGTGGGGAAGATCAGTGCCGGGCTCCACTGCACATACCATCCCTCCCGGTATTCGGAGGTAATGGTAAAGCGGTAAGTCAGGTTTCCCGCCAGCTCCGTATAATAGGTCATGTCATAATCGGCCGAAGCAGTGATGGTGCCCCCGGCTGTGCTGACCACGTTGTAAGCCACATCCGTCAGACCCATGGCATCAAAGATACTGGTGTACTTCTCTTTGAATTCCGCCAGAGAGACCTTGTTGGTTCCGGAAGGGGTCTTTTCCCCGGTATTGTTTTGGATCTCCGGGTCAATGAGCGCATACGCCCCCTCAAAGTCCTTCATGGCCAGCAGCTGCACAAATTGCAGGCAGACCACGGTACCGTCCCCCCTGCTGCCGGAACAGCCGGGAAGAACGCCGGAAAGCAGCAGCACCAAAGCCAGAAGCACAATGCCCTTCCGCTTCCATGCGCCAATATGTGGGGAGCGCCCGGCCCCCTCTGTTTGCTTATACGTATACATACTGTCATTATAGCAGAATCCCCCGGTTTTGCACCCCCATAGAAAATAATTTGCAAAAAGTATGCTTTTTTGCTTCTGTTCGAGCATACCCATGGGTATGGATATTCTGTTTGTGGGACTGCTGCTGGCAGGTATTTTGTGGACGCTGCTTACCCAGGGCGGAGAAGCAGCCATGGCTGCCCTTTTGCAGGGAGGCAGCGAAGCCGTAACTCTTTGCTTGAAAATGTGGGGCGGTTATATGTTCTGGCTGGGGCTTATGGAGGTAGGCAGCCGGGCGGGACTTATGGAAGGTCTTTCCCGGCTTCTGGCCCCCGTCATTAAAAAGCTTTTTCCTCGGGCAGGGAAGGCCGCCCCCGCCATCACCATGAATCTGGCCGCCAATATTTTGGGCATGGGCAATGCCGCTACCCCCTTTGGTCTGGAAGCCATGGAGCTGATGGAGCAGGAAAACCCCGTTCCCGGCACCGCTACTCATGAAATGTGCGCCCTGCTGATCCTTAACGCCGCCTGTCTGGAGCTGCTGCCCACCGGTCAGCTGGCCATGCGTCAGGCCTACGGCAGCCTGCACCCTGCCTCCGTATGGCTGCCTACGCTCCTTTCCTCTGCCTGCGCCACGGGAGCGGCCATACTTCTGTGCCTGTTGTTGGGGAGGAAAAAAGCATGAGTTCTGCCCTGTTGCCGCTGCTTATTATGGCGCTGCTTTTGTGGGCGCTGTATAAAAAGGTTCCTGTATTCTCTGCCTTTTTGGAAGGCGCCGCCAAAAGCCTTCCTCTGTTGGGCCGCATCCTACCCTCTATGGCCGCCATGCTTACGGCCATCTCTCTTATTTGCAGCTGCGGAGCCTTAGATGCTTTTTGCACCTGGGTTGCACCCCTGTGCGGCAAAGTGGGGCTGGACAGCCGTCTGCTGCCCCTGTTGCTGCTGCGGCCTCTCTCCGGCAGTGCGGCGGCGGGCATGACGGCGGAGCTGTATGAAGCTTTTGGGCCGGATTCGCTGGTGGGGCATCTGGCGGGAGTGCTCATGGGCTCTACGGAAACCATCTTTTACACGCTGGGACTGTACTTCGGCGCAGCGGGCATAAGACGCTCCCGGTATACTCTGCCGGCCGCCCTGCTCTGCACGCTCATTGCGGCTTTATCCGGTTTGTTTTTCGGCACGCTCCTGTACTGAATGTTTCATTCTTGTTTCATTCTGAACTATTCCCTTATAAAAATGAACATATTTCAGATTGACAGTCTGCATTTCTCATGGTATCATGGGCAATAAATAATATATTATCTGCATTTTGAACTGTTTTTTCTTTATGGGAGGTTAAAAATGAACGCAAAAGTCTTTTCGGATAAACTTCGGCAGGCCATGGAACAGCGGGGACTCACACAGGCGGAGCTGATCCGCCTGGCTGACAGCCGGGGGCTGAAGTTAGGCAAAAGCCAGGTAAGCCAGTACCTTTCCGGAAAGACACTTCCCCGCAAAGGCGTGCTGGAAGGTCTGGCGGGAGTACTGGGCACCCATCCCGCCTATTTTCTGGGACAGGTGGAGCTGGATCCACCCGCTCCGGCAGTTCCCCTTTCCCGCGAACAAAAGGAAGAGGAGCCGTCTTATTCCTTCAGCAAATCCCGCAAGCTGGAGCATGTGCTCTATGACGTCCGGGGACCCGTGCTGGACGAAGCCACCCGCATGGAGCAGGCAGGCACCCATATTCTCAAACTGAACATCGGCAATCCCGCTCCCTTCGGGTTCCGTGCGCCGGATGAAGTGATCTATGACATGGGGCAGCAGCTTACCCAATGCGAAGGCTATTCCGATTCCCGCGGGCTGTTTTCTGCCCGGAAGGCCATTATGCAGTACGCCCAGCTTAAAGGGATCCCAGGGGTAGAGATACAGGATATCTATACGGGCAACGGCGTCAGCGAACTGATCAACCTGAGTCTGTCTGCCCTGCTGGACGCCGGAGACGAAGTGCTGATCCCCGCTCCGGACTATCCCCTGTGGACAGCCTGTGTAACTTTGGCGGGGGGCACTGCCGTACACTATATCTGCGATGAAAGCGCCGACTGGTACCCGGATATAGAGGATATCCGCCGGAAGATCACTAACCGGACCAAAGCCATCGTTGTCATTAACCCCAACAATCCCACAGGCGCCCTGTATCCCAGGGAACTGCTGGAGCAGATCGCCGAACTGGCCCGGCTGCATCACCTGATCCTCTTTTCTGACGAGATCTATGATCGTTTGGTCATGGACGGGGAAAAGCATGTATCCATCGCTTCCCTGGCTCCGGATGTGTTCTGCGTGACCTTCAGCGGGCTTTCCAAGTCCCATATGATAGCGGGTTTCCGCATTGGCTGGATGATCCTCAGCGGCCGCAAAAGTGTGGCCAAAGATTATATAGAGGGAATCAACATGCTCTCCAATATGCGGCTGTGCTCCAACGTACCGGCTCAGTCCATCGTTCAAACGGCGTTGGGCGGGTATCAAAGCGTGGAGCGGTATCTGGAAACGGGCGGACGCATCTATGAACAGCGGGAATATATATACCGGGCGCTGAACGATATCCCCGGGCTCAGTGCCGTGAAACCCAAGGCCGCCTTTTATATCTTCCCCAAGCTGGATGCAAAGAAGTTCAATATAATGGACGATGAGCGCTTTGCCTTGGATCTGCTGCGGGAAAAGAAGATCCTTATCGTGCATGGCAGCGGCTTCAACTGGATCCACCCGGACCATTTTCGTGTGGTCTACCTGCCCCGCATGGAAGTGCTGGAAGAAGCGGCCGTTTCCCTGCGTGACTTTTTAAGCACCTACCGTCAGTAACCCCGCAGATCACCCCTGTCAATTTTATCCCTATATGCTCAAAACGCCTTAAAAGACGAACCGGTGCAGCTATACAAAAAGCCTTCTGCCCGAAATCGCCTCTTTAAGGCGTTTTTATGCTGCGGCGGCACCCACTTATTGTGCCCGTGTGCACATCAGGATCGGTTCTGCCCGCACAGTTTCCTGGAAAGCAACTCTGCTGCCCAGCGATACAGCAACAGCAACCCTGCGCCGAGGAATATGCCGCCCACAATATCCGTGAGCCAGTGAACACCTGAAAAAAGTCTGCCCGTTACCATAAAGCCGGTAAACAGATCCACCGCCCACAACAGATTTTTCTGCAGCCGGGGTCTGCGGATGCGTCGTTTCAGCTGCATACGGGCCGTACCCATAACGCACAGGGTCAGCAACGTGGTGGAAGAAGGATAGGATGCCTCTAAAATCCCCTGGATGTGTACGGGCCGGTAGTTGAGAGCCAGCTTTTCAAACAGCAGATACATCCCGATAACGAGCAGATAAAAGGCCCCCAGCGCCAGTATGTCCGGATCTACCAGCTGCAAACGCTTCCGCTGCAGCAGCTGTTTCAGGCCCAGCAGCCCAAAGGCAAAGCTAACGGCTACAGGGAACAGCCCCAGCCAGTCCGTAATGACATACAGCTCCATATGTACCCCTGTAAATCGGTGAAAGGCGCTGTTCAGCGCCGCAGGACCCTTCCGGCCCTATGGGCCGCACGTCCACATAGCAGATCGCCGCCGTCCACAGTATAAAAGCAGCCAATGCACCCAGCGCCTGAAAAAAGTTGTTTGTTCCGTGTGACGATTCATGTTTCTTTCCTCCTCCATGTATGGCAGATGTCTCCTACAGTCTGCCAGCCGGGAATGAAAAAGAAAAGAAACCTGTCGTCACGACAGGGATACGAAACGTATCAGGAGCGTTTCAGCAGCAAAAGCATCTTGATCAGCAGAAAAACCAGAGTAAGAGCGCCTGCATAAGGCTGGCGGCCTACCATAAACAGCAGCGTCCCGGCGGCACTCAAGGCAAGAGACCCCCTGTCCTTCCATCGCTGCCAGAAAGAGAAGGCACTGTTTTGCAGGGTCAGAAGCAATATTCCCCAAAGCAGTGAGACGGCGATCAGCGCAAAAAAGGCGGCCCGCATATAAAGAGATGTTCCCTGCAGGACAAGCAGCGAAACGCTCCTCACTGCGTCTTCCGTCCTTTCTCCAAAGACAGGGAGAAAGAGCAGCAGCACTCCGCTTATATCCAATAAGCCAAAAACCAGACTGCAGGTGCGGCTCTGCGCCTGCCTGCCGTCTTCCTCTGCAATGGCCAGCACCGTATCGCAGGAAAGCAGAGAATCCAGGGATACGGAAAAGTATTTGGCAATGGCTTTAAGCGAATCGATCCCCGGATATCCCCGGCCGGATTCCCACTTGAAAACAGCCGCCCGGGAAACAAACAGCTGTTCCGCCAGTTCTGCCTGCGTGAGTCCCCGTTCTTTTCTGAGCAGCTGCATTTTTTCCCCGAATTCCATAAGCGCCTCTCCTTCCTTTTGATGTATCATGGTAGCATAAAACCGTAAAAAATGTCACTCTTGCCTTTGCAGGCAAGTAAAGGCAGGAGTTTTGTATGCCGGCCGCGCAGCCAAAATTCCGTTCATGTCTATTTATTTGTACGGAATTTCGTTTTTGTGCCTCTGTTCAAGCTGAATACCCATATTTTATACACCTGCAGCAAAACAAACGGAATATTGGTATACAACGCTGTATCCTGAAAAAACGGCAGCATGGACTATCTGTATAGTCCATGCTGCCCCATGCAATTCGATTTGCGGATACCCCTTTTCCGTCTTTATTGCGCCACGGTAAACAGGGCATAAAAGTATCCCTTCTTTTCCATCAGTTCGTCAAAGGTTCCGGTTTCGGCAATACGGCCGTCCTTCAAAACCAGTATCCCGTCATACCGGCGCAAAAGAGATTCCTCCAGTCCGTGAGTCACAATGATCCTGGTCACTCCGGTAAGATCCAGCAGATCGGATGTGACCTGGTGGGCCGTCTGGGCATCCAGCGCCGCAGTGGCTTCGTCCGCCAGCAGGACGGAGGATCTTTTCAGCAGGCTCCGGGCAATGGATATACGCTGTTTCTCTCCGCCGGAAAGATTTTTTCCGTTCTCCCCGCAAAGGTAGTTTTCTCCCCGCTCCTGCAGCAGTTCCGTCAGGTGCGCATGGCCCATGGCCTGCTCCAATTCCTCCTGTGGAAAACTGCGGAACATGGTCACATTATCCCGAACGGAAGCATTGAACACAAATACATTCTGCTGTATCACCGACATGAGCCCATACAAAGACTCCGGCGACAGGTCCCTTACCTCCCGCCCGTCCATAAGGATCTTCCCTTCATAGGCCGCTCCCGCACCCATGAGCAGGTTCAGCAGGGTGGATTTCCCGCTGCCGCTGCCTCCCACAAGCGCATAGGCTTTTCCGGCTTCAAACCGGGCGGACAGGGAATGGAGCACCTGCTTCTGCCCGTCATAGCTGAAGGAAACGCCCTCCAGCCGTATCTCCCGTTCCAATACAGGCAGATTCTCGCCGCCCTTTGGCGCCGGATCCTTTTCCAACGCCTCCGCCAGCTTTTCTATCAGTCCCATGGCCGCCTTACGGCCTGCCAGCAGGGCGGGCAGTTCCGCCACCGGATCGATCATAAAATTCATCAGGTTTACAAACAGGATCACCGTACCCGCCGTAAGCCCGCTTCCCGTAAGCGCCAGATAAGCGCCTGCCAGAAATACCCCCAACTGGGCCACGATCCCTGTAACACCGCCAATCATGCCCACCAGGATCTTGAGCCGCCGCTTACTGAACTTTTCTTCCTCCAGCGCCCGGTTGTTCTGCGCAAACAGCCGAAAGATCTCCCGCTCCGCTTTGAATGTTTTGACCACCGCAAAGCCGCTGAGGCAATCCGTCAGAGCGGCGGTAAAGTTCCGGTTCTGATCCGAAACACGCCGTTCCGCTCCCTGCAGGCGGCTCCCTGTCAATAGGGATGCCAGTAGCGGCAGCACCGTCACTCCTACGGCAATGGCCGTCATCAGGGGCGAATACCAGAGCATCATGCCCAACGCACCTGCAAAGGTCACTGTCTTGGTAATGATGGACAGCTGCTGGGAAAGATACTCTGCCTCTATGCTCCCTGCATCGTTGGTCAGGGCCGAAAGATAGGCTGCCGTACTCTCCTCCCGAAAGGAAGAGATGCTCTTCTGCGTAAGCCGTTCAAAAGCGAACTCTTTATACTGCCGCAGTGCCCGCTCTATAAACCGGGGCTCCGAAGCATATTTCAGCAAAAACAGCAGGATGCAAAGCAGCACAAAGGCTCCGCTTATCTTTGCCAGTGTTTCTACTGACATGGCCCCCGGCACCCCGGACGCCGTATCTATAAGCTGCTGCATGATCCAGGAAACGATCAGATTCAAGGATCCTCCCGCCAGGGCTGCAAATACGGCCAGCGCAAAGGCGGGCAGATTCCCCCTGTAAAACTGTGCCGTTAACTGCTTTTTCAAAGATCTATGCTTCATATGCGCATACCTCCTGCCACAAAGCTGCAAATGTCGGATCCTCCATGGAGGCTACTGCATTTTCCGCACCGTCTTGGGCCGTAAGTCCCAAATCGTCATAGACTCCGGCCTGTTCTCCCGGCATGATGAACCGCAGCGCATCCGGCCGGTATTCCGGGGCTGCATCAAAGATACGCGCCGAAGTTCTGGCCTGGATAAGTGTGCTTCCGGCTTTCTCCTCCGCCCCGGTTTTCCACTGTGCAAAGGCCAGGCAGATCAACAGCACCGCATTGAGTTTATCCAGAAAGCTGATCTTTTCCCCATCCTTCAATCCGGAAAACAGGCTGATGCCCCAGGTGAGCACCAGTTGTGCAGAGGCATAGTCCTTTCGCTTGAGATACAGATTGGTGTATCTCATAACAATACGAACCAGACTGGCAATACTTCGAAGCAGTCCTTCAGAAAGATAAGGCAGCGCCTCCTCCGGGCGATGGCAGTCCCCCGCCAGAATATCCCCTATAAGATCACTGTAAATACCGTTGGCATTGTGTTTTTGCAGCAGCTCTACCGCATCCTGAGGCCGCTTCTGACAAAAGAGGATCCCCGCCATATCTCCGCAAAGGGTGCTGTCGTTAATACGCGGATCCTTATTCTGGGGCAAAAGTTTTCTGGTTCCTTCCAGCAGCTCCATGGCCCGGTGCAGCAGTTGCTTTTCGCCGCTTTCCGTGCCGAAGCACTGGTATATGGCAGCCGCCTGATAAGCTATTTCAAAGGAGTTTGGGTACTTCTTGAGAGCCTTTTCCGCTTCGCCCAGACCTTCCCGGTTCTTTTGGATCCGGAAGTTCTTCAGTCGTTCCACTGTGGCTTCCAGGCGGTTATCCTGCAGTTCATACCCCAGCAGCACATCCACAGAAGTATCGAAGAAAACGGCCAGTTCCATAAGCATGGTCTATCAAAGTGGCGTCTTTGATACAGGGTAATATGGACGCAAGTATGGGAATAGCCCAACAAATAAGGACTTCCGAGCCGTTTTATCATCTCGGAAGTCCTTATTTCAGTAAGCCGTATGCGGAAGTCAACGTGCTACATGCACAGATAAAGAAAATGCTACACGATTGTTGGGTCTATCGTGTAGCGATATAGGGTTATCGTGTAGTGTTATGGATTACAGTTCTTGCAAGGAACATACCTTTTTCATGTTCCTCCTCTACGGTAGACTTGGCAAGCGGGCTTGTCTATGATATTATGCGTAGAATTAATAATACTGCTCCACATACCCATAAGCTTCATTGAAGACGGCAGCATCTTTTATTCTGTACTTCTTCAGAATCACATCGCGCAGGTTTTTGCTTACTTCTTTACGACCAGTTGATGTGTTCTGCCATCCGGGGAAGCGTACAACCCGAACGATGCCATCAATATCTGCGACAATGCGCTCGACAATCACAGGCGTGTTGTCATTTCGTACCCGCTCAAAGAGACGGGTAAGCATCGCTTTTCCCTTATCCTGTTCTTCTTCAGGAACCACTTCCTGTTCCATCTGTGCAGCTTCCTTGGCCAGCGCAAGCAGAGCTTTCAGGAATTCTATGCTGTTCATCAACCCGGCTTCGTGTTCTTCGCGCAGCTTTTCCAAGCGTTCACCAAGTTTGATAAACCTCGGATCATTGGGGTGCTTCAGAATCAGCGCACGAAGATCAATTTCCAGCTTTTTCGTCTTTTTCTTCTGAGATGTATCACCGTCAATGAATTTCTGGATGATCTCGCTGTCCAGCTCGAGAATGTCTTCGTCCTTCACAACATCTTCGACACTGACATTTTCGTGGATAAGCTCAAGTGTCTTGGGACCGAGTGCCGCCCAGATCAGCTTTCCGCGTTCATCTGTCGGTCGAATGGAATCGTATACCTTGGAGAGCCACTTATAATCCAGCTTGTACGGATTCAGGCAAGCATCAGGGGAAAGAGCATTCCACACGCGATTAACGCGGCGATATGCAGCACCAAACTTATCCTTATCCTCATCAGTGGGCAGGCAGGCCTGTGCATCTACAAGGGCTTCCCAGTCGTCCTTTGTGCGGTCAACGCCGGGGAAGAAGGCAATGCATTCAGCGATAAAGCCCGCGACCATTCCCTTGACCTGCTCGATATTGGTGATGATCTTCTGCACGGATTCCGCATCAAACGCAAGCGCCTTTGCCACATCATCGAAGATGCCGATGTAGTCAACGATCAGGCCATAGCTCTTGTCCTGGCCATACACGCGGTTGGTGCGGCAGATGGCCTGCAGCAGCGTGTGATCCTTCATAGGCTTGTCCAGATACATCACCTGCAGAATCGGCGCATCGAATCCGGTCAGCAGCTTGGATGTAACGATGACGATTTGCAATGGGTTCTTCGGATCGCGGAAATCATCGAGTACCTTGGCCTCTTCGTCACGGGAACGACGCCATTGCTTATACTCATCGGCTTTGTCGTTGTTTGTGTCCATGACAATCGTGGACGTGGCTTCACCCAGCAGCTTGTCGAGCTCTTTTTTGTAGAGAACACAGCACTCGCGGTCATAGCAGACCACCTGGGCCTTGAAGCCGTTGGGATTGACATTGGTCATGAAATGCTCTGCAATATGCGCACAGACGGCTTTGATTCGCTCCGGATCTTTCATGATGGCCGCCATGCGGACCCGCTGCGCGACGTTGGAGCGTTCCTCTTCTGTCAGCCCCGCCTGATCAGCAATCGCCTTGAAGGCTTCGTCGATGGCCTCCTGATTCACATGGAGCTTCACAGGAACCGGCTCAAAGTGCAGCGGCAGCGTGGCCTTATCATTCACAGAGTCTGCAAAGGAATAGCGGCTCATATAGCCGGTGCGGTCTTCTGTAGCGCCAAAGGTGGCAAACGTATTCTTGTCCAGCTTGTTGATGGGCGTGCCGGTCAAACCGAAGAAGAATGCGTTCGGCAGCGCCTCGCGCATGCGCACACCGAGATCGCCCTCCTGCGTGCGATGGGCTTCATCGACCATGAGGATGATGTTGTCACGGTAATTGAGCGGCTCCGTAACCTTAGCAAATTCAAAGATCTTGGTGATGATAACCTTGCGGGAATCCGCCTTCAGCAGCCTCGTCAGCTCCGCGCAGGTATCTGCCGGAACCAGATTCGGCACGTCCGCCATGGAGAATGTGCCGAAAATCTGTCCGCTCAGGTCAATACGGTCATTGACAATGATGACCGTCGGAGCGTTCAGCTCCTTCATCATGCGCAGCTTCTGCGCGGCAAAGACCATCAGCAGGGACTTGCCGCTGCCCTGGAAATGCCAGATCAGGCCCTTCTTCGGATAACCGGCCTTCACGCGGTTGACAATCAGGTTCGCGCCCTCATACTGCTGATAGCGGCACACGATCTTAATCTTGCGGTTGTGCTTATCGGTGGAGAAGAGCGTGAAGTACCTGAACAGATCGAGGATAACCTCGTGACGGAGCATGCTGGCAAAGCTGCTTTGCACCTTGAGGAAATCGCCCTCTTCATGGGCAATACCGGCATACCAAGGCCCCCAGAGCGTCACCGGCGCACCGATGGAGCCATAGCGATAGCTCTTGCCGTCCGTGGCAAAGTTGAAGATATTGGTCACGAACATCTGCGGGATGGATTTCTCATATTTCAGGATGTCCTCCGCACCATCCACCCAGCTGATGGAGGGGCGCACAGGGGACTTCATCTCTCCGATGGCGACCGGGAAGCCGTTGATCAGCAGAACGATGTCCAGCCGCTTGCCGCCATGCGCCTGCGGATATACCCACTGGTTGGTGATGACAAACTCATTGTTGTCCGGGTCATCGTAATCGAAGAATCGAATGCTGATGGAACGGCCATCCTTGTCAAACGGGAAGGAGTTTTCTTCAAAAACGAGCTTCTTGAACCGCTCATTCTGCGTGACCAGATCGTGCGGCTGCACCGTGGAGATCAGCGCGCGCAGCCGATAGATCACGGTATCTGCATTCTCAGGCTTTTCAGCGATGCAAGGATTCAGCCGGATCAGCGCGGCCTTCACCATGGACTCCACCATGACTTCGGATTCCTGACGCGGGAGTTCATCTCCACTGATATATTTCCAGCCGTTTGCCTTTCCGGCAGCAATCATCATATCTTCAACCTGCTGTTCCGTGAAATTCGCTGGCATGGGTATCCCTCCATCATACGTTGATGCTCATAGTATACCATAAGTTCTGATGTTTGTTGTCGCTTTTTGAGCGACATATTTTGATTTGTCGCTCTGTATATAAAGCGCTGCAAGCTCATCTTGTTTGGATCTACTACACATGGGAATGCCTAACTCCCGGAGATAGCCGATGTTAATTCCTTTAACTGCGACACCTCGGATATTCTTTTCCATATCATGCTGCAATGGTTGGGACTCAAGCACACCCCGTACATATACTTTATTGTATTCCTTTTTGATTGTGAGTCTCGCCGTATCCTGTGTGATATTTGCATTCTCCAGGTTTTCAGGGACTTCTGCCATTCTTCCGACAGATCCCCGGATCGAAATCAGCAGATCTCCGGCCCGTAATCGAGACCGTTTGTAGCTGTTATCAATCTCAGGCGAAGTAAGTAGCAAGTCAGACTGGTCAATCAGTCCATCTTTCATATCCTTGACTTTTACTACGGGAACTCCTCCTGGGAAACCTGTTCCCGGCTTAAGAATACCGTAGGTTATGGGTCTATCTGTCTCGACTAACTCTCCCAACGGAATCGTATTTCCGGTATCCAGCAATGGCTGAATCATCTCGACAAATTGCGACTTCACAAGTTCGTCTGTGGAAGCTATAAGATGCTTATACGCCTCTTTCACGTTATCGCAGGCCAGCAAACGTTTGGTGAGTATGCGCTGTTCTTCAATGGCAGGTAACTCAAACTCATAAGCGCAAAGATCGGAAAACAGGATATACGGATTTGTAGAGCCCTTGGAATTTCTGATTGCGTATTCTGTAAATGAATCAGTTAGCATAATGAACGGCAGCAATTCCTGCATCATTACATTCTGATCTTTCGTCTCGAGAACAAACGTGGTATTGGAGGTAATTCCTTCAAAATCAGCCACAGCCACCTTTTTCAGATAAGTTCGCCGGGAACCGTACAAGACCTGACCCGGACGGAATAATCGGATAAATGCCGGGCCAACATCACTGCCTTCAAAACGGCCACGTTTTGTGAGGTGGATGTTTTCGGTTTCCATGTGTTCGCCAGCAATATAGAACTCATGATTATCCGTAGCTCTGTCGATGTTGGTTTTGATTTCTTTTACTACATCCCCGAATCGCACTCTTGCCATTATGCCACCCCCTTGAAGAAAGAGGTTTTACCGAAAAATTGCGATTTGCAGTCAGCCCAAATACCTCCGATGCGATTCCTTCACGTTACTCTGATTTACCATGGCATAGTGCATGGTCGTATCGATCTTGGAATGCCCCAGCAGAACCTGCACCTGCTCAATGGGCATCCCCTTGTCGATGGCCAAGGTGGCCATGGTTCGCCGGAACTTGTGCGGATGCACGCGATCCAGATGAAGCCGTCTGCCAAGAGCGCGCAATCGGATTTCGACGCCGCTGATGTGGAGCCGTTCATGGGGGGCATCCAGGCTGACGAACAGCGCCTTGTTATCATCCGTGCGGCTGTTCAGGTAGTTACGCAGATGTAGCTTAGTCCGGGCGTCGAAGTAGACCGTGCGCTCCTTTGCACCCTTGCCGAACACGATGCACTCCCGGTTGGCAAAGTCGATATCCGCGCGATTGAGGCGCACCAGCTCCCCGACGCGCATGCCTGTCGAGGCCAGCAGATCAACGATAGCCAGATCACGCAGGGTCTGGCAGCCATCCCGCAGGGCTTCAAGGCTCTCGTCCGAGTAGATCGTTTTGACCACTTTGGTGGTTTTCACCTTGTGAATGCGCCGGACGGGGCTCTTGACGATGTGGTCTTCATCCTCCAGCCATGCAAAGAAGCTGGACAGGATGCGCCGCACATTGTCGATGGTCGCTTTCCCGGCGTGGCTCTGCTGCTGATACTGATCCAGATACCTGCGCAGATCATCCGTCGTGATGGCGGGGATCGGCTTGGAAATGGCCGCCAGCACCTTTTTCAGCGTTGATTCGTAATACCGGATGGTTCTATCGGAGCAACCCTCCACCCGTTTAGCGGCGATGAAGGCAGACAGCAGGTCTGCGTTGCGATTTTGGTTATCTGTGGGCGTGACGGTCACATGCTCCATCGCTTCCTGGAGAACACGGTGCAGCAGGCGCTGCTGGTCGGGCGTGAGTGCGGCAGCCATGGTCTGCTCGATGGTGTTGATCAATTCGTTTTTCATCCTTACCCCTCCGTAAATTTCTTGGGGTGAGGTGATGGTTAGCCGAGATACTGCCGCATCAGGGCTTTTTGTGTTGCGGTGAGGTCAGCAAGGGCCTGCTGGGCTGCAAATTTTGATTTGTCGGATTGAGCGACAAAGGAAGAGAACTCTTTTTGTAAAGCAATATCAGGCACGATTGCGGTAAAAGCTTCAAGGTTTCCTTTATTCAGAATACACTTCAACGCACTACTTGCCGCCTCATGAAGTTTGGGCTTGAGCAGTTTTAATAGATAACACAAGAACAATGTATCGTACTGGTGTGGAATAATGGCATTAATCTGTTGATTGAAAGCGACGTCTCTATCAACAACAGCAACATTTCCAATGGTATTTAGGCTTCCTGCAATGCATGTCATGAGAATTGCACCGGGATGTACGATACGCCCGACCTCTGCTCCTTTTTCAGAAAGAGACTCAGCAGCAGTAGTCAGATACAACGATGAGTTTGTGATATTATCCGATTTGATCCATTCGATATAGGAACCGTAGTATTCCTTTTCAGCGCGAGACGGAGTGTTGCCTGTCATTAATGTACATGTTTCTTTGAGCGGTCTCATCTGCCACGCCATTGCATTACTGACAGGATTTCCAAACATCTCGACAAATTGCGATTTGACGAGTTCATCAGTCCTTGCAATCAGGTTTTTATAGGCGGTTTTCGCGCGCTCCATGGCCCATAGAAGGGTGGATAGCTTTCGCTGTGTGTCGATGTCGGGAAGATCAAACTCCAGTTCTTTCAAGTCACGCCAGTTGATTGTCGGAGACAAAGAGCCAACAGAAATACGAATCGCTTCATCCATAAAGTAATCAGAAGACACAAAAAATGGAAAGAAGCCTGCATCAACAACATCTTCTTTGGGACGCCAAATCATGCCATGGGCAGAAAACAAACCGTCATGGGGCGCAATGGCGGCACGCTTCAGATATGTATTGCGCCTGCCAAACAGAATGTCTCCTTTGTGCATCACGAGTTTTTGTCCCTTGATATCCACATCGCTGCCCCAGCGTGTTACAGTCAGACTACCGCTATCCAGATGCTCAAGACCAATGTACGTTTCGCGGTCGGCTTCAGATGGCATCCGTTTCTCATTAAGGTAATGCGCGATTTGATCAAATTTATACCTCGCCAACAGGCTCACCTCCCATCAACATGCTGACAAGCTCGTTGTATTCGGCAGCGGCAGCACTTGAACTTGTTAGCCATTCTGCCATTGCATCCTCAAAACCTATTTCTGCATCGGTTTCCTGTGCGCTATTCCGTACATACAAGGGGATACTTAGCTTTGCGCCGTTTGCCATTACTTCTTCTGTTGTGGCGAGGGCTGAAAAGCCTTCTTCGTCACAGAAACTGAAATAGGCAGAGGCAATTCTTTCGATATGTGAATCCTCCAAATAACTCTGACTGTTCTTCTTTGTCACTTCATCCTTAGCGTTAATGAACAGTATTTTTCCCCGATGTGCAAGTGGCTTGTTGGTACGGCAGATGACAATACAAGCCTCCATCGGGCTATTGAAGAAAAGATTCTTGCCAATACCGATCACGCACTCCACAAGATCACTCTCGACCAGCTTTCTGCGCATCTCCGCTTCTTCATCGCGGAACAGCACCCCATGCGGAAACAAAATCGCGCACCGCCCGGTGTCCGGCTTCAGGCTCTTGAGAATATGCTGGAAGAAGGCGTAGTCCGCACGCCCCTGCGGCGGTGTGCCCAGAAAGTTGCGACCATACTTGTCATGCTCAAACGCACTGCGATCCCACTGCTTGATGGAGTATGGCGGATTGGCCAGCACCAGATCGAACTGCTGCAGCTGCCCGTTTTCAATGAAGGCAGGGCTCTTCAGCGTGTCATCGTTGACGATATGGAAGTCCTCAATGCCGTGGAGGAACAGGTTCATCCGTCCGATGGCGCTGGTCAGCTGGTTGATCTCCTGCCCGTAGATGCGCAGGTTGCGCCATTCCTTTCCCTGCGCCTTGAGGTGTGCAATGCAGCTGATGAGCATGCCCGCACTGCCGCACGTGGGATCGTACACGCTTTCGCCGCTCTGAGGCTGGAGCATTTCCGTCATCAGGTGTACCACGGTGCGGTTGGTGTAGAATTCCTGCGCGGTATGGCCGCTGTCATCGGCGAACTGCTTGATCAGGTATTCGTAGCCCTGGCCGAGCTCGTCCTCCGGGCAGTTGGCCAGCGACAGACACTTGGAGGAAAAGTGCTCCAGCAGATCCTTCAGCAGTCGATCCGGCAGGCGGTTTTTGTTCGTCCACGCGCCGTCGCCGAAGATGCCGGTCATCCTGTCGCCGTTAGCCTTTTCAATCTCACGGAAGGCCTTCACAATCGCTGCGCCGACATCCTCCGTCACCTGACGGACATCGTTCCAGTGGTAGCCCTTCGGCACAAGGAAAGTGTGCAGCTCCTCCTCGGGATAGAATTCCATGTCCTCTCCGTATTCTTCTACGGCCTTAGCGGTTTCCTCGTCGTAAACATCGCAGATGCGCTTGAAGAACATCAAAGGGAAGATGTATTGCTTGTAGGCACCCGCATCGATGTGGGTGCGCAGCAGCACGGCACTCTGCCAGAGATAGCTTTTCAGCTCGTCAATCGTAATCCGCTCAGCCATCGATGTATCCTCCCTCCCGGAGCAGCTTCTTCAGTTCCGCCTCGCTGTCACGAACCTCCTGCAGGGCTGCCATGAACTCACGGCGTACCTTCTTCGGGTCCATGGCGGCGACTGGGGTCTTTTCGATATAGGTGTTGACCGACAGGGTGTAGCCCTTCGCGGCAATCGTCTCCAAGTCCACGATGGCACACTTGTCCAGCACGGGCGTGTAGTTCTGCCAGAGGCGATAGACCTCGTCAGTGTCCCGTTCTGTCATGATGTTCTTCGCACGCTGCGCCGTATAGATGCCGGTTGCGTCGATCATGCAGATTTTCCCGCGATGCGCAAGCGGCTTGTTGTTGTTCATGTACAGGATACAGGCCGAGACGCCCGCTCCATAGAACAGGTTGCCGACCAGGGTGATCACGCACTCGATGATGTCGCTCTCGATCATCTTCTGGCGGATTGCGCCTTCGCGCCCGCCGTGGAACAGGACGCCCTGCGGCATTACCACGGCGCAGCGCCCCCTGCCGGGACGCATGGACTTGACCATATGCTGCAGCCAGGCAAAATCCGCGTTGGAATCCGTCGGGCAGCCCCAGATATTTCGCCCATACGGGTCTGTCTCAAAGCTCTCCGCACCCCAGCGGTCGAGGCCGAACGGCGGATTGGCCAGCACGCAGTCAAACTGCTGCAGTTGTCCGTTGTGGATGAACATCGGCTTGCGCAGCGTATCCTCACGGCGAATCCTGAACTCCTTTGCGCCGTGAAGGAACAGATTCATGCGGGCAATGGCACTGGTGGAGAGGTTCTTCTCCTGCCCGTAAATCTTGCCGTAGGATTGCTTGGCGTCATCCATGTTCCGAATGGCCTCGATGAGCATACCCCCGGTGCCACAGGCTGGATCATAGACCGATTCGCCGGATTTGGGCTGCAGCAGCTGGACCATCAGCTTCACGACGCTGCGCGGCGTATAGAATTCACCGGCATTTTTCTTGCTCATGTCAGCGAACTTCTTAATCAGATACTCATAGGCATCGCCCATGACATCGGCAGAATAGTTCTTGTTGCCCACCGGCAGCGAGGACATGTGCTCGATCAGGTTTTTCAGTCGTTCATCCGAGAGCTTGTTTTTATCCGTCCAGTTGGCATCGTCAAAAGAAGAGAATAGACCTGCAAGCGTATCCGGATTCGCCTGTTCAATGGCCATCATCGCATCAACGATGGCTTTACCGACATCCTCGCTAACATTGCGCACATCCCGCCAATGGCAGCCATCCGGGATGATGAAGGCATGCAGCTCATCCTCCGGATAGAAGACGATATCCTCGCCATATTTCTGTTCGTTCTCAGCGTTTTCCTCATCGTATACATCGGAAAGCCGCTTGAAAAACAGAATGGGAATCACATAGCTCTTGTAGTCGTCCTGATCAATGGGGCCACGCAGGATATTGCACGCCTCAAACAGGTGGCTGTACAGCTTATCTGCCGAGGTCTCTTTTGATTCGATGTCATCCGCATGTGCAGCGGCTTCGGTCGCCTCGACGGCCTCCAGCATGGAGAGCTGTCCTTCGACCGGTGCCGTTCTTTTGATTCTGCCCGTAGTTTTCCTGTTTCCTTTGTCAATCACAATGCCATATTTACCCTCAAAAGCATTGAGAATGCCGAGCAGACGCTCATCAAGGAAAGTCAGGGCGTGCTTGCGGATTGCTTCGGGAATACCGTAGTATGCTTCCGCGATGCCGCCCGTAATAGCAGCAAGTGTGTCGCTGTCTCCACCGATGCTGATCGAATTGCGAATCGCATCTTCAAAAGAGGTAGACTCAAAGAACGCCATCAGCGCCTGGGGAACGGTATCTTGGCAAGTTTCATTGAATCGATAGCTGTCCCGGATGCCATCCAGTGTGAAATTCATCGGATAATAATGCTTGTCGATATAGTCCCGAATTTCGAGAATGCTGCTGCCCGTTCTGGCCATATACAGAGCAACCGTTGTCGCTTCTGCACCCTTCAGGCCTTCAGGATGATTATGGGTCACCTCTGTTACAGCTTTCGACATGGCAATAGCTTCATCCAGAGAAGAAGCTGCAAAGCCGCAGGCACTTACACGCATAGCGGCACCGTTGCCATAGCTGTTGTACGGTCTGGGGTTTGAAGAGAACATCCAGTTGCAGAAAGAGCCACCATATCCACAGTCGGGATAATTCCTTCCGATATCTTGCATGTAACGGATTGCGTTGGCCATCAGCTGTGTCGGCTGTTCTGTTTCCAGAATTGCTTTAGCAACCGCCAATGACATGACAGAGTCATCAGTAAAAAAGCAAGAGTGTGTGAGAAAGTCGAACTGCTTCGTCTTGATGTTGTGCCATTCAAAACGAGAACCGACAATATCTCCAATGATAGCTCCAAGCATAGGTTACTCCTCCGTCCATTCGCTGCGTATCGTAAGCACTGAGTAAGAATGCCGTCATTATCCGCAATTCAGTTAAATCACATATCACTGTACAATTCACCAAATTAAAGTATATCACATAATGTGGAAAACGGCAATCTTCCATCATGTCATAATGAGGGAAATTGCCGTTTTCACACACAATTTTGTCTTGTTGATTCCTCTATAGGCGGATGTTGCTATGTTTCAAATAGCCCTTCTACATCCTATCTTGACTGGTGGAATCAAGCACACCCTGCATCCGTTCCTTTGGGCGTACTCCACCGTGTTCTTTGTCCCGCCCTCTTTCCCATCGAAACAAGCCAGTAGGATGTCGGCCTGCGTGACCAGATAGCGGTTCCGGGCAAACAGACATTTCTTCGTGTACTCATGCGATAGAACGGTCACGACATCCGCCCTGTCTATGCACTCCTGCCAGCGGGCGCGGTAGTCAGCTGGCCACTTCGCTGCCTGTGCTTCAAACGGTACGGCGATCTCGAGCGTCACCTCCGGGTACTCCTTCTGTAGCTCCAGCACAGTCTCGGCAGCCATAATGTCCATGCCTTGGGCACCACCCGAGATCATGTGCTTGTAGCCCTGCAGGATGAGCATCTCAATCG